>Ga0082212_10001342_pt1 | contig 36289 bp, 32 predicted proteins | sample TergutNt197P3_FD_71548 | JGI IMG/M metagenome (GOLD analysis project Ga0082212, IMG submission 71548) | Neocapritermes taracua P3 segment gut microbial communities from Petit-Saut dam, French Guiana - Nt197 P3 | ecosystem: Host-associated > Arthropoda: Insects > Digestive system > Gut ...
AGCGTGAGTGAATGCGCCGAGGCGTTGTCTTTTCCGTCAACGTTTAATTCTATGCCGTCAAACCCGGCTTTTTTTATCTGCGAAAACATATCCTCAAAATTTGTCTTTGACTCGACAGACCATGCGTTTATTGATTTTTTCATGTGTGTTTTCTCCTTTTTTTATTTTAATTTTTATGTAAATTAATGTTCACGGAACGACACGGGGGTCGTTCCCTACAATACCGCTTTTATACAATATTCTTCAAAAATTTTCACGTATGTTTTATATTGCTCAAAAGACACGCCCGGCGGGGTTTGATGGTCAACCGACGGGATATAACGGCTCGATTGCATTACGGGCAAAATTCTCTCAAATTCGGCTCTGATTGCGTCCTCGCCCTTGTTCATCACCATTTTGTCATATCCCCCAAGCATGATAAACTCGGGATAATCCCGGCGTATCTTCGCAATATCCACGTTTGCCTGACGCTCTAACGGATATACTCCGTCTATCCCCGATTTTATAAACCACGGGAGCATAACGGTTACGTCGCCGTCGCTGTCAACGAGAGTTTTTACCCCGTTTTCATGGCAGAAATCATTCAGGGTTATATAATGCGGCAGCATGAATTTATTAAAGCAATCTTCGGATAACATAGGCCCGTGATTATACGACATATCTTCGGCGTAGCCGACAAAATCGGGTTTGATTATTTTAAATAATTCTTTAAGGGCTTTTAAATTAAAATCGCATAAATCCTGAGTTATCCTGCCCATCAGTTCGGGATAATCGTAAAAAGCGTATAAGTGCGGCTCAATGCCGAACAGCCTTCTCGGAAACCAGAAAACCCCGTCAAGCCATATTCTTATGATTATCTCCCCGTTATCGTGGCGTGACTTGTAATTTTTCGCGGCGTTTATCAGCCATTCTATCGCAATATCGGGATATGTGTCTTTTTTAAGCCTGTCATAATCTTCTTCGTTTGCCATTACCCCGATTCCGTGCCCCGGAGCGGGGGGAGTATGCGGACTGCACCCGATACAATGCAGCTCGTCGAGCCCGAAATATTGCAGGCTTTGCTCAAAATTCAAACCCTGCGGGAATCCCTCGCCCTCCCAGCGTTTTATCGTTGCGTCCCACCACGGAGCCCACTCAATCATAGGCAGCCTGTCGTCTGGAAGTTTGCCGTTTAATACAGTTAAAAAACGCTCTCTTACGGTCATATAGTATTCCTCCCGTAAATATAAAAAATTTTTGTTTCATGATTTTATTTTAGCACAGAATAAAACAAAAATCAATATTTTTTACAAAAGCCGCTTGAAATTATTTTATTTTTGTTGTATCATGTAAATAAATACTCAGTTATTATTTTCAGGAGGCAAGTTAAATTATGAAACCCAAAAATAATTTTAAAAAATTTATCGCCGTTATATTGCTTATATCGCTGATTGTTTCTATGTTGTCTGTAATAACTTCATGCGGCTCAAAAGACGACAAAAGCAATAATTCCGACGACAAAGCCCAAGACAAAGACGATGTTCAAAATGAAATCAAAAGCGACAGTGAAGAACCGGCGGAACGGTTATATCCCGACCTTGAGCCCAAAGACTTCGGCGGTTACGAATTTACTTTTCTGGCAAGAACTATAAATACCCCCGACTGGCTCGAATGGGACCACAGGGACTTGGTTTCCGAGGAAATGAACAGCGACGTTATAAACGACGCGGTTTTCATAAGAAACAAGAAAATAGAAGAAAAATATAATATTGTGTTCAACCAGATGGTCGAGGAACACCCCGCGATTTATTCGAAAATAACCAAAGCGGTCAAGGCCGACGACGATATTTACGACGCGGTGGGAATGCACGTAAACCAGTTTGCCGCCCTCGCCCAGAACGGGAACCTGATAGACTTTTTTTCCATACCTAATATTGATTTGAGTATGCCGTGGTGGGATCAGGGAACCGTGCGCGACCTGTCGATAGGGCACAAACTTTTTATCACGCAGGGGGATTTGCTTATCATGGACAACGACGCGATGGAAGCCATGATTTTCAACAAGGATTTGCTGCGCGACTACGACCTTGAAAGCCCGTACGATATAGTCAAAAGGGGCGAATGGACTTTTGAGAAACTTATGGAAATGGGCAGGGGAATCGCCAAAGACTTGAACGGCGACGGTGATATGTATATAAAAGACGACTTGTTCGGTTATATACTTCAGGGAGACACGGCTAACTCGTTTTATGTTTCGGGCGGCGAAAAAATATGCTCCAAAGATAAAGACGATTACCCGGTAATCACTTTCGGAACTGAAAGAGGGTATAAAATCACGGAATTTCTGTCGGAAATGCTTTCAGACACGCAAAATTCAGTAAACCTGCACAGTTATGAGAACAAGTTCCCGATATACGACGAGCAGGTAAAAATGTTCTCCGAAAACAGGGCGTTGTTTTCATGGATAAGAATGAGAATAGTCGAGAGATTAAGGGGAATGGAAACGGATTTCGGAATTATTCCCCTGCCGAAGCTGGACAAGAATCAGGAAAAATATATCACCCAGAACAATCCCCATACCGGAGCGGGAATATCAATACCGGCGACCGCGGGAGACCTTGAAAGGACGGGAATGATTCTTGAGGATTTATCCGCCGAATCGAGATATACTTTGCAGCCGGCTTATTATGAAATTAATCTAAACGGCAAATATGTGAGAGACGACGAAAGTCAGGAAATGCTCGACATAATATTATCCAACACCGCGCACGACATAGGCAACGTGTATGACTTCGGGGGATTTTCGAGCGGGGCTTACTGGCGTTACGGGCGGGATATGACAATACAGTGGGCTTCGAAGTTTGAAAAAGCCGAGCAAAAAATGCTTAAAGATATAGAAAAGACGATAGATGCCTATGAAAAAATAGGCGAATAACAGAATAATTAATAAATTAAGATTGGAGGATAAAATAAAAAATGAAAAAGAATCTGATAAAATTTTTAGCGGTTTTATTGATTGCGGCTCTGGTTTTTTCTGTGATGGCTTCATGCCAAACCGGAAAAACGGACGATACCGGAAAAAAAGACGACGAAAGTAAAGCCGAAAATCCGAAACAGGATGATGTTCAGGACGTTCAGGACGAAGAAAAAGAACCCGCCACAGAAAGAATATATCCGGAACTGGAACCCAAAGATTTCGGGGGCTACGAGTTTACTTTTCTGGGCAGAACTATAGTAAATCCCGACTGGGTAGAATGGGACCACAGGGATTTGGTCGCCGAGGAAATGAACAGCGACGTTATAAACGATGCGGTTTATATCAGAAACACTAAGATAGAAGAAAAATATAATATTGTCATAAAAGAGATTATAGACACCGACGCCGCTTCAAAACTGACAAAGTCGGTTAAAGCCTCCGACGATAATTACGACGTGTTCTGCCCGCATATTATGGAACTGGCGAATCTGGCGCAGGGCGGGAATCTTATAGACGTTTTTAAAATGCCGTATCTTGATTTAAGTAAACCGTGGTGGGACCAGGGGACGATAAGAGATTTGTCGATAATAAACAAACTGTTTATTCTTCAGGGCGATTTGCTTATTATGGACAACGACGCCATGGAAGCCATGATATTTCACAAAGGCCTGTGGCAGGAATACGAACTTGACGATTTGTATGATATAGTGAAAAAAGGCGAATGGACTTTTGACAAACTAATCGAGATGAGCAAAGGCGTCGCGAAAGACCTCAACGGCGACGGGGAAATGTATATAAAAGACGACAGGTTCGGCTGTATAACGCAGGCTGACACGAATGTTTCGTTTTTTGTTTCGGGAGGGGATAAAATATGCGCCAAAGACGCTAACGATTATCCCATAATCACTTTCGGTTCGGAAAGAAGTTACAGAATCTGCGAAAAAATGTCGGAGCTTATGCTTGACGAAGATAACGTCGTGCATCTTCACAGATATGAGGGCAAATTCCCGATATATGACGAACAGGTCAAAATGATGGAAGAAAACAGGGCGTTGTTCTCTTGGATTCGTATGAGAATCGTCGAGAGGCTCAGGGGCATGGAAATGGATTTCGGGATATTGCCCCTGCCTAAATTAGACAGCGCGCAGGAAAACTATATCACCCACATGAATCCGCATACCGGAGCCGGAATCTCGATACCCGTAAGCGCAGGCGACCTTGAACGGACGGGAATGATACTTGAGGATTTAGCCGCCGAATCGAGATATACTTTGCAGCCGGCTTATTACGAGATTAATCTGCACGGCAAATACGCGAGGGACGACGAAAGCCATGAAATGCTCGATATAATACTGGCAAACACCGCGCACGATATTGGCTATGTATATAATTTCGGCGGGTTCGCGGGGACAACTATGTTAAGAAACGCGCAGAATAAAAAGAAAGATTACGTTTCGGACTTTGAGAAAGCCGAATCCAAAATGCTGAAAGATATAGAAAAAACAGTGGCGGCATATGAAAAGATAGATTAAGGGTAAATAAATTACGTAGGGGACGCGCAGGGGCGCGTCCCCTACGATATATATTTTACGCCGGTTTTTATGCGGGACGTCGAGGACACCGTCCCCTACGGTTTATAAATTTTACGCCGGTTTTTATGCGGGACGTCGAGGACGCCGTCCCCTACGATATGTAAATTTTTAGTTATATCAAATCCCTTTGCCGACGATAATCTGCGTCCAGCAGTCGCCGAGTTCCTCCTCGAATTTTTTCTTGAGTTCTTTGTCCATAATCGGTACATTCAGCCAGAGTTGATTTATATATCCGTCGTGTATTCTCGTATGAGAAATTTCGTAATTTTTGTTGTTTAAACTTTCAAGATAATTTTTTAGGTCGTCAACGCTATGTTTATCGGATTGAATCAGCATTCTGCCGACATAGCCGAGTTTTGCGTAAAATTCTTCCTGTCCGTTGCCGATTGCCACAAAAATATCGGTATAACCGAGTTTTTTTGCCCTGTTTTCAAGCTCGATAAATAAAGCCTCGAATATGCCTGTATTCCAATAATCTTCAAGCACTCCTTCGTCTACAACGAAATGCTTGTCATCATCGCTGGTTCTGGCTAATGTTGCGGCGCAGATTTTATCGCCGTCTCTCGCGTATAAAAGCAACTCATGATTATTATTCCATCTTTCTCTCCAATCTTGTTTTTCAAAAGCATGATTAGGATAAACAATTTTGAAAAACTCCGCGACTTCATCCAATTCCTCAACAGTTTTTACGTTTTCTATGTTCATAAATATATTTCTCCTTGTGTTATTAATTTTATATTCGCTTGGATTGCACTTGAAAACTCTCTGAAACGCTTTGTAAAATCCCGCGGGCGTTTCGTAGCCGTAATCAAGCGCGACTTCTAATAATTTTTTCCCTGTGTATATTTCGTTTGCGGCGGCGTATAATCTTTTGTTGCGGATATATTCCATAACCGGCGCGGGCGAATAAATTTTAAAAATCTTGTACAAATGCCATTGCGAATATCCCGCATGTTTCGATAAATCGTCAAGCGTTATATCGTTTTTTATATGCTCGTCGATATATTTTATTATTTTCTCGTAAGTTGACGCTCCTGCCGCCATTTTTTACATCACCTGCCAATTTATTTTTGTAGCTACGGTTATAGTATAGCATATATTTTATTAAATTTCTTTTCCGATTTTGTTATTTTTGTAAGGGCGGCAAAACGCCGCCCCTACAAGATATTAAATTTTACATTTTATTATAACGCAAGCATAAGATAGTCCATACCGTTTGATACAAATGCTCTCGTGAATCCGAATTTTTCAAATGTTTTTGAACCTTCGTCATTTTCGCCCGACGGTTTTATAAGCGTAGCGATATTCAAGTGATTTTTCGCCTGTTTTTTTAATTCGTCAAGCATTTTTGTCATAATAATATCGTTGTCGCCGCCGTCTGAAACATAATTATTATCCCATACTATGGCGAACGGAAGCCATGTGTCTTTTGTAATCGGCAGGTTCATAACGACTTTTCCGTCAACTTCCGCTACCATAGATATGCCTGCGCCTTTTTTGTAGTTTTCCATGCCCGGTATTATTATTTCTTCTGTGATTTGTCTGGGGGTCATTGCGCTGTAAACGTTCTCCCATAAATCCTGTACGTCGTCTTTGCATATATGTCTTATTACTATTTTTGATGTTTCCATAAGTTTTACTCCTTTATTTGTTTTTTGTTTTTCGGCGTATTTCGCGTAATCTTTCGGAGTGCAGCCGTATATTGACGTAAACGCTTTTGTAAATCCGGCGTGGGTGTCAAAACAATAATCCATCGCGACATCGCATATATTTTTACCGTCGGCTATATCTTTCGCCGCCGCGTGGACGCGCTGATTTCGCACATATTCCATTACCGACAATCCTAACGCGTTTTTAAATTCCCTTGCGAAGTGAAACGCCGAATATCCGGTATAGTCCGCGAGTTCTGTTAAACTAAACTCCTGTTTTAAATGTTCCTCTACAAATTTTTTTACTTTATCTATACAACTTTGTTCCATTTTATTTTTTTCTCCTGATTGATTATTTTGCGATGATACGCAATTAAAATTTATAATGTACTGCTGCAGTAATTTTATTATAGCATGTGTTTTTATATATTTCTTATCCTGAATTGCTGTCTTGATTTTAATTATATCATATATTTTTGTTATTTTTGTTGACTTTTTAATATATAGATTATATAATATTTTTATGAAACTATATTATATAATTTTTAGGGGGAAAGAACATGAATATATCGAGATTTGATAAAAACACGGCTGAATTCGGTCACAACGACACAATACTCGCAAGCGCGGTTTTGCCGGATAATATGACCGCGCCGTTCGGGCACGCTTGGGGTTATCTTGAAAACGGCAACGAAATGGAAGGTCACACGCACCCGACAAACGAAGTTTATTTTGTATTTGCGGGAACGGGGACTGTCGTAGTGGGCGACGAAAGGGCGAAAGTCTCATGCGGGGACGTTATAGAAATACCGCCGAACGCGTATCACACGATGATTTGCGACGAAAACACGACGTTTTTGTGGTGCGCGCTGTGGTGGTAAACATGTAGGGCAAGGGCTCTGCCCTTGCCGTTGAAAAAATATAATTATGCGAATAACGGGTTGAAAAATAATTTCTCGTAGGGGCGGGGTTTTCCCGCCCTTGGACTAAACACCGTTGTTTTGCGAGGGCGGGAAGACCCCGCCCCTACAGGCAAAAATCCAACTCGTGATTCGCATTAATTATAATTAAGCGGCAAGAGCAGAGCCCTTGCCCTACAATCGGCGATATATTTTCGCAAATTTAAAATCATAAAACCGGAGGTGTAAATAAAAATGTCTGAAAAACTTACGTCAAGAGAACGTTTTGCGCGTATGTATCAACATAAAGACGCGGACAGAGTGCCGATATGCGACAGCCCGTGGTGGACGACTATAGCGCGGTGGAAAAGAGAGGGTATGCCGGAAAACATGAGTTATATCGACTATTTTGACCTTGACCATGTTTTCTCTATGGGTTCGGATAACTCGCCGAGATATGAACGTAAAACTATCGAAGATACCGAAGATTATGTTATCTATACAACTCAATGGGGAACTACCCAGCGTGAATGGAAAAAGCAGTCATCAACCCCTGAGTTTATAGATTTTAAAATCAAAGACGCTGAATCTTGGAAAGACGCGAAAGAACGCATGACACCCTCAAGAGACAGAATCGACTGGAACAGGTTAAAAAATAATTACAGGGAATCCCGCGAAAAGCAGGGAGCGTGGCTCATCGGGGATTTATGGTTCGGGTTTGATATAACCCATTCGTGGTTTATCGGGACAGAAACGGTTCTGATGGCTATGGTCGAAGACCCGGAATGGTGTCTCGATATGTTTACCAGAGAACTTGACGTTAGTCTTGCCGCTCTTGAAATGATATGGGACGAGGGGTATCATTTTGACGAAATCAACTGGCCCGACGATATGGGTTATAAAAACAATCTGTTTTTTTCGGTCAAAAAATACGTCGAACTATTAAAACCTTTACATAAAAAAGTCATAGACTGGGCTCATCAAAGAGGCGTGGTTTGCAGGCTACATTCGTGCGGCGATATAACCCCGTTAGTCCCGCATTTTTATGAGATTGGCATGGACGCTCTTAACCCTTTGGAAGTCAAAGCGGGGGTCAACCCGATAGAGCTAAAGAAAAAATACGGCGATAAAATGACGTTCCACGGAGGGATAAACGCCGTTTTATGGGACGATAAAGACGCGATAACCGAAGAAATAAAGCGCGTTCTCCCAATCATGAAAGAAAACGGCGGGTATATTTTCGCGTCCGACCACTCTATCCCCGACGCTGTAAGCCTCGAAAACTTCCGGCATATTATCTCGCTTGTAAAAGAACTGGGCAGTTATTAATTTAATGCGTAGTGATAGTTAAAGCCTCCCTTGCTAAAGGGAGGTGGCACGCGAGATTATGCGTGGAGTTTTATAAGATTGCCTAAGCCCGCGTGACGGAGGGATTCGACTCACACCCCAAAACAACATCAGACTCCGAATCCCTCCACCGCGGCGGCGGTCCCCCTCCCTTTAGCAAGGGAGGCAGGGGAAAATCACAATTTTTGCATGTAAATCAAATAGCAATATGCATTAATTTAATTATTTTTAAACGAGGGAATAAAGTTATGAAAAACATGAAAAAATTTATATTTATTTTGGTGGTTTTTACGGTTATATGTTCGTTGCTGTTCTCGTGTTCACAGACTCCGGACAAAACCGATACGACAAAGACGGCGGAATCTGATGTAAACGGAGACGTAAAAGAAGAAGAAATCCCGACTGACCCCTATGCTGTTTCGGACAACCTGCCGGCTGATTTAGACTTCAAAGGCGAGACAATCAGAGTTTGGGGACGGGAAGTTGACAACGTTTTCTACACCAGCGAATGGGAATTTACGGACGGGCTTAGAGGCGAGGTTTTTAACGACGCATTATATAACCGCGAACTGGCGGTTGAGGGACGTTTGAATATCAGCTTTGAAAAAACGCTGACGACAACGTCGTTCCAGAACGCGTATAAAACAGTAAAGGCGGGCGACGACGCATTTGATATGCTTTTTGCCAACGCTTACGACGTAGCCCCTCACGGACTTGAGGGCGTTTATGTTGACCTTGCCAAGTTTCCGAATATAGATTACAGTATGCCGTGGTGGCCCGACACGATTATGAAAGACGTTACGATAAACGGCAAAACGTATTTTGTGACAGGGGATATTACGCCGTCTGTGCTTGGGTTTATGAACTGTATATTTTTCAATAAAAACATAGCCGCGAATTACGATATATCGGGGTTGTATGATTTGGTTTTTTCCGGGAAATGGACGTTTGACAAATATTCCGAAGCTACAAAAAATATCTATAAAGACCTCAACGGCAACGGCGAAGTCGATTCTGAGGATTTGTTCGGCGTGACTACTTCGGATTATTACGACGTGTATTTTTCAGCGTTTGAAATCCCGATAACGATTACCGAGCCGGACGGGTCGCTTAGTCTGGCTCTGGGCGAGAAGTTTTACGAAGCATACGGCAAACTCCGCGAATTTTCGATGGACCAGTCTGCTTTGCCGCAGGCGATTTCAAATAAAGGCGAGACTGTCAATTACGAAAACGACGTTAAATTTTTCGCGAACGGGCAGATATTATTTTTCGGCGGGCTTGTCAGATTTTCGGATTATTTCAGAGCCATGGAAGACGATTACGGTATTCTGACAATACCAAAATGGGACGAAAGCCAGAAAAACTATCATACTACGTCCCACGCCAACTACTCGCTTTTGAGCGTGCCCGTGACAATCCCGTCAGAACGCCACGACATGATAGGGGCGGTTATAGAAGCATTGGCGGCTGAGGGTTACAGGACTACGACCCCCGCGTATTTTGACAGCACATTAAAAAACAAATACAGCCGCGACGAAGAAACTTTGCAAGTGCTTGATATTTTGAGAAACGGTCTGGAATTTCAGCCTGTAATGATATATTACAAGAGCATGGGCGATATTCTGCATTTATTCCGGTACGCGTGTTATCCCCAGAATACATACGACAATATGGTCTCGTATTATGAAAAGCACGTCCCGACTTTCCAGAAAGCGATAGATAAATTTAACGAATATTATTTACAGTAAAAATTTATATAATATACAAAAAAAATTTAACCGGGAGGAGAGGTATTTATGACAGAACAGCGAAAAATCGGAATAATTGCGGCTGTAGTTTTACTTTCTGTTCTCGGTTTAGGTTTTATTTTCCTGAATATTTCCGAATTTAAAACTATGTTTTCAAATTTGTTTGACGTATTATTTTTAATAATCGTATATGCCGTAATCCCATGCGCGCCCGCCGTTATATTACGCGCTGTATTTGGGGTTCGGGCGTGCAGATGGATTTTTATTGCCGCGACTGTTCTTGCCGGATTATGCTGTATGATACATATATTTCTGCCGGAATCAATATTAGAAGAAAGAATTATATTATATGAAGACGCAAGCGTTGTTGTATATGAATATATAAATAACTGGATTTTTGTCGTCACGCAGTTTGTTCTGACTTCTTCCGTCCCGGTTTTATATTGCGTCGCGTTTTTCGGGAATTTATATTCGCTCCCGTTTGTTTTTAAAAAAGAACGGTCGATATTAATTGCCATTACGCCGTCTTTAATGTTTTTTCTGAGTTTGTTTATTCGGCGTGTAATGACAAAAGGGCTCGCGGACGCTTTTGAGATTATTCTTGACGAATCCGTACTTATGTTATTTTTAGGGAGCGTAGCTTTCGCTGTCTGGGCGTTGCTGCTTATATTTGTTACATTTATGATTTATAAGTTTATCAACCGAACGAAAACAGAAATACCGGAAAATACAGAAAATACACAAAATGACGAAAATCAATTAAATTAATCAAATAAATTTTTAAATTTTAAAATTATAATTAAAGGAGAAAATCAATCATGAACGCAAAAAAATACCCGGTTTCAATAGCGTCATACTCGTTCCACGGACTTCTTGAAGAAAAAAGAATAGACGTTTTTACTTATCTTGAGGCGTTAAAACACCGTTACAACGTCGAATACGCAGATATATGGAGCGGCTATCTGCCAAGTTTCAATAACGCTGACCCTATAGACGAAGAATTGCTGAAAAAAGTAAAGTTTTCTATGGACGAAAAAGGCATAACCCTCGCAAATTTATGCGTTGACGGACCTCACCTGTGGGCTGACGAAAAAGACCAGCGCGAAATTCACTACAAAGGCGCGTTTAATTACATGAAAGCCGCCGTGATTCTCGGCGCGAAAACCGTCAGAATTGACGTTGGGGTACACAGAGACGTAATCACAAACGAAGAGTTTGACTATGTAGCGAAAGTTTACGGCGAGCTTGCAAAATTCGCCAAAGATAACAATATGAGGGTAGGGACTGAGAATCACTGGGGAGCTTCGAGAGACCCGCAGGTTCTCGAAAACATTTATCAAGCCGTAAACAGCGACGCTTACGGGGTATTGTTCCATTTCGGCAACTTTTTTGAGGGAAAGAAAGAAATCGGTTTTGAGACTGTCCTGAAAATGGCGATGCATACCCATATCCCGGCTGATTCCGTGCCGTTCGCGAAAGAATATATCAGAAGATTAGTAAATCAGGGATATAAAGGCACGTTCAGCATAGAACATCACACGGCAAAACACGAATACGAGAGAGTAGCGTGGCAGCTTGCGACGGTTCGCGAGCTTATCACGGAGCTTGAAGAAGAAGGGTTCGAGAATCCTGCGACGGGGGATTATTTTTCCGGGGTTTACGGCGGGAAGAAATAGGGATTGCAAGAAACCCCTCCACCGCTGAGGCGTGCAGGAAGTCCGGTGGACTTCCGAACCTCCCCTTTCAGGGGAGGCAAAGAAGTTGAACCAAGCCTCCCCTAACAGGGGAGGTGTCGCGAAGCGACGGAGGGGTTCACACGCGCAAACATAAAGTTAAATAATAAAAAAGAACTCCGTTGATTTAACGAAGTTCTTTTTTTACGCAAGCAAATTTTACTCAAAACCACATATTGATATAATATTCTACCGGGTCTTGAATTATAAATCTATCGTAATATTCCTGCGTTATTACGCCTCTTGCCAACTGGTCGTCAAATAACGGGAGTATATCATTATTAATCAGATAATCATCATATTCGCGTTTTGAATTTACCACAGAGCTATAAAATATAGATTCTTCGCTTTCTTCATTAAAACAGTCTATAAAAACATAATATGGGTAAACTTGATACGGGTAATATCCGTCTGCGTCAAGATGGTCGGATATATCAACAACATCTTCGATATAACGACAATTACTATCATAATAACCGTTAGTTATATAAATTAAATAAGGTGAAGCATTTTTTCCGTTTATAAATCTTGGCGCGTAAAATTTTTGCTCTTTTATTAGGTTTGCTTCTTTTTCGTAATCATCTATAAAACTTTGCCAATGACTTTCCTGTTCTTCTTTTTCTTCGTCGGATAAATTTATATACCAATCAGAATTTCTCGACTCAATATTGTTTTGTTTCAATGATTCTACGTGTGGTTCCACATGTTCTGCCATATATGTGTCGTAAGTGTGCCATTCAACGTCGAGAAGTAAAGTGTTTTCGTCGTCCCCGAACCTGACGTGGGAATAATCGGGGTTGATGTTTTTCGGAATCGGTATGTTGTTATTCAAGAGCATTTGTATCATATCGTCCCCGGTTAAATCGGTGTATTCGTACAGGTAATCAAGCAGCATGTCTTTTTCCCTTTTGCTTGTATTCGGAGTGAGAAAATAAACATTGTCCGAATCTGAAAGCTTATAGTATATACTTAATTTGTCAAACGCCCATGTGTCTGTGACAGCTTCCAATATTCTCTCCTCAAAAAAAGATTTCTCTATCTGTTCGGGCAAAAATAATTCGATTGGCTCTGTCGTGTTTATCGCCGGCGGATTTGTCGCCGAATTTGCGCCGGGGTCGGTAGGAGCAACGTCAATATCGGCGTTATGAAAAAGCGGCAGTATATTTATAAGCCCGATTACAAGAACAATCGCCGCCGCTATCGGAATTATTCTCAATAAAATTTTCTTTGTATTGTTTTGTTTCTGCGTTTTCTCGAAATTTAACGTCTTGTCAATCATTTCCGCAAGTTTTTCGTTGTTTATTGATTCTAAGAAACTTTTGTTGTTCATAATGTAATCCCTCCTTTGAGTAAAAGTCTTTTCACTTTGCTTTTTAATTTGTCCAAACGCCCGTCTGCCGCGTTACGGCTTATTTTTAATGATTTCGCGATTTCTTCCGGCGTATAAAAAAGTATAAACCTCATAGTGAATAAAATATTTTCTTTTTCGTTTAGTTTATCGAGTATGTTCCCGACAAGCATTTCAAACCCGACTTCGTTTTCAAATTCCACAGGCTCAGTCAGATAATCAATGTTATCGTCGCCGATAAGCTCGCTGATTTTTCTCACGCTGCCCCTGCAATAGTTTATTGCCGCAGAACGTGTCATTATCGCAACAAAAGCCGCCATGCTGCCCCTTGTTTCGTTATATTCCTGCAAACGTTCCATCAGCTGCACAAACACCGTGTTCACGCAGTCGTCAATATCATTGGATTGCCCTGCGTTATTTAGGATTCGCGTGACGATTTTACGTATCAAAGAATTATACCTGTCATAAAAATTGCTGTTCACTTCATATATTCCGTTGTTCATGTTTTCCACATCTTCCACACTTACCGAATTTATACAGACCCGCTCCCTTCTGAATTATTTTGATTATTTTTGCGACGCGTCTATATATACATACAAATTAATTTCACGAAATCTTATGAATAAATTATTAACAAACGCGAAAAAAGAAACCCCTCAGTGGCGGAGGGGTTCGGGCGACCACATAGGGCCGCCCCTACTCGCCCCTCATACTGCGTATTATCTCGTTCATTTTAGCGTATCTCTGCGGCGAAACGTAATCCGTGATAGAGTTGCCGCTCCCTATCGCGATTCCCGGCTTGTCTATTAGCGGCGTTATCACTTCTTTCACATAGCTTTCTATGTCTATCCCCGAAATATCGCACAAAGCGTCCGTGTCTATACCGCCGAATAAAGCAATCCTGTCCCCGTATAATCTCACCCACTCCGAAAACGGCGCGATAACGTCCTCGTTTGAATGTTTCGCGTCGATTTTCGCGATATTTATTATATCGTCCATGACCTCGAATATATTCCCGCATGAATGTAACAAAAACGGCTTTTTTGATTTGCGTTTTATCAAATCTATTATCCTTGCGTACTGCGGGATTATGTGCTGACGCACGTCGTCGGGCGCAAGCATAGGCGATATTTTATATCCCAAATCGTCGCCGAAACGATAAACGCAAAACATATCGTCGTATAAATCTAAAAATCTGTCCCAGATATTATATAACATATCCCCGACTTTTTTAAATAACAGACCGAACAGTTCGGGGTCGTCGTTTCTGATATAGCATAAATCCATAAAGCCCGTTATATCCTGCACGCACTCAAAAAGCCCGTTGCCTACCCCTCCGACAAGTTTCATGCCGTCAGGTATCGCCCCGCGCATACAGTCTAAATTAAAAACAGAACCGTCAAAATAAATACCGGGGATTTTATCCCATTCGTATCTGTCAAAATCGCTTCTGTCTTTAATCTCCCCGTCTTTATGACCGCCGAGAGAACCGCTGCCGGGCATATATCCCGCCGCGCAAATCTCGAAACACGCCGCGTCATATCCGAGAATTTTAAAGGCTTTGTTATAATTTTTATAATATTCTATAGTATCTGATTTATTGTTTCCCGTGTTTCCGTGACTGATTTTAATTCCCGAAACTTCTTCCATGATTCTGTTTGACACGACATGCTCGTAAATCGGGGTGCGTTTTGGTTTTTGGTTTCTCGCCGCGAGAACCAGATTATTATAATCCGGTTCAAATTCTCTTTTTATGTATATGTTCATGTTTTTTATCCGCTCCTTATATTCTTAATATTACATAGGGACGGTAATTTTATACCGTCCCCAACTTGATTTAATTAAATTTTATCTTTACCCGACAGTCTCGATATAATCCGAAAAATCGGGGAATTCTATCTCTATATCGTCGCTTGTGTAGAATGAAAAGCCATACAAATCGCTGGAAACTAAAACAACTTCGCCGTCTGCGTCAAAAGCTACGAAAAACTTATCAGTACTGTCTCCGGAGAATATTCTAATCGTAACAGTAGAAGTGCCGTCATCTAATAATTCCCGCTCAATATCGAAGACGTCATCAGCCTCTGCTTCCGCAAAAATCCTTATTGTTTCAAAAACGTCAATCATATTAATCGCGCCGGTAATCATAGAAAATATACTGTTGTCAGCCGTGGCTTAAATTTTATTTTTGTGCCGTCTTCGGCAACGGTGTATATATAGCCGTCTTTGCAGTACATATACATATCATTCGTTTCAAACATATAATCATTGCCCGCTTTTACTACGTATATTACATCAAAGCAAAGAACAAAATCACCTGTCATTACAGCTTCTGTAATTGCCGCCACTACTGTGCCGCTTAATTCAGACATTTCAGATTCGCCGTCTTCGCCTTTGCCGCCGTCATCATTCGTGATATATTTCCCCGCGAACGCTATTGCCGCCATGGCGTCAACCGCGCCTTCTGTCACGAGTTTCTGAATCAGTGGGATTTCCGTGCCTTTAAGATTCGCAATCAAAGCGTTGACCATTATCGCCACGCAGTCGTCACGCGTGAATTTATATTCTTCTACCGTGAGTTCTATAGAAATATCTATTTCGTCGTCGGATATTTCCTCGAAAGTTTCCTCGACGTTTATGCTGTATTCGTGTTTGTATTTCAAAAATGTCAGGACTTCAACCAGTTCCAAATCATACGCAAAATCCACAGCGTCGTCATATTCGAAATCCCCCGCGGCTTCGGTATATCCGAGGGCGCGCAGCACAAAAGTGCAGAACATTTGCAGGCTGCATAATCCGGACGAGCCGAATTTGTTGTCTCCCATGCCTTTGGTCAGTTCATATTCGTACAGGTAGCCGACATACATATCCGCCCAGCCGGGAACGTCCGTGAACGGATGCGCGTAATTCTTTTCGAACGCTTCCGATTCTTTTCCTAAGAGCCTCACGAGCATTGCCGCCGCTTCGGTTCTCGTAGGCTCTCTCTCAAGTTCGTAGCCAATATCTGTTCCCCTGAATAAATCAAGGGCTTTCAAATCGTCCGCCTGCTCCTCAAACGCAACCGCCGAGACTGTGCCTGCGAGCATAACCGCGATTATAACAACCGCAATTACGGCGCGTAAAAATTTTCTTGTTTTCATAAAAATTTTCTCCTTCTTTTTGTTTGGTTTATTTGCTTTTGTTTGCTTTGTTTAATTATACGCCGTTTTTTTTATTTAATCAATAGCAAAAACAGTAAAACGCATAAAAACAATTTCAAAAAAATTTGTATAAATGTTGTTTATTTTGCCTGTAGGGAGCGTCGCCCTCGACGCTCCGCAGATATAAAATCAACGTAAAATCAGATTTCGCGGACGACCGGGGGCGGTCATCCCTACATACATAATGCCAAAATATCATCAAAAAATTTATAATATTTTTACATTCCGACGCTGTAATTCGGGGCTTCTTTTGTTATATATACGTCGTGCGGGTGGCTTTCTTTTAATCCCGCCCCGGTGATTTCGACGAATTTGCCGTTTTTCTGCAATAATTCAATCGTGGCAGTCCCGCAGTATCCCATTCCGGCTTTAAGCCCTCCCAATAGCTGATATACTGTCTCAGACAGCGAGCCTTTATACGGCACCCTGCCCTCGACCCCCTCGGCGACAAGTTTGTTCGGGTTTAAAGATTCCTCTATGTCGTCCTGAAAATACCGGTCTTTTGAGCCTTTCTGCATCGCGGCAAGAGAACCCATTCCCCTGTAGCTCTTAAACGACCTGCCCTGATAAATTTCTGTCTCGCCCGGACTTTCCTCACAGCCCGCGAATAACGAGCCTATCATAACAACGTCGCCCCCAGCCGCGATAGCCTTTACAACGTCACCGCTGTATTTTACGCCGCCGTCCGCGATTACGGGGATATTATATTTCGAGGCGACCGACGCAACGTCGAATATCGCGCTTATCTGGGGAACGCCGATTCCGGCTACTACCCTTGTCGTGCATATCGACGCCGGTCCGATACCCACTTTCACAGCGTTTGCCCCCGCGTCAATCAAAGCCTCAGCCGCTCCGGCAGTCGCGATATTTCCTGCGATTACCTGCGCGTTGGGATATTTTGATTTTATGAGTTTCAGCGCGTTTATTATATTCACAGAATGACCGTGAGCCGAATCAAGAACAATAGCGTCAACGCCTGTTTTTATAAGTTCTGCCGTTCTCTCCAAAAAGTCGCCTGTCGCGCCGACTGCCGCCGCGCACAGTAACCTGCCGGACTTGTCTTTTGCCGACAACGGGTACTGCACGGCTTTTTCTATATCTTTTATCGTTATAAGACCGCTTAGCCTGCCTTTGTCGTCGATTATGGGCAGTTTTTCTATTTTATGTTTTCTTAAAACCTCCTGAGCCTCCAGCATAGTCGTGCCGACTTTTGCCGTGATTAAATTATCTTTTGTCATCACTTCCGATATAGGCATGTCTTTCCGGGCAAGAAAACGCATATCCCTGTTTGTTATAATCCCGACGAATTTGCCGTTTTCTACTATGGGCACTCCGGATATTTTATATTTCGCCATTAAATCGTCGGCTTCTTTCACGAGCCTGTCCGGGGATAAATAAAACGGGTTTGTTATAACACCGTTCTCGCTTCTTTTCACCCTCTCGACTTTATCAGCCTGACTTTCCACCGGCATATTCTTGTGTATAACGCCGATTCCGCCCTCTCTGGCTATCGCTATCGCCATTCTGGATTCTGTTACGGTGTCCATAGCCGACGACATCAGGGGCATATTAAGGCTTATCGTATTTGTGAGCCTTGTTCTTATATCCACGTCTCTCGGCAAAACTTCGCTGTAGGCGGGTATAAGTAAAACGTCGTCGAACGTGAGTCCTTTTTGCACGAATTTGCTGCTGTAATCATAATCATTCATAATCGGGGGTTCCTCCTTAAAATTATTGCAGGGCGACCGCAATGCATGGGCCGCCCTTGTTTTTTATGTATTATTTATATTATTTTTTTCTTTCGATTCTTTCAGTGCCTGTATTCTGTGGACGGGATTTAAAAGATTGCTTATCGAATGGTCGCAGTTCAGTCCGTCGATTAATTTCGCGAGATATTTTGATATGTCAACGTCGCAGAACCACGGTCTTGATTTTATTTCGGCGGGTTTGTATGTCGTGTTTGTCACGAAGATTTTGTTTATGACCCCGTGCGCGTACGCCTCGTCGAATTTTTCGGGTCCCGCGCTGAACTGCCCGAACGTTATAAACACAAACGTCCGTCTCGCGCCCATTTTATGGAGCTGTTCGGCAACGTCGAGGATAGAGTCGCCGCTTGCCAGTATGTCGTCTATTATTATAACGTCTTTTCCCGCGACGTCTGCGTCTTTGCCCAGAAAATCATGGCTGATTATCGGGTTTCTGCCGTTTACTATCTTAGTATAATCGCGCCTTTTATAAAACATGGCTATATCGAGCCCAAGCACGGTGGAATAATACAGGCATCTTGTCATTCCTCCCTCGTCGGGGGAAACAATAAGAGCTTTGTCCCTTGTGAGTTCAATATCGTCCACGTTGCCGTATAACGCTTTTATCATCTGATAAGACGGACGTATCGTGTCAAAACCGTTTAACGGGATTGCGTTCTGCACACGGGGTTCGTGCGCGTCGAACGTCAGTATATTTGACACACCCATATCGACAAGCTCTTGCAGCGAAATCGCGCAGTCGAGCGATTCCCTCGCGTATTTGTTATCCTGCCTGCTGCTGTAGAGCATGGGCATGATAACGTTTATCCTGCGCGCTTTACCTCCGAGCGCGGCTATAGTCCGGATTAAATCCCTGTAATGGTCGTCGGGGCTCATATTAACGGTCATATTGTACATTTTGAAAGTCTCGCTGTAATTATAGCAGTCGCACAGTATAAATATGTCGTAGCCTCTTATAGTCTGCTCGATAAGTGCTTTGCCCTCTCCGGTCGTAAAGCGCGGGCACGACGTTTTAACCAAGAAGTCCGTTTCTTCATTGAATCTGAACCCTGTGATATACTCGTTGATTTTTGTGCCGATTTCCTCGCACCCTTTCATAGCGATAACTCCAAGCTTGCCAAGGGTGGAAAAATCGTCGTCCAGAATCAACTGGGTTCCAACAGATACGGTATCCATTTTAATCCTCTCCTCTCGGTTTATTGTTTTATTATAATATATAAATAATATATTATACCACAGATATTTTATTGTGTCAACATGAAATTTTGATTTTTCAGAATAATTTTATTATATTGCAGGGGCGACCGCAAGGGTCGCCCCTACGCAAAAATATTATTTTATAAATTCAATATCTGCAATATATACGGGATTTTCCGTTGCCAGCCCATTAAATACTATGCCGAAACTTAAAAAGAAAGTTTCATCGTCCCTTAACGGAATCCATTCCCCGTTATGTTCGATTACCAAATCCCATTCCACGGTAAATATATGATAATCGTCGTTGTAATCCCGTTCCTGCACTTTCTTTTTCTGAGCTATGAGTTTATCTTCCCACCATTTGCCCCAGTCGGCTTTTAACGCCGGGGTAAATTCAAGATAGCCCGCTTTTTTTACGTCGTCTTTATGCAACAGAACGTCATATTTTATAGATTTCGCTATTGATATAAGAGGCACGTCCTCCATCGGGAATTCAAAGAGAGTAAGCTCCCAGCCCCCGGTGAACTGATAACCGACCTGCATCATGTTTTTGCCGTCCAGACTGGTCAGCGTTACGGGGTCTTCTTCGCCCTCGATACCCTGCAAAGTCCCGTCCGCGAAGTCATATATTTTCAGTACGCCGCCCTCAGGAACGTCTGCTCCCGGCTCAGGGGTGGGTTCGGGCGTGGGCTCAGGTTCTTTAATTTCTTCTTCCGTGGCTTTCTCTTTTTCCGCCTCAGTTGCTTTGACATCGTCTTTAACGTCTGCGACTGTTTGGGTCTCTTCTTTTTTATCGTTTTTGTCTTTGTCATCGTCTTTTGAACATGCCGTCAATATTGGCAGCATGAGAGAAACTAATAAGACAATGCAAAGTAAAATCATACATAATCTTTTTATTTTCATAAATATATTATAACCTCCGTGAAAATTATATTAGATGTATCCTAAAACAACAATCATGTAGGGCACGGCGACCCCGACGTGCCGCCGACAAAAACCAACGTAAAATCAAATTCGCGGCGTGCCGCCGGCAGAAACCAATGTAAAATCAGATTCGCGGCGTGCCGCCGGCAAAAACCAATGTAAAATCAAATTCGCGGCGTGCCGGGGCGTCACGCCCTACAATTATATTCCGATGTTTTAGGATTATTATATTAATAATAAAATTACCAGTCCAAATCTTCATATTTCAGAATATTTTTATAAGCTTTCTCCAGTTCTTTTTCGTAAGCCGGACCCCACTGGTCGATAAACGACGCTACGTTTGTGCTTTTCTGCTCTATAATCCTTGGCACTATATAAGCCGTATTCGTGAAGTTGCTGTAATTATATCCGAAATCATATACGACGTTGTCAAATATAATTTTCATCATTTCAAGAGAATCGTCGTCGCGCACGCCTTTATAAGTCAGAAGCACGTCAAAATACGCCGGGATTGTGTAACGCTTGCTCTCAGCTCCTAAAAGCTCACAGACAATACCTACCATTTCTATGTCCTTAACGTCCTGCGGGACGCACATAAGCCCCGCGTTGTTGAGGCTGATATAATCTTTCTGCGCCCCGTCGTATTTAGGATAGGGCAGAATCCCGAAATCAACGTCCATGGCGCGAAGTTCTTTCGAGGCTCCCGTGCCGGGCGAGTTCAGCAGGAACAGCGAATGACCCGTCGGGAAGAAATTATCCATTTCTTCTCTCATCGCAACGTCTTCCCAGACTTTATTAGTCCATGTGTATGTCTGATTGCCGTTCCATACTATGTCATACATTTTCTCTACCAGCGAAACAAGTTTCTCGCTCATGATGTCAAGTTTTGGCTCTCCGTTTTCGTCTTTTTTAGCGATATACTGGTCGCAGGAGTGCATCATCGCTATCATGCCAGAACCGTCCAGCAATAATCCAAGCCCGTATAAATCGTTCTTGTCGTAAATTCCGTTGCCGTCAACGTCTTTAGTCACCTGTTTTGCCATCTCTAAAAATTTATCCCACGTCCATGTCCCGTTTCTGACAAAACCGTACGGGTTGTCAAGCTGATATTCGGCGAGCAGTTTTTTATTGAAGAATACAGCGGTCGGCGAGGGGATAATCATATCGTTTGCGGCAAACAATAATATATTGTTTATCGCAAGAGTATCGCCCAGCGACTGGTTCCAGTAAGGCTGGGTTAAATCGACATGGGGTATTTTGTTCCAGTTTCTCACAAGCGTGCCTGTCGCGAGAGCGTTGAGGTCGCACATCGGGTGAATAAACACAAGGTCATATAAGCCGTCGGCTGCCGCGACCGATTTTTTTACCGCGGGCTGTATTTTCTTGATAGAGTCGTCGCCTCTCTGCCCGAGTACGATTGTGTTGAATTTGATATTTACCCGGTCTTCTATTTTGCTGTTGCGTTTCCATATAGCGTCGTCAAGCTCTGTGCCGCTTGCGGTTTCTTCGTCGCCGAACAACTGGGTTTCAAACGCTCCCCAGAACGGGTACAGAACGGTAAACTTGATACCACCGTAGTCTTTTTCGGGAACGTCGGGTTCGGGGAAAGGCTCGTCGGTCGTTTCAATATCGTCCCCGCCGTCGCCGCTGTTGTCGCCGTCAGAATCGTTTACGGGATTTTCTTTGCCGTCGTCTTTTACGTTATCGTCTTTGTCGCCGCATGATACCAATACAGGCAATAACAGGGAAAGCAATACAAGTATGCTAAGTATAATTATAATTTTCTTTTTTATTTTCATAATACGTTAATCCTCCATGAATTAAATTATAATAAAATAAACTGATTACTGAATTTATTATATCACACCCGCATATTTTTTGCAATAAAAAGTTTGTGTAATATTATAAAAAAGCCCCCTTTCCGCGAAGCGGGAATAAAGGGGGCTTTGGCGTAAAATTTTCGCGTTGTTTTTATTTACGCGCCCGGAATAAGCAGTACCTGACCGATACTAAGATAATCGCTTGTTAAATTATTTATGGATTTTATTATCGCGACAGTCGTCCCGAATTTTTGCGCCAATAAATATAACGTGTCGCCCGATACTACTGTGTATTGGAAAAATGCCCCCGGTATTTTTAATACCTGACCGATACTCAAAGCGTCGCTCGTAAGCCCGTTAAGAGTTTTTATCGCGTCAACGGTCGTGCCGAACCTTTGGGATAAATTCCAGAGCGTATCACCCGATACCACCGTATGATTAAAATATTGCGGCGGCGGTGGCGGAGGAGGCGGTTGGACTATGATTGTTGAGGGTATCTTGAGAACCTGACCGATATTTAATACGTCGCTTGTTAAATTATTCAACGCCTTAATCGCGTCAACGGTCGTGCCGAATCTTTGCGCCAATAACCACAGCGTATCCCCCGCTACCACCGTGTAGTTAAAATATTCTTCGGGCGGAGGGGTGACTTCTGTCGGCGCGGGTATTTTTAATCTCTGACCGACTACTATCTCGTCGCTTGTCAAGCCGTTTAACCTGCGTATAATATCAACCGTTGTGCCGTATCTCTGCGCCAGAAGATAAAGTGATTCTCCGGGCTGTACTATATGGTCTATATAATTGTTGACGACCGGAGGTCTTACGTTGTTTCTTATTCCCCAATATGTGTCATATAACGCGTTCCAAGTGCCTGAGCCGACAACCCCGTCCTGACTAAGACCCATCATTCTCTGGAAATCAATCACCGACCGGGTCGTGCCGCTCCCGAATACGCCGTCTATCGCAGGGGGTGCGACGACCGGGTAAAATTCCGCGATATAGCTTAATATATATTGCAGCGTAATCACGTTTTGACCTGTCGAACCCTGCCTTAAAGTCGCGTTCGGGGGAATTGTGCCGATTCCAAGAGTGCTGCCCTCGCCGTCAAGCTCGGCTAATCTTGCGACCGCAACGTATATATAAGAAATTTTAAACCATGTCGCCCTGTCTATCACGCCGTTTTCGGGAAGCCCGAACGTTCTCTGGAATATCCTTACTGCGTTTGTCGTGTCTGCGCCGAATATGCCGTTTTCGCTTGCTATTGCGGGAATCGCGGGATAATTTCGTCTTATCCTGTTGAGAAATTTCTGCATTACCTGAACGTCTAATCCCCTGTCGCCCTGTCTTAAAGAAACTCCGGGGAAAGATTCTGTGATTCCCGTAAAAATATTTGACTCGGCGATTTCTATATCCCTCGGATAATAATTGCGCAGTATCTGTATCGGGGAAAGTCCGGCGTTTGCAAGGGTTACAGTCCCTGCACCCGTCAAGTAAAGGAATAAAAAATATACGACAAGTTTACAGTTTATTTACAACTTGTATATTTTTGCATTGTTTTAATATAATTTGTAAGTTCATCTTCTATATTTTGCGTAATATAATCAACTAAATTTATATTACTGTCCGATGGTAATGTATTTATAGCTTTTATAATTCCGATTGTTCCTAATGAAATTAAATCTTCTATACTTATTTTTGAATTATCGAATTTTTTGACAACATCAATGAGTAAATATAAATTTCGTTCAATCAATTTAGTTTTCAAAGACGGATCGCTGCCAATTCTATTTATTATATCTGCTTCTTCGTCAGCAGTAAGCGGTAAAGGCAAAGTGCTAAATTCTATATTACTTTCCATGTTTATAATCCTCATATAATTTTATTTTAATACTTCCTCTGTTAATTGATAACGGAGATATTTTAATTAGACCGATAATAAAAAGTATATTGTTTATCTTCGTTTTTCTCCATAGCTTCAACTAATTCTGATAGAACGCCGTCAGATGTAGCATTACATTCACGCAAATATAGCGATACATCACGATCTCCATTTGCTTCTTGCCGTATTTTTACGTCGCTGTAATAATGTTTATTATGTGCCTTTCGTGCGTATTCTCTGTTATTTATTTGAACAGCATTTAGATTAAAGCGAATATCCTCTTTTAAAAAACTGAATCCTAACCCGTCATAATATGAAGCTAACCACGCCCAAACTTTATCTTCTCCATATTGTTCAGCGTATTTCAACATACATTGCCATACTACGCGTTTACCTATATAATTTTTCATAATTATAAATTCACTTCCCTTATATTTCATTTAATAACTATCTATTAATTTTATTATACATTATTATTTTGTAATATTTCTATGATTTTTTTCAATTCATCTTGAAACTTAAATTTTATCGTTATTCGGTCAACATCATATACTTTAACTGATTCGATAAAATTATCAACTATTTCTTTAGTAAGTTCTATTGATGATTGAAATTTAAGAAAATTTTGAAGAAGTAATTGTGCCGATTCTAATATATTATTATGGTTCTGTTGTTGAGAAATTAACGTTTCACGTGTCGTTGTTTTATTTGTTAATTCATCTTCGAGTTTTTCGCGTTCCTGTAAATGTACGGCTTGATTTATTTCTCCGTTCTTATATCGCTCGTAAAGTTTTCGTTTATTTGCCTGCATATTCATTATTTCGTTGTCAAGTTGTAAAATGGAATTATCCTCTGAAACATTCGGTTGGTTTATTTTTTCTTTAGTTATTCGTAATATTTTTTCATTATCTATAAAAAGTTTTGTTTGTGTTAAAAGAACATCTAATACTATTTTATTTAATTCCTTTTCGCGTATTTTCCCGTGCATACAGCCATATTCGTCAGTATATTTTGAAGTTTCGCATGAATAAAAAGGAAGGCTTACATCGCTTCTATAATGAAGCAAACGACCGCATTTTCCGCATTTGATTTTTTTATGGAGTGGTTTATACGAAATATTTTTGGGTTTAATAATTTTAGTAGGATATTTGTGTATCATTTTGTTTATTGTATCAAATTGCTCCTGCGTTATTATAGCCGGGTGGTTATTGGGTATGCGTATCCATTTTTCTTTGGGTATAAGTATTTCTTTATTGCTCCCTATTTTACTAATTTCCCGCATACCACCGATAAAAGTGCCTGTATAACGCTCTTCTTTTAATATACGAAATATATTTGTGCTTGTCCAGATACTACCTTTTTCATATACATTATTCCAATTCTTTTTATTGCCTGTTTGGTTTTTATAAACAGACGGGGTGGGGATACATTCTTTATTTAATTTTTCAGCTACTTTACTAACTGTATTCCCGTCAAGTATGAGTTGAAATATTTGTCTGACTACTTTGGCGGCGGGATCGTCAATAAGCAAATGTCCTTTATCGACGTTATCTTTTTTATAACCGTATATGGTAAAAGCACTTGTAAGTACACCCTGTTTCATTTTTGCTCGTTTTGTCGATTTTACTTTTTTAGAAATATCTATACTGTACAGTGCATTTATCATGTTTCGGATAGGTACATCTATTTCCGCTGTTGTTCCTTTGTGGCTGTTACTGTCATAATTATCGTTTACCGCAATAAACCGAACGCCAATATACGGAAAAAGCTGTTCGATATATTTACTTACTTCGAGATAACTTCTGCCAAAACGAGAAAAGTCTTTTACTATTATACAATTGATTTCGCCTTTTTTGACTGCTTCCAATAATGCTTTTATTCCGGGTCTGTTAAAATTAGTTCCGCTATAACCGTCGTCAACAAATTCAAGCGTCTGCGATTCAACAAATTCATCAGATGAATATATATATTCTTTTATGATTTCCCGTTGATTGGTGATACTATTGCTTTCGTCGAAATTATTATCGTCTTGAGATAAACGTAGGTAAGAGGCTAAATATTTATTCATACGAATTTACCTCCTTGTTATTACCGATTTGAGATAATATATAACTTAATTCGTCACGATATTTAAAACGAACTATAATTTTATTATAGTCTATTACTTCGATCCGCTCTATTAAAGCCGATACCATTTGAGCGGACAAATAACGTTCGTTTTCAAATTTCTTAAATTCGGCAATACATTTGTTTTCTCCCGATAACATGGAATCATGTTGAAATTTATTGGATTCCAGTAATTCAAGTTCACTTTGCAAATTATTTTTTTCATCTTCATAATCGGATTTCATGGTGATATAATCCTGTTCGTTAATAACGCCATCAACATAATCTTTTCGTAAAGTCCCTCTATACCGTTGATTTTGCTGTAATTTTTGTTTTAATTCATCAATTTTTTTATCAAGCGTATTATTTTGTTTAATATAATCTTGTTCTTTTTTTATATCTTGAATAATACGGTTTATATCTACGGTAAGATTTATTTGTTGATTAATACAGGAATACAATGCTTCTCTTAAATCTGTTTCTCTTATACTTTTTTTCTTGCAAACATTTTTATCTAATTGTTCATATACATAACATAAAAAAACATAATAAACGCTTCCATCAACACGGCGGGTTTTATGTCGTATCATATTTGATTTACAATCAGCGCAAAAAATCAATCCTTTAAATATATTTTCACAATAACCATTTTCATTATTGTTTGTTATTTCATTATTTTTTTCGTTTCCTTTTCGTTGCAAACGGATTTTTTGTACTGTTTCAAAAATTTCTTTATCTATAATCGCTGTATGCGTATTTTCACAAATAATCCATTCGTTGCGATTTTTTTTAGTTAGACGGTTCCCGTTAAGAAAATTCGATTGATATTTTCCTTGCGCTAAAACTCCAGTATATGCGAGGTTTTCAGTCATATTCTTAATTACCGATTTATGCCAAAATTTTGTATTTTCAAACTTTTTTGCTTTTACGATACCTTTATCAAAACGGTATCGACCCGGCGGTGTGATTTTTAAACCGTTTAATTTTTGTGTTATCGCGTTATCGCTGTATCCTTCCAACACCCATGTATATATTTGTTTTACCACCGGAGCGGTTTCCTCGTCAACTATAAACGAATTACCTGTTTTAATATAACCATAAGGTGCGATTGAACCACCAAATTCTCCACGTTTTTGTTTTTGCTTTTTGCCTAATTGCACTTTTTTTGACAAATCACGTGCATATATTTCGTTCATCAAGTTTTTTAACGGTACAATCATTGTAGTTTCATCTACCGTCGCCGTGAGTGAATCGTAACTATCATTCACAGAAATAAAACGAACATTTAAAAACGGAAATACCTGCTCTAAATAATGTCCTGTTTCTCCAAAATTCCTACCGAACCGCGATAAATCTTTTACGATTATACAATCTACTTCACCCGATTGTATATCCTCAATCATTTTAGTAAATCCAGGTCGATTAAAATTCGTTCCCGTGTAGTTTATATCTTCATATATTTTATATAATTGCAAATCAGGTTGTGTTTGGATATATTGGAGTAACATATTTTTTTGTGTACCTATCGAATCGCTTATCTTTTTCCGTATATCTTCGAGTGATAATCTTACATAAACAGCCGTCTTATATGTTTTTATAAATACTGGAGGGATAATATCTGTTTTTTCAATATTAATAGCTTTTTTTGTTTTACGCGCCATGATTTACCCCTCCTTCTTTTTTCACATACTCAGGTAAAAGTTTTTTGATCGTTTCAAATTTATCCTGATACCGAAATATTATAGTAATTCGTTTGTTCTCGAACACATTTATTCGTTTGATTAAATTTGTTACAAGCTGCCGCGATAATTCCGATACATTCTTATATCGCTTGAAATGCTCTATCCATTTGTGCGTAGTGTTATTTTCATCGAATATTAATTCTGCTTCTTGTTTTAATATTTTTATTGCTTGTGTTAATTCGTCGATTCTATCGGTATAATCTTTACCAAATGCGATAAAATCTTCTTTTGATAAATCGTCGTTTTGATAGTCCTCATATAGAGAACGTTTATATCTTTCGCAATTCTTGATTTCATTTTCGCGTTCGATTATTTGTCCCTGTATCTTCTGCATATTTATTTGCTGATATGGTAGATTCGCTAAATAATCCAAACATTTTTCCGAATCAAGAATAACGGCGATTTGTTTTTTTATTATCTCCAGAATTGCTGTTTCCAGTTCGTTCGCCGCAATATTGTGCAAAGTACAACCTTTTCCGGCTTTTTTCGTGGCGCATATATAGTAATAATATTTACCGACTTTTTTACGGACGATATTATTTCCGCAATCGCCACAGAACATTATTCCTGATAATGGTAATACTGTTTCTTGATTGGGAGGTGTTCGCGTATCGTGATCTAAAAGTCCGCTCACTGTCTCATAATCTGTCTTTGTTATTATCGCCTCGTGGTGTTCCTCTATGATATTCCATTCGTTTTCCGGTTTCATAATACGCTTTTTTACTTTGTAGTTCGGCGTTGTTTCTCTACCCTGTATCAGTGTTCCGATATAAACCGGATTGTTCAATATTCGTTTTATAGCGACTACCGACCATATAGCCCTCTCGTTTTTTTGAAATGATGTATTGAAATTGATGCCTTGTTTTCGTTTATATTCGCATGGTGCAGGTTCGCCTATGTCGTTCAATCGGTCAGCTATCTTTTGCTGGCTCATGCCTTGTATTTTCATGCTAAAAATATCCTGAACGATTTTAGCCGCACGTTCGTCTATAACCAATTTGTGCTTGTTTGATTTATCACGCATATAACCGTATGGCGCGTGGGACGCGACAAATTCCCCGTTTTTTCTTTTTACGTTTAGATTGCTCCGTATCTTGATTGATATATCCCGTAAATACTGCTCGTTTATGAGATTTTTGAATGGAATAATTATATCGTCTGATTCACTCTTTGGATTGTTACTGTCGTATCGGTCGTTTATCGAAATAAGACGTACTTTTAATTGGGGTAAAATGTATTCCATCAATTCGCCGACTTCGATATAGTTACGTCCGAGCCTCGATAAATCTTTCACGATGATACAATTTATTCTGCTTTCCTCTACATCTTTCATCATTTCTGTAAAAGACGGACGTAAAAAGTCAATACCGCTGAATCCATTGTCTGAACGTTCGGATATTATTTGTATATCCGGCTTTGTGTTCGCATATTCTTTGATTAAGTCTAACTGGTTTTCTATCGTGCTGCTGTCCGCATCGTCTTTGCTTGCGCGGGCGTATGCAGTAGCATTATAAAAAGACTGCATAAAAAATCCTCCTGTTTTTAATAAATTAACGCCAAACAGGATAAAGGGATTTTTGTTGATTCAGTCCTGCGGTTAATATATCACGTTATATTTTTATTGTCAACGCTGTCGTTTATATAGATGAGTTAAAATGTCTTATTACACAATCTTCTATTGATGTATCTGTATCGGCATATTCTAATTGAATAAGTATATTCCCACAGCGGACAAAACGAGTGTTTTTCGATTGAATTATAAAATCTACTGCACGATTTAATATAGGTTTGCTACTATCTATGTTTATATCTCGAATATCCGGTAATACGGAAGGGTCAACGTCTTGAATATCTATATCACGCATTGCGTTTAAATATATATCTATATATGTAAATTGTTCCATTAGTAAATTACCTCTTTATGTTTTTTGTCATTTTTTAAATAAATATGTAAATATCCCTTGATGTATGTCGAAAAAATTGTTTTTGATTTTACATCACGTGTTGTATCTGCCACACCTATTCCCAACTTGGGAATAGGTGTCGAATATCATTTATTTATAATATTCAGGCGATTTTTTTGTTTCATAGAATTTTTCAACATCGTAAATATTGTCAGTTATTTCGCAGTCCGGCAGAATATCAATCACTATCCCACGATATGTTCTGTATTTACTTGCGCGAATGTCGATTATCGCGATGACTGCCGTGTCGGTTTCTGTTCTTATGGCTCGCCCGAAACCTTGTTTCGTTTTAATTAGCATTTCCGGCTCTATAACCAGTTCCTTATATTCGTAAAAATCTTCATATAACGTCTGTTCGTACTCACCGATAGGGTCAGGTACGGCAAACGGTAATTTCACGATGATAAGCATACTTAACGCATCGCCGGGTATGTCTATACCCTCCCACATTGTACCCGCCGCGAACAATATCCCGTTACCGCTCTGTTTAAATCGTTCTATTTCACGAATACCGCCTTTTTTTAACCGGAATATCGGAAACGGAATTTTACGTTTATCCAAATGCTCCAATACCATATCCATCGCCTTATAGCTTGTGAACAGAACAGCAGCGTGACCGTGCGAAGCGTGTATGAGTTTTTCAATTTCATTTGCGATTGAAAGGATATATTCGTTGTTCTGTTGGTGGGGGAACAGCGTATTTTCGCTTATGTATATTAACGCGTTTTTGCGGTAATCGAACGGCGACGGTTTGCTTATTTCGGTCAGACGGTTTTTAACGAAATCTAATCCAAGAGTTCGCTTTATACGCGAAAAATCGCTATTTACCGAGAGCGTTCCTGATGTTAGTATAGTCGGTATGCTTTTGTTCCAAAAGTCATCGTATATTAATTTATCGAGGTTTTTGGGTATGGCACCCAATAATTTTTCTTTGTTGTTTATTTCAAGCCAGCATATCAATTCACCGTGCTTAACAAGTGTATTGGTCTTATAACTGAGTTGCTCCAAATCCCATATAATCTGTGATTTTCGTTCCGAACCGTAGCCGATAAATTTTTCGTCTTTTATCATATTTAATAAGTTATTTATTAAATGGTACATACTTACTAAATTGCTTTTAGCTGTTTTATCAATATGTACTGTGAAACGTTCGGCTTCTTCGTCTGAATCATTTTCGGGAATTGTAATTTTCAAATCCCTGAAAAACAAATTGCTTTTGTCAGCTAAACATTTGGCTATATCTCGCGCTGTCTTTTTTGATTTATCTTTTTTGAAAGTCAGACTTTCTACCGTTTTTAACATTTTCGGTAATGACAAATTTGATAATTCTATACCGTACATCGTTCTCGCCGCAAACAAAAATTTATGTGCTTCATCTATGATGAGTGTTTGATAGTTGGGTATCAACGGGTATTGTTTATCTTTTCGGCGCAATGTATCTGCAATCAGATAATTATGATTACATACCTGAATGTCAATCACCGATGATTGTGATTTATTGCGAAATTCAAGGTACGGACATTTTTCACGGTACTGGCAATCGTCAAAACACCGTTGCGGAACGGCTATCTTGCGTTTGACATACGGAGTTAATCCGTCTGTTTCGTTTAAATCAATGATAGATAAAGACGATCTCAAATTATTGAGTATCTGTTTTGTCTTTTTGTTATTTACGTTATATAAATAAGAATGAAGATTATGTTCGCAGATATAATTCTCTTTCCCTTTACGCATTACGGCGGTCAGCGGTTTTCTGATGATTCGGCATTCGAGCAATATATCCGAAAGTACCGGAATGTATTCCGTGAGTATAGCCCGTTGGAGCGCTATACTCGATGTGGCTATCACAATCGGCATATTAGCCATTTCATAATATGGCATATTTGGGTATAACCCCATATTCCAGAAATCGTTTATTCGTCCTCGCTTGATTATGATTGCCGCGATAAGATATGCAAGTGTTTTACCTGCTCCTACTCCCGCTTCGTCAAGAGAAACATAACGTGATCTGATTGCGTTTAAGATATGCTCCGCAAGAGATATTTGTTCTTCTCTTATTGTATAACCGTATAATGGTAATACTTTTCGGAAAACTTCATTTAATATATCACGGGCTTTGTCTATGTCGATGCGATCCTCAAATGGTCTGTCTATTTCTAACCGTCCTGCTCCGGCGATACTTGATTGTCTAATCTTCTCCGCTATAATTTCAATGCCTGACGGCGAGAGCGGGTATTTTTTACGTGCCATCAATTCACATTTGTTTGTTTTTAAGTTTACGGCTGTATAAACGAATCCGCCGTATGTTTCGCGTTCCAGCAGGACGCACCCGAAAGTATATAGGATAGGATTGCCTTGTTTGTATATACGTTTTTCTGTACCTTGCGGTACCGTTCGGGAAATTTCAGTTTGTATGTTTAACATTTCGGGTTTACCTCCTGCTTGACAGCTCTGTGGTGCGGCGTAGGCTCTATTGCTACGCCGCAATATCAGAGATGTCAATATATGTTTAGTAATTGATAATTTTTTGTTTTGTTCAGAAACTTTGGTTACGGCACACGCCGCACACGAAAACGCCCGCAGGTCTATCCCAACCTGCGCGAGCTTCCACCGCGATTTACTCCTACTACCGCGATTCCCGATTTGTAAGGTTCGGGAGAGTACCATTATCACCGACTTATCTTAGGTCTGCCCATTCCGCAGAGCGGAGAAAGGGGCGCTCGCGCCCATTATAGGCGGTCTTGGCGCACGGCAAATCGGTTATTGTACCAAAGTTCTGATGTATTCAGTTTTCGTTTGAGAAAATATTTTATTCCTCTCATAAGGGGTGGCACTGATAAAAGCATTTAACAGGGTTGATTCCATAAATTTTTTATTTTTTTTAGAATTCGTAGTTTACGTTCATTTACACTTTGTTGTTTAACACCAAGCATTTCGGCGTATTCTTGCTCTGTTAAACCCTCGAAAAACAATGCTTTTATTAAAGCGCGTTCGTCATCGTTCAGTAGTTTTAAATAGAACCGAAGCTGCTCAATTTCATTTTTGTGGATTACTACATCTTCTAAAAGTGGTTCATCATCGGGAAAATCCCAATCTTCGTCAATTAGTTTTTCCAATGATATTTCACGTTCCGGTAATGTTATAGATAATCCATTTTCATCTTTTACCGCTCTGCCGTTAGCATCTTGAAGAATACGGTCACGTTTCAAATCACGCTCGATGTATTTCATTTTGCGTCCCGCAGTAGCGTATGCTCTGTAAATTTCTTTGTTGACTTCCACTTCTATTCCATTAACGATAATAATGTAAGTATAAGACCCGTCAAGATTTTCGACTTTTTTGTAATTTTTATATTTATGCCAATGTTCCATTTGGCTTCCTCCGTCCGATTTTTAATAAATTTGAAAATTGTTTAAAATCGAACGAAAGAGGCGGTGAACGACACCGTGGAACTATTTTATTTTTTGACATTGCGTACTCCATTCATGAAGTCCGCAAGCATATCTCTAATCCGCGAAAAAAAGAGAGCAGGTGTGAAGATAATTAACCTTTCATTAGGGTTATCTTCACCGCACTGCTCTCACGGAGTCTCGCGGACTGTTTTTATTTTGTTTTATTTATGCTTTCATAAGTTGTTTTTGCGGCGGTATATATATTTCCTCTATCAAATTGTTTTCCATAATTAACTGCAAGGTTACGCCTTCTTTTGAAATTGGTATGAGCCGGGTAATTTTATTTTCGCGAATCTCTAACTGGTAGTTTTGTAAGTTGAGCATTCCATAAAGTTTGCCTTTTAGTGTGCGTATTGGTATCATGATTTTTCCTTCTTTTTTGCTTTAATTTATTTCTGCGATAATATTATAATGGTTGTATTCGATAGAATGTCAATATAAAAATAAAAATTTATAAAATAAAATAATCCCATAAAATCGACGTTTATGGGGTTATATAAAAAACATTTCACGTTACATAGGGTTAAACTCGCTTTAACCTTATCCAATTATTTCCACGCAAAAAAGACCATCATCTCCTTGCTTAATGCAATGAAAATGATAGTCTTTTTAATTTTTATTTAGAATTGGCGTTTCGGGCGGCGTGATGATATGCGCCGCGTTTCTTTCACTGGTACGGAAATCTGTATTAAGTATTGGTCAGGCTCGATAACGCTGATTTCATCTGTTAAATATATTCTATATGCGGCTCCGTCAAATACCAAGCCATTCTTTTTCGCATACGCCACCATTTGTTTCGGCAAGTAGTGTGTTTGACCGTAATTATCGTGAGTATAACCAACTAAATATAACCCGGCTGGTTTGCGGTCATTCCCCTTTGGGTCGAGTGAAAAATATCGTGTAGGTTGTGTAGGATCATTTATTAGTGCAGCCATATTCTCGAAATATCCTCCGATGGGGAATGACATATTCAACTTTGGTTTGTGTGGCTCGTTACAAAATCGTCTGTACTCCCGCACAAAATCAATGTCACCCGTGAAATCATTTATGCCTCCTAATATGATTCGCCTGTCACTCATTTCCTGAATGGAAATCTCTGTTTCTATCACATTCATAGATTCGCTCAACAAATCATGGAATGTGTTAATGATTGAATATGTTTCTTGTAAAAAATGTATTTGATTTGAAATCTGTTCTTTGTGTTTGCTGAGCAGTTTTATTATCTTCTCCGGTGTTCGTGTTTTTTTTAATTCCTTAATCGCCTTGAGCGGTACGCCTATATCGGTCAATACACGAATCATCTTTAAAGTAGTTATTTGTGTTGGCAAATAATATCGGTAATTATTTTCAAACTTGACGCCGCGTTTTGCGGGGTCAAATACTCCTGTTTTATCATAATATCTCAAAGTCGATTCCTTTATCCCAACAAATTCGGCAAATTCTTTGATAGTAAGGAATCCTTTTTCTAAATTGTTGGTGCTCATGATTATTCCTCCAGTATATGTATTATTGCGTATTCATCACAAATATTTTTTGTAAAATTTGCATTTTTTATAATCATTTTACGAATTACGCATTAATTATGCGTATATACAAGAATTATAAGAACGTTCAAAAATAACAGTATGCACTGTAAAATAATATAGAGGTGAATTAGTAGTGCATAGTATGAATAAAATATTGGGCGCGGTTATTAAAAACGCTCGGATTAATAAAAAATTTACTCAGGATCGATTAGCTGAAATAATCGGAGTTGGTCCGCGCCATATCATGGCTATTGAAAACGAAGGCAAATACCCAAGCTATGAAATTCTATATAATTTGATTGAAGCCCTTGATATATCAGCCGACTTGATTTTTCGACCTGAAACCGTCAATCAAACAATCGAACAGGAACAATTTATCAATGAATTTTTGGCTTGTAACGACCGAGAACAAAAAATCGTAAGTAGAACGATTCGTGTTTTATTGAACGAACTTCGTAATGACGATATTGATATTTGATTATTGTGAAATATATTGTTAAAAGAAATTACATAAGCAAAAAATAAAAATACAGAAACATAAATGATTCAATTATTTCCGTTTTTATTATAATTAATCTGTTGAGCGGCAACATTTCGGATTAATGCGTCGTTTCCATCTTCTGTATTGATAAATTGCGCCACTTTTTTAATAATATCAAAAGCGATTTGAATTTGCTCGTTGCTTAAACCATATAAAGAAGCGGCTACGGTAATTTCTTGTTCGGAACTGATGATTCCAAAAATAATATAATCCGTTGAAACACCAGTCAAGTCACATATTTTTACAATTAATTCAACCGATATACTGTGTGTTCCTTTTTCAATCCTTCCTACATATTGGCCGGATATACCAAGCAATTTACCAAATTGCGATTTTGATAAATTGCGTTCTTTACGCAACTTTTCTACGCGTTTTCCAATATTTTCCCATAACATCAAGTTTTTCTCCTAATATCCGACAATTTACTTTTAGCGATATAATTTATTATAAAAAATACGACGAATAGATAATGTAAAATCCGTATATGAAATTTCATAAAAAAAGGTGAAAATTATGGATATAAATAAACCCATGCCTTTATTACTCATCGAAGATGAAGTCGCCGATTGTATAAAATTTAAAGAATACGTCAATACCCGAACAGATGTTGTATTTGTCGCGATGACCGATTCTGCTTCAAAAGGTTTAAATTATGTGCAAACCTTAATGCCGGAAGGTATTATAGTGGACATAGAGTTACATAAAGGAACAGGGTCAGGACTTCAATTTCTTTCTGACTTGAAAAAATCCAATATAGCGTTACGTCCAATCCTTATTGTAGCAACCAAAAGCCCATCGCAAGTGGTACATAATCATGTACGTAATTTGGGGGTTGATTTAGTATTTTGTAAAAGACAAAAAGATTATAGTGCCGAAATGGTCATCAAAACAATAGTTGCG
>Ga0082212_10001343_pt1 | contig 36288 bp, 29 predicted proteins | sample TergutNt197P3_FD_71548 | JGI IMG/M metagenome (GOLD analysis project Ga0082212, IMG submission 71548) | Neocapritermes taracua P3 segment gut microbial communities from Petit-Saut dam, French Guiana - Nt197 P3 | ecosystem: Host-associated > Arthropoda: Insects > Digestive system > Gut ...
AAGCGTTTCAACCTCTGCCCACTCCTTTTCGTAATTATTCATACGTATATCTGTTAATGGTTTATTTTGTGCTGAAACATAATAAGACTGTGATAATAAAACGATTGCTATAAAGTAAAAAACTCTTTTCATAATGCTGTTTTTTTGTTTGTAATACTAATAAGATGCCTCAATCGGGGAAAATCCATAAATCCCCCTGCAAATTTTTAATTTTTTCCCTGCGATTATTCCACTAAATTCATGGCAAAAATAATAAAAATCTGTTTATGCTTAATGGTGTATTTCAAATTGTCGTTTTTTTTATTACCAATGACAAGTACCATTTCCCTGTCATCCCGGGCACTCCTTTCCCTGTCATCCCGGGCGTAGCCGAGGGATCTCATAAAAATAAATGTATCGGCACATACCGGTTTATTTACAAAATAATGCATTATATTTGCATTGTCTTTCATTAATATCAATCCTGTCATAGAAAAAATTATGAAAAAATTATTTGCCTTAATCGTTTTTTGTTTTTGCGCTTCCCTGCTCATTGCGCAGGAAGGTCGTACTGTCATTTCCTTAAACGGAGAATGGGAATTTGATCAGACAAAAACTGCATTCCCTCCTGCAAGGTTCACCCGCAAAATCCCGGTACCCGGGCTTATTCACTTGGCTGTACCGCGTGTTGCAGAATACAATAAGTTTTTCCAAAGTGGAGAGCAAGACGCTGTAATTCAAGAAAATCACAATTTTATTGAAGACATGGATTATACGCCGATGTACAACTGGTACAGGAAGAAAATCAGGATTGATCAAAACCTGAGCGGCCAACAGCTGTTTCTGACCATCAAAAAAAGTCAGTACACGACCATGTTGTATGTAAATGGAATGTTTATCGGACGTTCAATCGAATGTTGGACTCCCATAGATATGGATATCACAGGCGCAGTGAAATTTGGCGAGGAGAATGAGATTTTGATTCTTGTGGGCGACAGGGCGTGGCTTCCGAGCGAAGCCGCCGGCGGTACCGACAAGGAAAAAGCGCATTACCTGCCCGGTATTTGGGATGATGTTTTTATTTCGGCAACCGGCAAGATTAGGGTAGACAGGGTGTTGTTTCTGCCATCGTTAGCAAAGAAAACGGTAACAGCTAAAATTCTTGTCCGCAGCCTTTATCCGCCACAGATGGAATACGGCGCCCCAATGTGGGACAATTGCAAGATGGAGTTTGTCGTTAAAGAAAAGATTAGCGGACGAACAGTGGCAACTCAAACCTTGGAAGGACGCGCTAAACGAGATAACAAAACATTTTTCGAACTAAATATACCTTTAGAACAGCCTGTTGCATGGACACCCGAATCGCCTTTCCTCTATGAAGGTGAAGTCAAAATATATGATGGCGATACATTAACCGACAAATATGCCATCAATTTCGGAATGCGCGACTTTGGAGCCGCCGGCAAGGCTTTCACGCTGAACAACCAAAGATACTATCTAAGAGGAAGCAACATCACCCTCCAACGTTTCTTCGAGGATCCTGACTGCGGGAACCTCGCATGGGACAGGGAATGGGTAAAAAAGATGCTGATAGACATACCCAAAAGTCTTGATTGGAACGCTTTTCGGATATGTGTAGGCATTGTACCCGATTTCTGGTATGATTTATGTGATGAATATGGTATCGTATTACAAAACGAATGGCTCTACTGGCAAAATCACGGATGGGACGAGCAACTGCGGAAAGAGTACACCGATTGGGTGTGGAGCGATGGCAACCACCCCAGTATTGTAATTTGGGACTGCATCAACGAAAACAGAGATGTTTTTATAGGGAATACGCTTATTCCGGAATTAAAAAAATTAGATCCTACGCGCATTTATGATGCCGGTTACATGACAGCAGACGATATGAACGCTATCCAAATGACTGAACCACACCCTTATCGGTCGCAAAACTCGACCGTTCCAATCGAAACAATAAATGAATGGTTTGAACGACGACCGTATGATTTGGGCGATTTAAATACGATAGAATCAAGAAATTCACCGGGAGTTCCGCATTTAGTCAACGAATACGGATGGATTTGGTTGTGGAGAGACGGCCGTCCATCGAAACTGACTGTTCAAAATTATACGTATTTTTTAGGTACCGGCGCTACTCCCGACCAGCGACGTGAAATGCAGGCTTACTGGTTGCAATGCGAAACAGAATGGTTGCGCTCGGAAAGACACGCCGGCATATTGGCATTTACGCATCTGACCAATAATTATGGTTTTACCGGCGACTGGTTCATCAACAACATCAAGGATTTGGAGATAGGCCCTACCTTGCGATGGTTTAAACATTGTTTTGCGCCGCAAGCGGTATTCATCAATATAGTCGACCAGCGGTATATGAAACATCCTGAACCCTATAAACCGGGTAGCAACTTGCTATTTACGCTGGTTGGCGTAAATGATAACGCTACGCTTTCATCCGGGAAAGTGGTATTGAAACTCCTCAATAGTAATGGCGTCGTTTCCGCACAACAGGATCTGAACATACGAATAAGCGCTTTTTCGAAAAGGATTGAACCTTGTATGATAGCACTGCCCCAAGAAAAAGGCGGCTACTTAATGGTTGCTGAATTTTATCCCGAAGGGAATAGCACCCCGATTATCAGCAGAAGATACCTGAAAATAGGAGACTCCAAAGATGAAAAATTTTCTTTTTTCGAAATGAAACTGTAATCGCAGGAAGAGGCAGAAGTACAGTCAACCCTGTCTCTCTTCTATGTAAAAGGATTAATTCAGCATTAAGTCCCTGGCAATATCCTGTTTGAATAAATCATCATGGTCGTGACTGTAAATGAGGACATTAGTGTCCAATGCAATATTAATCATAGTCGTTGGCTTCGTCTCTATTAAATGTGAATCCTGACAAATGCAGCGGATATTCGTCTAAAATTTTGTTCAGTTTTTCACGTTTTTTATTTCTTTCCTGCATTGTGAGGTTCTGTTTTGTCAGTCCATCAGAATCATTAATCGGAAATACAATAACCTCAACCAATTGTCCATACCACTCACTGGGGATTGCAAACGGTATATTGTTATTTAGCTTGCTGGGTGTAAATATTGTTCTGTACATTTTTTCGTAATTAAATAATTCAATTCAACCCTGCAAATATAGCCATTTTATTGACAACTTGTATCTGAGGAAGTTTTTTTATGTGTATCTTGGGATTCGAGAAACAAAAACGCAACGTATAATAAGCGGAAAGGGCTTGGAATGATACCTCCTGATGTTGGTTTCTAACACGGGAATAATTATTAATTAGTTGAGAATGATTATTATGTCTTACTGTTTTTTTTTGAAAAATGTGAAATTGTTTTGCCATTTTACCAATTATTGGTAACTTTGCAGAAATCATCAAAATTATGAATACGAATACATCTGTAGCGCTTGGAAATTATTTTGAACTTTTTGTTGCAAATACGATATCTCAAGGGCGGTATAAAAATGCAAGTGAAGTAATCCGCGCAGGGTTAAGATTGTTGGAAGAAGAAGAAAATCAGTACTTAGTCTTAAAAAATGCTATTCAGGAAGGATTGGAGAGCGGAATTGCAACCGATTTTAATCCGAAAACACATTTGGAATCTTTAAAGGCAAAACGACAAAATGACTAAATATCAGATTACCAATAAGGCAATCATTGATTTAGAGGACATTTGGAACTATACGTTTGAAACTTGGTCAGAGAGACAGGCTGATTTGTATTATGAAATGAGAAAGCTATCCTCCCGGCCCCAAAGTTTATCAAGGGGGATTTTTATACCAAAGTGGTCATCTATCCTAAAAAGACATTTTCGGAAATGTCCAAAGAAGACCGCATCCGGGCTTGTTATCAGCATTGTTGTCTTAAATACATGGACAATGAAAGAATGAACAATCAGAGTTTCAGGGAACGGATGGGGATTGAAGAAAAAAATTATCCGATGGCATCCAAAATAATTAAGGAAACTATAAATGCAGGATTGATAAAAGAATATGCCCCCGAAAACAAATCAAAAAAATTCACAAGTTATATACCTCATTGGGGATAATCTTATGTAACTGATTGGTCAAATCATGTAGTATGAGTTTTGTTATTTGATTGGTAATCAGCATATTTATTTATGTAACTGACATGTAACTGAAAACTCTCAATTTTCCATTCGTGATTAAGATCTAATCACTTATCTCCGTAATGTCCCTCTATCGATATTATAAGTACAGACGCTTTTTTATCATAAATATCGTAAACGATTCGATTTTTTTTAGTGATGTGCCTTGAATATGTAATATAATTTCCTGACTTTAAGGGTTCTGGATGTCCGGTTCCTGTTCTTGGATGCTCCATGATTTCTTCTGTCAGCCGATGAAGTTTTTTAAAGGCAATCGGATTGGATTTTTTGAATTTTGCAAGATCCGTTTCCGCTTCCTTCGAATATTCTATTTCATAACTCATAATGAATCAAGAAATCTTTGATTTTCCTCTTTAGTTTTACATACCGTAACTTTCCCCTCTCTCATTTGTTGCCTTGCTCTTTCGATTTTATCTGAAAGATCGGGGGTTACTTCAAAAGTATATTGACTAATGGGCGCCAAAACGTTTGCTTGCTTTCTTCCTCTCTTAATAAAATGACCGCCATTGTCTGTCTGTTCAAAGAAAACCATTTGATTATCTGTTAATTGTCTTGCTGTTGCCTCTAATACTGCCATGATTCCAAAATAATAGTGTACCAATAGTGGCGCAAATATAACACTTTATTCGAACATTCATGAATAATATTTTCAAATTTCCCAATGATTTTGCGCAAAATTAAGCAATTTATCTTTTGGAATAGTTGTGCAAATTTGTAGCGTTTGGAAACGAAACAACGGATTTATTTGTATTATTTTTTAGCTCGTCGCTTTGGTTTTCAATACCCAACAGAGCCGAATAAATTCCGAAATTAGTTGTAAATTCGCTTTTGAGCAGAATTTAACAAAATAGTATTTGCCGGAGAAAATTACGGATTCCACCTCTTTATCAAATTATTTACCTTAAATGTTTGAATAACAGGACATAACGAGTTGTTAATAAATCGCATCTATATACAGATAGAAATTATCTGTTTGACACAGACTGCCAATCATACTAATTTTGCAGTGAAAGTAAACTATGGTAAGTATCATACCTTTTTAGTTAAAACGGTACAACAGTGAAAGTTGCAAAGCAGTAAGAACAGATTTTTTTAAAAAGATATTTTTTTACATATAATAAAACAGGTAAAAATGAACAAATTTTTTATTTCGGCACTGATTGCTACTATATTTGGTAGTAGCGCACTAAACGCACAAAACATTATTACACTTAAGGACGGGGGAAATTTAAGAGCTGCTGAGATACAGATTTTCTCAACTGATATTAAGTTCAAAATGTATGATTTTCCACATGAGGAGTCTTGGAAAATTGCAAGGGATAGAGTATCCTCAATAACTTATGAAAATGGCCTCAAAGTGATTTATGATGAGCCACAAGTTCAATCTCAACAGCACATTAATCAACAGCAAGATAGAAATCAACAACAACAAATATGGGAAAATAACCCATCTGTTGCAGAACGAATTCAACAGCACGATAATCAACGGCAGGACAGTAATCAACAATTAATTTGGGAGTATAACCCATCTGTTGCAGAACGAACTCAACAGGACAGTAATCAACAACTAATTTTGGAGAACAACCCTTCCGTTGCAGATCAAACTCAACAGTACGGTAATCTACTGCAGGATAGAAATCAGCAACTAATTTGGGAAGACAATCTCTCTATTGCAGAACGAAAAATTGAATATCGTGATGGAATTACTTGGCATTATTATATGAATAATGATCTGATAATTGCTCTAACTAATACAACTACAAGAGATTATGGAAATTGGCATAGAATTGATATTGTAATTACAAATAGTTCGATGTATCCAATAGAAATTAACCCTGAAAAAGACATCACAGCATCTTCGGTTGATAAAAAAAATCTTGCAAAGAATTTGACCGTAATGTCAAGTGAAAATTATTTAAGAAAAGTTAGAAGGTCTCAAACATGGGCAGCAATAGCCGTAGGTGTGTCAGAAGGCTTAGCAACAGCAGGTGCAGGTTATTCAACTTCAACAACCAATACCAATACGAATTACAGAGGAAGCACAAGTCGTTCTGGTAATGTTTCCGTATATGGAAGAGGAGGTTATGTCTATGGTTCATATAATGGAAATTCTTCATATCGTGGTTCTTTAAATACAAGTTCGATCACTACCACTTACGATGCAACAGCGGCATATCAAGCGCGGGCATTATCTCAGGACAGGATGGCTAATTTTTTTGAGAATCAAGTAAATACAAGAAACGCAAAGCAACAAGGCTATTTAAAAAGAAATACAATTTATCCCGGCGAAACGATTCAAGGGTATGTACATATTCAAAGAATATCAGGAGTTTATGTATATATTACAGTAAATATCAATGGGGTGAAATATAATTTTGATTGGAAGTATGGTAAATAAGACTTACTGCCGGCCGAATTGCCAAACAATTTGAATGTACAAAAAAACTGTCCCTTTCGATGTAATCACCGATAGCAATTAGGTTTTCAAGTGCATAATCAGTCCACCTTACTTTAACCATTTGGATAGTTTTTGTTTGGCTTGTTCTTTGGTATTAACCTGCCCGTTTTCGGATTGTGCTAAACCAATTTCTACTTTATTGATAAAAAGCAATTTATCAAAAAGATAGTCAATAGAAAATTGTTCCGATTGTATATACTGCATAAAGTCAACGACATGTTTCATGGTTTTCCCCAAAACAGAAAAACCACATAATTCAATGAATTACAGGATTTTACTTTAGTTTTCATTGTTGTTTTGTACGGCTGAAGGGACTCGAACCCCCACGCCTCTCGGCACCAGATCCTAAGTCTGGCGTGGCTACCAATTACACCACAGCCGCGAAAAGCGCTGCAAAGATAGTAAAAAATCCGTTTCCTCATTGTTCCAGCAAAAATTTGATGGCTTCTTCGATGAGGGTGTCTTTTTCTTTGAAATAATCGGCAGGGGTGAGGGTTACTTGTATGTCAGGGTCGATGCCGTGTTCGGTGTCTTGTTTATTGGCGTCGAGCATGGGGGAGGCTGAAAAACGGACAATCCATCCGTTGGGGAGTTCGGAGTTGAACGGCAGGCCGCTGCCTCCTCCCGTACGGTCGCCCAGGATGGTGACTTGCGGAAGCATTTTTATCTTATTGACAAAATCGTTGGTTGCACTGAAACTGTGACGGTTCGTTATCACAACGACAGGGCGTAGCCATCGTATACGCCCGGAAGGCGACAGTTCAATCGGGTAAAGTTCCGAGAAGTCATTATGTCCCGGACCGGTTTTGTGCCTGATGTATCCGGCAATGATTTTTTCGGTCAGAAAACGCGACGCAATGCGGTCGGAATAGGTGAGCGATCCGCCTCCATTTTCCCGCACGTCAATAATCAACCCTTTACATTCTTTGAAATAATTGAAAATGTAGTCGAGGTTATTCTCACTTACTCCACTCGAAAAACTACCGTAATATATATATCCTATTTGATCGCCGGACATCCGGAGATACCTCATTCCGCCTGCAATATGATAGTTTTTGCCCAGGTATAAATTGTGTAATTCGCTGCTGAAATTTGAAGGATAATCTTCGTACCATGACCAGTAGCGTGCTATGTCGAACGACGATATGAGATTCGTATGCCCGTCTTTCAGTTCGGCCAGCATGTTTCCGAGAAAATCGAACAGGACATATTGATTCATCGTATCGCTTACCAATGCGCCGTATTTTTGGTGAATCTCGTTCCAATTCACTTGCTTATAGTCGAAAAAACAGTAGTGTTCGTCCATAATCTTCCATAACGCTTCGAAGTTGGTGCGCGGGTCGGATGTATAGGTATCCCGTTTTTCGCAGGCTGCCAAAAACAAAAAAAATGCCCATAAAGCAGAAAGCCTTATTATCAGGATTTTAATAGTATGCACTTTGGTATCCATGCTCCTTCTTCAAATTTTTTCCACTGAACGAAATAAATTCTTTTACAAATCCAATCATCAGATTATGAGATGTATAACGTGTCTGTATATTTTTTATATCCGATAAATAAAGACTGTTAAGGTAACCCACTCGAAGCGTAATAATCAATACTGAAAAATCGACGGTAAAGTAGTTTCGCATGGTGAATTTATTGTGTAACGAACTGAAACCCACGATACCCGATGTATTTCCCAAACCGAAAATTTCGTAATATGACTGTCCGTAAGCCGGTGTGAAAAGCGCTCCCGCAAGCGGAAAATCTGTCTGCAGACGGCAGGTCAGGGGATAATTCTTAATCCGGAATGTATAAATTCCCATTGCAGATACATTCAAATCAAGATCTACATGCGTGGCTATCGGGTTGTTGGCTGATTGGGTATTGTATACGAACCCGAACATACCCTTTAAAAAAGCGCCGGTCAACACCTTAAAATCAGCAAGCGGCTGAAAACGGTAATGATAACCAAATGAATAATCGGCAAAGCCCGTAATAGCCGCAACCGTACTTGCCGGATTACGAACAGATGACAGGTCGATATTGTATGCCTGATAAGTCGATATACGCTGGTCGGATTTTGCAACCATTTTCATCCGTTCATTGATAAGTCGAATGCCCGTTCCGGAATAATTAACAGGTGATAAATAGGTATTTTTTATATGATACCCGCCAATTCCAATCAAAGTGCCTTCATTGATGGAATAGGGACGGTCTGTATCTGTTTGGGCTGTAAGCGAAAAAAACAGGCACAGAAACGGTATCAGGAAGAGCGTATTTTTGATCATTTCGGGTTAATTATCGTCAAAGAGGGTCATTTGTCGGGGGGGGGAAGGGGGGGAAATAGGGGAAGTCGGGGAAGGGGGGGAAGGGGGGGAAGGGACTTCCTCAATCCTTCCAATAGAGGGGATATTTACCTCCCCCTGCCCCCTCCGAAGGGGGATATGATCTCCATCTGTCACTTCGAAAGAGGGGCTTTGTTCTCCCCCTTCGGGGGAGTTAGAGGGGACTTCCCCTTCCCCTTCGGCTTCGGGCGTTTGTTCATATTGAGCGGGTTCCAGTTCGTTGACTGTTACTATCTCATACGTGGTGATTCGCTTTCCTTTGGCTTTGAAGCTCTTGACGCCGACAAACTGTTCTGCTTCAAGGATAAGAGGTTCGCGGAAGCTGTCGTTTCCTCCGAAAACTATTTCTATACGCGGATACATTTCATCTGTCAGCAGATACAACGTGCTTCCGTTATTTTCGCCTATACAATTCTGTTTTCTACTGCTTGCTTCGAATGGAAATCTTTTTAAATAAGGATTTTTTTGTTCGGCATCGTAAAGAACTGCTGTCCACGTTTTTGAGGAATCAAATCGTTCAATCAACAGGATATTGTCTTCGTAATGATTGCTCAGGTCGAAGTCGGTAGTATAGAAATCGCCGTTTCTTAAAACGATCAATATCAGATCTTCGCTCTGAAATTCGCCTAACTCTTCACCTCTTCCGTCGTAGTTCAGGCGTAAGATATCGTGGTCGAACCAGACCATCCGGCCTCCCAGCGTAGAGCTTCCTTTTTGTTTTAATGTGATTTTGTGTATCTCAGCCTTTGTCAGGATATTACCCATTGATGAGCGGCCTTTTATCATAATGGTACTGAAGTCTTTTTCAAAGGCGAGCGTCTTCAGGCGAAGTTTCGGTTTCAGAATCACTTTGACGGTTTCGGCTTCACCATTCGGATTGGCGCTAAAATAAAGGATGCGTGAGCCGGTTTCACCTTTTGTCATGTTGTATTCCTTATCGCGTGTTACGCCTGTGACGGCAAAACGTTTGATCAGATTCGGTCCGTTTTTCCCGTCGCGATAGATTACATTGTAAATCGTGCGTGTATCGTTTCGTTTAAAGATGTTGAGATACATCACATCCGGACCTACAAAAATCTTGTCGCTTACTTTGATGATCTTGTATTTTCCGTTCCGGTAAAATAAAATCACATCGTCGATATCCGAACAGTTACAAACGAATTCGTCTTTCTTTAGACTTGTGCCGATAAATCCTTCTTTGCGGTTGATAAACAGTTTTTCGTTGGCTTCCACCACTTTAGTCGCTTCGATGGTATCGAAATTCCTGATTTCGGTGCGGCGTGGATAGGCTGCACCGTATTTCTCTTTCAACATGGCGAACCAGTCGATCGTATAGGCCGTAATATTCTCTAACTGCCTGATAGTCTTCGCGATATCTTTTTGCAACCGTGTAATAAGGCGATCGTTTTCGATGGCATTGAATTTGAGGATACGTCCCATTTTTATTTCCATCAGCCGGAGGATATCATCGCGTGTTACTTCGCGAATGAAATTCAGTGCAAACGGTTTCAAACGCATATCAATATGTTCCCCCGCTTTATCCATATTTGCAGCTTCTTCAAATTCTTTATCTTTGTAGATACGTTCTTCAATAAAAATACGCTCTAACGAAGCATAAAACATGGCTTCTTCCTGTTCGTTCTTTTGAATTTCGAGTTCGGTACGCAACAGCGAAAGTGTCAGGTCGGTTGAATGACGAAGCACAGTGCTGACGTTCAGGAAGAAAGGTTTGTTGTCTTCAATGATACAGCAATTCGGCGAAATGCTTGTTTCACAGTCGGAAAAGGCATACAGGGCATCTATCGTCTTATCGGACGAAACACCGGGTGCGAGATGCACATGTATCTCGACGTCTTTGGCCGTGTTATCGTCTATTTTTCGGATTTTGATTTTTCCCTTATCGTTGGCTTTTATGATGGACTCTATGATGGAAGAAGTCGTTCGTCCAAAAGGTATTTCGCTTATGACGAGGGTTTTGTTGTCCAATTTACTGATCTTCGCCCTTACTTTGACCACACCGCCACGTTCGCCGTCGTTGTAACGCGACACGTCAATATAACCGCCGGTTTGGAAATCAGGATAGAGTGAAAAGGATTCGCCTTTCAGATAAGCGATTGAAGCATCGATCAGTTCGTTAAAATTATGAGGTAATATTTTCGACGAAAGGCCGACAGCGATTCCTTCCACACCTTGTGCCAACAAAAGCGGGAATTTTACCGGCAGGCAGACCGGTTCTTTGTTGCGACCGTCGTACGACAGTTTCCATACAGTTGTTTTTGGATTGAATACGGTTTCGAGCGCAAATTTCGAGAGACGGGCTTCGATATATCGTGGCGCTGCTGCTCCGTCGCCGGTCAAGACATTGCCCCAGTTGCCCTGACAATCTATCAACAAGTCTTTTTGTCCCATCTGCACCAGCGCATCGCCGATAGATGCGTCGCCATGCGGGTGGAACTGCATGGTATGTCCGATAATATTCGCCACCTTATTATACCGGCCATCGTCTAATCGCTTCATCGAATGAAGTATACGGCGATGAACCGGTTTCAGGCCGTCGTTGATATGCGGAACGGCGCGTTCCAGAATGACATAAGAAGCATAATCTAAAAACCATGACTGATACATACCCGGCAAATGATGGATGGCATCGCTTCCACCTGCCGGCACTTTATAACCTGAACGGGATAATGATTCGGGCGGTTGCGTATCTTGTGCCTGATTGTCCGTCACATTGTATGTAACTTCTTCATTATCTTCATATTCTTTCATCAATTCATATTCCATAGCTTAACTGCGTTCTTTTTTCGCGGTTGCAAATGTAGCTGAAATTTGCTAAATATTCACTATATTTGCAACCTTTTTCAAAAAATATGCTTAAAAACATTGCGTTTTATTTTGTGCTATTATTGTTGATGTTGTTGAACTGTACAAGTCCACCGGAAAAAAAGTTTCAACAGACGACATTGAATACCGCTTCCGTTGTTTTTGGTGACAACAGAAAGGTACTGACTGCTGAAGAGATGGAAAGACAAATACAAAAAGCAGATAATGAATCGTATATAAATGAGCATGTGGATAAAAATTTTTTGACGGGCAAAGTTAAGCGGGAAGGGAATCCGCTTTTTATTAAATTAGATGCAACGCATACAGAACGCGAAATATACTTGCTTCGTCCTGTATATCAAGCCTATAAGGAAATGTATAAGGCGGCATTGGCCAATGGCGTCAAATTGGTGATCACTTCAGGTCATCGCACTTATATTGAACAAATTGTGGAATGGGAGTTGCGATGGAACAATCCGGGTACGGGATTGCCTTTTGCTAACGATGTCGAAAAGGCAACCTATTTGCTGCGCTACCGTGCCATGCCCTGCACCACGCGTCATCACTGGGGGACAGACATTGATTTGAACAGTTTCGAACCTGCTTACTATGAAACAAAAGAAGGACGCGAAGTCTATAACTGGCTGAAAGATAATGCCGCATATTACGGATTCTATCAGCCATATACTGTTTATGATGAAAAACGACGCGTCGGATTTATGGAAGAAAAATGGCATTGGAGTTATAAACCGTTGTCACAAATGATGCTTAAAAAATATTTGCAATTGGTTACGATTGACGATATTACCGGATTTAAAGGCGATGCGGCAGCAAAGAAACTGCCGGTTATTGATGAATGGGTATGTGGTATTAATCCTCAGTTGAAAGATGAAGAATAATAGTCCTCTCAGATTTATTGGGATTGGCTTTTTGGCATTGTTTATCACTTGCATGGCGGGTTGCAGGAACGAAAAACCCTCAGAAGCAGATATATATGTAGAAATTGTATCAACGCCCGATACAATCCGTCTGATTTTTGCCGGCGATGTGATGGGGCATACGACACAAACAAAAGGAGCATGGCGCGACGGAGGAGACAGCTGTTACAATTTTATGCCTACTTTTCAGGGGGTTAAGGATTATATTTCGTCAGCCGACCTGTCCATTGCCAACCTCGAAGTCACATTTGCAGGCGAACCATATACAGGCTATCCCAGATTTTCAAGTCCTGTGGCGTTGGCAGATGCGTTGAAGGATACCGGATTCGAACTATTATTAACGGCAAACAATCATATCCTCGACAATGGAGCTAAAGGGTTGGGACTTACGCTTGATGCATTGGATAAACTGGGTTTTCTTCGTACAGGTTCGTTTAAGGATTCGACTGATCGGGAAAACCGCAATCCGTTGATGATACAAAAAAACGGATTCAATCTTGCCTTTCTCAACTATACGTATGGCACAAACGGACTGAGTGCAGGACCGCCTGTTATTGTCAATTACATAGACACATTACAGATAATGAACGATTTAGCTAAATGCCGTGCGTTGGATGCCGATTATATTATTGCCTGCATACACTGGGGCGAAGAATATCAAAATAAAGAAAACGAAGTGCAGCGTCAGTTTGCCGGCTTTCTTGCACGCAATGGTTGTAATCTGATCGTGGGCGGTCATCCGCATGTGGTGCAACCCATCCATAAAATCGCTGTTGATAAGGCTGATTCTGTGCTTGTTGCATGGTCGTTGGGGAATTTTGTTTCAAACCAGCGATGGAGGTACAGCGATGGGGGCATTATGCTTGAAGTGACCTTGACAAAAACCGACTCCGAAGTTGAACTGCAATCCTATAAGGTTGAACCTTTTTGGGTGCATCGATTTCCCGATAAAAATGTACAGGTATACCGGATGATTCTTATCAACGATTACTTACAGCATCCCGATCGATATCCAAACCTCAAAGCCGAAGACGAAAAACTGTTATTACAATTCGATACGGACACGAGGAAGATAATTGAGACTGTTCATTAGTGTAAATCATTAAGTAATGTTTGGCTTTCCGAAGGGAAGCAATTGAGGCCTCCCCCTGCCTCCTCCAAAGGGGGATATGTGACTTGACTCTTATTTGAATTTTTCTTTTTTATCCAATTTGCCTGCTTCAGTATAGTATTTCCATGTGCCTTTGGGTTGGCCTTTGGCGTATTTGCCACGTATTTTCAGTTTGCCGTTTTCGTAATATTCGTGGTATTTACCGTGCCGCCGGCCGTCCCTGATTTCCCATTTTGATTTGAGGACACCTTCCGGATAGTATTCACGGTAGATATTACCCTGAAATTTCTCAACGTAAAATCGCTGCAATTCTTCCAAAATTTCTTCTTCGGTAGTTGCGGCATCTTCATCATCCGAATCATACTCCTCCGAATCCGCATCCGCATCATCCGTGACAGCCTCTTCCATATAAGGACGATGATTCAGAACAAGATGCATGGGGATCAGATACCGGTCGCCTGTAATTTGAAGTCCCATGGTAGGAAACGAGAAAGCCACCTCTTTGTTTGAGTCAAGTTCCGTCCACGATTTTGTATTCAAAACAGGCCGTAACAAGGGGAAAAACTTTTGTGTGTTCGTGTATAAGAAATATGTAGAATTGGTTTCGACTTGTTTTAAAACATGCTTAAAATCAGGGTCATCATTCAGCACATATCCCTGATCGAAATCTTCAATAAAAGAAAGTATGGTGGATGGTTTGTTGCTAAATACCACATAATCATCTATATACGTATAATATGGTTTTTCAAATTTATCAAACATTTTCCCGAAAAAGAGTGAAAAGAATCCTTTCAGTTCGATATAATTAATGTCATAGCCTTTATAGGTTACTTTTTTCACACTCAACGGAGTATGTTTTTTCACATTCCTCTCGATCAAAGCCATTTTTTCTTTCGCCGGATTGATGTTTTTAGCTCGTATACAAAGCGCTATTTCGGTGTCGTAGCCTATCAGACCGGGTTCGAGTTCGGTTAGCGCAAATTCGCCCGCCATCCAACTCAGGAAATCATCTTTGAGCGAAATGCCGATGGTGGATTCAATTTTTTGATATGTTTTTTGATAGGTATCATAAAAGTCCTGATTATTAGCCGAAAGCGCTTTTTCGAATTCCTTAAGGAAAGTAGCCGGATCGCTAAAACTGATATTCGTATAAAAAGCCGTTCTGGCAGAGAGGATTTGATGCGCCTTCATGGTCTTTTTCCCCGAATGGAGCAAGGCGGAAATAAAGGGATCGACCGTATCATTCAGCAGCGTATATCCTTCTAAATCAAACTTATCGTCGGTTGCATTGAAACTCAACCCCGCAAACGACATCGACCTGCTTATCGCCGACAGGTATTCATTTTCTTTACCGCTGTATGTTTTAAGCAATTCAGGCAGATATGCATAGTGAACGTAGATGCGGAATATATTTCTATCGGCTACCAACCTGTCTACTTCCATAAAATGAGGGTCGAGGCCTATGACAGGCTCTTTTGTCTCATTGATAGAAGCCTCGATTAATTTGGATGAATAAGAGGCAATAAAGTGATTTTCAACGAATGCCGTATACAGTATTTTCCTTGTTTGCTGGTCTCTCAGTTCAATGATGTCGATATGCTGATATTTCCTGTAGGTTACTTTGTAGTCCATCAGGGAATAAATATGTTCAATCTGGTCTTTCAACGTTTCTATTTCTGAAATTTTCAGCAGGTCGACCACAAAAAGAAAATCCCAAAAACCGTTTCGCACTTTATGTGCCGAGATCATCAGGTCTCTTTTGCCGATGAGTGAAAATAATTTTTTATTTTCATAAAGGATTGAATCCAACAAACTTACATTTCGGTCTATTTCCGCAAACGAAGGACTTCCTTTCAGGCTTTGCCACGGAGCAGATGTACTTATTTTACCCCAGTCTTCAACCGGACTACCCGAATGGATGATAAAAATGGCATCCTTTGGAATCAGGTATATCTGCTGAATAGCTCTGCCCGGCGTCAGGTAAAATGTGACACTCCGATAGCCTCCGTAAACTATCGGAATCACAATCAAAAGCCACAGCCATCGCCATGATATGTTCCATTTACCAATTACCATTTTCTATTTATGTCCCCCTTTGAAGGGAGTCAGGGGGATGTCAATATTTACGATTTACAATTTACCATTTTCTATTTATGTCCCCTTTTGAAGGGAGTCAGTGGGATGTCAATATTTACCTTGTACCATAAAAAATATACAACGGGGCAAAATTAAGAAAAAGATTGAAAAAACCAAAATGATAGGTATTGTGAAGCAACGTCGGTAAGTTTTTGCAAAATAATCACTACTTTTGTGCATGGAAAAGAAAATAGAAGCACCCAAATACGCTTTAGAAGTTCCTGTGCAGGCGACTCGTATCCTGTTACATTCCTGTTGCGCACCTTGTTCGGGGGCAGTCATCGAATGTATGTTGGAAAACCGGCTGGAGCCTACGGTGTTCTATTTTAATCCGAATATCTTTCCGCAGACAGAATACGAACGACGGAAAGCAGAAAATATCCGCTTTGTCGAATCGTTGCATCTGCCTTTTATCGATGGCGATTACGACCATGAAGGTTGGAAAGTGGCGGTAAAAGGACTTGAAAACGAACCCGAACGCGGACGACGCTGCCTTACCTGCTTTCGGATACGCATGGCAAAAACGGCTCAATATGCTGCAACAGAAGGATTTATTGTATTTGCTACTACTTTGGGCGCATCGCGTTGGAAAGACCTCGAACAAATCGCCCTTGCCGGACATGAGGCCGCATCGGTATATCCCGGCCTCACATTCTGGGCGCAAAATTGGCGTAAGGGCGGTCTTAGCGACCGACGGAATGAGTTAATCAGGCTACATGGGTTTTATAACCAGTCATGGTGCGGCTGCGAATATCCCCCTCCGGAGCGGGCAGAGGGAGGTTCGCACACAGTAAAATATCCCCCTTTGGAGGGGGCAGGGGGAGGTTCGCGCACAGTAAAATATCCCCCTTTGGAGGGGGCAGGGGGAGGTTCTTACACAGTAAAATATCCCCCTCCGGAGCGGGCAGGGGGAGGTTCGCACACAGTTAAATATCCCCCTTTGGAGGGGGCAGGGGGAGGTTCGCGCACAGTTAATTAATCATGTATAGTGCAATTGCAACTACAATAAGTTTAATTAAAAATTCAAAACAAAAAAAGAAAAATGTTAAACAAAATAATACGGTTTTCACTGAACAACAAGCTGTTTGTCTTGTTGGGAGTGGTGTTGCTGACTGTCGGCGGGTTGTACACGATGCAACAAATGGACGTCGACGTTTTCCCCGACCTCACTGCCCCGACAGTTGTTGTGATGACCGATGCCCACGGCTTATCGGCCGAAGAAGTAGAACGGTTAGTAACGTTTCCTATCGAAACGGCCGTGAACGGAGCTACCGACGTGCGCCGCGTCCGTTCAGCCTCTTTGCAGGGGTCATCGTTTGTGTGGGTGGAATTTGACTGGGGCGCAGATATTTTCAAAGCCCGTCAGATTGTGAGCGAAAAAATGGTGACGCTCACGGGCGCTTTGCCCGCCGGTATTGTGCCTGTGCTGGCGCCACAGTCGAGCGTAATGGGCGAAATACTGTTTGTCGGATTGCAAACCGATGGCACAGACGCGGCGCGGAAAAATGCCGGACAGGATACAGGAACAAATGAATTGTCACAAACCAACGGTAGAGACGGGGCGCGGAAAAATGCCGGACAGGATACAGGAACTAATGAATTGTCACAAACCAACGGTAGAGACGGGGCGCGCCCCGTCTCTACGGAAATGGATTTACGCACCTTAGCCGACTGGACGGTTAAGCCCGCAATACTTGCTACAGGCGGCGTGTCGCAGGTAACCATTATCGGCGGCGACTACAAACAGTATCAAATCCTTGCCGACCCGCAGAAAATGGATATTTACGGCGTTTCGATGAATGAACTCGCACAAGTGGGACGTACAATGAGCGTCAATTCGTCGGGCGGCGTGCTGCGTGATTTCGGAAATGAATATGCACTGAGAGGTATGGCGCGAACAAACGATTTGGATGAATTGGGCGCTACGTTTATCAAGACCGTCAACGGTAATCCTGTTGTTGTTTCAGACGTTGCCGATGTAGTGATCGGCAGCGCCGTAAAAATGGGTTATGCTTCGCAAAACGGCAAGCCTGCCGTAATCCTTTCCATTTCCAAACAACCGAACATCAACACGCTCAACGTAACCGAAAACATTGAGCGCAACTTAGCCGCCATTCAAAAATCGCTGCCGGCCGACGTAACGATAGATACCAAAATTTTCCGTCAGGCAGATTTTATTGAATCGTCGGTAAACAACGTCGGACGCGCCCTGATCGAAGGCGCCATATTTGTGATCGTTATTCTGTTTCTGTTTTTGGGAAGTTTCCGAACTACACTTATTTCTGTGATTGCCATTCCGTTGTCCTTACTTGGCAGTGTGATTGTGCTGTATCTTTTAGGAATGAATATCAACACCATGACGCTCGGCGGAATGTGTATCGCCATCGGCTCTTTGGTAGACGACGCCATCATCGATGTGGAAAATGTATACAAACGACTGCGGCAAAATCATCGAAAGCCAATAGATGAACGGCAAACCGTTTTCAATATCGTATTCGAAGCCTCCAAAGAAATTCGCGCTTCCATTCTCAATGCCACGTTTATTATCATTGTGGCTTTTGTTCCGCTGTTTTTCCTTTCCGGCATGGAAGGACGCATGTTGAAACCGCTTGGCGTGGCGTATATTGTTTCGCTCTTTATGTCGCTGATTGTAGCAATGACCGTGACGCCGTTGTTGTGTAAACTGATGCTTTCAGACAAGAAATATTTGGACAAAAAAGAAAAAGACAGCCGGCTTACCCGCATACTGACAACGGCTTACGGTAGTTCTTTGGCGTGGACGTTACGCAACAAAAAGACAGTTCTTTATTCAACCATGGCCGTTTTTATTGTTTCGGTCGTGTTGTTTTTCACGATGGGACAAAGTTTTCTGCCCGAATTTAACGAAGGTTCGCTAACCATTTCGGCAGTAACCAAACCGGGCGTATCGCTCGAAGAAAACAACCGGATAGGCAACCTGATTGAAACGGAATTGCTGCAAATACCCGAAGTAACAAGCACGGCAAGACGTACAGGACGCGGCGAACTGGACGAACATTCGCAGACTACCAACAGCGCAGAGATAGATGTTAATTTTCAACTCAATGACCGCAGCCGCGAAGCGTTTATGGAAGAGGTACGACAAACACTTGCAAACGTTCCCGGCATTGCAAGCACAGTAGGGCAACCACTCGGACACCGTATCGACCATATTTTATCCGGCACACGCGCCAACATTGCCATCAAACTTTTCGGTACGGACTTAAGCAGTCTGTTTATGCTTGGCAACAACATTCAAAATTCAATACAAGGCATTGAGGGATTGGTAGATGTTTCTGTGGAACAGCAAACCGAAACGCCTCAGTTACAGATACGTGCCAATCGCGGTATGTTGGCACGGTATGGCATCACGATCGAAGACTTCAACCGGTTTGTTGAGCATGCCTTTGCAGGTGAGAAACTTGCCGATATTTATGAAGGACAGCGCAGCTTCGACCTCGTGCTTCGCCTGAATAAAAACTATACCGAAAGCATTGACGGCATACGCGGCGCCCTGATTGATATCGGCAACGGACGCAAAATTCCGTTGGAAGATATTGCCGATATTGTTTCGGCAGGCGGCGCAAGCTCCATCAGCCGCGAAAATGTTCAACGTAAAATTGTGGTGTCCGCCAATGTGTCGGGGCGCGACCTGAAAAGTGTGGTTGGGGACATTCAAAAAAATATTGAACAAAACATCAACCTTCCCGATGGCTACCGCATCGAATACGGCGGACAGTTCGAAAGCGCCGCAAACGCCTCGCGTACACTCTTTGTCGCCTCTTTGATAGCCATTTGCGTGATCTTCCTGCTGCTCTACGGCGAATTCAAAAACCTGACCCTCGCCGCTATCGTTCTGCTTAATCTGCCGTTAGCGCTGATAGGCGGCGTCTTAGCCATATTTTTTACTTCCGAAATTGTCAGTATCCCGTCGATAATCGGCTTCATTACGCTTTTCGGTATCGCTACACGCAACGGTATATTGCTCGTTTCCAATTATGAATCGGGAATGAGGAATGAGGAATTAGGAATTAGGAATTATGAATTAGGAATGAGGAATGAGGAATTAGGAATGAGGAATCAGGAATCAGGAATTACGAATGAGGAATCAGGAATGAGGAATGAGGAATTACGGATTGATGAGGTTATTATGCAAGGTTCATTAGACAGGCTAAACCCCATCCTGATGACAGCATTAACAGCCGCACTTGCGCTTATCCCGCTTGTGCTGCAAGGCGATAAAGCAGGCAACGAGATACAAAGCCCCATGGCTGTGGTGGTTTTGGGCGGATTGCTTACATCCACCCTGCTGAATATCTATATCGTACCGATTGTATATGAATTTTTTCGAAAAAAATAAAATAATCACTTAGTGCAATTCCCATTGAAAACAAAGAAAGAGATTTAGGATGAACAAGGCACAATATACACGAAATGAAGAGATTGCCAACGCCGCCATTCATGGTTTCGGGATCGTTTCAGGGATGGCAGCAGGCGGCTGGCTTTTACAAAAAGCGCTTTGCTGTTGCGATATCTGGGCTGTAAGCAGCGTTTCGGCCTATATCGTTTGTATGCTTTTTTCTTACACTGCCTCAACCCTTTATCATGCCCGTGGTATTTGTAAAGAGAAAAAACGAAGAACAACCCTGCGAAAGTTGGATCATATTGCCATTTATTTCCATATCGCGGGAACTTATAGTTTTTTTACGTTGACAATTCTTCGTGAGACAGCATTTTGGGGCTGGCTGCTTTTTTTTATCGTATGGACAGCCGCATTGGCAGGGTCATATATCAGTCTGAAAGGAAAAGGGATAGGCAAGAAAATCGAAACAGTCTGTTATGTGGTAATGGGTCTCGTTGTATTTGTGGCATTCAAGCCACTTATTGAAACACTTTACCCGACAGGCTCATTAGATATCCTTTGGTATATCATTGCAGGAGGGGTGTCGTTTATCGTTGGCGCACTTTTTTATTCATTCAAAAAAATCAGATACGGCCATTCCGTCTTTCATCTTTTTGTGATTGGAGGAAGTATTTTTCATATATTGGCGATTTTTGTCAGCTTAAACAGGTTTCAGTCAATGTAAAAAAGCAACAGACTTTATCCGATAATTATTATCTTTGTCGAATATTTTTGCAGAATCATCTTATGAACCCTCTCAAACTCATCCAAAAATACTATCCGGTTGGTACGGAAGCCCATAACATTCTACTGAAACATAGCCGCGATGTGGCTGACAAAGCGTTACTTATAGGTCGTATGCAACAGACGATGCAGTTGGATTTAAAATTTGTCGAAGAAGCTGCCATGCTGCACGATATCGGCGCTTTTCTTTGTAATGCACCGGAAATCGGCTGTTATGGAAAAGCCGAATATATTTGTCATGGATATCTGGGAGCTGACCTGTTGAGAAAAGAAGGATACCCGCGTCACGCATTGGTATGCGAACGACATACGGGAACCGGACTTTCGGGTGAAATGATACTGCGCTATGACCTTCCCCTACCCCACCGCGACATGCGCCCTCAATCGATGGAAGAACAACTGATTTGTTATGCCGATAAGTTTTATAGTAAAACACACTTATACAGGGAAAAATCGGTTGAAAAAATCCTGAAAAGCATGGCCAAATATGGACAGGAAGCCGTTTTGCAGTTCGAAAAATGGCATCAGCTATTTGGATTTTCATTTTAAAAACGAAAAAAGCATGTGTCGGAAACAAAAAGTATGGTTGCTTATGTTCGTCTGTATCTTTGCAGGAATGGAATCTTTACGGGCACAGGAGCTTATTCAGCCTCCCGACTCATTGATATTGAAGGATAACATAAACATACATATTCAGGCCTTAACCGACACCATACCTGATGATTCCGACATCATACCTGAAGATTTCGACATCACACCTACGGATTCACTCCTTGCATCGAACGATAGCATCCCCCGCAAACCGGGCATGCTGGAAGCTCCCGTAACTTACCAGGCGACTGACTCAATTGTGCTTACAGCCGGCAATATGGCCTATCTTTTCGGGAAGGCGGATGTGAAATACCAGCAAATCCAACTGCAAGCCGAACATATCGAGATGGATATGAACAACAACGATATCTATGCCACCTATATTACCGACTCGACCGGAATAGATGTTGGTTATCCGATTTATATCGACGGGCAGGAACAGGTGGAATCCAAAAGTATGCGTTACAATTTTAAAACAAAAAAAGCATTTGCCAAAAGCGTTTTAACGCAGCAGGGAGAAGGTTTCCTGACAGCCGAAGTCACCAAAAAGATGGAAGATAATTCGATGAATATGCTCGGTGGACAATATACCACTTGCGAAGACCACGACAATCCGCACTATTATATCCGGTTGACAAAAGCCAAAACACGACCCGGAAAAAATATTGTTGCCGGCCCGGCCTGGTTGGTTATTGCAGATATCCCTCTTCCTTTGGTACTTCCATTTGGGTTTTTCCCGTTCAACAAAACCTATTCGTCGGGAATCATCATGCCTACTTACGGCGAAGATGTGACGAAAGGTTTTTTTCTGCAGAATGGCGGCTATTATTTTGCCCTCAGCGATTATTTTGATTTGGCGCTTACCGGCGATTATTATACAAAAGGCTCATGGCAGTTAGATGCAAAGACAAACTACAGGAAACGTTATAAATATTCAGGTAATTTTAATGTAGGATACAATCTGTCTGCGTTCGGCGACAAAGGTTTTGACGATTACAGCGTATCCAAAGCCTTCAAACTGAATTGGTCACATTCACAGGATGCCAAAGCCAATCCGTTCCGGACATTCTCGGCAAGCATCAACTTCTCGACCAACCAGTACGACCGGAATGAACTAAAAGGTCAGGCGCTACCCAAAACTACCGAAAACACCAAACAATCCAGTATCAGTATTTCACAGCGCTTTCCGAACAGCCCCCTGAGCCTCACGGCAAATATGAACATCAGCCAAAGAACAAGCGACTCTACCCTCAGTGTCACATTACCCACCCTGATGATCAACATGAGCATGACCGCGCCGTTTAAACGGAAAAATGCAATCGGCCCTGAACGGTGGTACGAAAAAATCAAACTGAGCTATACGGGTAATCTGCAAAACAGCGTCACCAGCAAAGAAAACGTTTTTATGCAACAAAATATCATCCGCGACTGGAAAAACAGCATGACACACCAGATTCCGGTAAGCGCCAGCTATTCCCTGTTCAACTACATAAATATCACACCTTCATTTAATTACAATGAACGATGGCTCACCAAAAAAAATCTTCAGGTATGGGATACCATACAAAACAAGTTAGTCAAAGATGTTACGCTCTACGGATTCTACAGAGTCTATAATTACAATGCATCCATTTCGGCCGGAACAACGCTCTATGGTTTTTATAAACCATGGGCTATCTTCGGAGGCTTTCTTAATATGGTACGTCACCGGATGGAACCTTCCATCTCCTATACCTACACACCCGATTTCGGCGATGCGAGGTTTGGTTTTTACGAAGAATATACCTATCAGCGAAATGGAACAGATTTTGTCGATTACTATTCACCTTATGAAGGTGCGCCCAACAGAGGCAAACAGGGAACTGTTTCATTCTCTGTCAATAACAATATAGAGGCCAAAATACGTTCGAACCAGGACTCGACAGGGCTGAAGAAAATCAGCCTGATCGATAATTTGTCTTATGGCATAAGTTATAATCTGGCGGCCGACACCATGAAGTGGACCAATTCGAGGGTTAGCTTGCGGATGAAATTTTCCAGAAGTTATACCTTAAATCTGAGTGGCGAATTTGAAACGTATATCTATCAGTATGATGAAAAAAACGATCGGCCGTATCAGGTCGATATTCCACGCTGGAAAGTAGGGAAAGGAATCGGACGCTTAAAGTCTACCGGCACCACTTTTTCCTATACATTTGATAATAACACCATCAATATGATCAAAGGCTGGTTCGGCAAAAACACGGATGCACCCGAAAAAAAATCTACCGCCAATCAATCGGACGATTGGGATGATGATAATCCCTCGTCCCGTTTGAATGATAACACACCGGCGCCCGGTACCCGTCTCCGCAGTTCGGGAAATACACAAAAGACCGGCGAATATGACGATGACGGTTACTTCAATGCAACCATTCCGTGGAATTTCAATATAAGTTATGGTATGACGTTGATACACGGGAAATTTAATCCGGACAAAATGGAATTCGACTATGACTTACGACACACGCTAAGTTTCAACGGCAACCTGCAACCTACCTCAAAATGGCGGCTTACATTCAGTGGCAGTTATGATGTCGAACTGAAAAAAATCCCGTATATGTCGCTAAATATTTCCCGCGACCTGCACTGTTTCACCATGTCGGCAAGCGTTGTACCCGTTGGATACCGCAAAACATACATGTTTTCGATTGCCGTCAGTTCGTCCCTGCTGAAAGACCTGAAATACAACCAAAGCAGCAATTACTGGAATGGGCAAACGTGGTATTGAGATTAATGGAGAATTGAGAATTGAGAATTGAGAATTGACAATGGACAATGGAGAATGGACAATGGAGAATTGAGAATTGACAATGGAGAATGGAAATTTTAAAAAAAATTCACCATGCTATCGGCATTTGCCCCGATGCAATCAGGTAGTCGTTGGTCTGACTGAAATGCCTGTTGCCAAAAAAACCTCTGTATGCGGAAAGAGGAGAAGGATGGGCTGACCTCAACACTAAGTTGCGTGATGAATTGATAAACTGTCCTTTCCGTTGGGCATACGAACCCCATAATAAATATACAAGATGGTTACGATCTGTATTTAAACGTTCAATCACTGCATCGGTAAATGTTTCCCATCCTTTGTTTTGATGCGAACCGGCAGTATGTGCCCTGACAGTCAAAGTGGCATTGAGCAACAAAACGCCCTGATCAGCCCAGCGGGTCAAATCGCCGTTTTGGGGCGTCGGTTTTTTCAAATCCGTTTCAACCTCTTTGAAGATATTAATCAATGAAGGCGGAAAAGGAATCCCTTCCTGTACCGAAAAGCATAATCCGTGCGCCTGCCCCGGCTCATGGTAAGGATCCTGCCCCAGCAAAACGACCTTGACCTTGTCGAACGGACAATGCCAGAAAGCATTAAAAATGTGATTACCACGTGGATATACCGTTGTCCTTTGATACTCCTGCCTGACAAAATCCGTCAACAGCCTGAAATATTCTTTCCCGAACTCATCTGCCAGCTGCTCCTTCCATGTTTGTTCAATATTTACATCTACCATATCTATTTACCATTTTTATCCCCCTTTGAAGGGGGGTTGGGGGGATGTTAATTATTCCCCCTTTGAAGGGGGCAGGGCGTAAGCCTTACGCCCCTACGTATATTAATTCATAACTCTTCGTTCTTAACTCTTAACTCAAATAAACCGCTCCCCCGCAACTATCCCCCAGTGCGCCGGTTACGGCCGACAAACAATTCACTTCGCCTTGCATCCTGAGAACGCCCAAAAAAGCAAAAATGATCGCTTCTTTAAAATCAATCGTTTGCTCGTCGGGTATCACAATGTCTTTTGTGCCGATTGTGCGAAGGCGTTCAATCAGGAATATATTTCGTGCACCCCCGCCTGTTACCAACATGGTTTCATCCTTGTTTCCGAACGACGACCGCGCTAATTGAAATGCGATATGTTCAGTCACCGTACGCAATAGATCAGCCGTCGACAGTTTCGCTTCGTCCAAACAAGTCCTGAAAACCGCATCAAACCACTCTTTTCCAAGCGACTTGGCGCCTTTTTTACAGTAAAAATCCAAGCTGTTTAATTGCTCAAAAAGCGCTTGATTCATTGTACCACTACGAGCTGTTTCGCCATCCTTATCGTAATCCGCACCTAATTGATTGGCCAAATAATTCAACGCCATATTACAGGGTGAAACATCAAACGCAACCCGCCGGCCGTCTTGCCGAAACGAAATATTTGAAAAACCGCCCAGATTCAGACAGGCATCGTACCGGCTGAACAGCAGTTCATCGCCAATCGGAACCAAAGGCGCACCCTGCCCACCGAGTGCCACATCGCTTGTGCGAAAATCACAAACCGTGGTAATCCCTGTGCGGGATGCAATCACGGCTCCACTACCTATTTGTGAAGTAAGCCCGATAGCCGGTTGATGGAATGTCGTATGCCCGTGAGAGGCAATAAAATCGGGTTTTATCTGTTGACCTGACAAAAAAGTACGAACAGCATCGGCTATAACCGCTCCCAGTTCCACATCCAATTTTACAAATTCAAATGCTGTTAATTCGATGGCTTTTGCCAACCGCAACCGTAAATCTTCCTGATACGAAACTGTTTGTGCTGCAATCACTTCGTAATCCCATCGGTCATCATTTTTTTCAAACCTGCATAGCGCCAAGTCCAACCCGTCGAGCGACGACCCCGACATCAACCCAAGTACATTATAATGATTCTTCATCGTATTTTCAAAATAATATGATGCCCACAAAGATAACGATTATTTATTTCATAAACCAAATTTCATTTGAACAGGTATCCGTCATTGCGAGGAACGAAGCAATCCAGCGATATTTTTTTCTGGATTGCTTCGGCGCTACGCGCTTCGCAATGACGTACTTACTGTTGTTTTTTCAATCCCGTTTATGGAATTAATACCACTTTTGCATCTATCAGTTAAAAGATGATTTTTAAATATTAAAACGGATTATTATGAAACGAGTAAATTATTTTTGTATCAGCCTGATTATATTGGCTGTATCGTCACAAATGGCTGCACAAATTCCTGTAATGAAAGTGCAAAACGAGAGAAACGCAACGATCCCATCCGTAACGCTCAAGAAGATGGACGTCGAAGTCGAAATATTCGGAAATGTGGCCGTTACGACCATGACAATGTTTTTTCACAACAACACTTCGCGTATTCTCGAAGGCGAACTTACTTTTCCGATGCCCGATGGCGTCACTGTAAGCCGCTATGCGATAGATATCATAGGGAAAATGCGGGAAGCCGTGCCGGTCGCAAAAGCCAAGGCTACCGAAGTGTTTGAGAGCATCGAACATCGCAGGGTTGATCCCGGATTGCTGGAACGTGTCGAGGGGAATAATTTCCGTACACGTGTATATCCTATTCCGGCAAACGGCGAACGCGTTGTGTTAGTAGCCTACGAAGAAGCGCTGACATATACAAACGGAAACGCACTGCAATACCATTTGCCATTGGCTTATTCGGCTAATATACAGGATTTTTCGCTGCGCGCTAAAGTGTATCAATCCGCCCAAAAGCCGCAACTTGCCGAACAGCCCGACGGCAGCTTTTCTTTTGCCGGAAACAGCCGGATATATGAAGCATCTATGCAACGATCGAACTTCAAGCCGTCAAAGGCACTGACAATCAACCTTCCCAAAGAAACCAATGCGCCCGAAATTGCCATGCAGCGGAATACCGACGGTTCATATTACTTCCTGATCAATGCCTATCCTAAAAACGACGAACGCACAAAGACATGGAGCAACCGCATCGGTATCATTTGGGATAATTCCCTGAGTGGACTGTCGCGTGATAAATCCAAAGAATTGGAGGTGCTCGACAGAATAATCCGTCAGAAACAAAACCTGACCATCGAACTGGGCTTGTTGAATATCAGCTTCAAAAAAGCGAAAAGTTTCAATATCAACAATGGCAACTGGTCGGAATTGAAAAGTTACCTGCAAAACCTGACTTACGACGGCGGGACGGACTTCAGCCGTATAAATGAACGTATCCTGAATGTCGACGAATACCTGTTGTTTTCCGATGGCCTGTCCACATTCGGCCCCAAAACCATCCTGATTGACAAGCCAGTGTATTGCATTTGTTCGTCGCTGAAAGCCGATTTCAGTATACTAAAAGCCGTCAGTAACCGCACAGGCGGAAAATACATAAACCTGTCCGCCATTTCGGCCGACGATGCGTTTCGACAAATCAACCGTTACAACCTGCAATTTCTGGGTATCGAAGAGCAATCGCCGGTGTCGGAGGTCTATCCTTCCATACCAACCGAAACGACCGGCCACATCGCCGTAGCCGGTATCATCAGGGCGTCATCGGGCGAAATCACACTGCTTTTCGGACATAACGGCAAGGTGGAAAGCAGACAAAAAGTAAGGATTCGTCCCGAAAGTACCGATATCCGGGTTAACCGTATCTGGGCGCAAATGAAAATTGCCGAAATGGACGTCCTGTACGAACAAAACAAAGAAGACATTGAGCTTTTGGGCAAGCAATTCGGCATTGTCACACGCAACACAAGCCTGTTGGTGCTTGAAGCCGTAGCCGATTATGTGCGTTACGAAATCACGCCTCCGGCCGAATTGTTGAATGAATACAACCGTTTAAGCAAAAATGCACAGGTACAGAAAGAAACTCGCGTGAACAACCTGCTTGCGCGTGCCTTTGTCATGGTGGAAGACTTAAAAAAATGGTGGAAAACCGATTTTGCCGCTCAAAAGAAATTTCCGACTCCGGTCTCAGACGAAGACGTTGACCTGAGAGCATCTATCCAAGCGGATGAAATAGTACCGGTAGGTTATGCAACCCGAAGATTTGCAAATGATGCCGTTGACGCTCCTACCCCTCCCCGGGCAAGACAGTTGTCGGAAAGCGCCGCTCAATATGATATTGTTGCGAACGCCAAATCACCCGGAGGCACTCAACCTAACCGGGTTGCTTATATCAACATCCCGCAAATCAAAAGCGATAAGGATTATATCCGGCGCATCAAATCGGTTGCAAACCCCTACGCGGAATACCTGAGATTGCGCGAAACGTATATGGGAACGCCCGGATTCTTTTTCGATGTATCCGATTTCTTCTACGAGAAGAAACAGGGAGAAACAGGACTGTTGGTATTAAGTTGTCTGGCAGAACTCGATCTCGAAAATGCCGAACTGTTCAAGACATTGGCCTATAAGTTGAAAGAAAGAGGCCGGTATGAATCCGAACTGTTTATTACCGGAAAAATCAGGGAATGGCGGCCAATGGACGCACAAAGCCACCGCGATTATGCCCTTGCCTTGCAGGATAACGGACGATATCAGGAAGCGCTCGATTGTCTGTACAGCATACTCAACGCCTCTTACTCGCCCGAAGCCGCATCACGCGACGCCGGCATCGAAGAAGTGATTGTCAGCGAAATCAACAACCTGATTTCAAGGCATAAAAACAAATTAAACCTGACGAATATCAATCCGAAAATCATAACCGACCTGCCTGTCGATATTCGCGTAGTGATCAACTGGAATAAAAACGATACGGATATCGACCTGTGGGTAACCGACCCGAAAGGCGAAAAATGCTTTTACAGCCATAACCGCACATCTGCGGGCGGACGAATAAGCGCCGATATTACGCAGGGATTCGGACCTGAACAATTCATGCTGAAAAAAGCCATGAACGGAACCTATAAAGTGGAAACCAACTTTTTCGGCGAACGTCAGGTCACGCTTTCCGGACCGACCTCCATCATGGCCGAAATCTACCTGTATTATAGTGACGGCCGTCAGGAACGGAAAGTAATCACCTTCCAAAACGGCGAAAACGGCAAAGAAAAAGATGGTGTTCTGATTGGCGAATTTATAATGTAGAGACGCGGCGCGCCGCGTCTCTACTTCTGTATGGCTTTCATCTGCTCCTTCCATTCCTCAGAGTTGAACTGTTCTTGCATGGCTTTCATTTTCTCCTTCCATTCTTCCGAGTTGAAATGTTCTTGCACGACTCTCATTTGCTCCTTCCATTCCTCCGAATTGAACTGTTCTTGCACAGCTTTCATCTGCTCCTTCCATTCCTCCGATTCGAACTGCTTGCGCACCTCTTCCATCTGCTGACGAAGTTTTTCCTGCGATTCAGCCGACCATTCAATTTTCATTTTCTCTTTCCACTCCTCCGAGTTGAACTGTTCTTGCACGACTCTCATTTTCTCCTTCCATTCCTCCGAATTGAACTGTTCTTGTACGGCTCTCATTTGCTCCTTCCACTCCTCCGATTCGAATTGCTTGCGCACCTCTTCCGTCTGTTTACGCACCTCCGCCATCATTTGGTTGAGTTTTTCTTTTTCTTCAACGGTCAGGGAATCCCTCCGGACGATCGGGGCAGGATTTTGTTGCACCATTTTTGCAGATGGAACTGCAAAATTTTCAATCTTCGATTCGATGATTGAAGAGATTTCACTAACTTTGACCTCTGAAATCTTGTCTAATTTTTCAGAGATTTCAGGACGGGCAAAAACGGTTAATGCGAACGCAATCAACGGAAGTACGGTCAAATACTTCATTTTAGCCCACGGACTCGACTTTTCTTTTAACATCATAGTAATTCTTTTTTTAAGTTTGCTGTGATTCAGGCTGTTGGTCATAGAATTGAAGCGCTGTGAACCAACGGCCTTTTTTATTAATAATAATTGATATTGTTTGGGATTGAATCCCGAATCTAAAACCGCATGATCGGCTTCATATTCGTGAATGTCTTTTAATTCGTTTTTAATCAGCCAGATTGATGGATTATACCACTGTACAACTGCAAATAATTCTGCAAGCAACAAATCAATAAAATGACCATGTTCGACATGCGCCGACTCATGGGCGATAATTTCTTGCCCGTTTTCCAAATAATCAGTGCGCGATAGTACAATGTGTTTCATCCAGGAAAACGGAGCGATATGACTGTCAGTGACCACTACACGTTGATCTTCACTGTTTTGTATTTTTTCGCCGGTCAGTAAGAGCCAAACAATTTTTCCGGTATAATACAAATAACGAAAACCAAAGAACAAAACACCCGCTAAATAAACCGAAACAATAATATCCGTCCACTTGATTTGCACGGGACTTGGTTGCACAAAAAATTGTTCGTACCCCGAAATAAACAGATAGAACTCAGTCGACTGACGTGTACGCAGATCAATGAATGGCGTCAAAAGTATAATCAGGTATGCAAAAAACAAGACACGACGGTTTATCTCATAAAACGTATTCCGTGAGAGAACCGTCTTGTACAAAATATAAAACAGTACAAAACAAAACGAAATCTTCAAATTATAAACTAAAAACGCACCCAAGAGTAAAAAAATTAAAAATTAAAAATTAAAAATTAAAAAAACAACTAATTTACGCGTACATTAATATTATTAAGTATTAAGCGTTAACCACTAAGCATAAATCGTTAATCATCATTCACTTACCTCATTCCTCTAACCGTTAACCGTTAACTTCTAACCACTAATCACTAACCGCTAACCACTAACCGTTATTTCTCTCCACCTCATCAATCATCTTGCGAAGTTCGTCGAACGAAATATCTTCTTCCCGAATCAGCGACGAAATCGCTACATAGTTGGAATTGTTGAAATATTTGCGCACAATTCCCTTCAATGTATTTTTGCTGAATTGATTTTTATCTACCCGTGCATGATAGCGATACGTCTTACTAATGCTCTCATGCCCCACCAATCCTTTTTCTTCCAGAATACGAACCATAGTCGAAATCGTATTGATATGAGGTTTCGGCTCATCATAAAACGCCTGTATCTCTTTTACATACAAAGGCCCTCTCTCCCAAAAAAAGGTCATAATCTCCTCTTCTTTTTTAGTCAGTACAATCATGTCATTCCAATTTTGACTGCAAATAAACTAAATATTTTAGTCACCAACTAATTTTTTTAGTTAAATAATGTTATTTGTGATTTTTTTTGGATAATTCACAGTTTTTTTATAGTTTTGTGCTATCAAAAACAGGGTATCATGCTGGAGGAAGAAAGTAAAATACGATGGCAGCGTTTTTTATTGGGAGACAACGACGCATATTGCTGGCTTTATAACGCTTATGTGCAAATGCTCTTCCGGTATGGTTTGCGGTTTACTTCTGACAGTGAACTCATTAAAGACTGTATTCAGGAATTATTCACCACCGTTTTTAAAAACAGGAAAAATCCCTGCCCTCCTCCTGCCAATATAAAAGTATACCTCTTCGTGTCCCTGAAAAACAACTTATTCCGTACACTTGAAAAGCAATCAAGGTATGAACCAATGGAAAAAGAAACAGATTCATTCCTCCTCGAACCAACCGTTGAAGAGCAATTTATCAACGACGAATCCCACCGAACCCGTCGAAATTTAGTTGAAAAGATTTTAAAATCTTTGACCCCCCGCCAGAAAGAAATCATCTATTACCGCTACATCCAGGAGTTTGACTTCAACGAAATATGTACCCTCATGGACCTCAACTACCAATCCGCCCAAAACCTCCTCCAACGCTCTATCAAAAAAATCCGTTCACTCTTCCCCCCGCAATCTGCAGATATTAATTTATATTAAAACAGGACAAGGGTTTATGACAGAGTTTAGTTACTCGGAACAAAAAACCTCTACAAAAAACAACCCGATAATTAATAGGGTCTCCGATAAGGTCTCCGATTAAGTCCCCAATAAGGTCCCCGATAGGGTCTCCGATTAAGTCCCCAATAAAGTCCCTGATGATTTATCTGAAAATTTGGCGAAAATCATGTTGGAAATCCGAAATGAAAAATAAAAAGTTTCATCCAAGTGAGTAGAAAAGCAACCAATCCTACTCTCTTTATATGAATAAAAAAATTTCTTTTTCAGAAGATATGAATAAAACCTTATCTGAGTTTATCGCATTTATTAAAAAAGATTCGGAGATGCCTGAATTGTCTGCCTCGTCGCAAAAAGAACTATGGCGCCGGATCGACAAAGAGAACAAATCGAATAAGCGGCGGCGTCCGGTGAAGCTTTTGGTTTGGAGCGCGGGTATTGCCGCCTCGATTTGTCTTTTTGTAGTGGCCGGTTGGTATATTTTTTCACACCCCCAACCCGAATCCGTCGACTATGCCGCAGTGATGCAAAGATTTGAATCTATGCCGGATACTTCGGGTGATGTTCAATTGGTACTGTCAAGCAATCGAAAAATAACAATCGAAGGAAATGAAACGCATTTGGATTACGACGAAGAAGGGCGGATCAACATAAACAAAAAAGAGAAAATAGAAGTTAACGCTGATATTGAAAGCGAAAAAAACATTTACAATCAATTGGTTGTGCCCCCCGGCAAACGTTCAATGCTCACATTCAATGATGGCACAAGCGTATGGATTAATTCCGATTCAAAATTAATCTATCCTGTTAATTTCGAAAAGCATAAGAGAGAAATTTTTGTAGAAGGCGAAATCTTCTTAGACGTCACTTCAGACCCCGATCGACCATTTTATGTACAAACCGGCACAATTAGCGTGAAAGTGCTCGGTACGCAATTCAACATTTCCGCTTATGCAGATCAATCAGATTTTCAGGTAGTACTTGTCAGCGGCAAAGTTGAAATTCAGCAACACAATACAGCAATGGAAATCCTGCAACCCAACCAAATGTTTTCATACGATGACAACAAACATGAATACTCCGTTTCAAATGTGGATGTATCAGATTATATCGCATGGAAAGATGGTTATTATCCTTTTTATCAGCAGGATCTTAGTACTGTTCTTGCAAAATTATCAAGTTATTACAATGTGCAGTTTTCATGGGATGAAAAAATTAAAGAATTAAGCTGCAGTGGCAAATTAGATTTAAAAGAAGACTTGCAGGAAGTATTAAGCACATTGGAAAAAACAGCACCCATCATCATCAACAAAACATCTGAGAAAAAATATAAAGTGAATGTTAAACCCTAAAATATAAATGCCTATGAACCCATAAAAAACAGCCTAAACAACCCAAAAAAAATGGCCGGGAAATACTGCCATATTACCCGACCTTCAATTTAAATTAAGTATTCACAAAATTTACTAACTTAAATCCGTTACAAAAGTATGGAAAAAAATTTAATTTCAAACAAAAAGAAAGCTAAACCAAAAAAACTTATTCACATTATGAAATGGTGCCTTATTTTTATTATTGTAGGAATAGGCTCTTGCTTTGCTAACGAAACATACTCACAACGAACATTTTTCACCTTTGAGTATAGTAACCGTACCGTTAAAGAAATAATTCATGAAATCGAACAGAGCAGCGAATTTATTTTTTTCTACTTAGACAATTCCGTAAATTTAAACCGTAAGGTATCGGTCAAAGTCGAAAATGAAGGAGTAGAAAAAGTATTGGATCAGCTCTTTGCAGGAACAAAGAACAAGTACTATGTTTCAGATCGGCAGATTGTAATTGCTAACGCAAAAACCCCCGAACCACCCGTTTCAGTTCTACCATTGCAACAAGGTCGCACAATTACAGGAAATGTCACCGACACTGACAATGAGCCACTAATCGGAGTAAATGTATTTGAAAAAGGAACAATAAATGGAACTATCACTGACATTAATGGTAACTTTACACTGAGCCAAGTACAATCTCAATCTGTGCTTGTTTTCTCGTTTGTTGGTTTTCTTTCTCAGGAAATTCCGGTAGCAAATCAGCAAACTATCAATGTTAAACTGAGAGAAGACGCCCAATCTCTTGAAGAAGTGGTAGTAATTGGGTATGGCACACTTAAGAAAAAGTTGGTGACAGGCTCCACTTTGCAGGTAGCAGGAGATAATCTCCAGAAGATGAGTACCACAAATCCTTTCACTGCGTTACAGAGCGTAACACCGGGTGTGACCATTATTCAAAATAACGGCCAGCCGGGTTCAGGTTTTCTTGTCAATATTCGTGGTTTAGGCACCAACGGTGAATCAAGACCGTTATATGTCGTTGACGGGGTACCCAGTGGATATGATGCCATGAGTCACATGAGTGTTTCAGACATCGAAGCCATCGATATCCTGAAAGACGCCGCTTCGACAGCAATTTATGGCGCCAGAGCTGCAAACGGAGTTATACTGGTAACCACAAAACAAGGAAAGTCGGGTAAGACAAAACTTACCTACGACGGATTTTATGGCCAGCAATATATGATGCGCAAGCCCAGAATGTTGAATGCATACGAATACATGGATATTCTTGACGAGCAGAATGTGAACGACGGCAATAATCCTTTAAACTGGCGATCACTACTTGGAGATAAATGGTATGGACGACTTATGGACGGCAGTTGGAAGGGTTCCGATTGGGTGGACGCTTACTATTGTCCCGGTGCTCCTACAATGAACCACGCTTTCACCCTGACCGGCGGAAACGACGTAAGCAAGTTTTCTATGGGATATTCCAATTTATCACAGAAAGGCACCCTGGGTGAAGCTGCACAATCTACTTACGACAGAAACACATTCCGTATCAACACCGACCATATTGTACTGAAAATAAACGGTTTTGATGCAATTAAAATCGGACAGACCTTAAACTATACATTTCGTAGCAATCGAAGTCTTAATTCAGGTGACATCCACGATAATGCATTTCGCAGAATACTGTTTGCTTATCCTGTCTTGCCTATTTTTGATGACGATGGGAGTTATTATGATCGAAACAATCAATTACGAGATGGATGGGGTCTTAATACAAGATACGGTAATCAGATAGGTCAGGTAGTTAAAAGTGCATATGGAAATAATCTGACAAAAAATCACAGCATGAATGTAAGTGTTTATCTGCAAATTCAACCTATCAGAGGCTTGATTTTTACATCGCGTTATGGTTATCAGCTTAGTGCGGTATCATACCGCAGTCAGGATCAGAAAAGATATTTTGACGAAGAAACCGGCAGGGGTAGGGCTGACACAGAAACCATCCGCCAGAATCAAAATATGGGATACAACTATACATTGGAAAATACGCTTAGTTATGGTTTTGATAAGAGCGGACATCGCATTGATGTCGTAGTAGGTCAGTCTGTTGACAAATCGGGGTTAGGAGAAAGCGTAAGCGCAGGTGGCAACAACAATATTTTCGATCTGGGTTGGGATTATGCATGGATAAACAATACGACTCCAACCAATCTTGCTGATAAGTCAATCGGCGGTTCGCCATATACAGAATCGGCTTTAGCCTCTTTCTTCGGACGTGCAAATTACAATTACAAGGAAACATATATGGGTACAATAACAATGCGTGCTGACGGTTCGGCAAATTTTGCGCCCGGAAAACGTTGGGGTTATTTTCCTTCAGTTTCGGCCGGCTGGGTCATTACCAATGAAAAATTTATGGAAAACGTTCGAAATGTTATGGACTTTCTTAAATTACGGGCAAGCTGGGGGCAGAATGGCAACTCTAATATTCGTGGGTTCCAATACCTTAATACATATCAATTTCCTGCATCAGCAGTTTATTATTTCGGCAATAATAAAATTACTCCTACCACTGGAGCAACACCCGGAGTACTCAGAAATCCGGATA
>Ga0082212_10001344_pt1 | contig 36288 bp, 28 predicted proteins | sample TergutNt197P3_FD_71548 | JGI IMG/M metagenome (GOLD analysis project Ga0082212, IMG submission 71548) | Neocapritermes taracua P3 segment gut microbial communities from Petit-Saut dam, French Guiana - Nt197 P3 | ecosystem: Host-associated > Arthropoda: Insects > Digestive system > Gut ...
CGGACAGATTGGACATAATATGAAAAAGCTGCCAATAGGGATACAGAGCTTCAGAAAAATCATCACCGGTGATTATATCTACGTGGACAAAACCAGGTATGTGTATGAGCTCATCAACGACTCAAGTTATTATTTCCTGTCGCGGCCCAGAAGGTTCGGCAAGTCGCTGCTGCTCGATACCATAGCGGAGGCGTTCAGCGGCGACAAGGAGCTTTTCAGGGGGCTGTGGATTCACGACTCCGATTATGACTTCATCAAGCATCCGGTGATCCGTCTTGATATGAGCAGCTTTTCAAATAAAACTCCCGAAGTACTTGAGAGTTCGATCCTGTTTGAGCTTAAGCGACTGGCAAAGGACGAAGGTTTCAGTTTTGACATTGATATACCGTCCGCAGTTTTCAAGGCGTTCATTGAAGAACTGAGCAAAAAATACAAGCAAAGAGTCGTAGTGTTGATCGACGAGTATGATAAACCGATACTTGACCATCTGGACGATATGGAGACTGCGGAGGAAAATAGAAAAGTACTACGCGGCTTTTACGGTATACTCAAATCAATGGACCCTTTTCTGAGGATGACGTTCATCACAGGCGTGTCAAAGTTCACTAAAACCTCGATATTCTCAGGTCTCAACAACATTCGCGATATCACGATGTCGGAGCAATACGCGAACATATGCGGCATTCTCACAGATGACCTTGAAGTGTATTTCAGCGAGTATATTATGCATCTGTCAAAGCTGGATAAGTTCAAGAGCGTTGCCGACCTGAAAAGTAAAATCCTGGAGTGGTACGACGGTTACTCATGGGATGGAACGACGCGTGTCATCAATCCGTATTCGCTCCTCAGTTTTTTCAGCGAGAGCAGTTTTGAAAGCTTCTGGTATGTGAGCGGGACTCCGGCTTTTCTTATTGACATGATTAAAAACAGACCGTCATCGTTTCTGGCGCTGAATGACTATGAAATCAGTAAAAGAGTTCTCGATACGTCTGACATAATGAAAATGGGGCTGGCGCCCCTGCTGTTTCAAACCGGGTATCTTACAGTGTCTGAAAAGCTTATACGCGGATTATCCGAAAGCTTTCTGCTAAAGATACCGAACCACGAAGTACGGGAAGCTTTCTACCTCAATTTGATAGCCGGGTATACGGAGAGCGAAGAAGACGTCACTGAGTCCGCGTACAGACGCATTAAGGAGTCGCTTGAAACCGGCGATCTTCAGAGTATATTAGTAATTATAAGAAGCCTGTTCGCATCGATTCCTTATGAGCTTCACATAAAGCAGGAACAGTATTATCATTCAATATTCTATGCGATAATGAACCTTCTTGGTTTCGACATCGACGCTGAGGTTTCGGTGTCGGGCGGGAGAGTCGACGCCGTACTGGAACTCAACGACAAAGTCTACGTGATCGAGTTCAAATACGAATACTGCGAAAAGGACGCAGCGCCGGAAGATCGTCAGAGGCTCTCTGAGAAAGCCCTGACAAGCGGCATGAAGCAAATCAGGGACAGGGGCTACGCTGATAAGTACGCGGGCAGCGGAAAAACAGTGTATCAGGCAGCCTTTGCTTTCCTCGGCAGGGACGACGTCGAGATGCGTATGGAGATTCTGCAGCGATAAACCGGAAAGCCGGCGGTAATGAAGCAAAAGAGACGCATGAGCGCAGAGCTTGAAGACATAAAGAAGGAGGAGGAGGCAATGCTAAAGAGAGTTTACGCTCGTATCTGCATAATACTGATTATATTATTTTTCGTTTGCTTACTACTTGTATGGGTATTCGAAAGTCAAAATCTCGCGGTCACAATTACATTTGCTATCATTTCGACTTTACTGTTAATCACGACAGCCACCATAAGAATTCTTACGCTCAAATGCCCTTCTTGCGGAAAAACATTAGCTGTGATTCAATGGTCAAGCAAAAAAACACGTTATTGTTTTAAGTGCGGCAATCCTTTTGTATTTGACAAGTAGCGAACATTTATGCAATGCAGGACGGGGGACGCAGGACGGTGGTCTCAGGACGGGAGCAGGACGGGGGGACGCAGGACGGGGAACAGGACGGGGGACGGTTCTCTTGTCTTGTGTTCTTGCCTCGATTGTCGTACCAGACTCATCAAAGCATGTCCCGGAAACCTTATCGCCGATCAAGACAAGAGAACCGTCCCTTGTCCTCCCTTGTCCTCCCTTATCCTGCCCTGTCCGTCCTGTCTGCTTGTCCTGCATTTTGCGTAAAAAAGCCCCGAAGCCGTCAGCTCCGGGGCTTTTTCAACGTGCGAATACAGCAGCTATTTCTCGCCGCCCACTACTACGATGTTCTTCAGCGCGCCGTGCTCGGCGTCATAGAAAGCCTCGTTGAGCGTGTCGAGCGTGAACTTGTTCGTCAGCATACAGTCGATGTCGATGATACCCTTGCGGTACATGTCCATATACTTTGGAATATCGCGCCGGAGGTTCACCGCGCCCATAACGCTGCCTGTAAATCTCTTGCCGGGGAGAAACTCCATCGCGCAGAAATCATCCATCATCTCTTCCTCGCGGGTGCCGTGGCCGATGATGACCGCCTCGCCCCAGGGGGCCGCTATGTCAAAGGCCTGGCGCTTGATGCCTTTGCCCGCAACGGCTATCAGTACATGGTCCGCGCCGTATTTGTTGATCTTTCTGACCTCTTCGATTACGTTTGACGTCTTCGCGTTGATCGTATGTGTCGCGCCGCATTTTCTTGCGAGTTCAAGCTTGTTTTCCATGACGTCGATTGCGATTATCGGAATAGCTCCGGATACTCGCGCGCCCTGTATCGCCGAAAGCCCGACGCCGCCGCTTCCTATGACCGCGACGCTCTCTCCGGGTTTTACCTGGCAGCGGTTCAGGATCGCTCCGAACCCGGTGATGAACCCGCAGGCCATCGCGGATGCTACGGCGTATGGTATGTCGTCGTCGATTTTGCATACGAATGACTCATGCGTGTTAGTGTACTCGGAAAAGCCGGTCGCGCCTGCGTTCGTCTGGACAGGCACTTTCCCGTTGGCGCGCGTGAAGGGCCCCGGCTGGCGGAACCCGAACTGCGGCAGGTTCTCACAGAACCATGTCCTGCCGCGCATACAGTTGTCGCAAACGCCGCATCCGGCTCTCACAACGCCGACCAACACTCTGTCGCCCGGCTTCACGTATGTGACCTTGCTGCCTATGGCGTCCACTATACCCGCTATCTCATGCCCCGCGGTGGCGCAGCCTTCGTACGCTCCGTGCTCTCCCCTTATGCCGTGCAGATCGCTGTGACATATCGTGCATGTCATTACCTTGACGCGGATCTCTTCCTCTTTCGGTTCTGCGAGCTCGACTTCCTCTATTACAAACGGAGCCCCCATTTCTTCGGCTATTGCAGTTCTGCATTTCATATCTCAAATACCTCCAAAAACATTTTTCTTCGATCTCTTTCAACGCCCCATATCGCCGGGTAACATCCGGACTTCATCGTCACAGGCTCCTAGCGCCCCATCCCGGCGCCGCTGTCGCACAGCGTTTCGCCTGTCATGAATAAATTCTCCTGCGCCAGGAACAGTATGATCCTTGCGATATCGATCGGCTGCGCCACCCTTCTGAACACGCCGCCCTTGGCTATCATATCAAAATGCTCGCGCGGCGTTGTCACATGCATCGGGGTATCCACCATTCCGGGGGCCACGCAGTTTACGGTTATGCCGTCGGGGCCGAACTTGCGGGCAAACGTCTTTGTCTGTACGATGCTACCTGCTTTTGACGCAACATAGGCCGCCGTGCCGACTCCGCCGCTGAACGCTGTCGAAGAGCTGACGTTGACGATGCGCCCGTAATGCCGCTCCGCCATATGCGGTATGCAGGCCCTCATTGTGTTGTAATGCCCGATAAGGTTTGTGTCAAGCAGCTTATGGTACTGTTCGATCGGCGTGGTCATGAGCATATCTCCGCCCATGGAGCCCACTTCCCTGTCCGCCTCGATCCCGGCGTTGTTCACAAGGATGTCGATCTGCCCGTATGTGTCGATGACTTTCTGTACAGCTGCGTTGACTACATCTTCTTTGCCGACGTCGCACTCAATGGCGATGACGTCGGTTGAGAACTGTCTGATCTCCTTTTCGACTTCGCTGACCGTAGATAACCTGCGCCCGAACAAAGCGACTTTCGCGCCCATTTTTGCAAGCTGGATAGCTGTTTCGCGCCCGATGCCGCTGCCTGCGCCCGTTACAATGGCTACTCTTCCGTCTATGCCGTATTCAACCAGTGATTTGCTCAATTTCAACATCTCCTTTATTGTTTTCATATTTTATAGCATCATTCTAAAATAACGAGCTTGAAAAGTCAATCAGTTACTGGTTACAGACAGTATTACAGTTCAGTTGACGTTACACTTCAGAGGGGTGTCCGGGAGACTGCCTTTTTTTAGGCTGGTTGCGAAGCAGGAGGCGGTAGCCACTGCTCATATACCCCGGAACATTTGTAGAAGCCTCAAAAAAGCATCTCCCGGACACCCCTCTGAAGTGTAACACCTCTGAAGTGTAACCAGTTGACAAACATGCGCGGATATCATAGAATTTTCGTATCAGGATGTATGCGAAATGCGCAAACAGCATGCACCTTAGCAACTGTAATTATTTGAAGGAGTGAGTTACGTGGGTAAAAGCTGGGATGAAATAAGAGAGCTTGCGGTGAAGTATGCTGATGAGAATATCAACAGCCGCGGCATGAACTGTTCTGAGTCAGTATTTGAAGCTCTAATAAGAAGCGGCGCAATCGACGCCCCGATCGACGTTTCCGCGGTTGCCTTTGCCACAGGCTTCGGCGGAGGAGGCGGCGGAGTTGGTTACACTTGCGGAGCCTTGTCTTCTGGAATACTCGCAAACGGTATCGTCCACGGAAGAAAAGACCCCGCGTCATCAACAAACAGAATGGAGCTGAAAGAGAGCCTGTACAAACGCTACAACAACCTCGTGAGCGACTTTGTAAAGGTTGCGGGCAGCGGGCTTTGCAGGGAGATAATCAACGAGTATCCCGACGGCTACAGGGACGGCGCGGTCAGGCCGAACTGTATTCGCATCGTCGCAGCGGCAGCCGGCATCGCAGTCGACTATCTGAAAATGAGCGCTGAAGAAGCCGCAAAGCTTGAGTACGACCCGGCCGTCGTCGGTATCAAAAACTGGATCTGAATCAGCGCCGGGAATCAGTGCTCTGAAAGCTTACACTCACATATAGCGCTGTAAAGGAGACTTTAACATGAAGATCGTAATTATCGGAGGCGTAGCCGGAGGAGCGTCCGCAGCCGCCCGGCTTCGCAGGCTGGACGAAAGCGCCGAAATCGTAATGCTTGAACGCGGCGAGTATGTATCATTCGCAAACTGCGGCCTGCCTTACTTCATAGGAGGTGATATCGAGGACAGGAGCGAGCTTGAACTGCAGACCCCGGGCGATTTCAGGGAACGCTTTAATGTAGACGCGCGTACGCTTTCGGAGGTCACTAAGATCGATCGCGCCTCGAAAACTGTAGTCGTCTCAGATAAACGAACAGGCGAAACATACATCGAAAACTATGACAAACTCATACTCTCCCCCGGCGCAAAGCCTATCGTACCGCCTGTTGAAGGCTCGAATCATCCGAAAGTATTCACCCTCAGGACCATCCCGGACGCAGTCGCAATAAAAGACTTCATGGATAGGGAGACGCCTGTCAGCGCAGTCGTTATCGGCGGCGGGAACATCGGCGTCGAAATGGCTGAAAACCTGAAACGCGCCGGGCTTGAAGTCACAATAGTCGAAATGTCCGATCATCTTATCGCTGCGCTTGACTACGACATGGCCTGTCAGGTGCATAAATATCTGCGTAACCGGGGTATACGCCTTGAGTTGTCAAACGGCCTGAAAAGCATCACCGGGAAAGATATCGTAATGGAGTTGGAGCTGCAATCCGGAAAGCTTTCCGCTGATATGGTCATAATGGCTGTCGGCGTTACACCCGACACCGGGCTTGCAGCGGCAGCAGGTCTCGAAATGAACCGGCGCGGCGCTGTTATCACGGACGAATATATGAAGACCTCGGACGAGGATATATACGCAGTCGGAGACGCGGTGGAGATAACAGAGTTTGTTACGAAAGAGCGCGGGTATATAGCTCTTGCGGGGCCGGCAAACAAACAGGGGCGTATTGCAGCGGACAATATCTGCGGGTTTAGCAGGAAGTACAACGGTACGCAGGGCTCTTCGATAATTAGGATTTTCGATATGACGGTCGCAGTGACAGGTCTTTCTGAAGCTGCTGCAAAGTCCCAAAATATCGACTATGACAAGGTTTTCACATTGTCGTCCTCACATGCGGGCTACTACCCGGGCGGCAGAGATATATCTATCAAAACTATTTTCGAAAAGAACAGCGGAAAGATACTCGGGGCGCAGATTATCGGGTATGACGGCGTCGACAAGAGATGCGACGTAATAGCGACGGCTATCCGCGCGGGGATGACTGTCTTCGATCTTGCCGAGCTTGAACTGTGCTACTCCCCTCCGTACTCGTCCGCAAAGGACCCGGTGAATTTCTCGGGCTTCGCGGCTGAAAACGTGTTAACAGGAAAGTTGAAGCAATTCCACTGGCACGACGTCGGCTCGCTGCCCCGCGACGGAAGCGTCACATTGCTGGACGTCAGGACGCCGCGCGAGTACGCTTCCGGCCATATTGACGGCTTTATAAATATCGAGCTTGACTGTCTTAGAGAAAGCCTGAATGTGCTTGATAAGTCAAAGAAAGTCTATGTTAACTGCCGCAGCGGCCAGCGCAGCTATATCGCGTGCCGCATACTGTCGCAAAGCGGATATGACTGTTATAATCTCAGCGGAGGGTACTGGCTTTACAGCACGGTCATGCTCTGATTACCCGTGAGCTCCCTCTGCAGTGTATGGATTGTAGCTTTTTATAGGCAGGATACGAAAATTACAGCGAAAATGTGTATTGACGGAACATGGGAAATATAATAAAATTAAGGCATAAAGCGATGAGACGCTTTTATTAACTATGGGAGGACAAAAATGAAAAGAAAATGGCTGGCATTGCTGCTCGCGCTTATCATCGCCGTGACCCTGTTCGCAGCGTGTAAGAAAAACGACGACAGCAGCGCAAACAGCGGTAACGCAGGCAACAACAGCCCGAGCGCCGAAAACAACAGCAGGGACGCAAGCGGCGGCGTTGCCAAAGGTTACCAGAGCAGTATGACTAAGGACGTTATCACGATCCGCGCCGTCAGGCCTGTGACAGGCGACAGCGCTCTATTCGAGCAGACAGCGTTCGGCCCGCAGTACAAAATGTGGGAAGACGAAATCAACAAAGACGGAGGCCTTTATATCAAATCGCTTGACAGAAAGGTGCCCGTAAAGATCACCACTACAGACGACACGTCCGATATGGACAAAACCAAGCAGCTTCTCGAACAGATCCTCGCAAATGAGAAGCCGGACCTTATCCTTGGGCCTGAAGGCACTGCAAGGTTGTTCGCCGCCGCGCCTATAGTGCAAAAATACGGTTACCTGATGATAGCCGCGGAAGGCGGAGCCAAGGACCTCGCGGTTCAGTTCGAAGACATGCGGAAAGATTACGACAGAGTCGGCGTGTTCTCAGTCCTGAGCTACTCGGAAACTCAGGTCCCCGCTCTCATTAAGCTTTGCGACGAACTCGGCGTAAAGTCCGTTTACTGCGCGTATATCAACGACTTGCACGGCATCGAGTATTGGAACTATACAGAGCAGAAACTCAAGGAAGTCGGAATCGAGGTCAAGGGCAGCGAACTAGTCGACCCGGCCGACCCGAACGGCGACGTCATCATCAACAACGCGATGGCAAGCGGGGCGCAGGCATTCCTGGGTTATATGTACCCGCCGCAGGCTATTCCGGTCACGATGAAAGCCGCCGAGCTTGGCTATAATCCGGACATGTACCTTCTTGGGCCCGGGCTCTGTTACGACTTCTTCAGTGTTTTCGCGTTCGGCGACTTCTCACAGGCTTCTCTGCACGGTATTATGGGCTGGGGCGCATGGAATGAGAAATCCAACCCCTTCGGTGATGAACGCGCGAAAAAGTACAGCGAGCATTTCCGCGATTACTGGCGCGGTAAAGGGCTGTTCTGGAGGAACGAAGACGGATCCCCCGGCAACGCTCCGGACGATCAAATGATTTTCCAGGACTGGTGGGGCCACATTTGCTACTATTCCGTAATGCAAGTACTGCAGCAAGCTGTTGAAAATGCCGGTGAACTCGATGAAAACGGCGTTCTCGTCCAGTCGACTCTTATCGACTATATCGCAAACAATACGTTTGACACAGTCATGCACCCCAGGCTGAAATTTACGAACAATATCCTTCTTGACGATATGTATCTCGGCAATATCGGGCAGTGGCAGAACGGTATTTTCGAAGTGATCGACTGCGACAGCCGCAGGACGGCCGACCCGATATTCCCGAAGCCCGACTGGTGGAAAGGCTGACAGTAGGCACTGTTCAAGCTGCTCACAGTGCGTGAAATGCTTTACACGAATTACATTAAAAGCTATACTGCTATACTCAGAATTCCTGTCCGCATTTCATAGCGCCGGGGCGGCGCTTTGGACGCCATGTAATGGTGTGAAAATTCACTTTTACCCTTAAACTCAGGAAGCGCCCGGAGCCCTTGGGGCTTCCGGGCGCTGATAAGCAAATCTATACTCATGTCGCCCGGGAACTGTTCATCGCATTACACTTCTCATGCGTTATTAAGGGGATATAAACACATGTCTACCTTTCTTTTGATCCTCATCAACGGGTGTGTTCAGGGAAGCATATACGCGCTCATGGCCATGGGCCTCAGCACACAGTACGGCGTGGCGCGGATCCTCAACATAGCTCACGGGGAATTCATTGTTTTCGCGGGATTCATTACGTTCAAGCTTCAAAGCACAATGCAATGGCATCCGCTTGTCTGCCTGCTTATTGCCTGCCCGATCGTGTTTGTCATAACGTTCATTTTACACATTACAGTGTTCAGACGTGTGAAAAGGCTATCGCCGAATCAGGGCGCGTTTGAAGGAAACGCGATCCTCGTCGCTTTCGGTATCTACTTCATCGCGCAAAACCTCATTCAATCGAACTTCGGGTCAGCGCCGGCGGCCTATCCGTTCATGTCGTATGCGGTAAACATCGGCGGGGTCGCGATCGCCGCAAAGGGCCTGTTCGTAATGGCGATATCCGTTCTCATCTGTATTTTGTACAATGTATTCCTCTCGCAGACAAGGCTGGGGAAGGCCATTCGCGCAGCGGCGCAAAACGCGCCGGCTGCTTCTATGTTTGCTGTTAATGTAAATGTCATAATGGCAGTCTGTTTTGCGATAGGCGGCGTCCTTGCGGCGTGTTCAGGAGTGCTGTACAGCATGCAGGGCGCTTTTTCCAGCGTCCACGGTATGCAGTTCACAACGATCGCGATCATCGTCGTAGTTTTCGGCGGTCTTGGCAGCGTTAAGGGCGCGATACTCGGAGGGTTTATAATGGGCGTTGTGGGCTATGCCATCGCGCATTTTATTGACTCCGTGTTCATGCTGTCCGCGCTTTACATCATTATCCTTGTGCTGTTAATCGTCAGGCCAAAAGGCCTGCTCGGGAGGTAACGGGTATGGTTCTTCTGACGGAAACATTCTGGAAGTCCGGACAATCAAAGATACGATCCGCAGCGATCATAATCGTCTTCGCGTTTTTGTCTTTGTACATCCCAAACTACACAGGTTCATATACGCCGCTCTTCATCGCGTACGTAATGAGCTATGTCGTTTTATCGATGTCATGGAACTTCTTCTCCGGAAAGTCGGGGTATATATCGCTGGCGTCAGCTGCCTTTTACGGTCTCGGAATGTATATTCAGGCGATGTACGGGCGCGAGCTTCCGCTTGCGGCGACAATGCTCCTGTCCGCCGCGGTCGCTTTTATTGTCGGCTTTATCATCGGCGTCGTTACGCTGCGGCTAAGGGGTATATACTTCACTATCTTCACTTTCGGCCTGACCTTGTTCCTGAACAAATTCGTACACTGGTATGAAGGCCTGTTTACGCGTACAAAGGGGCGGATGGTCCGTCCGATCGATAATTTCACGATCTTCTACGCAGTTTTGGTCGTTTTACTAATTACGATCATCGCAGTGTTCCTGATCGATAAATCGCGTTTCGGGCTCTCGCTCAGATGCATAGGGCAGAACGAAGACAGCGCGCAGCATATCGGCGTCGCGACTACAAGGACAAAGGTTCTTGCCTTCGCGATCAGCGCCGCTCCGATAGGCGCGGTCGGCGCGGTACTCAGCTCTGCTACCGGATACATCGACGCGGACATAGCGTTCAAGATGAACGCCAGTTTTTTCCCTGTTCTGATGGTGATTTTCGGCGGCATCGGCACTGAATACGGTCCGATAGTTGGCGCCATTGCGTTCTATGTGCTGCAGGATTACCTTATCAAAGCCACGCCATTCTATATGATCATTTTCGGCGCGATCATGGTTGTAATCGTACTGGTAATGCCTAAAGGAATATTCGGCACAATCCAGGCATATATAGTAAAAAGACGCGGACTCTCCGCCGGGAAGAAGGTGACGGAAGATGTCTGACGCCGGCGTGGTTATCAGCGGAGAAAACGTAACAAAGCGATTCGGCGGTATGACCGCTGTGAACCGTGTAAACTTTGAGCTGCGTGAGGGTGAGATCCTCGGCTTGATAGGCCCCAACGGCGCGGGAAAGACAACTCTGTTCAATTGCCTGTCCGGTTTCCTTTCTCCCGATGAGGGGAACATTACCCTGAACGGCGTAAAAATCAATAGGCTCAGCCCGGACAAAATATGCCGCCTCGGCCTTGGACGTACTTTTCAGGCGGCGCAGAACTTTCCTGATCTGTCGGTGCGTGAGAACGTCCGTATGAGCGCTCTTTTCGGAAAAGAAGGCGTGAGTTACTCCGACGCAGAGGCCCTCACTGACGAAGTCATCGGTTTTACCGGGCTTGACAGATACACCGGCTTCGCTGTGCCGGACATGCCGTTCGCCCTGCAGAAGAGGCTCGAAGTCGCGCGCGCTCTTGCGACAAAACCCGGAGTTTTAATGCTCGACGAGCTTATGGCAGGCCTGAACCCTACCGAAGTCGAAGAAGCTATGGTTCTTGTCCGAAAGATACGGGAAAGCGGGATAACAGTTCTGATGATAGAGCATGTTATGAAGGCGATCATGTCGATTTGCGGCCGGATAATCGTACTGCACCACGGCGAACTGATTGCCGAAGGGACTCCCGATCAGATCGTCAGAAACCGGCATGTCATTGAAATATATCTCGGAGAGGAGGCTGCAAATGGCGATGCTTGACGTGAACTCCCTGAACGTCGGATACGGAAAACTACAGGTGTTGTGGGATATCAGCCTCCGGATAGATGAAGGAAAAATCGTTGCGCTGCTCGGAGCTAACGGCGCCGGGAAGACAACGCTGCTAAACACAATAACAGGTATGATAAAGCCGATCTCAGGCGAGATCAGCTTCAGGGGCGAGCGCATTGATAATCTCCCGTCAGACAGGATCATTGAGAGGGGCATATCATGCCTGCCGGAGGGCGGAAGCCTTTTTCCGGACATGACTATCAAAGAGAACCTGGAGATGGGAGCGTATCACAGGAAGTTCTGGTCAACCCGCAGGGATAGCCTTGACCGTATATACAGGTTGTTTCCGGTGCTGGAAGAGAGAAAAAAGCAGCTCGCGAAAACTATGAGCGGCGGCGAGCGGCAGATGCTTGCAATGGGGAGGGCTCTGATGTCAAATCCCTCGCTGTGCCTCTTTGACGAACTCTCATACGGCCTGTCCCCGAAAATGGCGCAGACGGTGTTTCAGGTGGTAAAACAGCTTCATGCTGACGGAATCACTGTGTTTTTGGTCGAGCAAAACGTTCACCAGACACTGGAAATAGCTGACTACGCGTATGTTATAGAAAACGGGCGCATAGTCATGGAAGGCGAAGGCGCATCACTGCTTGAAGACGATTACATCCGGCAGGCGTATCTCGGAATGTGAGCGGGGGTTTATGGGACCAGCGCGTCATTAAGTTGCTGTTATCACTTGTTGAAAAAGAAGGAGCGCACAATGCGCCCCTTCTTTTTGATTTGTTCTACAGGCTGTTCTACAATCCGTTCTACAGGCTGCCCTAAAGGCTGCCCTAAAGGCTGTTCTACAGGCTGTTCTAAAGGCTGCCCTCAGCAACGCTTATCCTGTTTCTTCCTTCTTCCTTTGCTCTGTATAACGCAGCGTCGGCGCCGGAAACAAAATCGCCGATCAGGCTTTCCTGCTCCGGGATCTGCGTGTTGACCCCGATACTTATCGTCGCCCTCTGGCCTCTTACATCCTCGCAGGGTATCTCCGCATTCTCAATCGCCTTACGAATATTCTCCGCAACGCTCAGCGCACCGGCAGCGTCCGTGCCCGGTAACAGAATTACGAACTCCTCTCCGCCCCAACGCGCTGAAAAGTCGACCTTTCTCTTCAGGGAGTCTCGGATGGTGTTCGCGATGACTTGAAGCGTCACGTCGCCCTGCTGGTGCCCGAATGTATCGTTATATATTTTAAAGTGATCTATATCCATAATGAGGATGCTTACGGGAGTTCTCTCACGAATGGCGCGCTGCCACTCAAGGTCGATCCTGTTGTCGAAACTTCTCCTGTTAGGGATCCCCGTCAGCTGATCTTTCATGCTGAACGCCGCCAGCTCCAAAACGCTGTCGGCGAGTCTTTTATAGTCGCCATAGAACTCGCGGGTCTCGAAGCTATAGTCAATGTTTCCTTTCTCATGCTCATTGATCATGACGTCGATCTCGTCCAGAAGTTTATGCAGCACGGCTGCGACCTTCTGCGTACTCTTGCTCAAATCGCCTATTTCATCATGATCATGCGCTTTCACAGTGGAAGAGTCTATCATAGTGTCCCCAAGCGAAAGCCTCCGGACGCTGCGGGAGATGTTGATGATCGGAGTCACGACGCGGTTCAGGTTGAGCGAAACGAGAGACAGGCCTATCGCGACGGTAATAACGCTTGTCGCAAAAAGCGTAAGCGATTCGTTCCGCTTGACCTGCTCGATCGACTTTATAACGGCGTCGGTGTCTTCGTAATAATTACCGGTGCTTACATACCAGCCATATGGTTCGAACTTTCTGGTGTATCCCCTCTTTTTATGTGAACCGGACTCATCGCCGGGTTTACCGAAATAGAAGTCTGAATAACCTCCGCCTTCGTTACCAAGCCTGATAAACTCGCGGATATAGTGCGTTCCCTCCTGGTCCGTCCAGTCCCATCGCATCTGCCCCTGATTCGCGGGGTTATAATGCACAACGCAGTAGCCGTCTTCCATATCAGCCCAAAAGTATCCGTCGTCCTCGTGCCCGGCGCCGCTGCTGTACCGCGAGTCGCGGACCATTTTCTCAGCGACCGCCATTGCCGTCGCTTCATCGATATCACCGTTCAAGTACATTTCATAGTTCATCTCAAGCGCGCTGATCAGCGTATCCACCGCGGTCTTAATGTTAGCGTCAAACCCGTACTTCACATGCTCGATTTCCTGATTAAACGCAAGATCAAGAAAACTGTATGAGAATACTAACTGAACGACGATCACTGCCAGCATGAGAATGCCTGTCAGTAGTAGCGTCTTCCGTTTCAGCCCAGACTTAAGGATCGAGACTTTCTCTTCGTTCTGTTCCAAACTTACATCCAATCCGTCCGCATAGCGCAGTAAGCGGCGCATCAGGCGGACACCGACCTATGGTTTCAAACGCTTTGCTAACTTACTGTACACCGCTGTACACCGTATGATTGGCAAACAGTATACCACGAAAACGGACATACAACAACAAGTTTTGACAAAATACTATTTTTTTGAAATAGCATCGTTACCTATTCAGATACCCTCTCAGGACCGGTGAGGAAGACGTTTGTTCTGCTTCCGAAAGCGTAGGCATGGATGCCGGAGCGCGCGAATTGGCACACGGATGTGCCACTGAGCGGAAAGGAAGCAGAAAAACGTCTTCTGAGCGCAAGGTCCTGAATAGCTAATAGCATCGTTACTGTACAAGCCCGACCGGAAGGGGGCTGTAATGAGTGGTTTTTATGTTGACTTTATTTCTTGGTTGAATGTATACTAAAATGTGAAAAACAAATGCTTTAGGAGGGTGCAATCATGTCGCTTAATAACTTTCCGCACGTATATCAGCCGATTCAGGTCGGTAACATGAAGCTTAAAAACCGCATACAGTATTCGCCGATAGTGACAAACCATGCAGGATACACTTCAGGTGAAGTCACCCATCAACTGCTGGAGTTTGTCAGCGGGCAGGCAAAAACAGGCGCAGCTCTTGTTACTATCGGCTCGACCCCTGTGAATTTCCGTGAAGCCCGTGACTTTTTTGGCTGCCTTTCTGCAACAAAAGACGAAGATCTTCCCGGGTTGACTATGCTGTCGGAAGAACTGCATAAATACGACTGCAAGCTTTCCGCGGAGCTCATCCACGGAGGCCAGTGGGGCGCTCTGACGCTCCCTGAAGGCGAGGTCGGCTGGGTCGCTTCCGTTGTGGAACCGTACCATGACCCGAAAAGGCTGCGCGAGATCACACGCGCAGAAATGCTTACCGTCATTGACGACTTTGTGGCGGCGATAAAGCGCTGCATGTCTTCGTTCTTCGACATGGCGATGATCCATTATGCGCACGGGAACCTTATGTCAGGCTTTCTTTCGACGCTCTGGAATCAGCGCGGCGATAAATACGGCGGCTCGGAGAAAAACCGCTGGCGTTTCCCGCTTGAACTTCTCGAAGCCGCATATGACGCCGTCAAGGGGCGTATGCCTCTGGAGATGCGCGTCGTCGGAAACGAACATCTGCCTGGCGGAACGACGCTTGACGAGCGTATTCGTTTTCTGAAGGAAGCGTCAAAGTATATCGACATGATAGTCGTATCCGCGGGTAATCTTATGTACGGTGAAGCGTTCAGCTACAACATGCCGGGTTACTTCATCCCCGAGGGCGTGAATGTTGAATACGCTGCCGCGTTCAAGGAAGCCATTCCCAAGCTCACAGTCTCCGTATGCGGCGGAGTTTCGACTCTTGAACATGCCGAGGAGATAATCAAGACGGGGAAAGCGGATATAATCGCGATGGCAAAAGCTCTGATGGCGGATGGCGATTATGTAAACAAAGGTTCCCGCGGGCTTGAGAAGGATATCCGCCCATGTATGAGGTGCATGTATTGTCTCAGAGGGGTAAATAACGGCAATCACCTGGCAGGATGCGCAGTCAACCCGTCCCTGGGCTGGGAGTACCGCAACCTGAAGCCTGTTCCGGCTCTGAAGAAAAAACGAGTCATGATCGTCGGAGCGGGCCCCGGCGGAATGGCCGCAACTCAGTATCTCACCGAGCGAGGCCATGACGTCGTCCTCTATGAAAAAGAGAGCAAACTGGGCGGTCGCATGTTCGAAGCATCAGCACTCACCTACAAAAGCGGTTTCCGCAGATATTTCGAATACACTGTACGCAAGACGATAGAAAGCGGCGCGGACATCAAGCTTGGCGCTGAGGTCAACGCTGATACGATCCGGATCGAAGCGCCTGATGTGCTCATACTTGCGACAGGCGCGAAAGCCATTGTGCCGGATATTAAAGGCATATGCGGGGATATCGTAAAGGACGTTTCCGCGGTTGACAGAGGCGAGGCTGTAACAGGGCAGAACGTTGTGGTCTGCGGCGCGGGAATGTCCGGTACTGAATGCGCTCTTATGCTTGCGCTCGAAGGAAAGTCAGTAACTCTTGTCGATATGCTGCCCGAAGAACAGTTCTATAATGACTGCGTACATTTTTCGAAGCCGACGATCGCGAGATTGCTCGCGGAGAACAATGTCAGGCTGATGCCGGAATGTACAGTTGAAGAGTTTGCGAAGGATTGCGTCGTCGTTAAGGGCAAAGACGGAAAGAACAAAAAGCTGCCGTGCGACACCGCAGTTGCGGCTTTTGGCGTTAAGTCAGATAAAAGCGCGATAGCGGAACTGTGCGATGTTGTCCCGGAAACCTATATAATCGGCGACGCTGAAAAGACAGGCGTTATCGGCGACGCAATCAGTTCAGCTTTTTGGCTGACCAGGGAAATATAATGCCTATCCTCCGCGCTTACGCGCTTCCGCACCCGCCTCTTGCGATCCCGGGGGTGGGCCGGGGTCAGGAAGACGGTATCAGCAGGACTTTACAGTCCTTTCGTGAAGTCGCGTCTGAGATCGCCGAAGCCGCGCCTGATACCATTATCTTTATAACCCCGCATAACGTTATCTACGCAGACTATTTTCACATATCTCCCGGCGACGGCGCCGGCGGCGGCTTTACACGGTTCAACGACCGGAAGACAAAGCTTGAGGCCCGGTATGACGGCAAACTGGCGGATGAAATAATACGGCTCGCAGAGATCAACGGTATCCCTGCGGGCTATATGGGCGAAAAAGATCCCGAGCTGGACCACGGCGTCACTGTTCCGATGTGGTTTATAAACAACTGTTACACGAATTACAAAACGGTGCGCATCTCGCAGTCGGGAATGGATCCTGCCGAGCACTATAGACTTGGCATGTTGATTGCGGAAGCGGCGGAGAACACCGGGGCCGGCGCGGTGTTGATCGGTTCCAGCGACCTTTCCCATAAACTGACGCGCGACGGCCCCTACGGTTATGCTCCTGAAGGTCCGGAGTTCGACGAGGCAGTCACAAACGCGCTGTCTTGCGGCAACTTCCTTGACCTCTTCAACATTCCCGGCAGTCTAAGAGAAAAGGCTGCAGAATGCGGCTACAACTCGCTAATGGTGCTCGCAGGATGCTTCGACCGCAGTCAGGTAAGCGCAAGGCTTCTGTCATATGAAGGTCCGTTCGGCGTGGGATACGCGATAGCGTCGTTTTCCGCGGGTTTGCCCGACGAACGCCGTTGTTTCCTTGATATACATGAAGAGGCATGCCGAAATGAAGCCTCTCAGCGCAGGGATTCCGAGGATGTCTACAGGGCTCTGGCAAGGCAGTCTCTCGAGTACAGGATCCTTCAGGGGAAGACCATCACTCTTCCCGGCGGGCTTCCCGATGAACTTCTGGGAAAGAGAGCCGGAGTATTTGTCACTCTTTATAAAAATGACAGACTTCGCGGATGTATCGGCACCACCGCTCCGACCACTGCCAGCGTCGCTGAGGAGATCATCCAAAACGCTGTATCAGCAGGGCTGAGCGACCCGCGCTTTGATCCTGTCTCTGCCTCCGAGTTACCAATGTTGACGTACAAAGTCGATGAACTGTTCCCTCCGGAACCGGTAAAAAGCCGCGAGGAACTTGACGTGAAGCGATACGGCGTGATCGTTTCGAGCGGGACCAGGAGAGGGCTGCTGCTTCCGAATCTGGAAGGCGTGGATACTGTGGATGAGCAGATAACGATTGCGCGCAGAAAAGCCGGAATACCTGAGAATGCGTCCTTAATACTTGAGCGTTTTGAAGTTATCCGTCATGAGTAGAGTCTCGCGTGTAGCCGATTTCCAGGAGCAGGCAGGCGGCGGCGCAGTTCGTTGCCTGCTTTGCCCCCGTTTCTGTGTGATTGGCGAGAATACAGCAGGTTTCTGCGGCGCGCGCAAATGCGTGGGTGAGCGCAGCGGTGAGCGCAGCGGTGAGCGCAGCGGTGAGCGCAGCGGTGAGCGCAGCGGTGAGCGCAGCGGTGAGCGCAGCGGTGAGCGCAGCGGTGAGCGCAGCGGTGAGCGCGTGGGTGAGCGCAGCGGTGAGTGCGTGGGTGAACGCGCGGTTGGTTCCCGCGAAGGGTCTTTGATTGCTGCCGGTTACGGGCTTGTCTCCTCTCTGGCTCTGGACCCGATCGAGAAGAAACCCCTGAGGATGTTCCGCTCCGGAGCAAAGATCCTGTCGGTAGGCGGTTTCGGCTGCAACCTTCGATGCGGATTTTGCCAAAACCACGACATCTCGATGATCCGGGTCTCAGAAGCGACGCGATCCTCCTGTGCGGCATGCGACGCCTCTGATACCTTCTCACATCCGGAACCGGTAGGACAAAGCAGATACATGCCGCCGGGGGAAATCCTTTCGCTTGCCGCTCAAACGGTTTCCAAAGGTAATATCGGCGTTGCGTACACATACAACGAGCCGTTTATAAACTTTGAGTATCTGCTCGACTGCGCGCGGCTTGTCCATGACGCAGGCTTGAGTAATGTTGTAGTTTCAAACGGGTACATCAACAAAGAACCGCTTGAGATGATTCTCCCATATATCGACGCGATGAACATCGATCTTAAGGGTTTCACAAACGGATTTTATGAAAAGGTTGCCGGAAAGCTTGATCCTGTGATGGAGACGATCGCCGCCTCGTTCTCCCGCTGCCATGTCGAGGTCACAACGCTCGTTATACCGGGTGAAAATGAAAACGATATCCCGGAAATCGCAGCATGGCTTTCGTCTCTTAACCCTGATATACCCCTGCATCTTTCCAGATTTTTCCCTCGCTATCTATACTCGGACAGACTGGAAACCTCCCGCGATACGATTCTCAAATTGCGCGACGCTGCAGGGAAGTATCTGAATAATGTCTTTACAGGTAACATGTGAGCGTGTTCAGCCATTGCTGAACGGCGTCCCGGTTACTTTTCAGGACCTTGCGCTTTTACGGTTCGTTACACTTCAGAGGGGTATCCGGGAGATGCTTTTTTGAGGCTTCTACGAATGTTCCAGGGTACATGAGCAGTGGCTACCGCCTCCTGCTATGAGTTCAGCCTCAAAAAAGGCAGTCTCCCGGATACCCCTCTGAACTGTAACTACAGTTCAGAAGACGCTTTTTTACACCACGTTTTTTTATTGCGCTTTTACAAAACGCGTGGTAGAATAACTCGGCATGCTCATCATTCATCAGGCGGCGAATGATTTGCATATGAGAGCGTGACCAAAATGCCGGCTGAGAAACGGCGGAAAAAGATGGACGCACGGCCTATCGGTGTTTTTGATTCCGGGCTTGGCGGATTGACGACAGTTAAAAAACTTAAGGAACTGATGCCGGAAGAAAGCATCATATATCTTGGCGACACTGCAAGAATACCGTACGGCTCGCGATCTCGCGACACGATCATAAAATACGCGCGTCAGGACGCAGCCTTTCTCATGCAATATGACATAAAAGCAATGGTGATCGCATGCAACACTGTGTGCTCATCAGCGCCTGTCTCTGAAATCATGGGCGGCTCGCGCAGCTTCCCCGTATACGAAGTCGTCAGCGCACCTGCGAGATCCGCCGCGCAAAAAACAAAAAACAGAAGAATCGGCGTTATCGGAACGAAAGCGACAATAAGAAGCGGAGCATATGAAAATGCGTTGAGACGCCTGATTCCTGATGTTCACATTCTAACTGCGGCATGCCCGCTGTTCGTTCCGCTCATAGAGGACGGCTTTATCTCCCGTGACGACGTCGTCGCGCTTAATATCGCTGAACGCTATCTCTCTCCATTGCGCGCTTCAGGTATAGACACATTACTTCTCGGCTGTACCCACTACCCTCTCCTTAGCGGAGTGATATCACAGGTTATGGGCGCCGGGGTAACGCTCATTGACTCCGGAGAAGAGACAGCAAAACTTGTCGCGGCAGACTTATCAGAGAGAGGCATTTTGTCGTCGGGAAGCAGATCACCGGAGATTCGTTTCTTTGTAACGGACAGCATCCTCGGGTTTGAGGAACTCGCATCCGGATTTTTGGGATCAGACGTAAGCGGCATGGTCGGGCAGGCAACTTTGGAGTGAAAAGGATAATCTAATGAGAAATGTTACAATATCAATACGAGGATCACAAACAACAGCCGGCGCCGACGAAGACGCTTTCGAGCTTATGACTGACGGCGAGTACTCAAGAGAGAACGGAATATCGACATTCAGTTATCTTGAGGGTCAATTGTCTGGCATTGAGGGTCTTCTGACTACTTTTAGTGTTGAGCCTGACCGCGTCGTTCTGCGAAGAGGCGACCCTGCAAACGCAGACATGATCTTCTCAGAGGATCAGAAGCACCATTTCATGTACGAGACGCCCTACGGTGCAATTACTATGGGCATTGACACGCACAGTATAGTTAACAACATGCGTGACGACGGCGGACATCTTGAGATCAGGTACAATATAGAGGTAGACAGCGTCTCCATCAGCAGTAATCTCTTTCTTATCGATATAGTAACGCAGCAGTATCCACCGTCCTGATGCAGAGGATATAAATCTATGAATATTGCAGATAAAGCAAAAGCTCAAATTCACGAACTAATATCGGTTTCATGCGATAAGGCTCGCGCCGCCGGGAAACTTCCCGGAAGCGAGCCTCTTTCAGGATCGGTCGAGATCCCCAAAGAGAACTCGCACGGTGACTACGCAGCAACGCATGCCCTTGCAGCCGCAAAAGAGCTGAAGATGGCTCCGCGGAGCATATCGGAAATTCTCTCTTCGTATATCGATCTCCGGGGAAGTTATTTTGACTCCCTAACGATAGCCGGCCCCGGCTTTATGAACTTCATGCTGTCAGACAAGTGGTACGGTGAAGTTCTGAAAGAGGTCGAGGCTTCAGGCAGTGACTATGGTACTGTCGATATAGGCGGCGGCGCGCGCGTTATGGTCGAATTCGTCTCGGCAAACCCCACAGGCCCGATGACGATCGGAAACGCTCGGGGCGGCGTACTCGGCGATACTCTTGCTTCAATCCTGCAAAAAGCCGGATATGTTGTACAGCGGGAGTTCTATGTCAATGACGCGGGGAACCAGGTCGAGTTATTCGGCAGATCTATCGACGCCCGCTATATGCAGAAATGTCTCGGAGAGGATAGCTGCGCTTTTCCCGAAGACGGCTACCACGGGGATGATATAAAGGAGCTTGCGCAGCTCATTTATGAAACTGACGGCGATTCGCTGACAAAGATACCTGAAGAAGAGCGCGTAAAAAAGTTTACCGCATTTGCCCTGCCGTATAATGTCGCCCGCATGAGAGAGCATCTTGAACGGTATCGTATCCATTTCGACGAGTGGTTCCATGAAAGCCGGCTGCATGAGAACGGTTATATCGCGGAAACTGTCAAACTTCTGGAAGACAGCGGGCTCACTTATGAAAAGGACGGCGCTCTCTGGCTGAAAAACATTGAACTGGGCGCTGATAAAGACGAGGTCCTGTTGCGCGCGAACGGGTTCTATACATACTACGCGGTAGATATCGCATATCATCGCAATAAGATCGAACGCGGATTCGACAGAGTCATCGATATTTGGGGTGCAGATCACCATGGTCATTCGCTGCGCATGAAAGCTTCAATGTCAGCGCCTGCTCTCGGTATCTCCGGAGATAAACTGGAGTTTCTCGTTTATCAGATGGTCAGCCTGACTCGTGACGGCGAGACGTTCAAGGTCTCCAAGCGAACAGGTAAAGCGCTCACGCTTAATGATCTGCTTGATGAAATCCCGGTCGACGCTTGCAGGTTCTTCTTCAACGCGCGGCCCGACAGCCACCTTGAGTTCGACCTTGGATTGGCGGTACGGCAGGACAGTGAAAATCCCGTGTATTATGTTCAGTACGCGCACGCGCGGATATGCAGTCTGGTGTCCGCGCTTTCAGCAGAAGGATTTAGCGTGCCTGCGTCATCGGACACTGACGCCGCGCTATTGCGCACAGAGCCGGAACGCGACTTGATACGGCAGATTTCGCTGCTGCCGGAAGAGGTAAGAGCAGCTGCCCGGGATCTCGACCCTTCACGGATAAACAAGTATGTCATTGAACTTGCTGCGCGGTTCCATAAGTTCTATAATGCCTGCCGAATCAAGGGTGAGGAACCTTCGCTTCTGCTCGCTCGCCTGAAGCTTGCGGATACAGTACGCACGGTTATCGCCAATTGTCTGGATATCCTCGGCGTTTCTGCTCCGGTGAGCATGTAAAGCGGCGAGGCCGGCTGCGTATTGCCGTCTCACCGCTTTCGATGCAGCTTCAACTAGGAGCCTGTGTAAAAAGTCCCGCCATCATCTAGGCATCGCCTTTTTCCAGTTCTCTGATCCTCCTCTTGTAAATCGGGAGGACAATAATCAAACAGATTATCGCCAGTATGACGGGCACTACGCCAAGTTTGAACATGGTCGAATAATCTGTTTTTGCATTCACCAGCCCACCAAGGTACGGGCCAATGAACAACCCAAAGTCCAGTCCTATATAGAGCGTATTGCCCGCAACCCCCCTGTAAAGCGGCGGCTCACATTGCAGGCACATCGCCTGCAGCGCAGGCTGGGAAGCTCCGAACCCTATTGCGGCGCATACAGCTCCGAGTATCACCATACCCAGAGTCTTGCCGGAGCCTACGATCACCATAGAACACGCGAAAACCGCCATCGCGGGAATGGCGATCCGGGGAATTCCGAACTTATCTGTAAGATATCCGCTCAAAGGCCTGAAAATCGCCAGCGTAACGGCGAGAGTTATATAGAAAGCGCTGATACCGGCTATTCCCTGCTCGTCGCCGAAGACAAAAATATACGTGTTGAGCATCGAGTACGGGATCATAATCAGAAAAATGACGAAAGTTGACGGCGCGGCATGCCTGGTAAAAATATTCTTGTACCATGCACCGGTGCTTGCAACGTCTTCTTTCGTCTTTCTGTCATGATCGAGAATCAGCACAGGAATTGTCGAAAGCACAAAGACTACAGCGCCCAGCATAAAAAGCAGCGTAAACCCGTAGTTTTCATCTTTGAGCCTTGTTCCGTAATTAAGGATAGCTTCACCTGCGGAAGGCGCGACTGCGTTTGCGATTGCTCCTCCAATGCCATAGATACCAATGCCCGAGGTAATCTTGTCCTTTGGCAGATGATCAGCCGCAAGCGTCATAATGAGCGCGCCAACAAGGCTGTATTGAGCGCCGCTCAGGAAACGGAAGATGATGAATGCCGATATGCTGTGAAACAGGGCATACCCTAGATTTGCTACCGCTCCGCACAAAAATACGAAAATCAACAGGTTCCGCTTGTCCATTTTTGTTGCCATCGGCCCGCTGACAGGTTTTAGCAGCAGTGATATCCCATAAAACATACCTGCCAGGAATCCGGTAAGTTGAGCGCTTGCCTCAAGATATTTCATATACGATGCGACAAGCGGATTTACCGACGCGTGTCCGAAACACAGCATAAAATTCGCAATGACGACGCAGATGAAGTTTATATTCCAAATCGTGACCGGCTCGCCCCTGTTACGTTTTTTAATCAATTACAACCCTCCGAAACATTTCTCACATATTATCACTAAAGAGCATTCATAACAAGTATACCTGACTTATACTTTGCCCGCATAATTGGCTCACGTTACATCACTCACACTTCTCATTATGCCTCACTCGAACATGACCAGGTTTGCCCCAAGACGTTTCGCTGTATCGATACACTCGTCAGAAAATCCGGACCTCGAAAACAGATAAAGATATCTGTTCGGGTAACGAAACAGCCTGCTGCGTTCCGAAAGCGATATCAGCGCTCCCACTTGCGCAGGTTCGTCAGACCAGACGCAATCACCGAAATACGCATGCTCATCATTAGCATAAGCGAGTATCGGGATCGACGCGTCTGATTTCATAACAGGGTCACTTCCCCACCACCTGCCGATCTCGACAATCTGCACAGGAAGGCGCCCCGCTTGATTCTGCTGCTCCATCCACACGCGGCAAATATCTTCAAAGACTTTATTCATGTACACAGGTATCTCTCGCGCTACGCTGCGCCATATTCTGCTCGCCATCCCGCAATTGATCAGCGACATGTTTTCCGGGATAAACCTGTACCAGAAGCGAAACATATTGTCTCTGATCTCATAGACCGTCTTTTTGCCCGCTCTTTCTGTCACAGGCGTGTACTTGTCAACAAGCCCCAGAGACATCAGATTTTTCAGGTATGCAGTGCACGCGCTCGTCTCAAGGCCGACTGCCGATGCGATTTCAGAGTTTTTAGTCTTACCGGATGCAATTGCGCTCAGTACTGCGTTATAAAACGCAGGGTCGCGGATTTCTCTTCGCAGGATGTTCACAGGCTCCTCAAATATAGCTGACGACGGATCAAAGAACGTGCGTTGGATATTCTCCTCAATCGGCAAAGCAGGATCCATCATGTTAATGTACTTCGGTATCCCTCCGGTCACACCATACACAACCGCAACATCGAAGGGAGAAAAAGCACTGTAATGCCGCTTTAGTTCAAAGAATGTGAAGGGCAGTACTTCAATATGTGCAGTACGAACGCCATGGAATGGGCTTTCGTAGCTCAAAGTCTCCGTTCTCATTACGGGTTCTGATGAACCGCAAATGAGTAACATGACATTACTGTCCTTCAGCCATCGCTCCGTTAATCCGCAAATTTGCGCGGAGATCCCTCGATGCGCTGACACAAGGTACTGGTAGTCGTCTATGATGAACAGCACTCTTCCGCTCCGCGCGATCGCGCCTACTTGCTCAAACGCGTCGCTGTAACTTGTCATCTCTCGTGTCTTAGTATAGCCGGGGAATGCTTCAACGCACTTTACAAGGTTTTCCATGTTCTCGTTTTGACTCGACTCCTGAGCACAAAAGTAAATGAATTCCTTACTTTTGCTTATAAACTCCTTCAGCAACTCTGTCTTCCCTGCTCGCCAGCGCCCGTGTACGATCACACATTCAAATCTCCCGCTTTCGTATATACTGTCAAGCTTTTTTAGCTCAGTCTGCCTTCCGAAAAACACTCGATCATACCTCCCCTATATACCGTGACAGTCAATAAACTAATACTCAGTTTAGTTATTTGTATCACACTTTCTGTTCATTGTCAACTCTCTATACGCGCCGGCCAATTTTCATTTCTCCCGGATACCCCTCTGATCTGTAACCCCGGATATTATTATGCTCAGTACCCGGGGGACGGAGACCAGGAGCCTGTGTAGAAAGTCGCGTTATTAGATAAGTGCCGATTGTTTCCGCCTGTTTTGCGGGTTTTGAGGGCGAATACTCGGCTGTATTAACCGAAAAACGCGCAAAACAGGCGGAAAGAGGCGGTGCAAAGCCGGCTGCGCCGGCTCTAGATGATTGCGAGACTTTTTACACAGGCTCCTAGGCGCAGCAAAACACCGGAAGTGTCTGTCACGACCCTCCCGGCGTCCAACCTGTATTATCGCGGTCCGGGAGAAGACTCCCGCGCCGCCCGGACTTCCTGCATACACGGACTAAAGCGCCCACGGACTCCCGCGCAGCCCGGTTTACCGCGCCGCCCGGTTTACCGCGCCGCCCGGACTTCCTTCGTACCCGGACTAAAGCGCCCACGGACTCCCGCGCCGCCCGGACTTCCTGCATACCCGGACTATCGCGCTATAGGAGTACCTTTCGTCCCTCTAACGGACTACTTGCCTTTTCTGCGTCCACCCTTATATCGCTTCATGTATGGCTTTTTATTGACTCCGCCTATTTGCTGTTGAGGTCTCGGCGCTCTTGCGTGCTTATCCGCGTCCTGCAGCAGGTGCTCGCCTGACACGGGGCCGGGGCGCTTTCTCTGCTCTGTTGCGCCGGACTTCTTCTCGCTCTTCAATCCATGCTTCGGACTACCTCCGGCTATTGGCGCCCTTTCAAGAATACCCGAGTGCTTCAGCCCCGGTTCGGGAAGTATCACAGGAGTCGGAACAAACCCCGCTTCTTCGAGCCTTCCTTCTGCCTTTGCCGCAATATACTCAGCTCTTCGCCCCTTCCCTCCGAGCACATCAAGCTCTTCAAACGTGAAATTCTTGAGAGTCGTGTCTACACCGTCTTCAAGCCGAACTTTTACATTACCGCGAAGCAGATTCACACTGACAATAGATCCCTTTCCTGAAGGCGTCTCTACAAACGCATCGACCTTCGGCGCTTTTTTTACAAGATCCTCATAAGCGTACTCCTCGTATTTAAGGCAGCACATTAGTCTCCCGCATGTACCGGAGATCTTCGCAGGGTTCAGAGGCAAGCCCTGAGTCTTTGCCATTTTGATCGAAACGGGATGAAACTCCGTCAGGAACTGTGAACAGCAGAACGGCTTACCGCAAACCCCGAGACCTCCGAGCATTTTTGCTTCATCACGCACACCGATTTGCCGCAGTTCGATACGAGTCCTGAACACGCTTGCAAGATCCTTGACAAGTTCCCTGAAATCAACTCTTCCTTCTGATGTGAAGAAGAACAGTATCTTGTTGCCCTCAAACCCGTACTCAACATCCACAAGCTTCATGTCAAGGCCAAAATCAGCAATTTTCTCCTGGCAATAATCAAACGCTTCCTTTTCCTTCTCTTTGCCTATTCGCGCGTTCTCGATATCACTTTCGGTTGCTACGCGCACAACAGGCCTGAGCGGCCTCACAACCGAGCTTTCATCAACCATATGCCTGCCGTACGTACACTCACCGTACTCCAGGCCTTTTGCAGTCTCAACAATAATGTTATCGCCATGAGCGACGTCAAGGTCCAGCGGATCGAAAAAATAGACCTTACCCCTGCTGTTGAACCGTACGCTTACTACTTCTATCAAAACTTTACCTCATTTCATGAAAACCGAGCATAGCATACCCGATATGTGCCCCGTGTTCACATTCAGGTCCAGAAACTCCGCAGCTCTTGTGAGCGTGCGATCTGCCTGCTCAAGTATATTTACCGGAATCGAGCTTTCGTCGCTTCTGCCTGATGCATTGCCTTGCGCTGCCTCCCTAAGTCTGCGCAAAGTCTGCTCACGCGCAGACGTCAGAAAGAGCGCAAACTCCCTCTTATCGAGCTTGTCCAACCTGAACATGAGCCTTATCAGATGCTCGTTTCCGTCTGCGATCGACCGGAAGAAGCTGTCAACCAAATCAATTTCACCGTCGTCTGCAAGGTTGCGCGCGTCTGCCGGAACACCGGCGTCAGGAGCAACCTCCTCTGTATATACCGGTTTTAGCTCTACACAGCGCGAACGTACTGTCGGCAATAATGCTATCGGGTTATCTGTCCTGAGTATAAAGACAGTACTCCCCGGCGGGTCCTCAAGAATGCGCAGGAACGCGTTCTGCGCTGCAGTGTTCATCGAATCGGCCTCGTTGATGATATACGCTTTCATGGAAGCTTCACCCGGAACTCTTATAACATCCCTCTTCAGATCGCGTATCTGATCCACCAGAATATCCCGCTTTTTATTCTGCTTGTTGATTTGCACGATGTCAGGATGAAGCCCTCTCGACGCCTTACCGCAATGATTACACTGGCGGCACGGGCGCACTCCCCCGCTCTCGCATACAACCGCCATCGCAATAGTCTCAGCTATTGTTCCGCGGGCGATGTACGCATGAGATAGCCTCTCGCTGTTAAAAGCAGCGGGAGGAACCACCGTTTTTTCGTAATCGTTCATCAGACCATGCCTTCGTTCTTTGCTGTAGTCTCTATTTTACCTTCCGACCGCCTGTTACGTCAATAAAAATGTAATGAAAAAACTTGCATTGCCGTTCCCCGTGTGCTATTATTCAAAACAATGAAGCGAAATCGTAACGATTTCAGTATAAAAACGCGGGGGTATAGCTCAGTCTGGGAGCGCAACGTATACGGTAAACCACCCCCTGTTTTTACCCCAGGTGAATGGCAGTGAAAATTGAACATTTCCCAATAATGTGGGGGTATAGCTCAGTCTGGGAGAGCGTCTGACTGGCAGTCAGAAGGTCAGGGGTTCGAGCCCCCTTATCTCCACCACAGCAAGGGTTTGCGGGCTGTCCCGCAAACCCTTGTTGCATCCCTCCACATTGGCTTTATCGATGTGGAGGATATATAATGAAGCCAGAAATCAATTATGAAGCGGGAGAAACGCCTATGACCGACTACCAGTTTAAGCGTTTTGAGGAGTTAAAGGACAAAGTAACCGAGTTGACCAGTGAGATAGAAACTCTCCGCGAGGAAAACGCTGCTTTGAAGAAAAAACTAGGGAACTCCTGAATGCTATGAAGCCGCTTCGTCAGGATATGCAGGCGGTGCAACGGTAATGCTGTGGACCGCCTCCCTGTTTGCCTGCTCCCTGATTTGCTCAAAGGCGACCGTGAAATCGATCTCGATCTCATAGTCCCGCCTTACCCTGACGCTTTTCATGATGCGCGATAAAATCATCTTCTTCGTTTCCATATCGCACACGTCATACATATCCGCCCACGATTTAAGGTTATCAAACTGCTTTGAAAGTTCATCTCTCATTTTTTCTCCGTCTTGTATCTGCGCTTCCAGCCGCTTAACGGCCTGCCCGGATTCAGCGGCTTTTTCTTTTGCTTCTTCATGCAGTTTGTTGAGCAGGTCCGGATTCAGTTTGCTTTCACCGCGAATTACTTTGATGACCTCGCTCTCGTACTCCATGACCTCGGCTGCATTTGCCTGATGTGATGCTTTTGCAGATATGAGCTGCATCTGATACTCTGCGATCCTGCCGGCGTACTTCTCAGCGATCACCGCCTCTTTCGGAAGATCGCTAAGCCGTTGAAACAGGCTGTGAACAACGGTTTCTATGATTTCGTCCAGTTTCCGGACTGTATAGCCGGTCTGACCATCGCAGAGGTGGTGACGCGTCTTATTGTAGCAAACATATCGCGTCCGGGGCGTCACCGTAACACTGCCGTCTTTTAACTGGCGCCTCTTTCCGTTTGTTGTTACGGTCAAGCGCGACCCGCAATGGCCGCAGAAAATGTTTCCTGACAATAAGGAACTGCCTGTTGTGTTCAGCGGGATCCGCCGCTCTTCATACTTTGAAGAACGCTGCAAGAGGATGTTTTGCGCCGTTTCGTATGTTTGCCGGTCGATTATTTGCAAGTGCTCGAAAACTGGCGATTCAGTTTCTCCGCACTTGATTATTCCGGTATACGTCTTGTTTCTGATCATATTATTGATCGTGCCATTCGTGAAAGTATTCCCCTTACGATTGAGTATTCCCTGTTCGTAGAGATGCGTCGAGATCCGCTGCGAGCCGTAACCTTTTTCAACATAAAGATCAAAGATCCTCCGGACGATCGCGGCTTCAGCCTCGTCGACTATTATCTCGTTTACTTCATTGTTTCCCTTGTTTACACGCCCCTGCTTTTCGAGACGGTAACCGAACGGAGCCCCGCCGCCGCGAAAATGACCCTCCTGGACGATCTGCGCCAGTCTGGTTTTCGTGCGGATCGACGTCTTCTCGCTTTCTCCGGCAGCCTGCCAAAACCGAATGTAGTTCATAAGCTTGTCTACATGCTGTTCGATCTTCTGCTCACCCTCATTGACGCTCCAGACCTCTATGCCATGTTTCACAAACCACTCCACGACAAAAGGCGTCTCATCATCAATACGGCCTAATCGGTCAAACATGAATACCAGCAGGACTTGAAACTCTCCTCTTACAGCCGCCTCTTTCAAGTCCTGGATAGCGTCGCGTTTGTCCGCGGACACTTTTGAAGCGGATACGCCTTTTTCCTCGAACTCTTTACCGACGACCCAGCCCATGCGCTCGGCGAACTCGCGGCAGGACCGGCGCTGCAAGGGGATATCCTCGATATTGTCCGCGCCTCTGTATAACTGCTTCTTTGTAGAAACCCTGTACAGGTTATATGATATTTTTTGCATTGAACTGTCATCCTCACTTTCAATAAATATGAGATAATGGCAGTCCTTTTTGACTATCCTGAGGGGCTGCCGCCCCTCCCTTTTCAGTTGTCAAAGTACACCGCTAAAGCCTTACGCCTTCGCAGTACCATTATCCCATACTAAAGAACGCATGTCTAATTTCTCAGAAGAATATTCTCACGTACCCGCGGCCCCCCCCAGCATCATGCGCTTGACTTCGCCGAGCGCCGCGCAGTCCGTCTCTACCGGGAAATTCAGAGTTACCTTGCAGCCATCCACCACCAGGCATACTTGCCTGCTATCCGGTGGCTCTTCATGTTTTACCGGCGTCTTCCCGGTTACGTTATCGTGCATATAATAACCTCCGCGATCGTAGTCAGACTATCTGACATACGGGTCCAGAATGTACCCGGCAGCCTGGCTCTGGCCCGCGCCGCCGATGAATGTCCAGCGCAGCGCGGAAGCGCCGCATATATCGACTATGACGCCGCAGACGATCTCGCCGTGCCCGCAGTGACCCTCCCAGAGCAGCACATTCGTATGCGCGCTTTTATTTTGATGCGGCGGAGCGCTGCGGCTTACGAGTACAGACGCTTCCGCCAATTGCTCGATTATCCGTTTAGGCTCAGTGCTGCGACCGTCTATAGCGCCGGTCACTTTTCCATAGAGCTCAGTTACACGCCCTTTGTCGGCGCGCTCGTGCATTGTGAAAGCTCCCGACTCCGGGTCACGGTATGTGATGCGGCTGCTTTCCGGTATGCGGCGTGAGTTTTCCCATTTGCCTATGGCTTGCAGTTGTGCTTCCAGTTGCCGGGGCGCCGCGCAGGCGTGATCGTGGTTTTGCTGGCCAGCCCGCAGTTCCCGGAAGTCGGGCGCTTCTTTGAACCTGTACTCGTCTACATAATACGCGGATACTGTTCCCTCCCTCAGCAGGACGATGACGTCGCTGACGTTTAATAAGCGGCCTGTGAAGTCGCCGGGCGGCGAATGGCTGAACTTGAAGTGCAGGGATTCCAGCAGCGTCCTCGCCGGGCGGTCCGGGTAGTCTATCCTGCCTGTGTAAATATGCTCATAGTTGTTCCTGTTCACGCGGGCGCCGGCCCTGTGCAGGCCCGCGAACGATTCGTACAGCAAATGCCGTGTTCTGTTGCTGTCGTAAAGCTGGTATATTTTGTAAATATTGTCGTCCATAGATCCCCCTTTCGCGGTATGTGTTGAAAAGTAAGTGCCGAAAACGGGGCGTTGAATGATAATACACAGCCCGCCCCGCTTTCCCGCACGGAAATGGTTGATATCACACGGTTGTTAACGGCCTACTTTTCAACATTTCTCTTCAGTCCGCGTATAGCGGACACAACTCCGTTTAAAACTTGTTTTCAAACATTATTTCCTCTCTTCTTCCTCATGTGTTCGCGCTGCTGCATCCGCTGCGCCCTCGCCTTGCATTCATCGGAGCAATACGCCCTCCTGCCCCGTGCGGGGAACAGCTTGCCGCAATAGGCGCAGGCCCGTGTTTCGTAGCAGTTGCCTGTGAGCGCGGCTTCGAGCGCAGGGTCGAGCGGCAGCACGGCGCTCCGGAAGTATTTGCATCCGCCGCCTGTGTAGCCTTTGTAACGCATGACGCATTCAGACTCCAGCGGGAGGCAACCGTACACGCGGCAATAGTTGGCGCACTCTGATACGATCAGCTTCCTTATGGCGGAGATCTCCGCGCCTGTCAGTTCACGGGGCGCGCCGGCGTCATTCTCCGGAGTTGCCGCCGTCATCATTTTCTTCGTTGTCTTCGTTCCACAGGTCTTCGTCGCCGCCTGTATCCTGATAACCGTCGCCGTAACCTTCCCCGCCGCGCCTGTGCTTCGGCTTGTAGACTTTGAAGTACCAGAATGCTCCGCCTCCGATGAGCGCAAGGGCGGCAATTGCGGCGAGCAGGCGGTTACCGCCGCCGCCTGTGTCCTGCGCGGCTTGCTGCGGAAGCTCAGGCTCGAACGCGGGCGTCGCTTCCTCCTTTGGCGGCAGGGGCGCGGGGTTTTCTGCGGGCGCCGGCCTTTCGGGCAGCCTGGCGAGCGGAAGCAGGTCGGCTTCGGTGACGGCGTTGAGGAAGTATACGTTTTCACTGTTGCGCTGCCTGTCTATGACGAGATAGAATACATTACCGTCGGCAGTCGTGATGGTAAAGAACTCTTTACCGTCGCCGTCGGTGGCGTTGTCTGTGACGGTACCCGTGCCGGGCTGCGTCAGCGGGCGCGGCGGCGTTGTTGCGACGTCGCTGACAGGAGAGCCCATCGGCTCAGTGATAGCATACGTTTCGGAAGTGTCGAAGAGCAGCGGTTCCTTTATTGAAGGCCGGTTTTCAGGCGCATCGAACGGATCGACCGGCAGCTCCATTTTCTCCGTTACGGCGGCGAATGGTGCTGCGAACGCGGTCAATGACATGGACGCGGATAAAAAAACAGCGGATGTTACCGCTGCAATGACGCGAAATACTCTCATTCCCCGCTGTCACCCCCGCTTTCTTCTTCTCCGCTTTGTGGTTTTCCGGGTTTCAGCGGCTTGACTGGCGCAGACTCCCTGAGGCTCCGCAGGAGCGGGGCGAGTTCGTCGAGCGGGATGCTAAAGCCGCGTACTATCTCCACGATCTCGGTATTCTCTATTTCTGTTTTCCTGTTCTCAAGCTCTTTGAGCCTGAGCTGCTGTTCGATCAGCCTGGCTTTCGCCTTGTCGATCTCAGTCTGTACTTTTGCTGTTTTGGGGTTTGCCATAACACTGTTATCCTCCTGTAATAGTTGTTTTGGTACTGCTCTATGGCCTGCCGAACGCGCTGAAATGCTGCTGCCAGTACGCAGTTTCGATTGACGCGAATCCTATCGGGCTTCCGCAATGGAGCATCATATGGTCCCCGACGTAGATGCCGACGTGCGACATACCGGGCGTATCGTATGTGCCTGTGAAGAAAATGAGGTCGCCGGGTCTTGCGGCGGATGAAGGCACTGGGGTACAGATTCCGTACAGGCCGGTTGCCCCCAGGCGCCCAATGTCCCATCCGCTGTGGTTGAGCACCCAACTGACGAAGCCATGAAGTAGGCACAAACGCGCCATACCAACTTTCGTTGGCGGTCTCGTTCATGCCCCTTCCCGAACCGTACGTACGCCTCTCAGCGTATACGGCTCTCCATCCACCCAGTCTATCAGATACTTTCGTGTATTAATTCGTGACAGTCGAAGCATACCGCCAGTGACTTGCGACGCTTCATTCTCATTAGTTCTTCCCACTCCGATTGACCTTTCAGGTCTTTCAGCTTACTAACGTGGTGCATGTAAACCTCGATATCTGTTTTTCCACACAGTTCACACACGCCTGCTTTCAGGCGCTTGACCTGCTCCCGTAGTTTGAACACATTAACATACTTGGGGAACACGTCCACATCGCCTTTAAGTGGGATTTCTTTCCGCGCAAAACCAGTATTATGGAACATGCAGTATTTCACTCCGGCTTTCGTGTCGTAAGGTATCCTAAATTCACCATCTCTGGAGTATTTGTCAATGATGAACCTGACACTTTTCTCATATTTTCTGCCGTAAGTTTTGTACATGCTGTATTCCATGATGTAGGCGAATTTCCCGATTACCGACGCATTGTTCGCAAGCCTGTAGAAGTTATACAGCCCGCGTATTTCGGCGTTGAACTTTCTGATAATCTCGATATCCGGTTTGTTCGTTAGAAAACCTCGATGTACCGGATTCCATTTTTCACCGCCGTTTGCGCCTTTACCGATTTTCATTGCTTTGTACTCAAGAAGTTTGTCTCGCCACTTTTCATAAGGAACATATAGCAATATATGACCGCTACCGGTACGGACGACTTCGCCGTTCCCGTTGCGCTTTAGGGGCGCATCTTTACGAACGGTTATGTCGTAACCCAAAAACCGCGCTTTGTCCTTACAATGGGTGACATTCGTTTTCTCGTCAGACATTTTCAGCTTCAGCTTGTCAGCCAGAAACTTTCCTATATCCGATTTGATAACCTCTGCGTCCTGCTTGCTTCCGATTACCCCAACGATAAAATCATCGGCGTAGCGGCAGTACAGCACTCGCCGGAAGTCCGGGTCGTCATATATTGCCGTCGGCAGGCTTCGCATTATCCCTTTTAGTCGCTTCTGTTCCTTTAGGAATGCTGCTTTTTCCTGTTCATCGAGTTCGTCATAGTTACCAACGTTTTTCCTACGGAGTTCGCTGAATTTCCATCGCTCGCGAAAGTATTCGGGATTTCCTTTGGCGCGTCTGCCTTTATCGAAATCTTCCTTATACTGCTCCATGTAGGTATCCAGCTCATTGAGATAGATATTCGCAAATAACGGACTGGCTCCCGATCCCTGCGGCGTTCCGCTGTATGTGCGGTTGTATGTCCATTGCTCCATGTACCCTGCCTTTAGCAGCTTCCACATCAGCGCGATAAAGTTTTCGTCCGCAATTCTTCTGCGGAGAATGTCAATCAGCACATGATGGTCGAAGCTGTCGAAACAGGCTTGGATATCACCCTCGATAAACCACCTTACCCCGGTAAACTTATGATTGATGTGCGATAGCGCGGTATGACAGCTTTTCTCAGGTCTGAACCCATGTGAACATTCGGAGAATGTCGGCTCATAGATACTTTCCAGTATCAGCCTGACTACTTCCTGCACCAGCTTGTCGTCTGCTGACGGGATTCCAAGCGGTCGCAATTTGCCATTTTTCTTCTTGATGTACGTTCGCCGTGCCGGTTTTGGCTGATAGGAGTGGTCTTTCATCGAAGCGATAATTCTATCCATTCGTTTCAGACTCATCCCATCAATAGTTTCGCCGTCACTTCCCGGGGTCATACTGCCGTCGTTTGCGTAAATATTCTGATATGCCAAGCAGTAAAACTCCCGGTTGTACAAATTACGATATAGTCGCTCGTATTTGTACGACCTGTCATTGGATTTCTCCGATAGGGTTTCCAATACAATGTTTGGACTTCTCATTGACGTCTCACACGTCCTTCCTCTAAAGTATTGTCAGGTGAACTGTTCCCCTTCGCCATGTGGCTGAGTTTCCCCAACCGCGGACTACTATGGGAACTGTGTTACCATACCGAATATTCAGAAGCAGAACTTCATAGCCACTAGGCGTTTCGGGTTAGGTAATCCACGTTTAGTCTACTGAGAACCAAAGAGCGTTTTATGTTGTCGGATGGGACTTTCGTCATTTACCACAAATTGTGGTCGGTTCACTTTGATTATCGCGCGGTCATACTGCACCGGACTATGACCGCCAAAGTGTCGGCGTATCAATTTCCATTTCGCCGCTGAGTTCGATAGCTCCAACCTCTGACTATCCTATCAGGCAGTTTAGCTTTCATCCTCATACATAAATTTTCACCTCGGTATTCAGTCGTGAAGCGGAAACTACTCCAACTTATGCCTTTATCAACATGCTGCTGTCCCCTTAAGGTTTCACCGCCAGGTAAGTTGTTGGTGATAGGTTGCGGCTTACGCCGCGTTGATAATTTTGCCTACCGCTTGCTCAAGGCGGATTTCTCAATAAACCGCGCAATACGGTTGACTAATCCGTATTGCTTACGTGCGCAGAGAACAGTCGAAGCCGGTTTCCGGGCAGTAGCCGCCCCAGATGTACGGCATCCCGCAGTATTTGACCGCTTCGGTAATGATCGCAGCGAAGACGGGGTCTTCATAGTATTCTGCAGGTATATCGTATTTCATGTACTCCTTCAAAGTCGAAGCGAACGGGTACAGGTACCCCGGGAAGAGTTCGGGGCGGTTCCCGAGCGCAGCCATGTATGTGGCGTACATACTGAGCTGGTCTTCACTCAGGATGTAAATGGGCAGATGCGACAGGTTGAAGTTCTCCATCGTGGCGGTTATACTGTAGTACGGGTACGGCATCCACACTTCTTCTTCGTACGCACAGCCGCTCTCCGGGTCCATTTTAATGATGATCTCCGACTCATAGTACACCGCGGTCGTGACAGACTCCGTGAAGATATACTGCCGGGAAAAGAGCATATCGATGGTATCCTGCACTTCATACACGCTCCATTCGCCTTCATGCAGGGCGCACAGCAGGGATATCAGCACATACGGGTCGTGCCATACGCTGTCAAAGCTGATGTGGTATTCGTCGTAGCCCGGACGGGAGTTGACGTAGTCGTCGAGCCGGAATTGAAGGTTGAGTTCCATGCCGGCGTAGATCGCTTCAGCTGCGAGCATGTCGCCGTCTTCCGGCGGGTATGTGCCCGCGACCGTCCCGCCGATGGCGTTACCGACCGTTATACCCATGCCGACGCACGATTGCAGTATGACCAGCATGAAGAAGCACAGGAGCATAATGGCGGCGCAGGAAGGATGGGCGGCGACGAGCCTCGCTGCTTTATCCGCCGCCTCCTTAATAGCGGAAACGCCCTTCTCAACAGTTTTTCCGGCTGTTTTACCTACGGATTCTCTTACGGCTTCCCCCGCCTGTTTCCTGTACTGCTTTTTGAGCCGCTGTTTTTGATAATGCTTTGATGCTGCTTTCCTGCTCAGATCGGGGTTTTCAGACAAGGCTTCGCGGAAGCTGTGTTTC
>Ga0082212_10001345_pt1 | contig 36280 bp, 31 predicted proteins | sample TergutNt197P3_FD_71548 | JGI IMG/M metagenome (GOLD analysis project Ga0082212, IMG submission 71548) | Neocapritermes taracua P3 segment gut microbial communities from Petit-Saut dam, French Guiana - Nt197 P3 | ecosystem: Host-associated > Arthropoda: Insects > Digestive system > Gut ...
CGCCCAACCCCATGGGTAGCGGCACAATTGTGCCACCCGGTACAGCGTTTGTCAACAGTGCAGCGTATAAGTATGTGCGGTTTGCGCCGGCGCCTACTGTTCCCGACGCCCCGCAAGGCCTTACGCTCACGCCTACCGATACCAAAATTACCGCATCATGGACGCCCCCCGCCTCCGACGGCGACAGCCCGATCACAGCCTATAAAATACAACTTGACAGCGAACCCGTTGTTACCAAGTTAGCGACCGAGCTTACACATACTTTTTCGGGCTTAACCAACGGAGTGACGTACACCGTCCGCGTCTGGGCAGTCAACGCCATAGGCGACTGCGCCACCCCTGCAGAAAGTAAGGCAACACCTGTCGAACCGCCTGTGCCGCCTGCTGCTCCTTATATCAGCGGCCCGACTGCTTTGACGTTGTTCGAAGGATATGTCGCTACTTCTACAGCCGCCTATACCATTACAGGCGCCTCACCGGTCGGCGTGACCAAACTGTCGGGCGACAGCCACATTACATGGAACAATGCGACGAAGCAATTGGATATTGCCGAAGGCTTGTCTGTGGGCGTCTATCCGGTCAAACTCCAGGCCACCAACGCCACAACATCCACCTATACGTTTACCTTTACGTTGACGATCGAGAAACGGACTTATTATTTAGACATACCCGCATCCTTTACCGGTGGCACGGTCAAAGTCAAAACGACAAACAACAACCCGAACCTGTCGGCCGAAGGCGACGAGGTCACGCTTACCGTCACCCCCGACAATGGATATGAACTTGTCGAAATTGTTGTTTATCTGCTTGACAACAACGAAAATATCGTTACAAGCATTATCATTCCGCTAACTGATAAAGGCAATGGCGTCTATACCTTTACCATGCCGGATCATCATATCGCCATCAGTGTTACGTTCCGCGAAACACACGTTTCGGTAGAGACGCAAAACATTGCGTCTCTACGGGCTTACGTACAAAACGACATTCTGTATGTATCCGGCCTGACCGAAGGACAGCCATGGTATGTGTTCAACAGTACCGGCATATTGATATATGCCTCCCCCCAACCCCCGGCCGTAGGGGCGGGGTCTGCCCGCCCCCCGACAACATGCCCATTGCCTGCAAGTGGCATATATATCGTAACAGACGGAATCAGCGTGGTGAAAGTAATCAATTGAAATAAGGCAATGTAGAGACGCAATGCATTGCGTCTCTACATCAAGACCGTATCATTTGCAACGATAAAAGAATAGGTCGCCTCAAAGTTTGAAGCAATAATTAATTCAACCAGATCATTTTCACCATATTCTCCGTGCTTATTATAATAATCAAGCATTATAACACTCCAACGATTTAAACCGGGATTTTCAGACAGGAAAGTTATAACCGAAGTATTCGACTCATCCAATTGCAGTTTGCCGTGTTACCAAATGTTTTAGTTTCGTTGTAAATGATCGAAATTCAAATATTAATATTTCATAATAAAAACCCTTGTTTTTGTAGTACCTTAAGGAAGACTTCCGAAAAATATTCGTTATTGTCTTTTGTGTAGCGCACATCGGTAAATACCTGAGCCAGTGTTTCTTTATTATTTTCTACGACGTATTGTTGATTAGATTCCAATGCTTCCCTTGCTTTGTATATGCGGTCGATGGATTCGGGGGTAAAGTCATGGTAGGTTTCGTTGTGTACGATTGCTTCCAAGGGGAGGCGGTCAGGCTGCACAGGAAGAGGCATTTCCGGATAGCCTACCGTCACGGAAACAACAGGGACCACTAAGTAAGGCAGCGATAATGCTTCGATTATTTTGTCCGCATTATAGGCCGTTGTCCCCAAATAACAGATTCCCAGTCCTTTGGACTCGGCAGCTTCGCAAAAAGCCTCTGCAAAAAGCATGGCATCAATCGTAGCGGCCATAAAAGTTTGCAGATTATCAAAACCGGCTTCTGCCTTGCGCAGGTCGGCCCATTTGACAAAGCGGTTGGCGTCGGCGCAAAAAGTCAGCAGCACGGGCGCTTCGGTAACCATCGACTGGTTAAAGTGGAAAGGCGCCTGTCGTTCTTTGCTTTCCCTGTCGCGGTTTACAACCACGCTGTATAATTGCATATTTCCTGTGTTCGAAGCGCGGGAGGCAATTTCGAACAATTCATTTAACAACTCATCCGGTATATCCTGACCGGTGTATTTGCGAATGGTACGTCTGTTTTTCATTCTGTCTAATGCCATCATAATCAAATAAAAACAATGAAGAGGTCAATCTTTGACCTCTTCATAATCAACATATTCGCCCTCATCAGCCGAAATTATTTTCTTTCCGCTTTGTTTGGGGCGATTGGGAGAACTTTTCGACCGGTTACTTTGCCTACTCTGCGAAGCAGCACGCTGCTTACTTTTAGGACTCCCGAAAAAAAACTCCTTGAACGAGCGTACCACAGAGAAACCCAGCAGAGAGAGTAGAAGAAACCCGAGAAAAAAAATCATTAAGAAAGCTCTTATCATATCTACCGCTATCAGATATTATATTTACTTGACCAGCACATTCCTTGCCCATTCGACACAACGGGCAGTTTCGACGACTGCGTCCGAACCATTTGGTATGTCGTACTCAAGCTCAATATCGCAGTGTACCGGCCAGCCCGGTTTGCCTGCATTACTTTGGATAAAGAGCAGTAATTCTTTAAGCGGAGTTTCGCCCTGCCCCCAAATTCTATTCTCGTTAGGTTTTTCATTGGTAGGCCCGGTTTTATCCTTGACATGAATGGCAGCAATTCGATCGTGGTATTTCTCGACAATTTCGCGGGGGTCGCGACCGGTCGTTCCAAAATAATGTCCCATATCGAAGTTAAAGAAGGCATTATCGAATTTCAGATATGCATCATATCCTCCTGCATTGATGAAATCCAGATTTGTATTGAATTTTTCATTGTCGGAGAATTGTTGATGGTTGTGGAATATCACATATTTGCCATGTTTTGCAGCGAAAGGCTGTACACGTTCGGCAAGCGGAAGGTTGAGTTCGACCGTCACGCCCATAGCGCCGACAGCCTTACATACATTAAATATATAATCTATCTCGGCGTCCGACATATTCATATTTGGCTCCAGCTTGATAATATGAATGTCAACACCGGCCATTTTGTAAATTTTGGCTAATTCCTCAAACTTGGTCATAGGTACCGTAAGACGCCAGGCCGAAACTTCCTCACTAAACTTCCGGCGCGCTTCCATCATGGCATCGCGTTCGCGTTGTTGTTCGGGAGTTAACTGTTGGCCGGGAGCGAAACGCGGCATTTGTCCGAACGGAGGAGGAGCCGGTCTACCCGCATATTCCTCTGCTACATCGCCCATTAATTCGATGGAACCGATTCCCGATGCAAGCGTATAAAGCAATACATTACCTGCCGTTTGCGGCATTGAACGGAAACTGTAAGTAATGGCGCCCATCTTAACGCCACCGAAATCAGAGCGGTTCACATCACACGCACAGTGGCCGCACTCAGAAGAAGAAGAGCAAGCCATCGGAAGCGGCGCTACGGCAAATGCACCTGCAGCCATCGCCGACGTCTGCAAGAATTTGCGTCTGTCAATCATAAAATTTTCTTTCATAGTGTTTTGTTCTTTGGGGTTTGGGTTAGTAATATCTTGTTAAGTAAAAAATGTCATTGTCCTTTTGTACATTGAATATGTCGCAAAAATACACATTTTTTTTGAATGAACAAAAAAACAGCTTAAACGACGTAGCAAGGACGCTACGCCGGACAAGGTTTTTATTTCACACGTTTGGAATATGAAAAATTTCATGTAATTTTGCGCCCTGAATATGATAATGATGCTTACCGGATAGTTTCGAGCAATATTATCGTCAATAATATCCATAATGAAAGCTAACGAAGTTCCGCAGGATTTAAAATATTTCAAAGACAATGTAATTAGGGATTTGAATTATGCGCTTGATGAGAAAGGTCACTATACAAGTATCATCAGCGACGGATGGATAGTGAAAAACGATGCTTTGAGTGTTGTTTGGGAAAATATTCTGGAAGAATGTGAACCCATCCGTCAACAAGTCATGGCCCGGAAAATAAGTCCAATCGCCTATCACATGAGAAAAAACCTGCTGGACATGAGACTGCTTTCCGAGTATTCGGGTATTCCCAAGCGAAAAATCAAAAAGCACCTTCGTTACGATGAATTTTTGAAATTAGATCAAGCAACGTTGCAAAAATATGCAGATGCGTTGCGCCTAACCATCGAAGAATTAGGAACTGTTTAGGGAGGATGATGATAAAAAATAAGGTTATTATGAACGGTTTGCAGATACAGATAATTTGATGAAATTAAATTTTGAACATAGAATCGCCGCCCATTGCGAAAATGGCGTCACAGCTGCTCTTCTGCGAACTCATGGCTATGAATATTCCGAACCGTTGATATTCGGACTTTCAGGTTCGTTATTTTTCGTCAATCTTCCTTTTATTAAGTTAGCCGGATTTCCTGTTATTTCGTTTCGACCAATACCCGGCGTAATTTTTTCGAGGGTAATGCGGATATTAGGATTTAAGATACGGAAAACCATCTTTCTCAGTAAGAAAAATGCTGAAAAAAAATTAGATAGCCTGCTTGAAAAAGGTATTCCGACAGGAGTAGTGGTGGGTATGTATCATTTGCCATATATGCCGTTAGCATATCGTTTTCATTTCAATGCACACAATCTGTGTGTCCTGGGAAAAGAAGAAGAGTTTTATATTGTCAGCGACCCGGTAGCCACAGAGATAGTGAACCTTTCGAGAAAAGATATGTTACGCGCTCGATTTGCGAAAGGCACATGGCCGCCGTTTGGTAAACTTTACTGGATAACCTCAGCGCCCGCACAAAAGCCTGATTTGAATCTGCTGGTGCGTAAAGCGATCCGTAAGAATTGTTTCAGGATGCTCCATCTACCCGGCCCAATGCCTTGGATTGGAGTCAATGCTTTCCGTTATATGGCAAAAAATATCCCCCGTTTTCCTGAAAAATACGGTCCGAGAAAAGCCGCACTGTATCTTGCGCAGATTGTACGGATGATGGAAGAAATAGGCACAGGCGGTGCGGGTTTTCGTTTTTTGTATGCTGCGTTCCTCCAGGAAGCGGCTGTCATTACCGGGCTTGACGAACTCAACGTATTTTCGGATCGTATGACGGCTATTGGCGATCTATGGCGCGAATTTGCTACCGAAGCAGCAAGGATATACAAAAATCGTTCGGCCGAAAATGTCAATTACAGTTCAATCGGCAAATTCCTTGGCGAAATAGGAGAAAAAGAAACACAGTTTTTTAAGGATTTGGAAAAGGTGGTAAGTGTCCCCCTTTGAAGAGGGTTAGGGGGATGTTAAAATTAAAAAAAATAATTGTCCATTGTCAATTAGTGTTATGTTAATCGTGAAATGTTTTATAACATCCCCCTTATCCCCCTTCAAAGGGGGAATTTGGCGCCATTTTAACGTTATCATGGCATTAGTATGACTCCTATCATCCAAATAGATAACTTGCACAAAACCTACAAGGGAGCTTCGCATCCTTCTTTATGTGGTCTGTCTTTATCTGTCGTGAAAGGCAGTTTTTTTGGATTACTGGGACCAAACGGTGCAGGAAAAACGACTACGCTATCTATTTTGTGCGGACTGCGCAACTTTATTAAAGGAACGATTACCATCAAAGGCATGATGCTGCCAAGGCATCTGCCACGTATCAAACCTTTGATCGGTGTTGTACCGCAAGATATTGCTTTGTATCCCGAATTAACGGCGGACGAAAATCTGCAATTTATCGGCAATATATACGCGCTGCCACAGCAATTGCTGAACGATCGGATTGATTATTACTTGCAAATCTTCGGATTGACGGCGCACCGAAAGAAAAAAACCGGTTACCTGTCGGGCGGGATGAAACGGCAGGTAAACCTTATTGCAGCTTTACTGCATCAACCTGAAATCCTGATTCTTGATGAGCCTACCGTAGGGGTAGATGTACAATCACGACAAACAATCATCACGAATCTTCAGCGACTGAACAAAGAGGGAATTACGATTGTGTATACCTCGCACGATATGCACGAAGCCGAACAACTGTGTTCGTTCGTTTCACTGATGAACAAAGGGAGGATTGTTTGTGAAGGAATCCCTTCACAATTGATTGATAGCGAGAATGTCGCATCTCTTGAGCAGTTATTTATCTCTAAAACAGGATTTCAGGAATGAAACGTTTTAAGGCACTATTATACAAGGATTTACTTTTGCTTATCCGCGACTTTTGGGGATTGGCGCTTCTTTTTGCAATGCCTTGGGCTTTAGTGCTGTTAATGACTAATTTGCAAGACAGTACATTCCGCTCCATCAATGAAAACCGCATCCCTGTTTACCTGCTGAATGCCGACCGCGACTCGCTTGGAAATATGATTTGCCTTCAACTTCAGGCCAATTCCATCTTCGAAATTTCTACCGATATAAATGGGAAGTCATTGACGGAAGACGAAGTAGAAGAAAGCGTATCTAAAGGGGATTTTCTGATAGGTATTATCATTCCGGAACAATCAACACAAAAACTGCGCGAATATATCCGCAATGTCATTGACGAAGCATTCAACGGTGAATCGCTTTCCGAATACTCCGGGAACCTTCCTATCAAAGTACTGATCGACCCGACAGCTAAAAGTTCGTTTCGGACAACGCTGTCCGGCGCTATCAGAGAAAATGCGCTGACGATTCAGAACCGGTTGCTTTTCCGCGAAATTACCCGCCAGGTTAATCAATTGATACCTATACCCGTCAACCTTGATTTTGACGTCGGTGATATGATTTCCATTCATGAATTCTATGCACAGTCTGCCACTGCAAAGATTATGCCAAATTCTACACAACATAATGTGCCGGCATGGAGCATGTTTGCCATCTTTTTCATCGTTATTTCGTTGGCAGGCAATATGATTCGCGAGAGAGAAATCGGATGCTATAACCGACTGATGACAATGCCCTGCTCGTTTCATCTGTACCTGTTCAGTAAGGTATGCGTTTATTTAGTTGTATGCTTGTTACAACTTTGTTTGATGATTACTACCGGCATGTATCTGACGCCACTTTTTGGACTTCCTGCATTAAAGTTAGGACACAGTATAATAGCCTTGGCCGGTATGTCTGTTTCGGCTTCATTGGCCGCCGTCGGTTATGGGCTGGCAATTGGTAGCCTGGCGCGTACAAATCAACAGGCAAGTGTCTTTGGAGCTGTTTCGGTCGTTATATTAGCTGCAATCGGCGGGGTTTGGATACCTGTTTTTATTATGCCGTATTCTATGCAGTTGATGAGTCATATTTCGCCGTTGAATTGGGGATTAAACGGCTTCAACGACCTGTTTGTACGCGATTCGGGTTTGATGGAAGTAATGCCCGATATTCTTTCGCTGCTACTCTTTTTTACCCTTACAATACTTGTTTCATACAGGATGAACCGAAAACGACGCACGATGTAATTTTCACAACCCCAAAATTCGATTATACTCCACCGGGTCGTTAATAACGCGTATGGCTTCTTTTAAACTTGCATTATCATCGTTAATAATCTGGAAATATTCGCTTGTATCAAACAGATCACGGGCAATAAGCGCTTTTAAATGAAGCGATATCAGGGGTTTCGATTTGACAAATTGTTCTTCATTATATTCGACCTTTTCGTTAGATGCTATGTTTATCAGTTCCTGTAATACTTCTTCCGGAATATTGAAATTATTCTTGAAATTTTCGATGGTAGAATATGTCTTGTTTAATTCCGTCCTTTTACTGTCCAAATAGCTCATAGCCACACGGTTAATGATGCTTAAATTAGCAATTCGACGATGATAATCCGTATAACGGGTCGTATCAATGGGAATGAACACGTCGGGCATAATTCCACCTCCGCCGTAAACTGTCCGTTTGGAAATTAATGTGCTTTGTTTCAGCGAATCAGGGAAATGAATGCTGTCAGCGCTCAAAAATTCCCCCCGATTATACCGTTCGATCAAGTCGCGGTTGTATTCCTGTTCATTGCCTGCGGTATAGGGCTTTTGAATAAATCTTCCACTCGGCGTGAAATATCGGGCAATGGTCAAGCGAATCATCGAGCCGTCGGGAAACGGAATCGGTCTTTGTACCAACCCTTTACCAAATGTGCGACGTCCCAATATAACGCCTCTGTCCCAATCCTGTAAAGCGCCTGAAAGGATTTCGCTGGCCGAAGCCGAAAATTCGTCTACCATGACTACTACCCTTCCGGTTTTAAAACATCCTCTTTCTGTTGCGAATACATTATCTCTGGGTTGACGGTTTCCTTGTGTATAAACTATCAACTGACCTTTTTCCAAAAAATCATCTGCCAACTCATTGGCAACGCCAAGCACCCCTCCACCGTTACTCTGCAAGTCAAAAATCAGGTTTTCCATCCCCTGTTTTTTCAGTGTATTGACAGCTTCCCTGAATTCATTGATTGTTGACATGGCAAATCTGTTGATTCGAATATAACCGGTTGTTTTATCAATCATATAGGCTGCATCCAAACTGTAAATCGGAATTCTATCCCGCGTGATTTTAAAATCGAGCAATTCGGCCACTCCACCCCTTTTGACCTTTATACGTACTTCGGTTCCTCTCGGGCCTCGCAACCTCTTCTGGATATCAGTATTTTTCATCCCTACTCCTGCAATCAATTCATCTTCAACCCAAATAATCCGGTCGCCTGCCAATAAACCTATCTTTTCGGAAGGCCCCCCCGATATTACCTGTACCACATAAAGTGTGTCGATCAGCAAATTAAACTGAATGCCGATACCGTCGAAATTGCTTTCCAACGGCTCATTAAACTCTTTTGTTTCTTCCGGGTCGGCATATTCGGAATGAGGGTCTAATTTTGCAAGCATCCCCTTAATGGCGTCTTCTACCATTTTTTTCTCGTCGGCTTCATCGACATAATAATTTGAAGTATAGTACAAAGCCGTCATAAGTTTTTGAGCGCTTTCTGTTATCGGCATCCGTTGTTGAGGTGCATTTGTCTGTTGTTGGATTAATGCGCCTCTATCCGGATTTACCATGATACGTTGTTGGGCATATATTCTTGTAAAAGAAATTAAAATGATGCCGGACAAAATTAATATGTTTCTGACTTTCATTGCTTTATCAATATAAATTAGTTTCTTTGGGTACAAAATCGGAAATATCTTTATTAAACTGTAACAGTTCACGCACAATTCCGGAACTGATATGTCTGTGTTGCGGTTCGGTGAAAAGAATAAATGTTTCGATACCGGACAGTTTTCTGTTTATGTCTGCCGTTGTTTTTTCGTTTTCGAAATCATTGATCGAACGGATGCCACGCAGAATAAACCGTGCGTCTACCGATTCGGCAAAATCGACGGTTGAGGTATCGTACGACATTACTTTCACACGGGGATTATCGCGATATAAATTCAATATCGCTTCTTTTCTTTTTTCTAAAGGGAAATAACTCTTTTTATTTTGATTGATCCCAATAGAGATAATCAGTTCGTCAACCAAATTTAATGCACGGTCAACCAACGATTGATGCCCAATTGTAAATGGGTCGAATGTTCCTGGGAAAATGGCTCGTTTGACTGCTTCCATTATTTTAAGACCGTAAGATTGTAAGACCGTAAGATTGTAAGACCGTAAGACCGTAAGACCGTAAGAATAATTTTCATCTCCTAATTCTTAATTTTTAATTATTCTACGACGCTATCCCTTCATGCACTAAATCTTCTTCGACAACCAAATTTTGGATAATAAATTGCTGTCTGTCCATTGTATTCTTTCCCATATAGAATGCAAGCATCTCTTTTATCAGGTCTTCTTTTTTCATTGTAACGGGGTCTAAACGCATATTTTCTCCAATAAAATGCTTGAATTCATCGGGCGAAATTTCTCCCAGTCCTTTAAATCTTGTTATCTCCGGATTTTTACCCAATGCTTTGATTGCCTTTTGCCGTTCTTCTTCGCTGTAGCAGTAAACCGTTTTTTGTTTGTTTCTTACACGGAAGAGGGGCGTTTGCAGGATAAACACATGGTTGCGTTTGATCAAATCGGGGAAGAATTGCAGAAAGAAAGTGATAAGCAACAAACGAATATGCATACCGTCCACATCGGCGTCGGTGGCAATGATGACTTTGTTGTATCTCAATCCGTCCAATCCGTCTTCAATATTCAACGCAGCTTGCAAGAGGTTAAACTCTTCGTTTTCGTAAACCACCTTTTTGGACAGACCATAACAGTTTTCAGGTTTTCCGCGAAGGCTAAACACAGCCTGTAAGTTGGGATCACGACTTTTGGTAATTGATCCGCTGGCCGAATCGCCTTCGGTAATAAAGATACAGGTGTTCTCTTTGTCGTCGCCCTTTGCATCATTGAGGTGGATACGGCAGTCGCGCAGTTTCTTATTATGCAGGTTTGCCTTTTTCGCACGTTCACGGGCTATTTTAGTCACGCCCGAAATCGTTTTGCGTTCTTTCTCCGATTCAACTATTTTTTTGAGTAATATATCTGATGTTTCCGAGTTGATATGCAAATAATTATCCAATTCTTTCTTTAAAAAATCGCCGACAAACTTAGCGATAGAAGGGCCATTCGCTCCAATATCCTTCGAAGTGAGTTTTATTTTTTTCTGGCTTTCAAATCCCGGTTCTTCCATCCTGATACTGATAGCGCTTACAATACCCATACGGATATCGGAATATTCAAAATTCTTGTTGTAATATTCTTTGACCACCCTGCCTACCGATTCCCTGAATGCCGAAAGATGCGTACCTCCTTGTGGCGTATATTGGCCATTCACAAAAGAATAATATTCTTCCCTGTATTGGTCGCCGTGCGTAATAGCCACCTCAATATCATCACCTTTCAGATGAATTATGGGATACAGTGGCTCGGTTGTCAGATTTTCATTCAGCAAGTCGGCCAAACCGTTTTTTGAGTAAAATGATTTTCCGTTGTAATTGATCGTCAAGCCTGTGTTTAAGAACACATAATTTTTCAACATATTTTCGACGAACTCATCCTGAAATGCAAAATTTTTAAAGATCGTATCATCGGGAATAAAAGAAACAAATGTACCGTTTCGCTCTTTTGTTTCAATAATGTCGGTTTCTTGAATTATATTTGCGCGATTGTATTCAACCTCTTTACATTCATTTTCGCGGTAACTGGCAATCATGAAATAACTGCTTAAGGCATTGACTGCCTTGATACCGACACCGTTCAACCCTACAGATTTTTTAAAGGCCTTGCTGTCGTATTTGGCTCCTGTGTTCATTCGGCTGGAAACATCAATCACTTTATTCAGCGGCACGCCGCGTCCATAATCGCGTACACTGACCACGCCGTCTTGAATGGTTACCGCAATCGTTTTCCCATACCCCATCATGTATTCGTCTATGGAATTGTCTAATACTTCCTTGAGCAACACATAAATGCCATCATCGGCAGATGTTCCGTCGCCTAAACCTCCGATATACATTTCAGAACGCAATCGAATATGTTCGCGCCACTCAAGTGTTTTGATATCATCATCTACATAGTCTGTCTGAACTTGCAAAGATGAATTAATTTCGTTCATAAATCGTTATAATTGTTTACTGTATGCTCTTCTTGTCTTATGATGTTCGCGTTTGAAATAATCCCACTGAGCCTGTACGGCGTTGTTTGTTTCGAGTTCCGGATTACTTTCCGCATAAATTGCGCCCAATTTATTAAAAACCGGTATTAAATCGGTAAATAACAGCGCATTTACGCCTTTGTTGCGATATTCGGGAAGAATACCGACTAAATAAAGGTCAAGCACTTTAGCTTTTGAATTAAGCGCCCGGAGCAAGGGAATAAACCCAAACGGAAACATACGCCCTTTGGCTTTCTGAAGCGCCCTTGAAAGGCTGGGTAATGAGATGCCGAAACCAACTACTTCATCGTCTTCTTCCCGAAGAATGACCGTTATCATATCCAGACGAAGCATCGGTATATACATTTTCACGTAATAATCTATCTGTTTGGGTGTCAGCTCCGTAAATCCATAAAGCGGTGCGTATGCTTTGTTTAATGTCTGAAAGATTTGTTGTGCATAAGGCCATATTTCCTTTCTCTTTTTAAACTTGAGTATTTTCAGGCCGTATTTTTTCTTTACAATTTCGGCGATACGCACATGTTTTTCAGGAATTTCTTTGGGAATATAGATTTTAAATTCATGCCAGTCAAGGTCTTTCGCATAGCCCATTCGTTCCAGATGCTTTGGATAATAATCGAAATTGTAGAGCGCAGCCATCGTTCCCAATTGATCGAAGCCTTCAATCAACATACCTTCATGGTCGAGGTCGGTAAAACCCAGCGGCCCATGCATCACATTCATTCCTTTTTCTTTTGCCCATGTCTCGACGGCACCAAACAGTTTATCAACAACCTCTTCCTCATCAATAAAATCTACAAATCCAAAGCGGGCATTTTGCTTGTTATAGGTTTCGTTATTCCTGTGGTTGATAATACCGGCAATCCGACCTACAATTTTATCGTCTTTGTATGCCAGAAAATAAATCGCCTCCGCAATCTCAAAAGCCGGATTTTTATCTCTTGACAAGGTCATCATCTCTTCATCAATCAATCCCGGAACATGATACGGACAGTTTTTATACAATTCAAAATTGAACTTCACAAACTTTTTCAGTTCCTTCTTTGTCGTTACTTCTTTTATCTGTACTCCCATACACCCTGTTAAAAATAGATTGCAAAGGTAAGAATAATTTTCAATTTTCTACTGAATTTATTGCAGGATTCAATTGTTTTTTTACCTTTGTCAGCTATTATAAATTTCAGAAAGACCAATGTATGAATTTTTCCGATATTATTTCGACCATTAGTGGATGGGTATGGGGGATGCCTTTCATTATTTTTTGTTTAGGCACCGGCTTGTATTTTTCCTGGCGGCTCCGTTTTTTGCAGGTACGTTATTTGAAAGAAATGGCGACAATGCTGTTTAAAGGTAAATCATCGGCGTCGGGTATCTCCTCTTTTCAGGCGTTTTGTTTGGCGCTTTCCGGACGGGTAGGAACAGGCAATATTGCAGGCGTTGCTACGGCAATCGCATTGGGAGGACCCGGCGCAATATTTTGGATGTGGGCAATCGCTTTTTTCGGCGCCGGTACGGCATACGTTGAAGCCTCTCTTGGGCAGATATATAAAGAAAAAATCGACGGAAACTATCGGGGCGGGCCTGCCTATTATATATTGAAAGGTATCCGGAATAAATACTTTGCCTTGGCTTTTGCCATCGTAACGGTGCTGTCGTTGGGTTTTTTAATGCCTGGCGTTCAGTCGAATGCCATTAGTTTAGCCTTTCATCATTCGTTTGGTATAGATGTACGGATTACTGCCGGATGTATTGCTTTGTTACTTGCATTGGTTATTTTCGGCGGCGTAAAACGTATTGCCCGCGTGGCTGAAATCGTTACTCCCTTTATGGCAGGCACCTATATCCTGATTGTAATTGTTATTCTCCTATTGAACTACCAACATATTCCCGGTGTATTTGCTCTGATATTCAAAAGCGCATTCGGATTTGATCAGGCGCTTGGCGGCATAGTGGGATCGGCTATCAGCATGGGTGTGAAACGCGGTATATTTTCGAACGAAGCCGGACAAGGATCAGCTCCCCATGCAGCAGCAGCATGTGAAGTGAACCATCCAGCCAAACAGGGATTGGTACAGGCTTTTTCGGTGTATGTCGATACATTGCTGGTTTGTACAGCTACTGCATTAGTCATTTTGATAACCGGGACATTCCGGGTTTACGATGCCGCGGAACAGGTAGCTTTTACCGGACATGGTATGCCCGAAGCGATTACCGAGTATGGGCCGGTCAATACACAATTGGCTATTGATTCTACTTTGCCGGGATTCGGATCAGGTTTTGTAGCAGTAGCCCTTTTCTTTTTCGCTTTCACAACGATTATGAGTTATTATTTTCAGTCAGAAACCAATCTCTATTTTCTTTTCCGGAAGAAAAAAACCGCATTTTATGTGATTAATGTGCTGCGGATTGCCATGATGCTTGTTGTCTTTTTTGCGGCTATCAACACAATGACTTTAGCCTGGAATATGGCCGATATAGGCGTTGGCATGATGGCTTGGCTGAATCTAATTGCAATCCTGCTCCTGCGCAAGGTAGCCCTCAAAGTCTTTAAAGATTTTGAGCAACAATTCAAATCGGGCATAAAAGACCCTGTATTCCATCCCGATAAATTAGGTATAGAGAATACGGACGTTTGGAATAACAGTATGTAGGGGCGTAAAGCTTACGCCCAATAATGGTTTGTAGGGGCGCACCCTCGCGGTCGCCCTTTTTTACTTTAATATTTTTGTTGGTCAGTAGTAATAAAAATGATGCTTTTAAGATTATTATCAAGAAATAAGTTGTATTATGCAGTTACTATTGCAGGGTTCAGCTTCTCGTTGACCTTTATACTCTTATTGTTTTTTTTTGTAAAGCAAGAATTTTCGATTGATAAATTTCACGAAAAGAGAGACAGGATATTTCTATTAGCTCAAAATCGATCAACAGCTTATTCTGCAAATCCCGTTGCTGATTTATTAAAAGATAACCTCCCTGAAATTGAAAATTTTACGCGGATTGCAACATTTGATGTTACGCTGAATGTTAATGCTGACTTCAAGAAGGTAAAGTCTATATTCGTGGATCCCTCTTTTTTTGAAATTTTTTCATTTAAATTAGAACAGGGAGTTGATTCAGATGTTCTAAAAACGAGAAACTCAGCGGTAATAAGTAAATCATTGATGAGTTTTTTCCCCCCGGATGAAGATCCTGTTGGTAAGACTATCATTGTAAATGATTCCATAACATTGACTATTACCGGAATTATGAAAGATTTCCCGGCTAATACTCAAATACCTGATGCTGATATTTTAATCAACTATCAAACGCTTGACAGATTTTGGGATATTCCCGGATCCAACATTATAACAGAATGGGGTATTTCTAATTTTGTTATTTATTTCCTTGCCAAACCCAATAGTGATTTACCTTCAAAATCTTCTATTATTTTGGATATGTTTTTAAAACATAATTATTGGCTCTATACCTCGGGTTATGCTAAAGAAGTAACATTTATACCTCTGAGTGAGGTCTATTTCAGTGGAGTCAGGACGATGACTGGTATAAAAACAAGTGATAAAAATGCCGTTCTGATCTATGGTATAATTGCTCTATTGATTCTAATTGTATCCATGCTGAATTATATTAATCTTTTTGTTGCTCAGGCAGGGCAGAAAATTCATAAAACAGCCATACAAAAAATGTTGGGCAATAACAATATGGGCATCATTTTATCATTCATCAAAGAATCAATATTGATTACCTCAATAGCGCTCTTTTTGGCATTTATTTTAGTTTTTCTATTTAAGCATTTTTTTGAACAGGTATTAAACACAAGGCTTTACATTGTTAATCAATTAACAGATGTCACATTTCTTATATTAATTATATCAGGGTTGTTCATTATTGCAATACCGACCGGTATAATACCCGCAATTGTTGTCTTAAAAGTTAATTTGGCAGAGGTGATCAAAGGAACTTATACCAAAAAAATGAAGACAGTTTATTCAAAAATATTTATTTCGTTTCAATATTTCGTTGCCTTTATTTTATTGGCTTGTTGTGGGTTTATTGCCAAGCAAACGATAGAAATGCAAAATCATGATTTAAATTTTAATTACCAAAATGTATATAGAGTCTCCGGCTTGATTAAACCGGAGAACAGACAAGGACTTAAGAGTGAATTGGAAAAAATTGCCGGTATTGAAATGATTTCATTTTCCGGATCGCCATTAAGTGGATACAGTACTACAGCATTTAAACATAATGAAGAGCCTTTGAGTTTTGATTGTTATTCTGTTGATTCGCTTTTTTTTGATATCCTTGGAATGAAAGAAAATCCAACGGGTGTAGCTAAAACTGAGCATGCTATATGGATAAACAAGATGGGATATGAAGCACTCAATGTTGATCCTGTATCTCAATCATTTAATATCGAAAATGAAACATATTATATTTTAGGCGTGTTTGATAATATTATTTACAAACCATTGCGGTATAAGTCCGGTATGCTGATGCTATTCCGGCATAAACCCGATGACAACCTGTATGAGTGTTTGATAAAAACTGCTTTACCTGTACACGCTAATACAATAAACAAGATAAAAGACGCATATCTTCAATTTAATATTACAGATGTAAAGATAGTATCTGCAGATGATCACATAAATAATTGGTATAGTGAGGAAAAAAAGACCATCAGTACCATTGCTGTTTTTGCCATAATCACATTCGTTATCATAATTATGGGAATTGTTGCAATGACACTATACTATGTTCAGCAAAACAAAAAACATATAGGTATCAGAAAAGTATATGGAGCGAATCTGTATGATATTTTAATAATGTGTAATAGATTTTTTTTAAAATATGTGGCGATTGTCTACCTAATTTCGATACCTGTTACCATTTTGATTATGCACGAATGGTTGCGAAATTTTACTTATCAAACTAATCTCGATTGGTGGGTTTTTGTCTTAACCGGAATAATTATATTTGCAGTTTCTATAATGATAATAACAATTCAGAGTTATAAAACCGCGAATCAAAATCCGGTAGAATCTTTAAGAACTGATTAAGTTTTGTGGTTGGATGCAAAAGATAATCTGGTGATTAGCTCGTAAAGCATAAGAAACAGTGGTTATTAATTAATGAAACACAGTGAAGATATATACTACTGAAATATCTTCACTCAATATTAACTTCCCATGTCCAACTGATTCCTCACCAGCTCAAAATAAATCCCCCGTTTGGCAGTCAACTCCGCATGCGTACCCTGTTCGGCTACTTTGCCTTTGTCCAACACCACAATATTGTCCGCATAGCGCACTGTACTTAGCCGGTGGGCAACAACAACGACTGTTTTTCCCTTATAAAACTGGTGTAGTTGTTCTAAAATCTGTTTCTCGTTGTTGGCATCTAAGGCATTGGTAGCTTCGTCTAAGAATATAAATTCTGGGTTTTTATAGACTGCCCGGGCAATAAGTATCCGCTGGCGCTGTCCCTGACTTATTCCGCTACCTTCCATACCAATTTTCGTATTGTAGCCCAATGGTAGCGAGTCGATAAATTCGTGAATATTGGCCACCTTGACGGCATGAAGCAACCGTTCCTTTTCCACAAAATCATCATCAATCGCAATATTATTCGCTATCGAATCGGAAAAGATAAACCCATCTTGTAACACAGCAGCTGTATTTGCGCGTAATACATGCGGATTGATGTGGGGCAAAGCTGAATTACCAATTTTTATAGTACCTTTGTTTGGCTGGTAAAAACCTAACAATAATTTCACTAATGTGGTTTTTCCGCTACCACTTGCTCCAACAATAGCTGTTACGCGATTGTGCGGAATGGTAAGTTCTATTCCATCCAGCACATAATCACGATCAGCTCCATTATAACTAAAAAAAACATTATTGAGGTAAATTGTTTTGTCATAAGGCAATTCTGTCAAGTACATGCTACTTTGCTGGTCTTCATCCTGCTTCAAGTGTACCTCACCTAATCGCTCAAGGCTGATTTTGGCATCTTGCCATGCTCGAGCGAAACTAATAAATTCTCCAATAGGGTTGCTTACCTGCCCAACAATGTAAGTAAGCGCCATCATCATACCAAGTGTCATTTGTCCATCGATAACAGCTTTGGCTGCGATGAAAGAGATTAAAATTCCAGTTGTCTGACTAAAAAATACTGAACCCACTTGCTGATACTGCCCCAACGCCATTCCCTGTATACTAATCTTAAACTGTTTAACCTGTATACGTTCCCATTGCCAGCGTTTTTGCTTTTCACAATTATTCAGCTTTATTTCTTGCATACCTGTAATCAATTGTACAATATTGCTTTGAGTGGCTGATGCTTGTGCAAAACGCTTAAAATCAAGTTTACGCCTCCATTTCATAAATGATAATATCCAAAGCACATAAAGTGTATTTCCAAACAAAAAAACCCCAAATACAGTAGCATTATAATATACCAGAATAATTCCAAACACAATAAAATTGAAAAGAGAAAAGATAATATTTAACGATGAGCCTGTAAGAAACGATTCAATACGACCATGGTCACCAATGCGCTGCATGATGTCACCCACCATTTTGGTATCAAAATAGTTCATTGGCAAGCGCATAAGTTTAGCCAAGAAGTCAGATATCAGCGCAATATTTATTCGGGTATTCATATGCAGCATTATCCAACTACGAATGAAGCCAACTGATAATTGTGCCAAAAACAACATTAATTGTGCAATAAGGATTAATGTAATAAAGCCCAGATTGAGATCTCTGATGCCATGATCAACTAATGCTTGCGTTAAAAATGGGAAAATCATTTGTAGCAGGCTACCGGTAAGTATGCCTAATGCCAATTGAACTAATTGTGATCTATATGGTTGAAGATAACGAAAAAAGAAGCCAATGTTCTTCATCTTCTCCACATCTTTCTTTTCGTCCTCTATTTCGTAAAACTCCGGATTGGGTTGCAGGGTAAGCAGTGTGCCACAATCTCTCCCTTCCACTTTTGTTACTCCCCAGCATCGCATAAATTCTTCTTTCTTATATTGTAAATGTCCTCTTGCGGGATCGGAAACATAGATAGTAACCTTTCCGTTTCTGAATTTTTTTATACGATATACTACTACAAAATGATTTTGGTTCCAATGTGCAATACACGGTAATTGTACATCATTATACAGTTGGTCGAAATTGATTTTTGCACCTGTTGTGCGAAAACCTATTGATTCTGCTGCATCACTAATTCCTAACATACTAACGCCTTGACGTGTGATAAAACAGCGTTTTCGAAGAGTTTGTAAAGAATAGCTTCGACCATAATATTTTGCAACCATACAAAGGCAGGCAGGGCCACAGTCCATAAAGTCAAGTTGAAGTGTAAAAGGAAAATGTTTTGTAAGCATAAAAAAATGATAATTTGTTATTATTCACAATATAACCACGCTCCTCCAAAGTAATGTATAGATATGGCTTTCTCTAATTTATGTCCCAGTATTTCATCGTTCGCAGTCCCATTAATATAGTTTTGTACATCCATTCGCGACCAAGGCATTACAAGTTCCGGTAAAAGGAACTCAATAATCGATTTGTTTTCAAATTTTTCATATAAACTGCTCAACATAATAGGTCCTGTCGAATTCAATACATCAAGAAGTTTGTTATCTGTGTAGATAACAGACGCTGTTTGCAGGTTTTTAATTAAGTATTCAAAAAATGGATGGCAAGGAGGAGTAATCATCAATGAATTACTGAAATATATGTTTTTTTTGAATATAAGGCGGTGTTCATCAGGCTCCATAGCAAAGTAACATTTACTGCTTTCTGTAATATAACCATTAAAACTTTCAAAACACTCATAATCACAATCCACATACATACCTCCCAGTTTGTAAAGAATCAAGTAACGGATTACGTCCCAGCGTTGAATACTATATTTATAATTAAAACAAATATCTTCCATTTGAGGATAGCTGTCTTTAACAAAAGAGATCATCCGCTCACTGTTCCATAATTCATAATGCCAATCAGGATGATGAAGCCTCCATGATTCACTCAATTTCATTAATAATTCAGATTGAGGAGGCCCTTCCCATATCTGATGTATTATTTTCGGTATCATATAACGTAGTATAAAAATTAAACATATTCTCGTGGAATACTTCTGACGAATATATTTTTTCGAACCTTTTTCGGGCATTTGCTCCCATTCGTTTCCTTTCTTTCGGGTGTTGCAATAAAAAAAGCATTTTTTCTGATAATAATTGTGTATCTAATTCCACTCTATCATCATATTCAATTAAAGGTATATGCAATCCTGTTTCTCCATCAACAATCATTTCTTGCAATCCAGTTGTTGTAGTGCCAATAATAGGCAAGCTGTACATCATCATTTCAATGGCTACATAACTGCATTGTTCATGAAAAGAAGGTATAACGCCAATATCGGATATAGAATAGAGTTCATATAGTTGTTCTTTGAGTAAAAAACCGGTAAAATGGATATTCATCCAATCATTTTCACATTCCTTTAAATAAGTTTCAAAGTTGCCGCGTCCAGCGATTATCAAATGTACATTTGGTTTATATTTTAATATTTTCCTAAATGATCTTATAACATATTCCAATCCCTTTATAGGATCTAATCGCCCCACAAATAGTATTGTGTTAGATATTGATGGAATTTGATATTTTTTTTTCAGCATATTTTTTTTAAAATATGATGTAGTTATGGAATCTGACAATCCATTTGGAATAACTGAAATATTGGATGAAATTCGATAATAGTCAATCAATAATCTTTTAGTAAATTGAGAAAGACAGATGATGTTATCCATCAAGTTAAAAAGTGACAGTTCTTCTGAAAACATATTCAAATCAGTTTTTGAAGATAAAGCCTTAAAACGAGTAAAATTCCCAAACAAATCAAAACACCATACTAAGTAATGTATTGTAAATACCAATTTTGCATTAAAATTCGCTTTTAGCTGTTCTGCCAATACTTTATTAATATTATGATTCAAGTGGAAAATAACATTCTCTTTATCTTGAATATACAAACGTAATAAATAGACAATATTGTGGTAGTAACGATCATAAACGAGTTTATTGACTGTAGGTCTGCATGGGTGTAAAGGAAAATACCAGTGGTGCGTATTATCGATTTCTTCAAAAACGATTTCTTCTTTATCAACATTTAAATAAATTAGATGTATATTAAACTCATTTTTGGGTAATATTTGTACCAATTGATTGACATAACTCCCGATGCCAAATTCTACTCCTCTCCCTGATTCTTGAAAAATATATAGATTTATCATTCACTTTTAAGATTTTTATCCAACATAACATGGTATAATATCCAAATAATTATCATAAGGCATTCCGTTTAAAAACAACAAATACATTCCTGCTCCCGCATATCCTTCCAAAAGTCCCATAGAAACATGATACATTTTTTTTTGTGATAAGTAATCATATAGATTTGCTTCTGACAGTTGTAAAAAAGAATTGTTCTTAAAATGTGTTCCCAAATAGTGATAAAGGAAACTCAATTTCAATTTGAAAGAGGGTGATTCATTTTTGAAATTTGTCCTTAACTCTGGTTGGTATAGTTGAAGAAACTGATGTGCTTTTTCGGAGTAAAAACTGCAGTTAATTGTTTTTGAAGCCTGAATCAATGTTGTGGCTATCTCTAATAATTGAATGATTTTTATAGAAATAATATAGAGTCGTAAATTTTCATAGACCTTTGCTTCTAATTGCTCTGTAGCGTAATTTAAGTTCTTATAACATTGTTCTGATGCGATTTCTAAGGGAATAACGTTTGCGAAAAAATGAATGACACTGAGTAATTCTCTGTAGTTTGTGTTTGAGATTGAAAACTTCTGAATGATTTGTATTAACTGATTTTTTTCAGGAGTTTCTACAGTAGAGTTCTTTCTATTTAAAAGACGCTCAATATAGTATCTTCCAAATCCAGTAATCCCAGTATTCATTTCCAATGTAGAGGGAAGATGGTGCTGTGTATGATGAAGTATGGCGCGGTCAATATCTTCTAACACTTCATTGGCATCTGCATGAATAAATTTTTGCTTAATTAAATATTCTATTCCTACTCCAATGCCGGCTAATCCGTCAACGTATTCGAGAGGAATATGCTGATTGATTGATATCAACATCTGGTCTACTAAGTCACAAGCATATTCTTCAAATATCTTATTATCTGTTTTTTGCGCCAAATGAAAGAAAAAAATTGCAATGCCCAATTTACCGTTCAGCAGTCCTATGTTGTATAAAAAACTCGAATTGAAAATCAACTTTTCATATATAATTGGCATAACCTCCATTATTTTATTGCTATCCACCATATTATAAGATATTTATTTTTTTTAGTTATGTATTAATTTAGCATATTTGGACGAATAGTATTTCGACAGAAAACTATATATAACTAATTCGTTCAAACGATTTCTTGACCGAAACCATCGGTTCATACTCATGTGAATTATACTTGTTACGAGTTTATCTAAAGCAACAGGGAGATCGCCTGATTTGTCCATATCTATTATCAACTTAACAACCGGTGAAATTGTTAGTTTATAAACTTGAAAGATTTCATTCGTTTTTGAAAATTCAGTGCCCGAAAAAACTGCATTTTCAATTTCCTTACGATAAATACGGTATTTATAGTTCAATTGCTTGCTTACATCATGGTATGTAAATCCAAACTCTTTTTTGTAACTTTCGGAAATTGTAATCAATAATTCTTTCCGTTTTAGTAAATCATAGGAAAACACAGACAGTAAATTATCAATCATTAGTAGAGCCAGTTTCCATCTTTGGTGTTCTTGATTATCTCCACTCAAATGATGTAGTAAATTAATTACAAATTCGCTATCCATAAAAAACAATTCTTCAACATGTGAAATTGAATTGCCACCATAACGTTCCATTTCTCTTCGATATGTTTCACATTGTATACTCCAAATAAATCCGTTATCAACTATTGGATAAAATATTTCAAAAAATCTGCTGAAAATACTATTGAAATCTCTTGTGCTTTTCAAATGAAGCCTTAACCTTAAATGGAAATCCGGATCAGAATAACGAATGAAAAACCATTTGTCTATAATGTCTTTTCCCAACATTTCCCTAACATATCCAAATAATTCGTTTTTTAAAATCGAATCAGCTGTTTTTGTGCCTGTGTAAATTTTAAAATATACCCATTCACTGCCCGGAATAAATATCCTGTTTTCCATATTGCTATACTTCTTTCATAACGGTATCACCGTAAAATGCAAAAATAAACTCATTGATAAAAACACCTTCTGGTCCCTGAACAACTGCGGAATTTGGATCAAACAAAAACTCTTCCAATCGAAATGAGGATCGTTTTTTGACAATTGACAACCACGATCGAATACTTAACGGTTGATTCATATCAACATACAGATCATTGTCGCCATCGGCAAGCAAGACCCTGTCAGGAATGTTTCTGCCTTTTTGCCATTCTTTTACTTTTAATAAAAGTTCTTCATTAGATTTAATACCTGTCATTGCTTTTATTTCTTTTTCGTATATTGTCCAACGAGCTTGCGATAGGATACAGTTTTTATATACAACGCGTGGCAAATAATCCAACATTTGTGCACCATCATTCCATTGAAAGCCTAAACCTGTTCGTCCATTCTGATGCTGCAGGTCGCACAAAAAATGATAAACAGGCATAGGATTCTGTCCGCTATAATTGTGTGCTGTGCTCATTCGGGGAATAATCTCCTTATTCAATCGTTTGGAATGTAACACAATTCTATTATTCTTAATCGAAATATACATATCATCTGGTTTTATTTCAAATTCACTGCCAACGCTTGACTTTGCAAGGTATGGAATCTCATAAGGACGTAAAACAGGTCGAAGTAAAATATTACCAATTCGAGATTCTGGAAGATGTACGATTTCCGCATATATCACGTCCGGGTTCATTAACGCCTCTTTATGTGTAATTGCAAGAGTGTGGTTTAAAATCTTTTCATCTAAATGACAAAAACGCCCTATAAGATTAGAAGCCCCCTGGCCGCCTATTGATTGAATAAAAATTGAACACCCTTGGTCATTGTCCTGCAAAATCTGACACATAACAGAAAAAGTAGGTGGTAAATCATCCCACACCGCTTCACGGTCATTCAAATCTTCGTCATACAGTTCGATTACCTTTTGTAATGATTGTTCATATCTCTGCATAATAATGGATTGGATAGAGGTTCGGGATTGCTTGGAGGGTGAAGACCCGCGGGGCATAATTAAGTCGTCAATTAGCGGGTTTATATCTCCTGATGTATTTCCTGCATATCCAATTCCCAATTCATTATCCAATACAAACAGTAAGGGCATTTCGCGATCTTCATATCTTCTGATGAAATTATCTTTAAACTGAGTAATGTTTGCTCGTGAAAACGGTGAGTTCATTTTGTTAAGAAAAAATAATGCCTGTTTAATGTTTTTCAGAACATTGCGGCTGACAGTTGCATGTTGTACTGGTTTATACATATCTGTCTGAAAAAGGTATTTTATATCTGTTTCAATCTTTGTTCTTTCAATATTTTGCGTGATTGCTGAATATATATTACCTGTATTACCTACAGGTTGCTGGTCTATGGTGATAAGTTGTGCTTCTATTTCAGACAATATTTCAATAATAGCGCTGTCTACATTGGACAATCCTTTCAACCTTGTTATTAGTGCGGTTAGAGGTTGTACATTGGTTACGGCCGGATCCAATTCGCTGACCAACACTTGCGCATCAATTAGATCATGAATAAACTCTGTAGCAATTTCTTTTGTTATTTCCTCGTTAATCAGTGATGCGGCTAATTCGGTAAATCGTGCACCTGTTTTAACTAAAGACAACACACAATTCAAATACTCCGAGTTTTCCACCTTGGTAATTTGATGTACACGGCGTAATTTATGATAATGGCATTCCACATAACGATAGGTATTTCCCACCGAATACATACTTGTGTTAGGATAATAAGATAATTGTTCACGAATGTTCCTGTCTTTCTCGATATACTGTGTAAGAACACAAATATAATTCATATCCAATCTCGTGACTCGCTGGTATTTATTCTGTGCTGACAACTGTATTTCAGTATGCTCTTCTATCCTTCCTATCGAACATCCGGCAAACAATCCAAACGGGGTAGAACGAGTGCAAGCACGTTGATAATAGCGGTAGGCAGAGTATTGTGCATGATCCTCTCCCTTTTCTATTTCCCGGCTCAAGTCTGGTGTGGCGATTCGCAACATTTCTTTAAAAACGGGTTCATGTTGCTTTGTTTCGAAATCCAACAGATTGGAATAGGGATAATAAGGTGTTCGGAAAAGAAACGTATCTAAAGATTTATACATATAGTCAACCGATTATTCTTCATTTATTAATTTGATTGCCATTTCCAACAGTTCATCCCTTCCCTGTCTGATTCCCTCAATGGTCGGTTCGACCCAAACATCGGGCACTATTCCGATGCGCTGAGTTTCTGTTCCGTCTGAAAATCGAGTGCCAAGCCCTGTCATTGTGGTAGTAATTCCTCCCGGCAAAACAATCGTAGGATTTTTTCCGACAGCTCCGGCTGTTGTACTTCCAATAATTGTGGTATTAAGTCCCGCTCTAAAACACATAGCAGCATATTCGGCAGCGCTAAATGTAATTTCATCAATCAAAACGATTAGTTTCTCTTCATAAGATTTGCCTCCGTCATAATGGATAATGTTGCGAAAAGGAAGATACGAAAACTCACCCGGATTATCTCTGTTTCCTCCGAATAAAAATGAAAACTCCTTTGATTCCGACACAAAAAAAGAACTTAATATGGAAGGTGCTGTCTTAGATGATGGATAATTGCGAATATCAATTATAATTCCTTTTGAGTTTATAAAAGATTCTTTAATTGCTGTAATATCTTCATCTATGATGTTTGCCAACGTTACATAGCCGATATTTCCTTCTAAAAACTTATAACATTTCTCGTTTTTATCCAACTTGTTCCAGCCATCATTCATAGAGTGTATATTCAACATGTATCTGTCGAAAAGATGTATTTCTTTTTGATCTGCCTGTCCCATCGAATTATATTGAATGGTTATATTGTTTTGGTTAGACCGCAATAAATCTGAAGATATATACAGTAATTTTGCGGCTTCATTGGAAGCAGGATAATATTTCATCAATTTCGAGACCATAGATTCAACCTTTTCTCCATTGATATGTGTTATGATATCTCCAATCTCTAATCCTGAAGTAGCTTGCAGTTCAGGATTATAATAAAGCGATACTACTAATTTTCCTTCAACAAATCGGGTTTGAAAAGGAGGATATTTATTCCCTTTTAATTCTTCAAGTTGAGATCTCCCGCTAAAAAAAATGGCATGAGTATCATTGGTTTCAGTAATTAGTTGTGTGATGGTCAATTCATATTCAAGCCTGTTTTCGACCGTAAGTATCAAAGGAATATATTCCGAAAGAATATCGTCCCAGTTTTTGTCGGTCAGGTATTTATATGGGGAAAAATAATATATTATGTTCCAATATCTGTATAGAGCCAACAGGTCAAATCCGGCGTCAGGAAAAATAATATTGGAGTAGTCGCGTTCATGTATGAATTCATTATAATGATAATTTTCATCCATTAGGATATAGAAATGCTTACCCTGATGTCTGTTTTGGTATATATCTTTGAGTTTTGCTTTTAAAGTGTTATTCATGGCGCCGTTTTCAATCCATAGATGATCGGGCTTAATGTAAGCGTTTGGATTTGTTTCTCTGCAAGTTTTGCAGGCAGGTATTTCACCATATTTATTGATCCAATCGAGTAGTATCCTGTCTCTTTCTGTGTTGTTTGTCGCTCTTAAATATTCGGGAAGTACGCGGAATAATTCATAATCCCAATTGTAATTTCCCTTGCCTACTTCGGGATGATGATATTTGAGGAAACCCCATATTCGTCCTAACAATTCCAGATTATCAGTTAATTGTCCATTCAACTCCGGAAATGAAACAGCAGAACCCTGGTCAAATTCTTTATCCTTATCGGCAGGAAAGCCTATTTCAATCTCTATCGGCGGATTATCTGCATCATCTTTACAGTCAGTCAATAAAGGCAGAATAATAATGATAAACAGGAAAAATATGCGTTTCACAACATGCTGCTTTACAAATATTTATTCTTCAATAGACCGAACAATTACAGTCCATCCCCTGTCTTCGGCAATGCTTTTATCACAATCATAAACCCCTGGATTATGGGAAATTAATATGTCTTTCCCATTCATATTGCTATCGTCGGACAATGTTTGAAATAAAATATTCAATCCGTCGCCTGAAAACAGGTTGTTTTCGCAATTCAAATTGGTTAATGCCGTGCAACCGCTTACATCCAAATCTGTCAACCGGTTGCCAAGACCTTCCGATGTATAGGTATACCTGCCGCAATTTAATACCGTTAGCCCTGTACACCCGCTCACATTCAAATTACTGATTTGATTACCATCGCAAATCAATGTTGCCAGGTTTGGATGGTTACTCACATCCAGACTCGTAAACCGGTTCGATCCACAATACAATACGGACAGTTCATTGTTTTTACTAATGTCCAGGTCTGATAGTTGATTAGGGCCGCAATACATGGTAACTAATTTCGTGTTCTTGCTTACATCCAATTGTTTTATTTGATTATTATAACAGGATAAATAGTTTAGTTCCGGAGCAGTACTGACAACAAGCTCTGTCAATTGATTATCGGCACAAGCCAAAAACGATAAATTTGTGTTTTTATCTATATCCAATTTCAATAGTTTATTAGTTGCGCAGACTAAATATCTCAATGTATTAATCCTGCTCATGTTCAAACTTGTTATTTCATTGTTGAAGCAATCTAAGTGTGTTATTTGATCGCCTTCTAAAGTTATCGTATGTGATGTGGTTCCGGAATAATAATGGGAAAATGCTTGACTGTTTTGCCATTTAGAAACATAATCCAGAAGTTCATGCGTTTCATTTTCTATTCCATCCCCCCAGTTAATGGACATAGTTCCGGTACCTGCCACACGAATAATCACATCGTGCTTTCGCGTGGTCATATCAATTTGATTTGGGACGGTTTCAGTTTCATCATCTTTGTTACAGGCAACCGTCAGAGATATAGCGATTGCCAAAATAAATAATATTTTCTTTTTCATTTGATTATAATAAATTTTTTAACACAAAAATCGTATAAAACTCACATAATTTTATCATTGATTTGTGCGGATTAAAAATATAATGTTTCGTTTAATTTTAATTATTTTACAATTATAGAACCAATATTTTTAGAATATGTTTGACCACATACTATCAGTTTGTGTCTCGATTATGAAGCTCATCAGATTCATAAAGAGGGTTTTGAGTCGTCATTATATTCAAAAAGGGCAAAGACGTAAATGTACTTCTCTGCCTTTAAAAAATTATGGATAACACTCTGGGCATACACTCCAACAATAACTTTGCCCTGCTCCACCAGGTTCACAAAATTGAGGATTACATGTAGGTTTACATGTGTTTTCAAATGTGTTATTGCATGTATTATTACAAGTATTATTGCACGTAGTGCCATTACAGGTATCACATGTATCACCATTCTTTGTTCTGCAATCTTCATACATTGTACAACATTGGTTCAGGGAATCACAATTAGCTCCGTCCAGTGTCTCAGCTGATATATATCTGTCACCTCCAAATAGATTATTCATTTGGCCGCTATTCAGATTTGAAATCACCTCTTTTGCTAAAATAATTTTTTTAAATGCTTTTATTGTCTCCATTTTGATTATATTTTATGGATTTTTAAATTCAAATAAACTCACTAACAATGATACTCTGAACAGCATCTTAATCTCTGCCTTTTATGCTTTCGCGATAAAGGCAGAGGTCGCATGTAGGTATTATGAATGTATCGCATATTGTTTAAGTTAAAAATACGGATTCATCCCAAGTTAATAAATTCGGATTCAGAATAGATATCAAAACTGCACCAATACCTGAAATACCAGAAAGTAAACCAAGTGTAAGAGTATTGTGATTATCAAAGAAATTATAACCAGCAATCCCTTCCGGTACATTTCCTAAGAGTAAAGTTCTTTTTAACCAATATTTATAGGTGTCTTCAAAACAAGGATTCCCTGTTTGGAGAAACAATTTATGATAAATATGTGAAATACCAGAAGTTCCATGGCAAAACCCTGAAACATGTACATCAGTTTCTGCTTCGGTTTTTCTTTGAGCCACATGTCCTAACATGTCGATAATATTTATATTTAAGGGAAAATCTTTAAATAATTGGAACAAAACATAAAGTGCGCTTAAGTCACCATAACACCATCCTAATCGAGACCAATTTTGTTCTTTATTAAATAGTTCAATCTTATCCAATTCAATTGCATGTGGGAAATACGAAGGTTTTCCGGAATTATTCATGTATCTGATCATAAAGTTTATATTACTCCATATCATTTCACAGCATTTTTGACGTGAAATATTTTTTAAATAACACTTGTATAGGAATACTAAAATACCCGGTATTCCATGTGCCATTCCAAAATCAATATCGAAATGAAGTGTCTTCTGATTTTTCCTAGTGAATATTTGATTGCCATCGATATTAATAATGTCGTGATACAAGCCATCAATAATCCTTTCAACGGCCTTGATATTTCCTCTTTTAAAAAAATAAAAACCAATCCCTACTGCTCCATGAAGAGAATCATATTCTTTCTCTTTGATAATCAAAATAAGGTTTTTAAATATAAAGCCATCAATTTCTGCGAGATAATCATCCAAATCTATTTTAATGACATCATTCTCTTTCAAATAAATGAGCAACCATCCATACCCAGCTATTCCATGAGCATAAGAAGAATTTATATCTTTTCTTGAACAAATTGCAGTTTGAATGATTTCAAGAATATATTCTAACTTATTCAAGAATCTTTCTTCAGAGGTGTTTCGATAATATAATGACAATAGTAGCCCCATCCCTGATAAACCATCCATGATGCCCAAGTTATTTGCTATTTCGGGCTTGCAAGCTAATAAATATGCACCAATTTGCTCAATTTTTTGATGAAGTTGAAACAAAAGTTCTTTATTTAGCGGTAAATTTGTCGAATTCATACTGTCGTTCATTTCAATAAAAACAATTCATCCCAATCAAAAGGTATCTCACTAAGATATGTTAATAACATCAACCCAATCCCGGAAATTCCTGTCAAAAGAGAATAATCACATTCCCATTCTTGTTTTATAAGTGTTTTATATCCTACTAATCCATCTTCAAACATGGAGAAATCTAATGTCTGTTTTATCCAAAATTGAATTGCATTTTCAAATTCATAATGTCCTGTTTCCAAAAACATTCTTCGAAAAATCATCGCTACTCCCGCACTGCCATGACAAATTCCGGCATCATTAATCATTGTTTCATTCAAATTCCGTCTATATGTGGAATGAATAAGAGCCTCGATGCCCCTTTTTCCCCATTCAGTTTGTCCGCTGGCTTTTCCAGCTTGCCATAAAGCAATTCCTGTTCCTAAATCACCATAACACCATCCCAGACGGCTTTTGGAAATACTTTTTGGTAAATCTTTAAATACATAGCTTGGGAAGGACGAACCATATTGAGTAAAATCCATTTGGTTAGATAACACAAAATTTACTGCACCTGTCAACATCTCCATTATTTTATCGTTTATTAAGCCATTTCTAACACACCGAACTAAAAAAATGACAATACTGGAAATGCCATGCGACAATGCAAGGTTATATCCAACAATTTTTCTTTCATGATCTATAACTGACATCCATTTGAAAATTTTGTTTTTAAAGTCCTTTTCTGCTATTAAGTACAAAAAATCAACTAACTCCTGAATATATTCAGTATTCGTTTTTCTTTTAAGAAAATAAAAGCCGACTCCTAAAGCAGCATGCATGAAATCGTACTGACTTCTATGCATATCTAATCTCATATTATAAATGATGGAATTTTCCAATATCGATTGTACCTTGCTAATATCAAAATCTATTATATCTTTCTCACGCAAAAATTCAAATAGATACAAAATCCCAGAAATTCCTGAACAGAAAGTGTGTATTTCCCTTTTTTTTACAAAATGTTGTAAGAGTTTTTCCGCATAGTTCTCCGTTAATATGATATGCTTTTCATTTTGTGTATATCTTGAATAATAAAGCAAAAACAGTAAGATTCCAAATTGCCCGGAATACAACCCAAAATCCTCTTCTATCTTATATAGTGTTTTAGAAAATACACATTCAGCTATTAAGTCGATTTTTTGTTTGACAACAGATTTTTTCATTTAATTATTTTTTATTGTAACTACCTATCCTCTATATTGTACCCCATTTGTTAGACCAATAATCGTCGGTATTAAAGTGATGCTTTACCGGTTTAACATTGCAAATTTATAACTTATGATTGTAAAAACATAATTTCTCGATGTTTTTTTTCAAATCGGGACTACGCTTCGGCTACGCCTTCGCTCCGTCCCGATTTGAAAGTCAATTTTTTACGCAGCCTTCTCATAGGGTCTATATCGGTTTGCAGGCGGCAAATTATCCAGGCTTTGATAGGGTCGTAAAGTATTGTAAAACCGAAAATAATCATTCAACCCGCTCCATAGTTCCCGTCCTGTTTCACATATATTCAGATATACATACTCCTGTTTCACACTGCGCCAAAGACGCTCAATAAAACATTGTCCAGGGCTCGACCCTTGCTATCCATACTGATCCGTATTTCATTTGAATGCAACAGTTCAAGATAACAGTCAGACGTAAACTGACTGTGCTGATCGCTGTTGATGATCTCCGGTTTCCCGTGACGGGATATGGCTTCTTCCAACACGTCCACACACCATTCAGCCGTCATGGTTATTGAGCATAGTCGAAATATCGTGTTGCTCAATCCCCAACCGACCACATACCTCGAATATAGATCGATAACTGCAAAAAGGTACATGAAACCACGTCTCATCGGTATATAGGTTACCATTTTGATTATGCAAGAATGGTTGCGAAATTTTACTTATCAAACTAATCTCGATTGGTGGGTTAATTTTTACCAATCATTAACTATTGCCTCTTTTCTCGGAAGTAAAAAAAGTCATTTAGGGTGTTGTAAAAGATTTTTTTGTACATTTGCGTCGTATGAAAAAATATTGCTTCCAGCTTGAAATGAAAGTTCGCGATTATGAGTGCGATTTGCAGGGCGTTGTGAACAACTCCAATTACCAGCGGTATATGGAGCATACGCGCCATGAATACTTAGAGTCATTGGGTGAAAATTTTGGCGTTATACACGACAAGGGAATTGATGCTTTTGTGGCACGTATCGACATCCGGTTCAAGGCTTCATTACGAAGTGGCGACCGTTTCATGTCTTGTTTGAATGTAAAAAAAGAAGGCATTAAACTGATTTTTGATCAAGATATCTATCGTGCTTCGGATGGGGTATTATCTTCAACCGGACGCGTAGAAGTAGTTGTGGTAGAAAACGGCAAACTGACACGCGGTGAATACTTTGACCATATTCTTCTAAAAGCGGGAATATAAAAGATTTAAAAATTTAAAGATTTAAAAGATATAAAAAATTAAGGTTTTTATGATAAATGATGAGCATATATATTTATTGGGGCTAACCTTAATCAAAGGCGTAGGCAATGTTTCGGCCCGTCATTTAGTCGAATATTTTGGCAACGCAAAAGCTGTTTTTACAGCGAAGAAACATGCTTTGGAACAGGTTCCCGGAGTCGGTGAATACATTGCAAACAACATCCGGGAGTCGGAAAAAACAGTCCTGCAACGAGCTGAAAACGAATTTTCGTTTATCGAAAAAAATAAAATTTCCGTCTATTCCATTACAGATGATAATTATCCTGCGCGTTTGCGCGAATGTCAGGATGCACCGGTCGTGTTTTTTTTCAAAGGAGTTGCCGACTTGAATGTTTCACATATCATCAGTATTGTAGGCACACGCAATGCGACTGAATACGGACGTAATCTGACCGATTCGTTGATAAAAGACTTGGCAAAAGACTTTCCGGACATTTTGATTGTCAGCGGCTTGGCATACGGGATCGATATTTATGCCCATCGTTGTGCATTGAAGAATAACGTGCCGACAGTCGGAGTACTGGCTCACGGCCTCGACCGTATATATCCGTCTTTACACCGGACTGCAGCTGTTGAAATGCTTCACAAAGGCGGACTGTTGACTGAGTTTATGAGCGAAACAAATCCCGATCGTGAAAATTTTTTGCAACGCAACCGGCTCATCGCCGGATTGTCTGACGCTACCATTGTGGTGGAATCGGCGGAAAGAGGAGGAGCCTTAGTCACGGCAGATATTGCCTTTTCGTATGGACGCGATGTGTACACGTTCCCCGGTCGTGTGGCTGACAAATATTCGAAAGGATGCAACCGGCTTGTTCAAATGAGCAAAGCCGGCCTTATCACATCAGCAAATGATCTAGTAACAGCGCTTTGTTGGGATGCAGGGAAAAAGAAACCCAAACAAATGGATCTTTCTTTTAAAGAAAAACCCGACCATCCCGTCATCTCACTTCTTGCTGAAAAGGGCGAGTTTCATATCAACGAATTAGCAACGTCAATGAACCTCCCTATCCATCAACTCTCTCCCATGCTTTTCGAACTCGAATTAGCAGGACATATCAAAGCCCTCCCGGGTGGTATTTACAAACTTATGGAATAATATGAACAAAAACATTCAATTATCTCCGGCTATTTCACGGAGAGCGTTTATTGGGAGGGCTGCCGCAGGCGCGGCAGCCTTTACCATACTCCCGAATTTTACCGTATCGGGATTGGGGCATGTAGCGCCCAGCGACACCTTATATATCGCTAAAGTAGGATGCGGCGGTATGGGATCGTCCGATCTTTCATCCCTGATGAGGACGCCCAAAAAAAATGTAGCCATAGCCGCTCTGTGCGATGTGGACGACAGATCGGCTGCCAGAACGCGGAGAACTTATCCGGAAGCGCCGTACTATCACGACTGGCGGGAGATGTACGATAAAGAGGGGAAAAATTTCGACGCGGTTTGTATATCAACCCCCGACCACAATCATGCTATTCAGGCTTTCAATGCCATGCGTATGGGTAAACATGTTTACCTGCAAAAACCGTTAACACACGACATTTACGAAACGCGAGTCTTGACTCAGGCCGCAAAAAAATTTAAAGTCGTGACTCAAATGGGTGACCAGGGCAATTCGTGCAACGGCATGAAAACGATGAAGGAGTGGTTCGAAGCCGACTTGATAGGCGACATCAGCAAAGTATGGTGCTGGACGAATCGTCCGGTGTGGCCGCAGGGCATTCCATGGCCGACAGACAAACCGCCGGTACCACCGGAACTCAACTGGGATTTATGGTTAGGTACCGCCGAATACGTGGATTATGTCGATAATCTGGTGCCTTTTAACTGGCGAGGCTGGTGGCGATTCGGAACCGGCGCCTTAGGCGATATGGGATGTCATATCATCGGGCCGCCGTTCAAATTACTTGAATTGGGTTACCCGACGGAAATTTCATGTAGCGTAAGTACAGTTTACGACGGCATTTTCAACGAAGCCTATTATCCCGAAAGCGGCCCGGTCGCCTGTTGGATTCGTTACAAGTTTCCATTGAAAAACGGGAAAATATTGGATTTGCATTGGATGGATGGCGGTATCATGCCTGAACGATTTGAAGAAGTAGACCCGAACGTGGATTTGACCAATGCTATGGGTGATTTAGACCCGCGAGATGTGGAAGGCGCTACCGTTTTTGTTGGTACTAAAGGAAAAGTTTCTTGTGGCTGGGGTGGTTCCGACCCACGCTATTGGCCAAATGATGGGAGCAAAAAACCATTGTTTGCTAAAGATGTGAGTATTCCAGAAAAATATAAAAGGATACCTGGCGAGCATAACGGTCATTACTGGTCATGGATTGATTCATGTATAGCCGGTTACGATCAGGCAGAAGTCGAATCGCCGTTTGAAGGTTATGCCGGACCGCTGACCGAAGCCGTCCTTATGGGAAACCTGATTTTAAGAAGTTATAATGTAAGGGAGGCACGAAAACGGACAGATGCGGTCTATGGAGATATAGAAGATTTTTCATTTCCCGGAAGAAATATCACCTATTTGTGGGATGGCGCAAACATGCGGATCACCAATTTCGAGGCAGCCAACCGGTTTGTGAAACGAACCTACCGGAAAGGCTGGGAAGATATTGTATTATAATCATTAATCTACTGAAAATGAAAATAGAAAATATTAGTGTTTTAGCTGTGTGTCTCTCGTTAATCATGTTTTCATGTGCATCGGGCAGTCAGCAACAAAAAACAGAAAGCAGTAACGCGGAAGGAATCCCTGAAGGCGGGGAATGGATAACCATGTTCGATGGCAAAACACTTGACGGCTGGCGGGGGTATTGTAAAAAAGAAGTCCCTGCAAGCTGGCAGGTGAAAGATGGCGTAATCACCTTTATCGCAACAAGAGGGAGGAATATGGATGGAGGCGATCTTATTTACGACAGAAAGTTCAAGCATTTCATCTTAGAGATTGAATGGAAAGTAGGCAAAGCAGGCAACAGCGGTATTTTTTATATGGCGCAGGAGATTGAAGGTGTACCCATTTATTATTCAAGTCCCGAATATCAATTGTTAGACAACGAGAATATGCCGGATGCATGGGAAGGAGTCGGTGGAAATCGACAGGCTGGCGCAGTGTATGATATGATACCCCCTGTGCCACAACCTTGTAATCCGTATGATACGTGGAACAAAACAAGGATTATCGTTTATAACAAAAGGGTCATCCATTACCTGAATGATGTGCAAATTATAGAATATCAATTAGGAACGTCTGTTTGGAAAGCCTTGGTTGATAAAAGCAAGTTCAGCCCTTTCAGCAATGATGAAGAAAGGGAGCCTGAAGCCTACGAGCTAATGCTTCATGCAGGCGAAGAACCAGGTTATATCGGTTTGCAGGATCATGGATACGGTCTTGCCTTCCGTAATATACGTATCAAAGAATTGTAGCAAAGAAATTAGACAGTTAATTTCTTTTTCATGCGGGCAACCCTGCGTATTCTTGATCTGGACAGTACGAAAACGGTGGAGTTGAAACATAATATTTTTTTGTTCATGGTTTCAACACAAGCTTAAATGACATTGATTACATTTATTGTTTTTTCGAGGGCTGTTTGTAAGACCTGCTCAACCGTGTTATCCCGGCAATATATCATAACTTAAAAACTTACCGTACTTAAATATTTCGCTGATTGTTCGAGAAATACTGCGGTATCTCCGGGTTTGTCGGCTTCCACCATAAAATGTTTTGCGCCTGATATGCTGTTTGTTTGAAAGATAGCAGGAAAAGGGACGACGCCGCTTCCAATAGGTGTAAAATCTTTCTCTGTGAGCAGATCGAAATTGGTAGGCGCTACGCCGCATTTCACATCAGCCGGCATGTCTTTT
>Ga0082212_10001346_pt1 | contig 36272 bp, 20 predicted proteins | sample TergutNt197P3_FD_71548 | JGI IMG/M metagenome (GOLD analysis project Ga0082212, IMG submission 71548) | Neocapritermes taracua P3 segment gut microbial communities from Petit-Saut dam, French Guiana - Nt197 P3 | ecosystem: Host-associated > Arthropoda: Insects > Digestive system > Gut ...
GCATTGCTCGGCGCCAAGCATACCGACCTGAATAGGGCCCGGCTTTCCATCGGCACTCTGGGCGGCGGGAATCATTTCATCGAGCTGGATCAGGATGACGAGGACCTGCTGTATCTCGTCGTCCACTCCGGCAGCCGAAATATCGGGAAGCAGGTCTGCGATTATTATCAGAATATCGCAGCGGAAACCTTAAATCGCAACGGGAAAGGCGCTGACCGCGTACTGGCTTATCTGGAAGGGCAGCCTTATGATGATTATCTGCATGACATGGCGATCATCCAGCAGTACGCCGATTTGAACCGCAAAGCTATGGTAAACGTGCTGGAAAAGCGGATGAAGTTCAAAATCAGCGAGCAGTTTACTACGATCCACAATTACATCGACCTTGACTCGATGATCCTCCGGAAAGGAGCGATCTCGGCGCGGAAAGGCGAAAGGATACTGATCCCCATCAACATGCGGGACGGGAGCCTTGTCTGCGTCGGCAAAGGCAATGAGGACTGGAACTGCTCGGCCCCCCACGGCGCCGGCCGCCTCATGTCGCGCGGCGAAGCGAAAAAAAGCATTACGCTGTCCCAATACGAGAAAGCAATGGAAGGTATCTATTCCACCACCGTGAACCGCAGCACCCTTGACGAGGCGCCCTTCGCATACAAACCGATGGATGATATCGTCGCCAATATCGGCGATACGGCGGAAATCATCAAAACAATCAAGCCGTTGTACAACTTCAAAGCGGCAGAGTAAAAAATAATCGCTTGTCGCAGAAAAAAGTTGATAATCATCCAAAGTATTTGCTGACGTTGGACGAAATCAAGCCAACCGCTAATTATGACGGTATTCGCAAATTAAGCATGATAAGTTGGTTGATGGTATGACAATGAAATGCATATTGTACAACCAGTTCATTTCGTATACTTATCCAGCACCGCCTGATGGTAGGGCGTGGGTACGCCTGTCTCCTTGCCCATGCGGACCAGACTGCCGACGAGATGGAAGAGTTCGGTCCGCTCAGGGGCTTTCCCGCCGCTCAGGTCGCGGTATAGAGACGTGATCGTCTCGGGTTGCATAGTGGCAAAAGCTTTCACCTGATTGTCCACCGTATCCTCCGGCAAGCGGATACCTTTCGCCGCCGCGACGGATACGAGCTCGCTTACCACCCCGCGGACGACGTCCTCGTATCCCTGCTTCTCGCGCACAAGCCCGGCGGGCGCGTCATACCAGCAGAAGACCGTGCTGTTCCCGCACATGCCGACGTACTTTTTCCAGTTTTCCAGCAAAATATCATCCGCTACGGTCGCGGGGATCCCCGCCTCATTCAACAACTCCGCCGCCTCAGTGAGAATCTGAGGCTTGCTACCGTCCCGCATGCCAAACCAAACTGACCCTCCCGATTGATGATACACATGTCCGGGTCCCTTCAGATGGCAGTAGATGCGGATCAGCCCGTCGGCCAGGACGCAGGGAGGCAGATGGGGCGCCATCTTGTCCGAGTTGTAGACGCCGTTGAGAAGCGGGATGACGGCTGTCTCCGGCCCGATCATAGGCGCCGCTTCACGGCAGACCTCATCCAGATTATGGCCTTTGCTCGTGATAAATATTACGTCCGTAACGCCGATTTCCGCCGCGTCGTTCGTAATCAACTTCGGCCGCGCGATATAATTCCCAAGGGAGGCGGATTCGATCTCCAGCCCGTTTTCCCTTATCGCCCGCAGGTTTTCCCCCCGGGCGTAAAAATAGACGTCATCATTCCGGCGGGCAAGCGCCCCGCCGACGACGCCGCCTACGCCGCCAATGCCAAATACCGTGATTTTCATATTACCCCACCCTTTCCCGTTTCATGCCTGAAAACAAATTTATCGTTGCTCGATCATTTTACCATATTCTACAGACCGAAACGGCGACTCTTACGTTGTTGAAATGCTCGATTCCGGAAAAAACATTTACCATTTGCATACTTTTTTCTCTATTCAGAAATAAGTTGATACTTCTATCGTTTTTTGATACAATGTGAGCAGCGAGGTGGTTCGTTTTGATCAAGCGAAAGGAATATCTTGATTGGCTCATTCGTTGGCGTCAACGTCAACTTGTCAAAGTGATAACCGGCGTAAGGCGATGCGGAAAATCCACATTGTTTTCTTTGTACATAGAGTACCTTAAAGAAACCGGCGTGACCGGGGATCAAATCATATCCATCAACCTCGAAGACGTGGACAATGAGCGTCTGCTTGACTATCGCTCTTTACATACTTATGTGAATGACAGGTTATGCCGGGATAAGTTCACTTATGTTTTTATCGACGAAGTTCAGCAATGCCCGCAGTTCGAAAAAGCAATCGATAGTTTATTCATAAAGGAAAATGTCGATGTGTATATCACCGGCTCAAACGCTTATATGCTTTCGGGAGATCTGGCCACATTATTATCGGGAAGATATGTGGAGATAAGCATGCTTCCGCTATCCTTCGCGGAATACCTTCTTTTTCTCGATCCAGAGATGCAACAAGGTCAATCTGATTCCGATACAAGCTTTGGGGCAAGGGATCTCAAAGAGCATTTTAGCGACTATATGCGCCTCGGCTCGTTCCCGTATGTGGCGACGCTTCAGGACGACAAAACCATGATCAACGATTATTTAGACGGTATATACAACACCATACTGATCAAGGACGTGGCGAAACGCGAAGGGATTACAGACGTCTCCTTGCTTGAGAACATTGTTAAGTTCTTAGGCGGCTGCATTGGCAGTCCAATCTCGGCCAAGAAAATCAGCGATACGATCAATTCCAGCGGGCGAAGAATATCGGTCAATACGGTAGATCGGTACTTACGGGCCCTGACCGATAGCTTTTTGTTCTACAAAGTCGACCGTTTTGACATTAAGGGCAGACAAACCTTAAAGACTCTCGGCAAATACTACATAGTGGATACCGGGCTAAGAGAGCTGCTTGTGCGCTCAAGCAGCGCGGACATTGGGCATGTCCTGGAAAACATCGTCTATCTGGAATTGTTGCGGCGCGGCTATAAAGTAAACGTCGGTAAACTCGCGGAAAAAGAAGTCGATTTTATCGCGCGGAGAGCAGATGAGGTTTGTTATTTTCAAGTGTCCGCGTCAACTCTTGATGAAAGTACACTAAGGCGCGAGCTTGAGCCTTTACAGAGAATACCGGATAATCATCCAAAGCTTTTGTTGACTCTGGACGATATCATGCCAAACGCCAATTATGACGGGATTCGCAAACAAAGCGTGATAAGCTGGTTGATTGGGAAAGCGTAACGACATGAAATCCAAGTATGGAAGGCATTCGCGATGAACACAAACGCCAAACGGTTCTACTTCATGTCCTTTGCGGCATTAGCCATATTATCGGCTTACCCGCTGATCAACGGCGCCCGCATGGCATATATAAGCGTCACAAGCGGCGCCCTTCAACCGGAGCAGTACGCGAAATACGTCGTGCCCTACGCGGCGATCTGCGTCTCGCTCCTGTACTTTGCCGCGCTGCAGCCGCTCTTCTTCCGGCTGAAGCGCTTCGCTTTTCCCGTAGGGATAGCGACAACCTACGGTGTATTCTTTGCCCTTGAGCGGTTCTTCGAAACCATGCAGATCCATGTGGCGGGCATGACCCTGGTCGACGCGTCCACCCTGGCGCCCGACGCCGCCGGGTCGGTGGCAGCCACCGCGGATTTGTGGCAGGCTTCCCTCTGCATGATTACTCCCGTTATACAAACGCAATCGTTGACCTACGCCGCTCTTTACCGCACTTACTATGTCGCGGGCGACAACGCGTACAAAATCCATTACTATCTGATTTCCCTTATCTTGATCACCATGGTATGCGGGCTGATCTATAGTATCGCAAAGCTGCTTCGGGGCAGCGACAGGGATATGGCCAGGCCGGTCTATCTGCGAGGCATTTCCACAGCGGCGCTGGTCGCTCTCTGTATATTCGCCAATACGACCGCTTTCTTCCGCCAGGCGGCCCCGGTGCAGACGCCCCTCGCCTCGTCCCTGACAGCTGTATTCTTCATCGCCCTGGGCGCGGCGGTTGGTATTTACGCCGGAAGCTTCTTGCTCGGAAAGGGCATACGTCTTGGTATCGGAGTGCCGGTATCCCTTTCCCTTTGCACCACCGCCCTGATGTACGCCGGCGAAGCGGCTATGATGAAGGGGAATCTCTACCGTTTCGGCACAGGCTGGTTTTTCCGCGGGCTTCCGGGCGTAGCGCTGGCGGCTGTGGATATATTGATCGTCCTGCTGTCCGGCGGCCTTGCGTGGCTGATCCTCGGCATGGCGCGGAAGCGCGAGTTTAAGCCCGGTAAGGGGACGCTAATCGCGGCAGTCGCCATATGCGCCGCTGTGGCGGTCTCGGGGCCCATGATCGCCATGACCTCGCCAAGAGGCGCGGAATACGCCGCGGCCGGGATTTTCGGTTGCTACGTATTCGATGAAAACATTTACACAAATCCCCTGAGCTCGTTTATAGCGCGCGGCGAACTGCCATATACCTACTGCTTTGAAAAAGACGCCTTTTTCATCACCGACACAAGCAATGGAAGCATACGAAGCCACGGCGTTGAGTATTATAAAACGCCGGTGGATCTTGACCCCTTCTTCCTGTTGGCGGATGAATTATTCGATCCTTTTCATTCACTGCCCGATCTGGCGCGGTTCAGTGAGCGCTATCTGCTCGCGGTCATGTCGGATGAAGGCGGGCCGATAGGCGGGCTATACCGGATGGACGACGAGTTATGGCTCTTGAGCCTTTCCGGCGGCAGGATTTGGAGCATATACCGCATCATAAAAACCGACGCCGCGACTCCGGTTACGCGCCCCAGACCGTGATAGGCAGGTCGCCGTGCTTCTCTTCCCGCGTCACGCGGCTTTATCTCCGGCGTCGTCCATCGTCACCGGCGTCCCGGCGTCGAAGCTATAGGTCGCGCCGTCCGTGACCAGGACGATGGTGCCGTCCAGAAACGTGCCGTATACCACCGCGCCCGCGTCGAAATAACGCTGCAGCGCGGTCGTGTGCGGATGCTTGTAGGTATTGCCAAGCCCCGCGCTTATGACCACGTAGTCCGGGTCCACGATGCTCATAAACACCGCGCTGGATGAAGTCCGGGAAGCGTGGTGGGCGGCTTTCAGGATATCTACCTTCCGAAACCGGTTCATCAGGTCTTTCTCCGACTGCGCTTCCATATCGCCAGAGAGAAATATGCTTACGTCGCCGTAAGTGAGGATCGCCACGATACTGTTGTTGTTGGCGTCGGCGTAACGCTTGACCGGAGTGATGATCTCCAGGGAGACTTTATCGTCGATGACGATGACCGTATCTTCAGCGACCAGGAAGGAGCAATTCTCCTTTGTGCTTCCGGCTTTGAGAAAATTCTTGAAAGCGGCGGTATCCTTTGTCTCCCCGTTATGCAAAATCATATCGACGTCAAAGGCATAAATCACGTCGGTCAGGCCGCCGACATGGTCCGCGTCCGGATGGGTCGCTATGATCAACTCGATGGGCCCGTCTACGTATGGCCTGATATAGTCGACCACTGTCTTTCCGGCGGCGGCGACCCCCGCGTCGATGAGGATCTCATACTCGCCGTAGTTAATGAATATCGCGTCGCCCTGCCCCACGTCGATGAAGGATATCTCCATGGGGATGCACTCATCCGCCGCGTCGCTGATGTATACCGTCTGTGTCTCCGCGACCCATTCCACGTCATAGCCCAGCGTTTCCGTCACGTAGCGGACAGGGATGAGTATCCTGCCGTCCACATTGATAGGCTCCTGCTCCGCGAGATATATCCGCTCGTTGTTGATAAAAATCCCGATATCGTTTGTATGGATACCCGCCCTCGCGTCTATCCTGGCTTCCGCCCCGGCGTTGGCTTTCGCCACTTGTATGCCCGGCTCGTTGATGTATACGGCCTGGTTCGCGCTGTCCCACTCCACATGGTAGCCGATCTGCTCAAAGATCGACCGCACCGGGACAAGTATGCGCCCGCCGCTGTTCGCCAGTGGCCGGTCGAAGTCTATCTCATTGTCATCGACGAATACAGACACGCCCCCGGCTTGCCCGGCGTCGGCTAAAACCGCGGTACTGAACGAGAGCACGAATGCGGTCATCATGATCAGGATGAAAAGCCGCTTAGTCATAGAAAGCCTCCGATCTGCCTTTTTATGTGTATTTTTCAACGGACAGGTTTTACCATAATGAGTATAATACACATAGGGACGGTACGCAAAGTCTTTTTGTGTTATCGCCTTTTTGTGTTATAATGAAAGACGGTATTTTTACGGAAACAAATGATCAGGAGTTGATTTTTCATGAAAGGTAATCAAAAAGCGGTCAAGGCTATCGCCCTCGCGGCGGTGCTGGTATTGTTTGTCGTCGTCGGCCTGATCGCCCGGGGCGACGGCTCCGGCGACAACTTCAGCGAGACCTTCTGGGCGCTCATCCCGCCCATCATCGCCATCGGGCTGGCCCTCATCACCAGAGAGGTCTATATCTCCCTCTTTGTGGGCATCATCACCGGGGCGCTGCTGTACGCGAACTTCAACGTGGAGGGCGCGATGCTCGCCATCTTTACCGAGGGCTTCATCGGCAGCCTGGCGGACGACTGGAACATCGGCATTCTCATGTTCCTGGTCATGCTTGGCATACTGGTTTCCCTGGTCAACAAAGCGGGAGGCTCCGCAGCGTACGGCGTATGGGCGGCGAAGAAAATCAAATCCAGGACCGGCGCCCTCCTTGCCACCAGCGCCCTGGGCGTGTTGATTTTTGTGGACGACTACTTCAACTGCCTCACCGTGGGCAGCGTCATGCGCCCCCTGACCGACAAGCACAATATCTCCCGGGCAAAGCTCGCGTACCTCATCGACGCCACGGCCGCGCCTATCTGCATCATCGCCCCAGTATCCTCCTGGGCGGCGGCGGTATCCGGCGTGGTGGACAATACGGACGGCTTCGCCTGGTTCGTCAGGGCTATCCCTTACAACTTCTACGCCCTGCTCACCCTTGCCATGGTGCTCACCATCGCCTTGCTGCGGTTCGACTACGGCCCCATGAAGGTCCACGAGGACAACGCCGTCAATAAGGGCGACCTGTATACGACGCCGGAGCGCCCCTACCAAAACGCGGAAGCGGAAGTCCCTTCAAGCAAGGGCGGCATCATCGACCTGGTGCTGCCGGTCATCGTGCTGGTCGTATGCTGCGTCATCGGCATGGGTTATACCGGCGGCCTCTTTGAAGGCGCGTCCTTCGTGGAAGCCTTCGCCGACTGCGACCCCTCCATCGGCCTCGTGCTGGGCGCTTTCGTGGCCCTGGCTTTCACCTTCTTCTTCTACATCTTCCGGCGGATACTGACGCTGACGGAATTCAACGAAGCGATCTCCAAGGGCTTCTCCGCTATGGTGCCCGCCATCCTGATCCTCGTATTCGCCTGGACACTGAGCGGCATGACCGGCCTTCTGGGCGGGGCGGAGTACGTAAGCGGCTTGCTGGAGAACAGCGCTTCCAGCCTGTACAACTTCATGCCCGTCATCGTCTTCCTCATCGCCTGCGGCCTGAGCTTCGCCACCGGCACCTCCTGGGGCACTTTCGGCATCCTGCTGCCCATCGCGGTAAGCGTGATGGACCCCGCCTCCGAGCTGATGGTCATCACCATATCCGCCTGCCTGGCGGGGGCCGTATACGGCGACCACTGCTCGCCCATATCGGATACGACGATCATGTCCTCCACCGGCGCTCAGTGCGAGCACATCAACCACGTATCCACGCAGCTGCCTTACGCCAGCCTTGTCGCCGCGGTGACCGCCGTGATGTACATCCTGGCTGGCTTCGTGCAGAACGCCTTCATCGTGCTGCCTCTGGCACTGCTGGTCATGGTGGGCGTCTTAATCGCCATGAAGTCCATGAGCAAAGGGAAGCAGGCCGCGTAAAGCAGAATCAAATATTATAACAGGAGTTGCCAATATGCCGATTACAGATTTTCTTGTGAAAAACGCCGAACTCTACGGCGACAAACTATGCCTGACGGAAATCAACCCCGAGCTTGAGGTCAAAGGCGGCTGGACCTGGAAAGAGCTCACCCTGGTGGAAACCGCCGCTAGCGGCCCCTACCGCAAGGACTTGACCTGGCGCGCCTTCGACGACATGGCCAACCAATTCGCCAATCTGCTGATCAGCCGGGGGATAACCCGGGGGGATAAAGTTGGCATACTGATGATGAACTGCATCGAATGGCTGCCCATCTACTTCGGCGTCCTGAAAGTCGGCGCCGTGGTGGTGCCTTTGAACTTCCGCTACTCCTCCGACGAGATCATGTACACCCTGGGCCTTGCGGACGTATGCACCCTGGTGACAGGGCCGGAGTTTACCGAGCGCATCCAGGCCATCTCGGGGGATATCCCCGGCGTGCGTATGATATTCTTCGTAGGCCGGGATTGCCCGGATTTCGCCGAGAGCCTGGGCCTCGCGGCGGACGCCCAGCCCAAGGCCGACCCGGGTATACCTCTTACCGATGAGGAAGACGCCGCGATCTACTTTTCCTCGGGCACCACGGGCTTTCCGAAAGCCATACTCCACTCCCACCTGAGCCTGGTCACCTCCTGCAATGTGGAGCGGAACCATCACGGCCAGACCCCCGACGACGTATTCCTCTGCATACCGCCCCTCTACCACACCGGGGCGAAGATGCACTGGTTCGGCAGCCTGCTCACCGGCGGGAGCGCCATCCTGCTGAGAGGCACCCGCCCGAAGTGGATCATCGAGACGGCGGCTTCGGAGAAAGCCACCATCGTATGGCTGCTGGTGCCCTGGGCCCAGGACATACTGGACGCCATCGAGAGCGGGGATATCCGCCCTGAGGACTACGACCTGTCCGCCTGGCGGCTCATGCATATAGGGGCGCAGCCTGTGCCCCCCAGCCTGATCCGGCGCTGGAAGAAGTATTTCCCCGGGCACGCCTACGACACGAACTACGGCCTCTCGGAGTCCTGCGGCCCCGGCGCCGTGCACCTTGGCCTGGAGAACATCCACAAGGTAGGCGCCATCGGCAAAGCCGGCTACCGCTGGCAGACGCAAATCGTGGACGAGTTGGGCGCCCCCGTGAAGCCCGGCGAAGTGGGCGAGCTCACCGTGCGCGGCGACTGTGTCATGCGATGCTACTACAAAGACCCCGAAGCCACCGCCGCGGTGCTGAAGGACGGCTGGCTGTATACAGGGGATATGGCTATGGAAGACGAAGACGGCTTCATCTTCCTGGTGGATAGGAAGAAGGACGTGATCATCACCGGGGGTGAAAACATATACCCCGTGCAGATCGAGGACTTCTTAAGAGGCCACGATAAAATCAAGGACGCCGCCGTGATCGGGCTGGCCGACCACAGGCTGGGTGAGATAGCCGTAGCCATCATCGAGATCAAGCCCGAGGCGGATTGCGGCGAGGTGGAGATACGCCAGTTCTGCGAGCAGCTCCCCCGGTATAAGCGCCCCCACCGGATCATATTTGACACGGTGCCGCGCAACGCCACAGGCAAGATCGAGAAGCCCAGGCTCCGCGCCAAGTACGGGGCGGACAGCGTGGTCAGGAAGCAGATCGAGGATTAGTGTAGCGTCATTAACAGAATTTGCAACCCGTTTTAATTCCTTTTTAATACTGGGTAAATTGTGATTAAACTTTCATCTGGTATAGTTAGGCCATAAAATATACCGGCGCACATACCGGATCGAAAGGAGTACACATCATGATCACATTAGAGCAAGTCGAGAAACTCAGGGAAAAAGCGGACGTCAGCTATGAAGACGCGAAAGCCGCGCTGGAGCTCACGGACGGCGACCTCCTGGAAGCCGTGATCCACCTGGAGAAGCAGGGCAAGATAGACGGCCCGGAGGTGGGCTCCTACAACACCCGCACCGGCGGCGCCCGGGACAGCTTCGAGGAAGAGGCCTACTTCGGGCGGAAGGGCAGAAAGCCCCATCACCGCCATGGCCGCTCTTACGGCCACGAACAGTATGAGCAGCAGTACAAGCGCCAGGGCCCCACCATCGGGCAGCAGCTCCACTACTTCTGGATGAAGTTCTGCGACCTGGTCAGGAAGACCAACGCCAATCAGTTCGAGGTAAGCCGTGACGGCCGTAGCCTGATCAGCATGCCGGTTACCCTTCTCATCGTTTCGCTGATCTTCTTCTTCTGGGTGACCCTGCCTCTGCTGATTATCGCCCTCTTCTTCGGCTGCCGCTACCGCTTCACCGGCCCTGACTTCGGCAGGGATTCCATCAACAGCATCATGGGCCAGGCTGCGGATACCGCGGACAACATCAAGCGCTCGGTGATGGAGAACGAAGCCGCCCGGAAGGAAAGCTGCGACAAGGAAAGCTGCGACGGCGAGCACGGCGGCTTTGAGATCAAGCTGAAGTTCGAGTCCGACAACGACAACGACGGCGACTGCGAGTAAGGAAAGAAATAACGATACGGGCACTCGGGCGCCTCTAAGAGATTAGAGGCGCTCAAGCGCAATAAACAACCGCGAATTTGCGTGGTTTTGAGCGTAATGCGATACTAGCACAAGGCAAGGCGGTGTTTCCTGTGGCGGAGCGGATACTTCTGATCGAAGACGAAGAAAAAATGGCGCGTATGGTGGAGCTGGAGCTCCTCCACGAGGGTTATCAGGTAGCCAAGGCTTACGACGGGGTCGCCGGGCTGGCGCAAGCCGAATCCGGCGGCTTTGACTTGATCCTGCTGGATATCATGCTGCCCGGCTTAAGCGGTATGGAAGTACTGCGCCGGCTGAGGCGGACCTCGGACACGCCGGTGATCCTCCTTACCGCCCGGGACGCGGTGATGGACAAAGTCTCCGGCCTGGATACCGGCGCCGACGACTATATCACCAAGCCCTTCGCCATCGAAGAGCTCCTGGCAAGGATACGGGCGGGCCTGCGCAAGAAGACGGCCCCGGAGCCCGCTAAAGGCGGCAAAGAGGGCGGCGCCGTGCTCACCGCTGCCGGGGGCCTGCTGACCCTGGACGTGGATCGCCATGAGATCAAGGTCAAAGGCGAGGCGGTAGAGCTGACCCTGCGGGAGTTCTCCCTGCTGCAGTACCTATTGGAAAACAAGGGCCGCGTACTGAGCCGGGACTCCCTGCTGGAGCAGGTATGGGGCTACGATTACGCCGGGGAGACCAACGCGGTGGACGTGTATGTGCGATTCCTGCGCAGCAAGCTGGACGAGCGCTTCGACCTGAAGCTGATCCACACCGTCAGAGGCATCGGCTACCAGATACGGGAAGAGTAGCGCAACGTCCACTAGTACTCCGTAACACCCGGGGCGCCGGACCTGACAGAGGAACCAGGTATGTCTAAGAGAAAAACAAAATCATCCTTATCCTTCCGGCTAAACGCCATATTATTCATCCGGCAGCTCAGGATCATGCTGCTGCTGGATGTGGTGATTTGCGTTTTGTTTTCCGCAGGATTTCTTTATTGTATAGACGCCGGGGTCATTCCCCTGCTTTCGGACAACATGGCGCAGCCGCCACAAAGCTCCGGCAGGGCCCGGCCAAGCCAGCCTGCCGCGCGGGTATACGCCGACGGGGAGATCCTGCGAAGCGAGGGGAACTGCGTCGTCCGTTGGGCGCAAACACAGCCGAAGTCCTTTCACCTGCCTGAAGGCGTCGTGAGGCGCCTGCCGGGGCCGGTCAGGAATCTTCATTATGGCCGCCATGTGTTCGCGGACAGCGCGCCGGGCGTCTCCCCGGAAGAGCAGCTCATGAGCCTGACTTATACGCTCTCCATCGATTACGAGGGAGGCTGGCTGGTGGCGGAGACCCCCATCGGTCTGCCCGTCTTCATCTTTAGCCGCTGCCTGGCGATCATCATGGCCATCCAGGGCTTGACGCTGCTGATCAATCTGGGCCGCAACGGCAAGAGCATCAGAAGAACCCTGAAACCTTTGCAGGAGCTGACAGCCACGACCCAGGCCCTCACCGCCAAAGGCGGCCGTCTGTCCCCCGAAGCTCTGAAGCGGCTCACCGGCGCCCTGGACTCCATCAATGTGAGCCACCTCGACGCCAGGCTGCCCCTCTCCGGGATCAGCAATGAGCTCAAGCCCCTGGCGGAAGCCATCAATGAGATGCTCACCCGCATCGACGACGCCTACCGCAGCCAGGTGCAGTTCGTATCCGACGCCTCCCATGAGCTGCGCACGCCCATCGCGGTGATCCAGGGTTATGCGGATCTGCTTACCCGCTGGGGCACGGAGGACCCGGAGACCATGCGGGAGTCCATCGCGGCTATCCGCCAGGAGGCCACGGCCATGAAGGAGCTGGTGGAGCAGCTTCTCTTCCTGGCGCGGGGAGACAGGGATTTCATCAACGGCGAGTGGAAAGCGGTGAACGTCTCCGCCCTGGGGGAAGACGTCCGCCGGGAAATCGAGATGATCGACGGCGCCCACCGGTTCACCGGGGAAATCACCCCCGGCGTGGTCGTCCAGGGCAACGAGGGCATGCTGAAGCAGCTGATGCGCATCCTCATCGACAACAGCATCAAGTATACCCCCGCGAACGGGCAGGTCATCCTGCGGGTAGAAGTAAAGGAAGACAAGGCAGCTATCGTCGTGCAGGATGAAGGGACGGGCATACCGGCGGAAGCCGTAGCCCATATCTTCGACCGCTTCTACCGGGCGGACGAGTCCCGCACCCGCAACACCGGCGGCGCAGGCCTGGGCTTGTCCATCGCCAAGTGGATCGCCCAGCGCCACAACGGGCAAATCGAGGTGGTCAGCCGCGAGGGGATAGGCACCAGGATGACGGTGCTCCTGCCGCTGCAGGCTGGCAGCGGCAACGTCGGCGGCGGCAACGCGGACGGCGGCAGTGTCGGCGGCGGCTTCGGCAGCGGAGGCGTCGGCGGCATGATACTCGATGAAACCGACACAGCAAGACGCATCCCTGAGCCCGAGCTGGTGCTCAGATAAGCCTCATAGTCGCGGCACAACAGATACAGCCCGGGCGAAGTGACGCTCAAGCGAAAGATTGAACGGTTTCGAATACCGGCCAAGCAAGGCAGTTCATACCAAATCCGTGGGTACGACAGGATGTCGTGCCAGCCGGAACGCGACAGGACGTCGCGTTGGAGGCGTCAGGATTTGTACGAAGCATTGCTATGGCCGGTCGAAACTGTGAACTTGAGCGGAGCGTCACTTTGCCCGGGCTTAGTTTGTGTTTACTTGGCGGGAGCCGGTTCGCTCTCCATGAGGGCGCCGGCGTTACGCACCACATTCTGCTTCCAGCGCCCGGAGATCAGGAAGCCGATGATCATGACCATGATGAATACGCTCGCCCCCGGCGCGCCCATGCCGATGCCCAGCAGCCCCCAGCCCATGTACAGGCCGAAGAAGTAGCTTACCGGCACCCGGATCAGCACCGAAGAGAGGATACTGTTGATGAGGGTGAAAGTGGTATGGCCGCCGCCCATAAATAAGCCGTTCAGGCAGAACATAAACGGGATGAACAGATACTCAAAGCTGAAGCTGCGTATGTAGGTGATGCCCGCTTCGATGACCGCCGGCTCGCTGGAGAAGATGGAGACGATCTGCCCGGGGAAGACCTGGAGCAGGGCGAAAAAGGAATAACTGACCACGATGGCCATGGAGGTGCCTATCCAGCAGGACTTCACCGCCCGGTCGAGCCTGCCCGCGCCAAAGTTCTGGGCGCACATCACCGAGACGGACATACTCAGGGCCTGCACAGGCATGAAGCCGAAGCCGTTGAAGCGCCCGATGGCGCCCACGGCGGCGGAAGCGTTGACCCCGCCCACCATATTGACCATAGCCGTGATGAAGATGAAGGAAAGGCTGGTCACGCTATTCTGTATGCAGGGAGGCATGCCGAAGCGGAGGATCAGCCTGAGTTGGTCTTTATAGATGCGGAATGAAGACAGCTTGAAGTCAAAAGAAAAATCATGCCGGATCATATAGACGATGCAAAATATCATGCTGGCCGCCTGGGAGATGACGGCGGATAAGGCCGCGCCCATGGCCGCCATGCCCATCCCCGCGATGAAGACGAAGTCCAGGATGATGCTCAGGATACTGGCGATAAGTACGAAGTAAAACGGCCTTCTTGAGTCCCCCATGCCCCGCAGGATGGCGGCGAAGGCATTGTAGCCGAAGATGAATATCATCCCCACCAGGGTGACGATGAGATAGTCCCGGCTATCTTTATAGGATTCGACAGGCGTCCGTATAAGATCAAGGATCTGGTCGGCGAAGACGAGGGACACGGCGGTGATCACCACGGAGAGAATCAACAGCAGGGTGATGATGGTAGCCGTGACTTTTTTCAACGCCTCGTGGTTTCCGGAGCCCACGTATTGGCCGATGACGATGCTGGTCCCCATGCATAACCCGATGATCATCTGGGTCAGGATGAAGGTGGTCTGCCCCCCTATAGTCACCCCCGACATGGCGGCGGCGCCGGCGAACCGCCCTACGACGAACATACCGACGAATGTATAAATGGACTGAATGAAGTTGGAGCCCAGTACGGGGAGGGCAAAGAGAATCAGGTTCTTGACGACGCTGCCTTCGGATAAGTTCTTTTCAAAATCTGCCATAGATTATCAAACACCTCAAGTCGTTATTATGCGCCCGGCAGCCGAGGCGCGCCATGGCTCACAGGGCGCCGGGCCATGGGCGCGGAGTTTCACAGGATCAGGCTCGCCCCGGTCATCTCCCCGGGCTGGGGCAGGCCCAGCAGCTCCAGCAGGGTGGGCGCTATATCCGCCAGCTTCCCGCCGTCCCGGAGCTTCTTGCCCTCAAGGCCGGCGCCGATAAGGATACAGGGGACGGGGTTGCAACTGTGGGCGGTCACCGGCTCGCCGGTATCGTCGTCCCACATCAGCTCCACATTGCCGTGATCCGCGGTGACGATGACCGCGCCGCCGGCTTCCAGTACGGCGTCTACCGTCCGGCCTACCCAGCCGTCTACCGTCTCCACGGCTTTGATGGCGGCGTCCATGACCCCGGTATGGCCCACCATATCGGGGTTGGCGTAGTTGAGGACGATGAGGTCGTACTTCCCGCCGCGGATATTGTCGATGACCGCCGCGCCTACCTCAGGCGCGCTCATCTCCGGCTGCAGGTCATAGGTGGCGACCTTGGGGGAAGGGATGAGTATCCTGTCTTCGCCGCTTAAGGGCTGCTCCTCGCCGCCGTTGAAGAAAAAGGTGACGTGGGCGTACTTCTCCGTCTCGGCGATCCGGAGCTGCTTCAGCCCCCGGTCCGCCGCCACCCGGCCAAGGGTAGCGCCCAGGCTCTCCGGGGGGAACGCGACCCGGGCAGGCAGCCCTTCTTCGTATTCCGTCATCGTGACCAGCCAGGGCTCGTGGTCCTCCGCCCGGATAAACACATTGAAATCCTTATCCGTGAACACATGGCTCAGCTCCCGCAACCGGTCGGTGCGGAAGTTGAACATGATGACGGGATCCCCGCCCTGTATGGTGGTCAGAGGTACCCCCCTGCCGTCTATGATCACGGAGGGGGTGACGAATTCGTCGGTCTCGCCCTTAGCGTAAGCCCGCTCCACGACCAGGGCCGCGGAAGACACCATCTGCCCGTGGGCGTAGACCAGGGCGTCGTAGCCTTTCTGCACCCTGTCCCAGCGCTTGTCCCTGTCCATGGTATAGTAGCGCCCGGCTACGGTGGCTATCTCCCCCGCGCCGATCTCTTTGATCTTCTCCTCCAGCTCCCGTATATAACCCAGCCCGCTCTTGGGCGGCGTATCCCTGCCGTCCAGGAGGGCGTGGATGTAGACTCTGTCCAACTCATGCTTCTTCGCCAGCTCCAGCAGGGCGTACAGATGGGTCATCTCGCTGTGGACGCCGCCGTCGGACACGAGGCCGATGAGGTGGAGGGGCTTGTCCTCGTCCTTAGCCTTTTGGCAGGCTTCATTGAGGACGGGATTGGCAAAGAAGCTGCCGTCCCGCACCGCCAGGTTGATCCTGGTCAGCTCCTGATACACCACGCGCCCGGCGCCTATATTCAGGTGGCCGACCTCTGAGTTGCCCATCTGCCCCTCAGGCAGACCTACGTCCTCGCCGCTGGCGGCTAGGGCTGTGGACGGGTATGCCGCCCTGAGGCGGTCTATACCGGGCGTGGGGGCGACGGCAGTGGCGTCGTAGCGCTTATCCGCTTCCGGGGGCGCCACCCCCCAGCCGTCCATGATGATCAGCATAACCGGTTTATAGCTCATAGCCCGCTCCTTTCGCGGATGGTTGTCGATGCGGCAATCTGAGTATACCATACAGCTACCATGGCCGCAATGTCAGCGCGGCTTCACGTGCCCGCGCCTTCGGGCCCGCCACGGCAGGGCTTCTCCCAGGGCGAAGCATGTGAAGGCGGCCGCCACGACGGCAAAGAGCAGCAGCGTCCCCCCCGCCTCGCCGGTGACCGGCAGGAAGCCCAGGGGCGACAAGGCGTATTCATCGAACTCCCACAGATGCAGCTCCTCGTTCCAAATCCACTCGCCCAGGGGCGCGCCTTCTTCGTTGAACTCGATAAAGTGGCCCCACTCGTCCATCTCCACGGTAAACTCGGGTTTGTTTGGCACAGGGGGCAGATCATGATCCATGCCGCCGGGCTCGCGTTCCGCCAGGGGGTCTTCCCCCTCCGGCACTTCGGCGTCCCGGAGGTTTTCCACATCCGATGTATCGGTCACATCCCGCCAGGCCCCGTCCTCCGCGGGCTTCTCCGCCACGCCCGCCGCGGCGGCTTCGAAACCGGATGTGGGATAGTAACCCGCGCTCATGTCTTCTTCACCCGCCCATGAAGGCGCGTACCTGCCCAGGGCGTCCAGTACATTTAGGTACACCCCGTAGCCGGGTATGTCCCCGGCGTTCCCGCCGATACGGATAAAGCGCTCCAGGAGCTCTTCGATGGCGTCTACCGCCTCGGTCACAGCCTGCACATTCTGCCTCTTGATGGAAGCCTTCTCCTGATAAGGATTGACGCCGTCGATGAGGTCGGTGAGCCCGCTCCTGATCCTGGCGTACTCCGTGAGCAGCTCATTGTCTTTGGCGAGAAGGGCGCTAAGCAGGTCATACTGCGCCTCGAGGGCTTTCCGCACATCCGGGTCGCCGATGCGGTCGTAAGCCGCCAGAGCGCTCTGTATAGCCGCCATGTCCGTGATCCTCACCGTATCCTCAGTGAGCGCCAGGGCGCCGGCGTACTGCTCCAGATAGTCCAGGTATCCGGCATACTTGGCGAAGGCCGAGCGGAAATGATTGTATACTTCGACGTCTTCAAGATCCTCCTGCGGCGCCCCGAAAGCCGCGTAGCCGGTGACCACGGGCACGGCTTCGTCGAAGATACGCTTCTCTGCCTCGGGGCTGTGGATGATGGCGGACAGTACGGCATAGTCGTCCACAGGGGCGTCCAGGGCGTCCCCCAGGGTCAGCCTCAGGGCGGCGATCTTGTCCCTGGCGTCCCGGTAGGCGTAGGCCTTCCGGAGCAGGGTCCTGAAGTACTCGATCTCCGGGTTGGCGTAATACCTGGCGTCCTCGTCGGGCAGCCCGTCGTAGTCCTCACCCGTAGCCGCTTCCAGGGCCTCGATGAGCTCGTCTACCGTATCCCACGCGGCAGCGCCCGGGAGCTTCGGTATGTCCCCCAGGCTGATGTGATACAGCCCGTCGTGCTTGTCAAAGTAGTCCAGGGCCGCTTCGTAGGAGGCGATCCAGGACTTCACCCGTAAGTATGCTTCAAAGGCATCCGAGTCAAGTTCATCTGGTAGATCGCTTTCGCTGTCTTCCGCGTAATCCGCCAGAAAATCCTCGAACTCATCTTCGATTTTCTCTATATGCTCTTTCGCCTGGCTTAGTGAATATGCGTTGACCGTATCTCTGTCCTCGAAATCCGTTAATTCCTTGTATATATCCTCACTAATACTATGAAGCCGCTTGACTTTCTCAGCCAGCGCGGACAGGGTGGTGATGGCCTCGCTTTCCAGCACCAGCAGGGCCTTCGCTTCCGGGGACAGCTTATCGTAGGCGTCGTTGGCGGCGATGATTTTCCCGTAGTTCTCGTCCTTCACCTCATGAAGGGTGAGCTTAACCACATCGCCGTAGTCATCTAAGAACTCATGTACCTCCACATAGACGCCGATGGCTTTCTCCGTCTCCGCGAGGTATCCATAATTATCCAGCCCCGCCGCCGAACCTGTATCCCCGACATAGTCCGCGACCCGCTTCTTCGCCTCCTCCAGCAGTTCCTCCACATGCTCCAGGTCCCCGGCGTGGGTACGGATGTACTCTGTGGTACGGTAGTCCCCCAGGGCGGCGATGGCGTCGTTGGCGTCTGCTTTCAGCGTATTTACCATGAAGCTCTCCACGGTTTTGTTCCCCGCCCAGTCGTACACCGTGACCCGGATCTCATACTTCCCCTGCAGCCCGTCGGCGCCATTGGGCACGGACAAAGCCAGCATCCGGTCGGTCAAGGATATCTCCCCCGTGCCGTAGGGCTCGCCACCTCCATCCGTCAGAGGCTCCCCCTTGGCGTCCAGGTACTCGATCTCATAGGCGATGACGCCCCAGCCCTCGTCGGTCATGTGAAATACCTGGGGCGCCTGTTCGTATTCCCCTTTCGCGTTGCGGGTGAGGGAAGCCGGGCCCGGCGCCACCGCGGGGGGGACGTCGTCGCTCCTGACGTCAAAAGTCCTCACCAGGGGGTCGGATACGCCTCCTATATCATCCTTCACTACCAGCTCCACGCGGTACTTCCCGATGGGGGAATCCTTCGTGATCTCCAGCAGGATATCGCTATCCGTAGGCGGGTGGTCGTCGGTGAAGGTCACTGTCTTGATCACTTCGCCGTCGGGCCCCTTGATCGTATATACCCATTCCACGATGGGGTCTTCATTCCCACCGGTGGACGAGGTATCCAGGGCGCTGATCTCGATGGGCTTATCGTCGGCTATCCTCTTCACTTCGATGGCTTGCAGGGGCACCCGGGGGTTTGAAGGCGAGACTTCCCCCTCCACGCCCCTCAGGGTGAATATGGCCGTGGGCTTGCTGCCGCCGCTGGGCACGTCGCCGAAGTCAGTATCAAATGTCCTGCTATCGTAGATGTACTTCGCCAGGGCTTTGATGAGGGCGTCCCCGGTCTCCTCAAAGGTCTCGCCGTTGTCCAGCAGGTCGCCGGTAGGCTTCTTGCCGCCGTCGTCGAGCAGGGAGTTGGCGCTATTTGTGAGGTAAAACACTTCGTCGCTGCGTAGGCGGTTGACGGTGTCCCAGTAGTTGTCCTTATTCAGATAGTCTTCCTCGTTGATCTCCTGATCCGTGATGTTGATGAAGTAGCGGTCCACGTCCGCGGCGGTATTGAACTGGGCGTTCTTCAGATTCAGGAAGGAATCCTTCAGCTGGGTCGCCATGAGCACGTCGGAGAACTGAAATGCCGTGCCCCGGGCGCAGCCATGCCCCGCGTAGCTGGCCAGGGGGCCGAAGCCGTAGAAGCCCGTGTTCTCAAGGGCCCACTCTTTCTCCACGATGTCGTCGGAGCCTACATTGTTGGCCGCCACATTGATCTTCGTATCCGAGAAGGTGATGCGCCAGTGGCTCTGGGCGCCTGTGGGGTATCCGGCGAAAGATGTGCCGACCTTAGTCAGGTAGTTTGCGATGAAGTACTCGGCTTTGGACGTGCTGGTATTCTGTGCCGAGGTCCCCTGTATAGCCGCCGGGGTGACGTTGTCCTTGAGCTTGTAGAGGCAGACCTCCTTGATCTTACAGTCGGAGTCCTGGTCGAAACGGAAGTAAAGCAGGTAGCCTTTCTGGTAGCCGCTCCCCCCCGCCCCGGTGTTTCCCGTATTGATGAGAAACCCTGTGCCAAACAAGCTGTGGTCGTTGACAAAGGCGCTGTTTACGTCAAACTCGATGGTGCCGAAGCTCTCTTCCGTGATGGGATAGTACATGAAATCCACCAGGTTGCCCTTCCCGTAGCCGGAAAATATCATATTGGCGAATTTGCTGTCGCTGCCGGGCTTCGACGTGGAGTAGGCGTAGATATGCTCCCGGAGCTGCCATACGAGGCGGAAGCCGTTCATGCCGTACTTCCCGTTCACCGCCTGGATGGTGGCGGTCGTCCTCCCGGCGGCGGGTATGCCGTAGAGGGGGGCGTAGTTGTAGCCGTCATTCCCGTGGTAAGCCTCGGCGAAAGCGGTATTGATGAAATTTGTGCCGGAAGTGGCCGCCTTCGTAGAGGGGCCGGCCCAGGGGCCGTCTTGGGCGGGTACCCACCATGCCCGCGCGCCATTTGGGTCCCAACCCGTGTCCGTGTGGTCGTAGACGTACCATTCCCGGGTATTCGTGGCGTCCAGCTCCACCCGCAGGAGGCTGATGTTGTAGTTGTCGATGCTGAAGTCATAGTTATCCGGGTCGTCCACGCCCAGCTTCGTGAGCTCGGCCCTCAGCTTGTCGATGAGGTCCTGCTCCGACGTGCAGGCCAGCAGCTTATCTAAAAGCTCCGCGTCCACGTTGATGAGGATATCCTTGCTCTTCACCGGCTGATATATGCCGCCTTCGGCGTCAAAGGCCAGCACGCCGACTCCCACGGGCGCGGCGGCGAGGGCGAGGGCCAATACGGCTGATGAAATAATATACAGCAGCTTGATCCTTTTCATCGTTTTCATAACACTATACGCTTCCCTTCGTTTGTATCAGTGGGCCCGGGAGGCGGAAGCCTTCCCCGCCGGCGGATAGGACCGGCGCACCCTTATTATCCGTATCCCCATTATAATCGAGAAAATGCACAATTAACAGTAATAATAATTGTGGCGCATTAAAAAATCTGTTATGATGAAGAAGCGAAATAATAAAAATGATTATAGATAAGTGTAATAAGTCTGCGCGTCGCAATGTATTAGGTGCAAGCATGTTAAAACCATACTTTCAAAGCGGAGGCGTACTATGTCCATGAGACTGAAAGCCGCGGCGGTGATAATGGCGATCATCTTCGTTTTCACCACGGCCAGCCTTTTTCTGGGTCTGTCCTTCACCCGGAGCAGCATGACGGCGGCTATGGAGCAGCAATTGTCCCTGGCGCTGGATATAGCCGACACTGTGGTGGCGACGAAGATCAGCCTGCTGAAGTCCAATGCCGAGACCATCGCCGAGCGGCTCAATGCCTGCGCGGAGGGGGAGCTGCAAGGCGTCCTTGACTCCCAGCTTGGTGAATTCGCCGACTTCATCGCCCTCACCGTGCTCCACGACGACGGCATCGTCGCCGGCTGCGGCACGCCCATGACCCCCCACGACATACTGATGGAGAGCCAGTACATACACCAGGCCCAGCAGGGCGCCCCCGTACTTTCCTCCACCCTCATCGACGACGCCAGCCATGAGATGGTCATGTACGTGTTTGCCGATATGGACCAAGACCGCGTCCTGGGCGCCACCATCCCCGGGATGTTTTTTTCCGATACCCTGTCCGGCTACCGGCTTTGGGAGACGGGGAATATATTCATGCTGGACGGCGAGGGCACCTTCATCGCCCACTACCGCGCCGAGCTGGTGCTGGGGCAGCACAACTTCATCCTGGAGTCCCGCACCGACCCGGAGCTGCGTACGGCGGGGGGCTTCTACCAGAGCATGCTCACCGGGACAGGGGCCGGCGCCGGCAGGTACGACTATGAAGGGCAGGAGCGGCTGTGCGTCTACAAGGGGATAACCGGCTCGGCGGCGGGCTGGTATATCTGCGCCACGGCGCCCCTGAGCGAAAGCCCTCAGCGCAACGTGCAGACGGCCCTGATCCTGGCGGCTTTGTCCTTCCTGGCGGCGGGGCTCGTGGTATCCGCCCTGGTATCGGGCCAGGTCATCAAACCTTTCATCAAGATCGAGACCCAGTACCGCAACCTGGAGACCCTGAACGACACGGTGAAGCAGCAGGCGGCATTGATCCGAGACGACAACGAGCGCACGCGCCTGCTCCTGGACGCCACCCCCCTGGCCTGCCGCCTGTGGAGCAGGAACTATGAGATCATCGACTGCAACGACGAGTCCGTGAAGCTCTTCGGCATGAGGGACAAGGACGAATACATATCCCAGCGCTTTGACATCTCCCCGGAGTACCAGCCCGACGGAAGGCGCTCCCATGACCTGGTCTACGAGATACTGGACCGGGTATTTGAAGAAGGCGGCAGGACCGTATTTGAGTGGATGCACCAGAATTCCCAAGGCGAGCTCATCCCCGCCGAGATCACCCTGGTGCGCGTCCCCTATGGGCTGGACTACGCCGTAGCCGGATACACCAGGGACCTGCGCGAGCAGAAGCGGATGATCGGAGAGCTGGAGCGCCGGGACGACTTGCTAAACATCGTGAACGACGCGGCGGGCATACTGCTCCGCTCGGAGCCGGACGCTTTCGAGCGGGATCTCTACCGCTGCATGGGCCTCATCGCGGAAGCCTTGGGCGCCGACCGCGTATCCATCTGGAAAAACCACCGGGAAGAGGGCCTGCTGCACTACAGCCAGGTCTTCGAATGGAAGGAAGGCGTAGGGGCGGACGAATTAGAGAGCTTCGTCAGCATCTCCGAACCCAGGCGCTACGGCAAGACGCTGCCCGGCTGGGAGGAAAGGCTTGCCGGGGGGGAAAGCATATACGGCCTGGCCAGGGACATGGAGCCCGGCCCCCGGGCCCATCTCGAAGCCCAGGGGGTACTGACCGTATTTGTCACGCCGGTATTCCTTCAGGATCAATTCTGGGGTTTCGTAGCCTACGACAACCATCAGATGGAGACAGCCTACGCGGAAGGGGAGCGGATGACCATGCGCTCCGGGGGCATCGTCATAGCCAACGCCCTTTTCCGCTACGAGATGATGCTGAGCGTGCAGGACGCTTCCGACAGGCTGGAAGCCGCCTTGAGCGAAGCCCAGGACGCCAGCCAGGCGAAGAGCAACTTCCTGGCTAATATGAGCCACGAGATGCGGACGCCCCTCAACGCCATCCTCGGCTTATCCGAGCTGACCCTGGAAGCCGGGCGGATGGAAGAAGAGGACAGGATCAACCTGGAGAAGATCAACAACGCGGGCATGACCCTGATCAGCACGGTAAACGACATCCTGGACATCTCCAAGATCGAGGCGGGGAAATTCGAGCTCATCTCCGTGGAGTACGACCTGCCCAGCCTGCTAAACGACACGGTCACTCAGAGCAGTATGTTCATCGGTGAAAAATTCATCGACTTTGTGTTAAATATTGACGAAAACCTCCCGGCGCGGCTCCTGGGGGACGAGCTGCGCATCAAGCAGGTGCTGAATAATCTCCTGTCCAACGCCTTCAAGTACACCCGGGAAGGCACGGTGGAGCTGAAGGTGCGCTGCCAGCGGGAGGGCGAGGAAGTCATGTTTACCGCCGACGTGCGGGATACGGGGGCGGGGATCCTGCCGGAAAACATCGACAAGTTGTTTGAAGATTACTCCCAGGTAGACCAGAAGTCCAACCGGCGCATCATGGGCACCGGCCTGGGGCTCCCCATCGTGAAGAAGCTCATCGAGATGATGGGCGGCTCCATATCCGTAGAGAGCGAGTACGGCGTGGGCAGCGTCTTCACCGTCCGCCTGCCCCAGCACTATGTATCCGACGAGGTCATCGGCCCGGCGATGGCGGAAAACCTCATGTCCTTCCACTTCTTCGAGCAGAAGCGCGACCAGAATGCCAAGCTCTCCCGGGTCAGCCTGCCTTATGCCCGGGTGCTGGTGGTGGACGACGTGGCCACCAACCTGGACGTGGCTAAGGGCTTGATGAAGCCCTACGGCATGACCATCGACTGCGTGGCAAGCGGCCAGGAGGCCATAGATGCCATACGGGACGCCGAAGTGCGCTACAACGCCGTATTTATGGATCATATGATGCCCGTCATGGACGGTATCGAAGCCGCTCAGCGCATACGCGAGCTCGGCACGGACTACGCGAAAAGCGTACCCATCATCGCCCTTACGGCCAATGCCTTGAGCGGCAACGAGGAAATGTTCCTAAGCAAGGGTTTTCAGGCCTTCATCTCCAAGCCCATCGATATCAACCACCTGGACACGGTCATCCGCCTGTGGGTGCGGGACAGGGAGCAGGAGAAGCTGTACTACGCCCGGCAGATGGAGCTGAATATCGGCATGGATCAGGAGGAGTACAAGAAGCAGAGGCGGGCCGTCTCCGACAGGAGGAGCGGGATAGACCGGCGGGCCCTGGGCAAAGGCCTGGAAGGGGTGGACATCGACGAAGGGATCGAGCGCTTCGGCGGCGACGAGGACGCCTACTTCGACGTACTCCGCTCTTTCGTACTAAATACGCCCCCCCTCCTGGAGGCGGCCAAGGGCGTCACCGGGGACAACCTCCCCGACTATACCATCATCGTCCACGGCATCAAAGGCTCAGGCCGCGGCATCTGCGCCAACGAATTCGCCGACATCGCGGAAGCTCTGGAGAAGGCGGCCAGGGCGGAGGACTTCGACTTCGTAGACGCCCACAACGCCTCATTCCTAAGCGCCGCGTGGAAGCTCATCTCGGATATGGACGACATGCTTCTGAAAATCTATCTGGATAACCCCAAGCCCGTCAAAGACGAACCCGATATGGCCACCCTGGACAAGCTTTCGGAAGCCTGCGCGAATTACGATATGGACAGCGCCGACACTGCCCTGGCGGAGCTGGAGTGCTTCGAGTACGAGACCAACGGCGAGCTGGTTCCCTGGCTCCGGGAGAATGTGGAAGATGTGAATTTTGCCCTGATCATCGAAAAGCTCAACGAATACCACCGCCGCCGGAAAGCGAACTGACGCCAGCGCCCCGCGACGCCGCAAACCAAAGGAGGACGCCTCATGGATAGCCCCCGTTCAAAAATCGTCTTAGTCGACGACAACAAAGCCACCCTGACCCTGGGCAGGAATCTCTTAAAGACATTTTATGAGGTCTACCCCGCCTCGTCGGCGGAGAAGCTCTTTGACCTTCTGGAAAACATCACCCCCGACCTGATCCTTCTGGACGTAGAGATGCCGGATGTGAACGGCTTCGAGGCCATAAAGCGGCTGAAAGCCGACCCGCGGTATGTGGGCACGCCGGTGATCTTCCTGACGTCGAAGAGCGACGATTACAGCGAGATGGAAGGCTTCGACCTGGGCGCGGTAGACTATATCACCAAGCCCTTCTCCAACCCGCTCCTGCTCAAGCGCATCGAGAGCCAGCTTCTCATCGTCAAGCAGCGCAACGACCTCCTGGCCAGCCAGGCGATACTACAGGACTACGCGGAAAACCTGGAGATCAAGGTGAAGGAGAAGACGGCGGAAGTCATCACTCTGCAAAACACCGTGCTGGCTACGGTGGCGGATCTGGTGGAATTCCGGGACAAGCTCACCGGCGGCCACATCACCCGCACCCAGCGGTACCTGCAGGCCCTCCTCGACGAGCTGCACCGGACCGGCACGTATCTTGACCAGATCGCCAAGTGGGACGTGGACTTCTTCCTGACTTCGGCTCAGCTCCACGACGTAGGGAAGATCGCCATCACCGACCTCATCCTGAATAAGCCCGCGAAGCTCACCACAGAAGAGTTCGAGGTGATGAAGACCCATGTGTCCGCCGGGGTGGACGCTATCGAGCACATCATCCAGCAGACGGAGGAAAGCGACTTCCTGGACCACGCCCTGCTCATCGCGGGGACGCACCATGAGAAGTGGGACGGGAGCGGGTACCCCGTAGGGCTGAAGGGGCGCAACATCCCCATCGAAGGGCGCCTCATGGCCCTGGCGGACGTGTACGACGCGCTTATCTCCAAGCGGCCATATAAAGAAGCCTACACCCATGAGGAAGCGTGCAGGATCATCGAGGAAGGCGCGGGGAGCCATTTCGACCCGGATCTCGTCCAGGCCTTCCGCAATGTGAAAGATCAGTTCGCCCAGATCGCCCGGGAGATCGTAGACGGCCGCGCGTAAGCCAAGGCGGTATATGCCTGAGTATTTGCCCCATGTCAGGCTGTATGATAGAAATTTTTATTAAGGGGGAGCGGAAAAATGAAGATTCGCACAAAGATCCTTTGCGGCTTCATCGTCATGGCGGTCATCGCCGTGATACTGGGAGGCGCGGGGCTGATAGCCACCATGTCTTTGGACAACATCACGACTGAGCTGAAGGAGCTTCAGCATGAGAGCGACAGCGTATCGAATGTGCTGAACGCCCACTATGTATGGAGGCAGTCCCTTACCGAGTCGGTCCTGCTGGGGGTAGAGTTTACCGGATCCCTCAACCCGCATACCTGCGCCCTCGGGGTGTGGCATGACAGCGACGAGGCGAGGAACATGAGAGACCCGACGCTGCTGGCTATGCTGGCGAGCCTGGACGACCCCCACGAGTTCATACACACCGAAGCGGCCAATGTCGTCGCCCTGATGAGGGCCGGGGATACCGACGGCGCTACGGAGTATCTGAATAACGTCATCTTCCCAAAGACGGCGGAGGTCATCTCCATCCTTTCCAATATGCAGTCCCGGTATAACAGTATTGTCGTAGAGAAGGACGAGGAGAGCATACGGGTAGCCAATACGATGCAGGTAGTAACCGTCGTGCTCACCATCTTAGCTCTGGGCATAGCTATATTTCTTGCGTTTTTCATCTCCCGTATGATCTCGGCGCCCCTGGCGCCCCTATCCGCCTTCATGAAGAAAGCGGGGTCAACCGGGGATATCAGCCTCGTGGGGAACGACGCCGTCGTCATCGAGAAGTACTCCAGGAATAAGGATGAGATCGGCGAATGCATAGCGGGCGCCGCGTCCCTCATCGGTCACATCACCAGCATCGCCGGGGAGCTGGAGACCTTGGCCGGGGGCGACCTCACCCTGGATGTGGAGCTCCTGTCCGACAAAGATACCATGGGGCAGTCCCTGGCAAGAACGGTGGACAACCTAAACGAGATGTTCAGGGAGATCAATGTATCCACTTCCCAGGTCTCCACCGGCTCCAAGCAGGTGGCGGACGGCGCCCAGACCCTGGCCCAGGGCTCCACCCAGCAGGCCGCGTCCATCGAGGAGCTCTCAAGCTCCATCGCCGAGATCGCGGACAAGACCAAGGCCAATGCTGAGATCGCCGACAAGACCGCCAAGCTGGCGGAGGCCATCATCGGGAGCGCGGAGAAGGGCAGCCGCCAGATGGACGAGATGATGGAGGCGGTGAGGGAGATCAACCAGGCCAGCCAGAGCATCAGCCGGGTCATCAAGGTCATCGACGACATCGCCTTCCAGACAAATATACTGGCCCTCAATGCCGCCGTGGAAGCGGCCCGGGCAGGGGAGCACGGCAAGGGCTTCGCCGTGGTGGCGGAGGAAGTACGCAACCTGGCGTCCAAGAGCGCGGAGGCCGCCAAGGAGACCGGCGCCATGATCGAGAACTCCATGGAGAAAGCCGGCCTGGGGGCGCGCATAGCGGAAGAGACCGCCGCCAGCCTGGCGGAGATCGTGTCCGGCATCGACGAGAGCAGCCGCTTTGTGAAGGAGATCGCCAAGGCTTCCGAGGAGCAGACCCTGGGCATAGAGCAGATCAATACCGGCATCGACCAGGTAGCCCAGGTGGTGCAGCAGAATAGCGCCACCGCCGAGGAAAGCGCCGCCGCATCCGAGGAGATGAGCGGGCAGTCCCACATACTGGAGGAGCTGATCCGCCAGTTCAAAGTGAAGAATGCCGGCCCGGGTCAGGGGCAGGAGGCATACCGGGGCATGCAGCCGAAGCGGGCCTTCGTGCCCGGCCCAAGCTACGCCCTGGGCAGCGGCGACGGCTACGACAAGTATTAAGATATAAACAGAATCCGCCGGCTTCCCTTATGGCGCCGGCGGATTCATTTTGTGCCGTCTACGCGATCATAGCTTTTGATTGCGCTTGCCCTGGAGGGTATTTAGCTGCCCCACCAGGTTCGTGAGAGACGAGCCGTCGTCGAAGGCGAACTTCATCCCGTAGTGGCGGATGACCGTATCCTTCTTAAAGGTGCGCATGACCGTGCACTTCTCGGTGAACCAGGTCTTCTCCAGCATAAACTGGATCAGGACTTCCTCGCCCTGCTCCATGACCGTCTCCGTGGCGATGAGCAGCCCGCCGGCGCTGATGTCGATGATGCGGATGTCCATGGGCTCCTGGCCCTCCCGCTTGAGTACAGCATCGATGAGGACGGAGATGCGGTAGAATGCCCTGTCGTTCTCCGTCTTGATGACGGCGCCCCTGAAGAGCTTCACCGAGGAGTTCTTATTCAGGTATACCTTGGACACGAAGTGGCAGCTCTCCTGGTTCTGCATGATCACCGATACTTTGACCACGTCGTTGAACTTCACCGGTATGCGCCCGTGCTTATAGTTGATCTCGATATCGTCGTTTTCGATGAGGTCGATCTTCCCGTAGCCCAGGAGCTGATTATCCATGGTGAGTATCTCGCAGGTGCGCCCATAGATGGCCCCGGCCAGATTGAAGTCCCGGTGCTCGCAGTAGTGGAAGATGATGGTGTCGTCCCTGACGATGTGGTCGAGCCAGCCGGTAAGCAGCTCCAGTACCTGGCGGTACGGCTCCCGGTCGGACACCGCGGTGGGTATAGCCCGCTGGACGCTCTTTGACCGGAAGCTCTTCACCGAATCCATGCACGCGAGTATGGCGGCCCGTAAGTCGTTGTGAAAGGCCTTGTGGACGTCCATGAGAGGGTAGTCGTTCTCCTCCATCAGGGCGTCTTCCGCCGCGAAGTGCTCCTCCAGAAGCCCCATCATGCCGTCAAGGAAGTCGACGGCGCCCTTCATAGTGAGGGTATCGTCGTTCTCTTCTTCGAAGGCATTGATCCTCTGGAAGAGGCCCTTATGCTGCTCGTCTATCTGCTCGATGCCGGAGCTGTACTCGTCGGACCATGCGCGGATCGTCATTCCCGTCACCTCATCGCCGCCGCCGGGGAGCGGTCTTCATCTCGTTCTACCTATGATTATATCGTAAACGAAATGATTGGGCAATGGGGCTTTTGTGGCATGTAGTATACCACGCCCATAGCATATGGTATACTTATCGCAGATACGGCTTATTATACGCACCGGGAAAAGCGGGGGATGGATATGGCGATGAAAAGGTTTAACGTGACCGGGCTGTGCGTGCCTGAAGAAGACTATATGGTGGATATCGGCGGTAAGATCGAGAAAATCGTAGAGCTGGTGAACGCCCGGCACTACTTCACGATCAACCGCGCCCGGCAGTATGGCAAGACGACGACGCTGAATGAATTAAAAAAGGGACTCGCCAAAGAATACATCTGCGCGAGTATAAGCTTCGAGGGCGCCGATGACGAAGATTTTGAGACTACTTCGGCATTTTGCTCCATGTTCCTTCAAAAGGTATCCAGAGCGCTGGCTTTCTCGACAGCGCCAAAGGGATATGTTGAAACATGGCGTAATGAAGAGGTCTTGACTTTTGGATCACTAAGCGAACATATCACGAATATGTGTAGTAATAATAAAGTCGTCTTACTCATCGACGAAGTCGATAAGACGAGTAGCAATCGCGTCTTTCTACTATTTCTCGGTATGCTGCGGGAAAAGTTTTTGGCTCGAAAAGCTGGGAAAGAGAATACCTTCCACAGCGTGATCCTCGCCGGGGTATATGATATCCGCAACCTAAAGTTGAAAATGATCAACGACGGCCTCTACTCCCCTTCCCAGACAGAAGGTCAGCTTTACAACTCGCCCTGGAATATCGCGGTGAATTTCAATGTGGATATGTCGTTTAGCCCGGCGGAAATCGCGACTATGCTATCCGATTATGAATCAGACCATCATACCGGTATGGATATCCCCGCGATCGCTGACGAGATCCATCTGCATACCAGCGGTTATCCTTTCCTGGTATCAAGGATATGCCAGGCGGTGGACGAAGAGCTGGATAAGGACTGGACGATCCGCGGCGTGCAGGAAGCCATAAAAATCGTCACCTTGGAAAAGAATATGCTGTTCGACGATTTAGCTAAAAACCTTGAAGGCAATACGGATTTGTACGACTTCTTATACAGCCTGCTCATCATCGGCGAACCGAAATCCTTTGTGCCCGGCAACCCTGTCATCGAACTGGGCAGTATGTATGGCTATATTAAAAAAGGCGATGGCGCTTTCGCCGGGAAGACCCCCGGTTTCACCGTCGTCGCGAATAAAATCTTTGAGATGCGGATGAGCTATCATTTCAGCTCGAAAGATGAAAATGTATCCCGCATACAGGGCTACGCGGGGCATGGCTTGTATCAGGAAGTGGTGCGGGAAGGCGTGTTTGACATGGAGCTGTGCCTGCGGAAGTTCACGGAGCACTACCGGGAGATATTCAACGAGGGCGACCTCTCCTTCTTCGAGCGCCACGGGAGGCTGCTGTTCATCTCCTACCTGAAGCCCCTGGTCAACGGGCACGGCTTCTACCACATCGAAAGCCAGTTCACCGACTTGCGCAGGATGGACGTGGTGGTGGACTACGGGCGTGACCAGTTCATCATCGAGCTGAAGATATGGCGGGGCAGCGCCGCCCAGGAAGACGCCTACGAGCAGCTGCTGGGCTATATGGCTTCGAAGAATATGGACAGGGGTTATCTGCTCACCTTTGATTTCCGCAAAGACGCGCGTAAGGAGCAAAAGGCCGAATGGGTGCAGGTCGGCGGCAAGCGGATATTCGAGGTCGTCGTATAGGGCTTTCATGACAAGTGGTATATCGTGTCCGCTTTCTCCGCGACGCCCATGTCGTGGGTCACGATGAAGCAGAAGTCGTAGTCCATGTCCCTCTCGATATACCGGCGGAACTCTACTTCGGACTCCTTGTCGTAGTTCGAGGTGGGCTCGTCCAGCACCAGTATCTCTGCTTTCCGGTACAGAGCCCGGAGCAGGGCTATCTTCTGCTGCTCGCCCCCGGACAGCTTCCCGCCGTCGCTGCCCACCTGGGTCTCGTACCGCTCCTCCCAGCTTTCGATGGCTTCGGTGCAGAACCGCAAGCCTTCGTCCCCGCCATAAGGGATATCTCCGCTTTCGCCGAAGGTGATGTTGTCTCTGACCGTCCCCTCGAAGAGGTGTATATCCTGGTAGACTACGCTGAACCTCTGCCTGTAGTCCTCGATGTTGTACTCTGTGATCGGTATCCCGTCCATGAGTATCTGCCCTTCGTCCGGCTCGCAGAGCCTGAGCAGCAAGTTGACCACAGTGGTCTTCCCACTGCCGTTGTCCCCCACGATGGCAACAGTCTCCCCCCGGCTCACCTTCATGTTGAAGCCTTTCAGTATCTCCCTGTCCCCCAGGGTGACGGACACGTCCCTGAACTCGATGACGGATACCTTATCCCCGAAAGGCAGGCCCGGGCCGTAGCGCTCTTCCTCAAGGGCATGGAAGCGCCTGAGCCCTTCTACGCTGGGGCTGATCTGCCTCAGGATGATCCGGAGATCCATGATCACGTTTACCGGCATAAGCACATAAGCCGTAAATGTGATGAAGGCCATGAGCCCCCCGAAGGTAAGGCGGCCACCCGCGATGAGATAGGCGCCCAATATGTATAGCCCGTTCATCAGCGTAAACTCCACGCCCGCGGTAAAAAAACGATTCCTGGCGTTCAGCAGTGACAACTTCTTCGAAGAGCGGTTGATGGTTCCTACATGGCTTTCATATTCCGACGTCACCTTCTCCCTCAGGTTCCAGAGCTTCACGTCGATGACGCCGGATAGTATGCCGGAGAGCCAGGCATTGTAGCTCTTGTTGTCCTCCATCAGCTCCCGGCTTCGCTTCTCAGCCCGCCTGCGTATGGCGGCGTTCAGCCACAGCTTCACCGGCATGATGAGCAGGACAAATAAGGTCAGCCGCCAGTCCAGGATGACCAGCCCGATCAACGCCCCGATGCACTTGCATATGATGACGAAAATGATCATGAAGCTGTTGCTGGCGATGCTCATGATATTGGATATATCGTACAGGGCGTCGCTGATCGTCTTATAGAAGCCCTGCTCTTTGAAGTAGCCGGGCTTCAGCTTCAGCCCATGGGCGAAGGCTTCCGTCTTCAGCTTCTTGCCCAAAGCATTGGTGACGCCGATCTCCAGCAGGCGCTGAAGGTACTCGATAAGCTGCCCGCCCACCTGGAGCAGGATCAGCAGTAAAACCAGCCGTATCACCACAGCCGTATCGCCCTGAAGCAGCCCTTCGTCGAGCATGTTTCGGTTCACGAAAGGCGTGACCATGGATACGGCGGAGATAGCCAGGGCCAGTGCCATGATGGCGCCCATCTGCCTACGGTACGGTTTCAGCAGCGATAATGCTTCTATGAAGGTCATGGGCGTGCCTTTACTCTTTCGTCTGCAAAAGTTCTAAGATGCTGCGGCGCGTCGCCAGGACGGAACATGTCGCGGCAGAAGCTAAAACTACAACGAAGTATAATGCGGCGAAAATACCGAGCGGCTTCACAATCGCCGCTATATCTGCACCCTTATACACGAGCATGATACCTGCACCGACCAGTAGACCTACAAAACAAAGCAATATTTGCCCAAGAGACAGTATGATGCGCGTTTTCATTTTCGTGACGCCAAGCGCGCGCAAGAGCGCCGCTTCTTTCACCGATTGCAGGATGATCAGGCTGCAGAGGAAAGCGCCGATGAGAAGCGCCGCTCCAACGATGATTGGGTAAAGGGCGTCCATTATCCGGATGGAGTTCCGGATGTTTTCGATCTTGCTTGTTTCTATACGCATACTTGTGCTTCCAGTTACGCTTCCGCCTGTTCTTCTCTCACAATATTCTCGGAAATCATCAATGAAGTCGTTATCTGCGACAGTATATTCCGCCATGTCAACAGTTGCAAATCCAAGCGACGCTGCTGATCTACTCCACGGTGAGAAAACCATCGAGTTAAAACTCTCTGATGACGTTGATACCATACCTGCAATCGTAAATACATTAGAAAGCTCATTTATATCATCGGTAATTCGGTCTCCATATATTTCAAGAAAATATGCGTTAATCATCGCATTATGTGCTTTGTTATTTATATCATATCCTTCTGGAACCACAAATCCATCAATGTAAGCACTAATTACATCCCTGGCCAGCCCTTTTCTGCTGATTATTAATTTATCCCCTAGTCTAAGCCCCCGTTCGTCAAGATAATCTTTCCCAACAAATACGATTTCAGAAGTGTCGCCCAGCCGATACATCCAAGTTTCGTCATATCCTTCCGCATATGAAATATCTATTTCTTCACGAACAAAGCGAGCAATATTGTTTGTGAAGGTAAAAGCAATGTCGTGCGCGAAGCCAGTATCGACGAGACGAAAATCAGTTTCAACAATTCCGCTTGCTTCATAATATGAGTCAGACACATACTCAGAATGAGCTATTTGCCTTGCTGTCCCAAGCCCCAGTCCTTCGCTAAACCGAACAGTTACCAATGTATTCGTAAAAATTTGAAAATAAGACTGACGCTTCGAAGAGAGTAGCTCAACAGTGAAAAACAGCATTATAGATATAAGAAAAACCAGCGCTGATATCATAGCAGTCCGACATAAGCTCCTTAAAACGTACTTCAAGACAAACCAATTGCTTACCTTCATACTCTATACTATTCCTCTCTCTTTACTTTGCAATAGAGCTAAAGGTGATTCTTTCCCAATCCGCCATAGCAATATAGATGCGCACACCAGTGTCAACGAGAGCTCCCCAATCACGCATAACGCAACCATAAAGCCAGGCACCGTAGTTCTGGCGGAGAAATCACTGAACGTCACTAAGGTATTATTTTCCGTAATCGCCTTGTTTATAAAGAACCATGCGCCAACACTGCCAGATAGTATCGACATACAATTTATTGTCATTAATGGCAAAGTGATTCTTGCGGCAGCTTCTTTTTTTGATGCTCCAAGAGCGCGCAAGATGGCATACACCCTCTTTTGACGGCTGACGAAGTAATATACAGTACAGCCAATTATCATAATGACTGTAACGGATACCGCAGTAATATTGATAAAGGAAATCCATCCAGTTATGCGAAATTCATTTTCGATAGCCATCCAGCCTTTATCATTAAAGATCAATCTAAGCCCTAGTACTTCGCATAGCGACTCAGCTTCTTCAAGAAATTCAGAGGTGTTCCACGCACTGTCGAGTATAAAACTGAATTCCGCTGGAGAAAACTCATGGTCTGGTATAGTATTTTCATCAATCGGCAGTAGTGCTTTTGGCACGAAAATTGTGTTAAGAGAATAATTCCAGTTAGGGTTTTTCTTTTGACTTACCTTAGAATCAGTATCAGCATAGATTCCGATAATTTTTAATGCAACTGGTTTTAGTGGTGGTCTATACCGTTGCCAAGAAATAGCCTGGGCGCCAAGCCCTTTGTACTGCTCGAATAATTCTGTGCCTAGCTTGAATGTCAGCGTGTCGCCTATGCAAAGGTTATACTCCAATGCAAATTCTCTGCTTATCACACATAGCGGCGCGGCACTCTCGTTGTCATCGCTTGTCAAGGCACGCCCTTCGATTATGGTCATATTTTCCTCTGCAAACCGAAAGATTGCATCCATATCTACTGTATAGACAACATCAAAAGTATGCGTATCTGCTTCTGTTAGCTCGATAAGAGTGCGGAGCGGTGAGTATTTTTCTAGTTCAAGATAACCATCTGATTCACCTTCAATATTCCATACGGCAGCACACCAAGAATCCGACAGATGATCAGAAAGGCTCAGGATAGGATATCTAATACCACTCTTATATTTATCCAGTGGATCAAAACGAAGTACAAACACATATCTGTGTCCTGGTACTAATGTTTTAATAAACTCTGTGTGGTATACATAATTTGGTAAATAGATAAAGCTAGTACGGCCTCGGCTATCCCAAAATTGAACATTACTCGGTGTATATGGATTGGAATAAATAGATAATTTGTCGAGCTTAGTCACATATGGGCTATTACCCGCTAGGAACTTATAATTCTCAATACTCAACCTGTGAAAATCTTTGATTTGGTAACCTCTTGTTGGATCGGGTGGCGGCGGGCTGATACTTACTTCTGTCAGCACCCCTTCAAGAATTAGTCGCGCTGAATAGTTATAATATCCCTCGCCCTCATCCAGTCGGTAATATTTGTCAGATATACCAGCAGTCATGTAGCGCACGTCAAATAAATCAATAAATGGCAGTCCCGAAAAAGCAGTGATCTGTTCCCACCTTAATGACCGATAACGAAGATCATCAAGAATATAGCCTGATTCATTACGGTAGGCAGTATACTGGTAGAACAGTTTTTTTTCATGATCTGTATAATCCTTTGACATACGCGGATCTGATTCAAAATACCCAGGCCTCCGGCTATCTGTAACGACTGGGGCAGCGACCTCCACTGCCCCAACACCTCGATACAATACTGCTGCGTTGTCGTATTCACGCTTTGTAATAATGTATTCGCATATTTGTACAATCCATACAGATGACACTACGCCCAGTAAAATAAATATTAGCACTGTCTTGACTGGTGAGCGGAACAATGTCCTGCAAAGGAATAATACATTCATGAATACCTCTAACTTGTACATATTGATCAGCATCAACAGTTATCAGCCCATCCAATGGGAGGTGAGCTTGAAACGTGCTCACCTCCCATTGGATCAGTTCATTATACCCTAATCAACGTGACTTTTCCTATTTTTTGTACTATAAACCTCGCTCGACCGCTTTCTTCGGTGGGCGGCCCCGCTTTCGAGGCGGCTTCTGACGTGATACGTAAGTCGGCGCGCAGCCTTCCGGTATGTCGAAGCCGAACGCCTCACAGATATCGATCTGCGCCCCGACAAACGGCGTAATCACCTTTGCCCGGTTTGTGTGTTCGATCAAGCGGATCGGCCTCATTTCATCGACGACGTCCAGCGACGTATAGAATGTTTTGTGAAGATTTGTGCTTTTCCAGATATGGCGCACATAAGAACTCAAAACGAGGGACACGAAAAGGACAAAGAGCCGCCCAGTCTTCCCCTCCTCCGACCAGTTCCGCTGCCTGTCTGACGCCATCTGCTCTTTCATCTGCTGGAAATACTTCTCCTGCTCGTCGCGGAGGCGGTAAGCCCGGAACGTAGCCATGGCGTCAAAGTCGACCCCATGGGTCATAATCGCAAAGAAGCCGGAAAGTTTGCGGGCTTTCGACACCTTATTCTCATTGATCTCGTACGATTCGATCACCCTCGTCACCGGATCATAAGCGACTTTGTAATAACCGTATTCGCGCCTTATCT
>Ga0082212_10001347_pt1 | contig 36177 bp, 28 predicted proteins | sample TergutNt197P3_FD_71548 | JGI IMG/M metagenome (GOLD analysis project Ga0082212, IMG submission 71548) | Neocapritermes taracua P3 segment gut microbial communities from Petit-Saut dam, French Guiana - Nt197 P3 | ecosystem: Host-associated > Arthropoda: Insects > Digestive system > Gut ...
GCTGAAAATGTCCTGCTACTAAAAAATGTCCATGACATAGCCTCACGGTACACAGAGGAATGGAACAGACTTTGGGATGAAGGTACAGATGTGAAGCCGAATTATTAAACTTAGTAGGCCAAGAGCCAGAAAAAAGGGCTGTGGGCTGATAAGGAGCCATTACCGCCGTGGGAATGGCGAAGGCGATAACTGATACTGCACTCAACAGATTAAGGAGTTACCAATGAAAAAAATCTGTCTTGCATTGTTGATTCTGTTTGCTTTGCCAACCAACGCATTTGCATACGATGTGATGTTCAATACGAAAAGCCTGATATACCATACGCCTTCATGTGAATGGGCTCGCAAATGCACTAAAAACTGCGTAAGGATAGACCACACAGACGCTCAGCGCAGAGGTGGAGTTCCTTGCAAAGTTTGTGGGGGAGTAAGAATAAGCGGCAACTCCGAAAATCTAAACGGTGCTTATGTGAAAAAAGACGAAATGGAAAAGTTGACGACTTGTGACTTGGGAAGTATGGAAACTATGGCACCGGCATTTGATGATGATTGCCAAGCTCTTCATGGGAAAAATGAACACTCACCAGGCCAAAGGATGGTCGCTGGTCTGTAGTTTAAACTGATTGTCAAACCAAGAAGCCGGCTGGACCTTGGAAATGGCGTAAACGCAGATAGTATGACAGCCTATTAAAACTTGGAGGAACTATGCGGAAACATTTTTTCTTGTTTATGGTTATTGCTTCTGTGGGAATGACTGGCTGTGGAACTGTACAATATAGGAATATCAACCCAGAACGCAGCAATCAGGCTTCATTCAACCAAGACGCATCATATTGCCAGGCGGTAGCTGTTGGGGCTGTCGCTATGCCAAATACGCCCCAATATCAAAATAACGTACCTATGTACGCACCAAGAAGCGGTACGATGAGAGACCAATATGGCAACACCTATAGATATCAAGAAAATTATAACTTTGGGGCTGCGGCGCAAAGCAGTATGGCTATGGCTCAACAAAATTTTGCTAATGCTGCGGCTTCTTTTCAAAATTTGGCTGCCCAATTAGAAGCGCAAGGCGCCAGAGATGCCATATTTAATCATTGTTTGGCACAATATGGATGGCGTCAAATTTCAAAGCAAGAAGCTAAAATTTTAGAACAAGAAGATAGGTTGCGGCAAGTTATACAAGATGCCGAGCAAGGAAATGCCGAGGCGCAATTTATTTTAGCGATGATGCACTATCAGGGACACGGCGTTCCCAAGGATGAACGCAAAGCTGTTCAATGGCTTCAGAAATCAGCTAATCAAGGGAATGCTGTCGCGCAGCTTGAATTGGGAAGAGGGTATGGGAATGGAGACTATGGCCTAGCCAAGAACGAACGTAAGGCGATGGAATTGATTCGTAAGGCGGCGGAGCAAGGGCAACCTATAGCACAGGATGTTGTTGGTGACGCATATAACTTTGGCTTCGGTGGTGTGACCAAAAATGAGAAGCGGGCAAATGAATGGTATGGCAAGGCGGCGGTCGGGCTCCGCCAGATGGCGGATCAAGGGAATGCTGAGGCGCAGTTTAGGCTTGCAAATGGGTATTACCTAGGGGTCGGCGTAGCCAAAGACGAGGCTCAAGCTATGAAATTGTATAAGAAGGCAGCAGCACAAGGGTATCAACCCGCTCAAGCCGCGTTGAAACAGATTAAACGCGAGGGTCGTCTGTAATCGTAATTTGCCCTGGCAGTCGGCTTATCAAAATAAAGTCCGCAAAAAATGATTGTGGACAGAGGATATAGCCAGATATGCTATGAGACAAGGGAGGGTATTGACATGAAAAAATTCGCGTTTGCGCTGGTTATGACTATGGCGATGGTGGTATTACCGGCTTTAGCTTGGGACGGCTATGATTACGATACTGGCGATTATGTTGAAATCGGCAAAGGCAATCTTGTACGTAGAGGGGAAACCATAGAAGTCTATGATTACAGCACCGGCAATTACCACCAGATGGACGTAGAGGGTATTCAGCGCAATTATGGTGGTGGCGTGGAAATTGATGCATACGACCATGAAACAGGAGAATATCGGACTCTGGATATGGATTGAGCAAAGGAGTTGGTCATGTTTTTTTATTTCATAGTATTTTGTATTATAGGATTTGTTATTGGAAGTATGCAGAAAAATCCAAAAAATGCAATGGGTATAATTGTTGCTGTTACAATATGTTGGGCATTAGCATGGGGGCCTTGGGCAGTGGCTACATTTGTTGAATTAATGATAGGATATGCTCTTGCAAAAATTATTATAAAAGAGACGAAGACACAAGAAAATGTTTCGAACCGTTTTGTAGTAGATAATACAGATAAAGCTTATTCTGTCACAATATTAGAGCATGATAAATTAATAAGTGAAGCAATAAAAATCCGTACTATGATAAATGAAATTAGAGAACATACTTTGAAATTTCCTGGTTCTGTGAAATATTTTTATCTGGACGAACTTCCAATTAGCGAAATGGGGGAAAAACAATTGAAAGAAATTATAAAAAAAGCCATAAATGATAATTTGCAAGGCATAACAGATGGTAATCTTGCAAATGAAATAATAATTTCTATTTTAGAGCCTCACGAATATAAAAAACAACCCCAAAAACTTTTACTAATTAATAAACTTCAATCTGAAATTACTGAGACATCGGACAAAGCTGTTGAGGACATATATAATGCTGTTTACAAGTTCTATAGTCAACCTGGATTTGAAAACAGAAAAAATGAAGAGGATGAAGTGCCATTCTGAAAATAAAGTAGTTTGGCCTCGCTCTAACAGTCAGCTTATCAAATAAAGTCTTCTGTCAGGGCGGACTTATTTGACATGCAGGGCCATCTCTGGCATCCCTCAAAAATCGCTCATATTTCGGTTCTAAGCCACGATTTCAAGCTCCCCTATCTCTAGCCGCCTAAACCATCTCTTAAATTTTTTGTGATAGCGGCTGTGGCGGATGCTTCAAAGGGGCTCTGTAGCCATGCCGTTACCCATCCAAGGCCGAAAGGGCAATTTCTGGATTTTTGGCGAGAATTTTCAAAAGAGCCTTGGCTGGTCCCGCAGGCTCACGTTTGCCTTGTTCCCAATTGCGGATCGTATCTAACGGAACGTCAATACGCTGCGAAAACTCACGCTGCGTCAGCCCTAGGCGTTTACGTACCCGGCGGGCATATCTGGCCGCAGCCATATACGCTTCCTTATCATCTTCAGCCTGGTGCTTGGCTATATCCACATCCGCGGCGGCATCCAGCATCTCCGTGTTGCACCGCCCGGCAGGCCAGGTTTCAGGACGCAACGGATCAACGGTCACTGAGGTTTTCTTCATACAGCTTGGCCTCTCTAACATTGGCTCTACGGGCTGAAATAATGCGCATAAGCCGCCCGGCTTACGCGCAATTGGAGGCCAAAGGCGCTAACCTTCGCGCCACCACTTTGCATCGTCTGGCGGTTGCTCTGGATGTGCAGCGGGAACAACTTTGCGAGATTTTATAAAAATTTAACTTGGTGGAGATGAGGGGGATCGAACCCCTGGCCTCGGCATTGCGAACGCCGCGCTCTCCCAGCTGAGCTACATCCCCGAAAATTCTGTTTTCTCCCGGCGCCTTCAAGCGCCTGGAAAGTTTTAAAACCGACCGTCAACTGCTGATTTTCCCTTTTTGGCCTGTCTTTGTCAACCGGTTTTTACTTCACATAGTCCCTCAGGCGGAAGACCAGAAGGTGGCCCTCGCCGGAGATGGTCAGGACCTGACCCTCAGGGCTTAAGTCAAGCTCGGCCCCCGAAGTTGTAATTTGCTGAAAGAAGTTTTCCGCCTGGTTGAGATTCTCTTCCAGGCACATCATGCGGGTGGCGGCGGCGAAGATTATAAGCCGGCCCTGGTCTGTCACTTCGGCCACGCCCCGGAAATGGTTGCAGAAGCGGCCCGTGACCTCGGGCCACTGGGCGAAGGACAGGTGGGGCGGGGTTCCCTCCGGCTCCTTTTCCGGCAATTCATGGCCGTCAAAGGAATGAAGGACAAAGTTGTGATGGGCCAGAACGGCCGGCCAGTCGGGAGGCCGGGAAACCGGTTCCTCCGGCCTTCCCGCTTCCGGCCGGGCCAGGGGCGCTGGCCGAGGGGTATCAGCCGACAACAGGGAAAAACCCAAAAGACCGGCCAGGGCCAGGCCGATGATCAGGCCCGGGATATATCTTGGCATGATGTCCTCCTATGGCTGGCGAAGCGCATCCCCGGCCCAGGCGGACAGGGCTTCGCGGTTTATCTTGGCGTTATGGCGCGGATCAACCGGAAAAGCGGGGTGGGGCAGAAAGGTCTCAATGGCCAGGGTGCGGGGATTGGCCCGGGCCAGGGCGGCCAGTTCCGCGGTCAGGCCGGGCCAGGCCGGCCCTTTGAGGCGGGACACAAGTTCCACGATGATGACCGGCTTTTGGTCCCCGGGGGGGCCGACCCCCACCAAAGCCGAACGCCGCACCAGGGGGTGGTTGTTGAAAACAGCCTCACAGGGGATGCTGAAAAGAACGCCGCTCCCGGTGACCACCCGGTGGGCCTTGCGGCCGCAGAACCACAGGCGGCCTTCGGGATCCAGCCAGCCCACATCGCCCATGCGGCGCCAGAATTTTTGGCCGTCCGGGTCGGGGATTACGGAACGGGCCGTGTCCCCGGGCCGTTCGAAATAACCCGGGCTGACCATGGGGCCCCGGGCGATTATTTCCCCTATCTCTCCCTCGGGCAGCAAAAGGTCCGGGCTGAACTTGGCCAGGGGTTCGTCGGTGATTCTGATGACGGCCAGGCTGACCCCGGGGAGGGGCCGGCCGACGCATAAGCCCTGGCCTTCTTCGGTCAAAGCCCGGGTCCGGCTCAGTATCTCCCCGGCGTCGATGCGGGACAGGGGCACGCCCTCGGTGGCCCCGTAAGGGGTCTGCAGCACGGCCTCGCCGCTGAGGAGAGATTGGAAGGAATCCACCGCCCGGGGAGGGACCGGGGCGCCGGCCGAGATGACCCGCTCCAAGGAGGGCAGGGTCAGGCCCCGCTCGTGGGCGTGGGCCGTCGCCTTGGTCAAAAGGGTGGGCGAAGCGAAGAGGCTGGTGACCTGATGCCGGAGTATGGGTTCGATGACGGCCCGGGGATCGGCCTGGGCCGGCCGGGTGGGGTCGAAGTCCGGGATTATGGAAGTCAGGCCCAGGGCCGGGGCGAAAAGGCCGAAGAGGGGGAAGGTGGCCAGGTCCCGCCCGCCGGGCCGGATATCCAGGCCCTCCCGGATGGCCTCCACCTGGGCCGCGAACATGGCGTGGGTGTAGATGACGCCCTTGGCCGGCCCGGTGGAGCCGGAGGTGAAGAGCACCGCGGCCAGGTCTTCGGCCCGGGTGGGGAAGGGCAGTTCGCCCGGGCGCTCCGGGGCCTTCAAAATATCCGCCAGGGACGCCCCGCCCCAGCCGAACCTGCGGCCCACGGTGACCCGCAACCCCAGATGCTTCAAAAGGCCGGGGGCCGTCAGGCTGGCCAGGTGGGCCAGGGGCACGCCCACCAGGCCCGAAGGCCGGCCTTCGGCCAGGCAGTTCAAAAGCCTGGCCCGCCCCAGGCCGGGGTCCACCAGCACCGGGGCCAGGCCGGCCTTGAACAGGCCGAAGATGACGGTCACGAAATTCACCCCCGGCCGGGTCAGGACCGCCAGGCGGGCCCCCCGGGGCAAGCCCTGGTCCCGGAGCCAGGCGCCCAGGCGCGAGGAACTCTCGTCCAGCTCCCGGTAAGTCACCTGGCCCCGCCCCAGGACGTCGGGCCGGTGGGGGGAGATGACGGCCGGGCGTTCCGGCCATTTACGGGCGGCTTCCGTCAGGAGGGAGGCGATATTGAAGACCATTATTTCAATGCTTCCTAAGAAAAGCGCGCATGAATTTAAGGATACGTTCCGGCTCGTCTTCCAAAAGATAGTGGCCGGCCTCGGGCAGGACCAGGGTCTCAGCCTGGGGGAGGCGCTCGCGCCAATCCAGAAAAATCCGGCGGTCGAAGACGAAATCCCGCAGGCCCCAGACCAGGGCCAGGGGCTTTTGGCTCAAAGCTTCGCCGAAGCGTTGATCCAAGCGGCTCAAAAGCTCGAAACTGGGGTGCCCGGGAGCCAGGGGGATATCCTCAATGAAGCGGGCCAGGGCCAGACGGTCTTCCGGGTTCCCATAGGGGGCCAGAAAGCCCCTTTTAGCTTCCGGGCTCAAGGGCCGCATTGAACCGAAAAAGGCCGTGCCCCGGGCGAACCAGTTCAAGCGGCGGGCCAAGAGGTCACCCAGGGGCGCGGTCAGTCGGAACAGGCCCAGGCGCCAGGGCGGGCGGTAGCCGGGCGGCCGGCGCAGGGCCGTATTCATAAGGGTGAGGCTGGCCACCCGTTCAGGCGCGGCCCCGGCCCAGCCCAGGCCGATGGGGCCGCCCCAGTCGTGGACCACCAGGTGGACCGGCTCCTTAAGATCCAGGCTGTCCAGCCAACCGCCGAGGTCGGCCACCCGGTCCCCCAGGCGGAAGCCGTATTGAGACGCCGCGGGCCGGTCGGAAAAGCCCAGGCCCAAATGGTCCAAGGCCAGGCAGCGGAAATCCTGGGCCAGGCCGGTGATGAGGCGGCGATAGAAAAACGACCAGGTGGGGTTGCCGTGGACCAGGACCACCGGCGGCCCCGCCCCTTCGTCCGCATAATGAAGGGCCAGCCCGTCCGGGCGGACGTAACGGCGGGGGGCGAAGGGATAGCCGGCCAGGGCGGCCGGGCGCGGGGGCGCCGCCATTGGCTTACGAACCTCTCTTTTTCCAGGGTTTGAGTGTGGAAATGGCCACCATGAAAATCAGGACGGTTATCTGGAACCAGCCGCCGGCCAGGTTTTCCAGGCGGTTGGCCAGGTAGACCGGGTCAACGGCGGCGGCCAGGCCGAGTTCCAGGGTGATGCCGGGCTGTCCTTCGATGCGGGGTCCGAGGTAAAAGGTGCCGAAGAGGATGCCGGCCACGGTCAAGATCCACTTGACGGCCACCCACCGATGCTTGAAAAAACCCCAGGGGGTGAACAGGCTTATGAGAAGCCCGCTCAAAAGGCAGCCCAGGGCCCCGGGTATGATGATGAAGTCGTCCATGAATATGCGGGCCAGGTCATAGGCCAAAAGCTCCCCGCCGCTCTCACCCGGGCCCAGGAAAGTTATCATCAGGTTCAGGGCCACAGCCCCGCCCAGCCACAGGCTGGCCAGGCAGAGATGGATGATTTTCAGGACGCGCTGTCCCCGGGAGCCTAATTTTTTCATTTTTGTTCTCCTTGAGGCTCCAAAACGGCCAGCCCCCGGCGGATGTGTTCCACATACAGGTCGGCCCATTCGTCCAGGGCGCCCAAACCTTCCATATGGATCTCAACTTTGTGGCCGGCGGCCCGGAAGCGGCTGGCCCAGGAACCATCCTCGGGCCCGGCCAGATCTTTCCGGGCGTGCTCGCCGGCCACGGTCAAAAGAGGGGCCAGGAGGACCGGCCGGGGCCCGGCCAGGGCGGCCAGAATGTCCTCCGGCCCGCTTTCCACCAAACCCACGTGGGTGGGGGGATAATCGCGGCGAAGCCGCTGCTCCAGACCGTTGTAAACCTCCAGGGCCAGGCGCCGGCTGCCGTGGCCCATGAGCACCAGGGCCGCGCCGGCCCGGCGGGCCTGGCCGGCCAGGGTCTCCAGGGCCCGGGCCGCCGCTTCCAGAAAGCCGGGGCCCCCATCGCCCAGGGCGGGAGGAGCCAGGGCCAGGCCGGGGAAAGGCCGCTGGTCGGGGCGGAGGGTCTTTATGCCGGCCAGGGCTTCGACCATGTTCCGGAGGTCGGTATATTCCTCGCCCTCGGCCACGTGGAGGGACTGGACCAGGATGGGCCGGGGGGCGGCCTCCTGGATCTCGGCCAGGAGGGCCAGGGGGCTCCTTATCTCGTATATCTCCTCGGGCAGATGGGGATTTTCGTTCCGGAAGTCGGCCTGGCCGGCCCGGCGGCGCCAGAGATTCCTGAGAACGCGGGAGGTGAAAGCCAGGCGGGTCTCGGCCTCGGGCCAGGTCGCGGCCACCCGGGACTTGATGTGGAAGAGGGCTTTGAGGGCGGCCGGGTCCGAGACGCCGAAGGCGGCCAGCACGAGGGCGGGGAAAGGCATGGTCGGTTCTTTCTCAGAGGTTCAGCACGGCCTCGGCGAAGGCCAGGGGGTCGAAGGGCTGGAGGTCCTCGAAGGATTCACCGAGGCCCACAAAGGCGATGGGTATCCGCAGTTCATGGGCGATGGAGACGATGACCCCGCCCTTGGCCGTGCCGTCTAGCTTGGTGACGATGGCCGAATCCACCCCCACCGCCTCGTGGAAGGTCTGGGCCTGCTTTAAGGCGTTCTGGCCCGTGTTGCCGTCCAGGATCAGGATGGTGTGGTGGGGCGCGCCGGGCAGGGCCTTGGCCGCCGCCCGCTTCATCTTTTTCAGCTCGTCCATGAGGTTGATCTTGGTGTGGAGACGGCCGGCGGTGTCTATGAGGACCACATCGGCTCCCCGGGCCCGGGCCGCAGTCAGGGCATCGAAGACCACGGCCGAAGGGTCGGCCCCGGTGGGCTGGGCCACCAGGTCGGCCCCCAGGCGCTCGGCCCAGATGGTGAGCTGCTCCACGGCGGCCGCCCGGAAGGTGTCACCGGCGGCCAGAAGCACGGAGCGGCCGCTTTCCTGGAAGCGGCGGGCCAGCTTGGCGATGGTGGTGGTCTTGCCCACCCCGTTGATGCCCACCACCAGGAAAACCACGGGCTTGACCTCCAGGGGGAGGCCTGGGGCCGGCCGGTCCAGCATTTCGACGAGGCGCGTTTTGAGAACGGCTTTCAGGGCCGTCGTATCCGCCAATTCTTTTTTGGCCACCTGGCCGCGGATTTTGACTAAAAGATCGTCGGTGGTCCTGACCCCCAGATCGGCGGTGATGAGCAGTTCTTCCAATTCGTCCAGGACTTCGTCGTCCAGGGTGCGCACCTGGGACAGAAAGGATTCCAGGCGGCCGGCCAGGCGCTCGCGGGTGGCCGAGAGCTTGTCCCTCAGCCGGGCCAACAGGGACGTAGGGGACGTAGGCTCTTGGATTTTCGCTGGCTCCTGGTTGGCCTGGGCCGCCGAGGTTTCCGGGGCCCGGTCGGCGGCTTCAGCCGGCTTTTCTTTCTTGCGCCGGAACCAGTCAAGCATCGGCCATGACCTCGGCCTCGGCCAGGTTCACGCTCACCAGCCGGGAGACGCCGGGGGTCTCCATGGTCACGCCGTAGAGGGTGCCGCAGATTTGCATGGTGCGCTTGTTATGGGTAACCATGACTATCTGGGAGGAGCGGCTGAGGCGCTGGAGCAGGCGGTTGAAGCGGTCGATGTTGGCCTCGTCCAGGGGAGCGTCGGTCTCGTCCAGCAGGCAGAAGGGACTGGGCTTGATGAGGTAGAGGGCGAAAATAAGGGCCAGGGCGGTCAGGGCTTTTTCCCCGCCGGACAACAAGCTCATGACCAGGAGTTTTTTGCCCGGGGGGTGGACATGGATCTCCACCCCGCTCTCCAGGGGGTCGCTCTCTTCGGTCAGGCTCAGCCAGCCCTGGCCGCCCTCGAAGAGGATGGGAAAAATTTCCTGGAACTTCTCGTCCACGGCCTTGAAGGTTTCCCCGAAGAGCAGCCGGCAGGTGTGGTTCAGCCGGCCGATGCTGGTTTTGAGATCAGCCACCGCCCGGGTCAACTCGTCATATTGGCTCTGGTAGCGCTCATATTCGGCCTTAAGTTCGGCCTCCCTTTCCACGGCCCCCAGGCTGACTTCGCCCAGGGCCTCCAGCTTGGCCTTCAGAGCGTCCCGCCGGGCCGGGGCATCGTCCGGCAGGGGGCGGGCGGCCCACTCCAGGGCCTCGCCCACTGTCCGCCGGGGCTGCGGATCGGCGCTGTCCTGATCGTCCGAGGGCGGGGGTTGATCCTCAATGAAAGCGTCCACGGCGCCGCCCTCGGCGCCGGAAAATACGAAGCGCCAATCCCGCCACAGGTCCTCAGCCAGCCGCTCCAGGCGCATATCGACCTTCACCAGTTCCGTTTCCTGGCCGCTCAGCAAGGACTGGCTTTCCTCCCGGCGGCGGCGCAGGTCCCGGGCCGCGATCTCCCGGGCCTGGTGTTTTTCCCGGGATTCGGCCAGACTATGCCGGGCCTGGCCAAGGGTTGCTTCGCTCCGGCCCAGTTTTTCAGGCCATAAGGCCGTCTCTTCGGCCAGGCGCTCCACCCTGGCCTTAAGCTCGGCCAACTGCCCGGCCAGGCTTTCAGCCTCCCCGGCCCGGGCCTTGAGCCCGGCCTCGGTCTCGGCCAGAGCGCGATCCGCCAGGGCCAGTTCATGCCCGGCCCGGTCCAGCCGGTCGGCCAGGGCGGCGGCTCTGGCCGCCGCTTCCTCGCTGGCCTGGCGGCTCTCCTCCAGGGTCCCGGCCGCTTCGCGCAATTTTAGCCTCAAAGCCTCGGCCCGGGCCCGGGCCTCCTCGGCCCGGGCTTCGGCTTCGGCCCGGCCGATCCGGCCCTCGGCCAGGGACCGGGTCAATTCCTCCATCGCCAGGTCAGTGGCGGCCATATCCCCGGCCAGGGTCTGGACGCGCTTTTCCGCCTGGCCGGCCTCCTGGCCGGCCAGGGCCAGGCGCCGTTCGGCCTCGGCCAGATCGGCCGCGGCGCGGCGGTGGTCCTCGGCCGCCGCCTCGGTCGCCGCGACCGCTGCCCGCCAGACGGAAGCCTCCGCCTCGGCCGAGGTCTTAAGCCCGGCCAGTTCGGCTTCGGCTTGGCTCTCCCGCCCGGCCAGAGCTTCCACTTCCTTGAGGCGGGCCAGGAGACCGGCTTCGTCCCCGCCGGCCGGACTCGGCCGGCCGCCGGCCAAAAGGGCCTGGCCGGCGTAGCGGCCGTCGCGGGTCAGGACCACCTCCGGCCCCCGGGCCGGGAGACTTTCGGCCAATTGAAAATCACCCAGGATGGCCCGGGTCATTTCCTGGGCCAGTTCATCCTGGCAGATGAAGCCGCAACGGCCTAGGCCCCGGGCTTCGGCGAATTCCAGGGAGGCCAGGGCCGCGGCCCGGTCCCGGACCACCAGCCAGGCCAGGCGCTCGCCCAAGCCCGCTTCGGCCGCGGCCTCAAAACCATCGGGGATATCCAAAAACCCGGCCAGGGGGCCCAAAAGGCCGGCCTCCTTGAGTTCCGGGGCGGCCATAAGGGCCTTGACCCCGTCCGGATACCAGCCGAAACTGTCCCTTAAGCTCCTTAAGGTCTCCAGGCGGGCCCGGAGAGCGGCCAGGGCCGCCTCAGCCGCCGCGGCCCGGCCCCGGGCCGCGGCCGTGGCCTCTTCCGCCCGTCCGCGGTCGGCTTCGCGCCTGGCTCCGGCCTCGCGGGCCGCCTTAAGGGTTTCGGTCGCGTCGGCCAGGGCCTGGTCCAGGGCGGCCCCCTTTTCCCGAAGGCCCCGGACCGCCTCTTCCGCCAGAACGGCCTCGGCCGCTATGACTTGCCGGCGTTCCCGGTGGTGGGCCAGAAGACTCTCGGAGCCGGCCAGTTTCTCGGCCAGGGCCGCCGCCGCTCTTTCTTCGGAGGCCCTGGATCCCTCGGCCTGTTCCAGATCCAGGTTCAAAAGGTCATACGCCTCCCGGCCGGCCCGCCACCTGGCCCGCAGATCCTCCGCCCCGAGCCCGGCCGCCCGGCTCTCGGATTCCAGGGCGGCCGTATCCGCGGCCAGCCGGGCCTGGTCCGCCTTCCGGTGAGCCAGTTCAGCCTCCAGACGGGCCGCTTCCTCCAGCACCTGGACCCGCCGTTTTTCAGACTGGTCCAGACCGGCGGCGGCATATTCCGACTCCTTCAGAGCCAGTTCGCGGGCGGCGACCTGGGCGTGCCAGGCGTTGGAGGCCTCCTCGACGTCCCTTTCCTGGCGGCCCAGGTTCAGCCGGATGTTTTCCATCTCTACTTCCGCCAGTTCCAGATCGGCCAGGAGGGACGAGAGCCAGCGCCGGCCGTCCGCCAGGCCGTCCGAAATTTCCTGCCGCCGGCCCCGGGTCTCGGCCCAAAACCGGGCCGACAATACCAGGTCCAGTTCCCGCAATTCCTCTTTCAAGGCCCGGTAGCGGGCCGCCTTGGCCGCGGCCCGGGCTATCTGGTCAAGCTGCCTTTTGGTTTCGGCCTTGATGATCCGCACATTTTCCAGGTTGTCGGCGGCCGACTGGATCTTTCGCTCGGCCTCTTTTTTCTGCTGCTTGTAACCGGTGATGCCGGCGGCTTCATCGATGAGGCCGCGGCGCTCTTCGGGCCGGGCGTCCACCAGCCAGCCTATCCGGCCCTGCTCGATGATGCCGTAAGCCCGGGTGCCCACGCCCTGGTCGGTGAAAAAACGCACTATATCCTTGAGTCGGCAGGGGACCCGGTTCAAGAGGTATTCGCTGTCGCCGCTGCGGTAGAGGCGCCGGGTGACGGAGGTCTCGGCCGGCCCCAAACCGGCTTCGGGATCGGCCTCGCGGGTCAGGGTCAGGGTGACTTCGGCCAGGGCGGAGGCGGGGCGGCTCTGGGAGCCGTTGAAGAGCACGTCGTCCATGTTGCGGCCCCGCATGATCCTGGGGCTCTGCTCGCCCATGACCCAGCGGACGGCGTCGATTATGTTGCTCTTGCCGCAGCCGTTGGGGCCCACCACGGCGCTGAGCCCCGGGGCGAGGGATACCTGGGTCCTTTCGGGAAAGGATTTGAAGCCGACTATTTCCAGGCTCCGGATATGCATTTGCCCTGACGCGTAACTCTGAAGATGGTGTTTAGTGGAGTTTTACAAGTTTTTTCTTCCGCCGGTCCATGGTCCGGGGAAAGAGGTCGCTCTGGGTGTGGGGCAAGAACTGGCTGGCCATATAGTAGTCCATGTAGCCGGGGGTCTCGCTGAGTTCAAAGTTGGTCAGGCCGTCCTTTATTTTCTGGGCCTTCTGCCAGAGCCCCCCGGAAAGGGTCACCAGGGTGGCCCCGGTGAGGGAGGAGTTGCCTATGTAAGTGAACTTCTCCACCGGCAGTTCCGGGAGGAGGCCGATGGCCATGGCGTTGGTCAAATTCAGGGACTTGCCGAAACCGCCGGCTATGATGACCCGCTCCAGGTCGTTCATGGTCAGGCCCACGCTCTCCAGGAGGGTCTGGTAGCCGGAATACATGGCCCCCTTGGCCCGGATGAGGTTCTCCACGTCTATTTCCGTAATGGTCAGGTCCCGGTCCAGGCCGGTCTCGGCCTGGGGTTTCAGGAGGTATTCCCGGCCGTCTTCGCCGTCCCTGATAAAATCCGGGGCGGCTTCGGGCACGAATTTGCCCTGGGGATCCAGCACCCCGGACAGGAAGAGTTCGGAGACGATGGAGATCAGGCCGGAGCCGCAGATGCCGATGGGCTTGGCCCAGGGCTCGCCGATGACCGTCAGCCCGTGGCGGCGGGCGACCGGATCGAAATAAAACTGGTCCACGGCCCCGGGGGCGGCCCTCATGCCGAATTTGACCCCGCCGCCTTCAAAGGCCGGGCCGGCCGAGCAGGCGGCGCAGGTCATCCAGTCCTGGTTGCCGACCACGATCTCCCCGTTGGTGCCGATGTCGATGAAGAGGGTCAGTTCCGGGCGCATATACATGCCCGAGGCTAAAACCCCGGCCACGATGTCGCCGCCGACATAGCTGGAAACGGAAGGGTAGATCAACAGGCGGGTCGAGGTGGGGACCTGGAGCCCCACCTCGGCGGCCCGGAGGGTCGGCCAGCCGGCCGCGGCCGGCACATAGGGGGCCAGGCGGATATTTTTGGGGCTCAAGCCGGCAAAGAGGTGGCTCATGGTGGTATTGCCGGCCACCACGGCCAGGATGATCCGGTCCCGATCCACCTCGTATTCGGTCAAAAGGCGGTCCAGGAGGTGGTTGAGGCTCTCCAGCACCCGCTTTTGCAGGCGGGCCAGGCCATCGCCCTTGTCGGCGAAGACTATACGGCTGATGACGTCCTCCCCGAAGGATATCTGGCCGTTCAAGTCGCCCATGCTGGGGGTGTACCCGCCGGTGACCTGGTTGACCAGGCGGGCCCAGACCGAGGTGGTGCCGATATCCACGGCCAGGGCATAGGCCGGCCGGCGGTCCCGGGCCGGACGGACGGACATCACGCGGACCGGCGGGGCCGGTTCCCCCACGGGCTGATAGACCGTGGCCCGGACCGCGAAGTCGTCGGCCCGCAGGGCATCTGGCAGTTCCAGGAGGGCCTCCAGGGCCAGTTCCGCGTGTTCCAGGCCGTGGGTCGCGGCCAGGCCGGCCAGGAGCCGGTCGCTGTCCCCCAGGTTATCGGTCTCGGTGGGAGGGGCCAGGGCCAGTTCCAGTTCCCGCACCGGGGGATTGGGCTCGGCCACGGTCACTTCCTCGTGGCCTTCGGCCTTGGCGAAAACAGAGGCGTCGGCCCGTGATTCCGGGGGAATGAAGATTTCCGCCGGCCCTTCCACGTGGCAGACGCAGGCCAGGCGCATGCCCCGGCCGTATTCCTCCTCGCTGAAGTAGGCCCCGGGGCCGGTCTCGCACCGGACCGAGCCGGAAACCACTTCCACCCGGCAGCGGCCGCAGACCCCCGCGCCGGCACAGGAGGCGTTGATGTGCAGCCCGGCCCAGGAGGCCACATCCAGAATGCTTAAGCCCGCGGCGGCTGGGACGACCTTGCCTTCAGGCTGGAAAACGATATCGAATACGGTCATGGTCTCACCCTGGTCAGGCCTGGCCTGAAAGTCGGAACCACGGAAATTTTTGTATCCCCATTTTATAACATACTTGCCCGGTTATTGGCAAATCAGCCTGTCGGACGGGGCTCAAGGCAGATCCTCGAATAATTCCGGCAGGAGTTCCTGAAACCTGGCCCGGACCAGGTTCATGATCTCCCGCATTTGGGGGTGGGCGGCCGGGCCGCAGCGCAGGGCCAAAATATGACGCCATTCCCGCATGTTGGCGGTTATGACTATTTCCGTCTTCAGGCTGTTAGGCAGGACCGTCCGGGCTTCCTGAGCCGTGGCCCCGGCCTTTAGCAGGTCCAGATAGGCCGCTTCGGCCGCCTCCATGGCCCTCAGCCAGCGGTTGTATTTTTCCGAGCCCTCCTCGAAAAACAGGGGCCTGATCACCACCAGTCCCCGCCCCTCCGGTCCGTGGCCGTAGTTGACATAGCGGGTGCTCTCCTGGCTGAAGGAGGCCAGGCGGTGGCGAACCAGCTCGTGGCTCACGCCCCGGTCGCAAACCAGCAAGAGGGACAGGCTTTCATGCTCAATGACCGAAAGATGGCCGCGGCGTATGAGCGAGCGGACGAAGGGGCCGGCCGAACCCTCCGCGGCGCGGCCTTCCGAGCGGTAGCAGGTGCGGCCGGCCCGTTCCAGCCGGGCCAGGAGGGACGGCGGGTCCAGCGGGGTCAGTATCTCAAACTCGGGGGCCACTATCTTCATAACGCCTCACCTGTTACGGAACCGCAATGCCGGTTCTCAAGCACGAAATCGGAAGGGATATCCCTGAGCCAGAGGCCGCCGGTTTCCTTATGGGCCCGCTCGGCCAGCATCTCGAAAAGGTTCCAGATCCCGGGGCCGGGCCGGTCGGCCGGCTCCTCCTCCCCGCCCAGGCGGGCCTTGACCATGTCGAAGTCGGCCAGGCTGCGGGCGTTCAAATAGAGATAGGCGACATGGAAGCAGAATATTTTCAGGCCCGGCCGGTCCAGGTAGGGCATTTCCAGGCGGTCCAGGGGGAAGCGGCGGACCAGGTGGAGATGGTCGCTGGCCCAGACCGGCCAGCGGGTCAGCCGCCCGACCTTGAAGCCCATGATGCCCGGCTGGTAGGGCAGGATCATGGAACTGTCGTGACAGAAGCCGGCCCGGGCCATGACCCGGGACAGATCGGAGTGCCAGTAGAAACGGTGGGTCCGCACAGCCTCGGCCCCGGAGAGGACCTCCCGGTAGCGGCCCAGGATAGCGGCTTCGGCGGCCAGGACGTCCTGGTCATGCTCCACGGTGGCCATGGCCAGGGGGCCGCCGCCATCGGCGGGGACGTGACGGCGGGACAGATCGGGGTGAGCGCCGATTTCCAGAAGGGGCCAGGCGGGCGTTGGGCCGGGCGTGGAAAAAAAGACCGTGACTTTCAAGCCCAGGGCCCGGACCCGATCCAGGACGGCCCGGGTGGCCGCCTCCGGGGCCCAGTCGGTGTCTATGGTCAGAATTATCATTCGGTCCGGCCCTTAAGCCGTGCGGCCTTGATCACCGGCGAAGGGATAGGGGCCGATTTTTTGAATTTGGGGGCCAGGGACCGGTCCAGGCGCAGCCGGGCCACCCGGTCCATTTCCTGGTCCAAAAGGCCCAGGAAGGTCCTCAGCACCCGGACCACGCCTTGAGCCGAGCCTTTACGGCGCCCGGTGCGTTCGTCTAGATAGAGGCCGCGGCAGAGGGACAGGCCCAGGGCCCGGACCCGGGGGTTTCCGGCCAGTTCCTCCGGCAGGCAGGCGCCTTCGGCCTGGGGCCAGTTGAGTTCCGGCCACCAGCGGCAGGATCTCAGGATGCTCCCGGCCAGTTCGGCCAGGCCGTCAGGCGTCAGGCCGGGCTGAGAGCCGACGGCGGCCTGGGGCCGGGGGTATTTGCGGCTTTTTTCAAAGGGCAGGGGCATGGTCCCGTAAGAGCGAAGGGTGACCACCAGCACCAGGGGGGATTCCTCCAGAAGGCGGAGGGCCGCGGCCGTTATTTCCTGGTGAAAGGGAACCACCGAGCGGTCCAGGATGAGTTCGACATCTTTTTCCGGCCAGACCAGGGCCCGGCCGGCCGTGGTGCGGGGCAGGACCGCCGGCCGCCCGGCCCCGGCGGCTTCCGGGCCGTCGGCCAGTTCGGCCGCCCACAGGCCCCAGGGGTCGGCCACCAGGGGGCTGAGGGGATAGACGATGACCGGCCGGTCTATTTTGACTTTCCGCCGCTCGAAACAGGCCGCCTCGCGGACCAGTTCACCCAAGTGGGGGTCGATGAGCCGCCAATGCTCCAACTGCCACTCTTCCGGGCTCAGTTCCAGCCGGCGGGCCACCGGCGGGGGCACGGCGGACGCGGTATAGGGCAGGTTGATAAGCACTCTGTTCATGGGCGGCTTAAGGGGCCGGCTTGACGCGCCGGGCGGCTCTGTGATAGTCAAGATATTGCCAAGGAAATGTTGATTAATGGGGCAAAAAGACCATTAATGTTCCCCTAATTCTATTTCACCCGGAAGGATTAATCAAGCCATGAATCAAGTGTCCGACCGGCTCCGGGCCCTAAGGGGTCTGATGCGCCTTTCTTCAGTCCCGGCCCTCCTTTTGACTTCCCCGGCCAGCCGGCGCTATTATTCCGGCTTCGAGGCGGGCGACACGCTCCTGAACGAATCCAGCGGGGCCCTCCTGATCACGGCCCGGGGCCAATATCTCCTGACCGATTCGCGCTACACCGAGGCGGCCCGGGCCCAGGCCCCCCTTTTCCGCATCGTCACCTGTCGACAGGGCCTGGCCCGGGGCCTGGCCGGCCTCCCCGCCCTGGAAAAGGCCGCCAGCCTCCACCTGGAGCCGGAATTTGTGAGCCTGGCCCTCTTTAACGAAATCAAAAAGGCCCGGCCTGGCCTGCGCCCGGCCGCCGCGCCCTTCGACCCGGCCGGCCCCCGGGCCCAAAAAACGCCGGCCGAGATAAGGCTGGTGCAAAAGGCCCTGGCCATCACCGAAGCGGCGGTCTCGGCCCTGTGGGAGATGATGGAGCCGGGGCTGACCGAACGGGAGGCGGCTTTTTTCCTGGAAAGAGAGTTTCGCCGCCTGGGGGCCGACGGCCCGGCCTTCGAGACCATCGTGGCTTCCGGCCCCAACGGCGCCCTGCCGCACGCCGAGCCGGACCGGAAAAAGATCCGGCCCGGGGAGACGGTCATAATCGATTGCGGGGCTAGGTTCAAGGGCTACTGCGCCGACATCACCCGCACCAGGATCATCGGCCGTTCCCGGAAGTGGCAGCGGGAAATATACGCCATCGTCAAGGAGGCCCAGGACCGGGCCCTGGCCGTCCTGGCCCCCGGCCGGTCGGCGGCCGAGGTGGACCGGGCGGCCCGGGACTTCATCGCGGCCCGGGGTTACGGGCAATATTTCGGCCACAGCCTGGGGCACGGCGTGGGCCTCTTCATTCACGAGGCCCCCCGCCTTTCCCCCCGTAGCCGGGAGGAACTCCGGCCGGGACACATCGTCACCGTGGAGCCGGGCATCTACCTTCCCGGGCGGGGGGGGGTGCGGCTGGAACAGCTGGCCCTGGTGACGGACCGGGGGGCCAAAATACTGAACCGCAATGAGGATTTTTATAATTTTTGACTAGAGGTCAATGGGGGTCCGAGCCGGGGAATTGGCCCGGCAGGAAGGTGGCGCTGGAGGCTTTGAAATAGAGCGGGATATCGCCAATGGGACCGTTGCGGTGCTTACGGATCAGGAGTTCCAGCTGGCGGTCCCGCCCCAGTTCCGAATCCTCGTTTTCCCCGCGGATCTCCGGGTCATGGATGAAGGCGATGAGGTCGGCGTCCTGCTCTATGGCCCCGGATTCCCGGAGGTCCGAGAGCCTGGGCCTTTTGTCCTTGCCGGAGCGTTTTTCCATGTCCCGGTTGAGCTGGGAGAGGGCCAGGACAGGCAGTTGGAGTTCCTTGGCCAGGCCCTTGAGGGAACGGCTGATCTCGCTTATTTCCTGCTCGCGGCTTTCCCAGCCCCGGCGCTGTTCGCTGCCGCGCATGAGCTGGAGGTAATCCACCACCACCATATCCAGGTCCGAGCCCTGGTTCCGGAGCTGGTCTTTGAGGCGGCGGGCCCGGGCCCTCAGTTCCAGGACCCGGAGGGCCGGGGTGTCGTCAATGTAGATCCTGGCCCGTCCGAGGCGGTCGATGGTCGTGGTGAGAGGGAGGATATCCTCGTTGGAAGTCCAGCCGGTGCGCAGGTCCTTGAGGTTGAAATGCCCCACCTGGCAGATGAGGCGGAACAGGAGCTGCTTCTGGTCCATCTCCAGGCTGAAAAAGGCCACGGTGTAGGAGGGGATATCGCGAAAGGTCTGTCTTAGGCCGGCAATGGCCGCGTTAAGGGCCAGGTTCAGGGCCAGGGAGGTCTTGCCCAGGCCCGGCCGGGCGGCCAGGATGATGAGGTCCGATTTCTGGAAGCCGCCGGTCAGCTTGTCTAAGGCGTCATAGCCTGAGGGAATGCCCGTGATGGCCAGGCCGCCGTCCTGGCGTTTCCTCTGCAATTCCATTATTTCAGCAAAAATATTATTATTGATTTCTTCAGCCGCGCTGATAAAGCTGTCCGTCCGGCGTTCGCTGCGGACTTTAAGCATTTCAGACTCAGCCCAGTCCAGGAGTTCCTCCACATCCGGGGGCGTGCCCTGGCTGCGCTGGACTATGGTCCCGGCCAGGGAGATGAGCCGGCGGAGAATGGCCCGGTCGATTATGATGCGGGCGTATTGGCCGGCGCTGGGGGCCAGGCCCAGGCCATCGTAGAGCCGGGCCAGATAGGCCGGCCCCCCGCACTTTTCCAGGGTCCCGCGGCCCTTGAGCGCCTCGGCCACGGTCACCTGGTCCACCGGGTGGCGGTCGGAGTCCAGTTTCAGGCAGGCCCGGAAAATTTCAGCGTGGCCCTCATGGAAAAAATCATCCGGCTTAAGGCCGGTTTCCAGGGCGTTGGGGATGGCCGTCTCGGGGTCCAGCAAGACGGCGCCTAAGAGAGCCTCCTCGGCCTGTAGGCTGGACGGGTTCGTCTCCCCCAGGATATCGCTGGCCATTATGGACTCCTGAAAAAAGCCGACCTGAATCCTCAGGCCGGCTTTTGAGGGACAGGCCGGGTCATTCGGCGGCGGCCTCGGCGGCGGCCTCGTTTTCCGGCAGCACTGAAATCTTCAGCGAGGCGGTCACCTCGGGGTGGAGGCGCACCGGCACCTCGTAATCGCCCAGGGCCTTGAAGGGTTCGCCCAGGCGCAGGCGCCGGCGTTCCAGGTCGAAGCCCTGGGCCTGAAGGGCCTCGCTGAGGTCCAGGGCCGTCACCGCGCCGTATAGTTTGCCCTTCTCGCCGGCCTTGCGGTGGAAGACCAGGCGCACCTCGGCCAGGCGGCCTTTGAGATCCTGGGCCTGGTCCTTTTCGGCCTTGGCCCGGGTCTCGTACTCGGCCCGCTTCCGGGCCAGCATCTTCAGGTTGGCTTCACTGGCCGGGAGGGCCGCGCCGGTGGGCAAAAGGAAATTGCGGGCATAGCCCGGGGCCACGGTCAGGACCTGCCCGGCCAGCCCGAGGTTGTCAACATCTTTGACCAGAATTAATTTCACGGCCGGACCTCCCTTCAGTTAGCCCCGCCGCTGGACGGCGCCATGGCCGTGTAGGGCAGAAGGGCCATGAAACGGGCCCGCATGATGGTCTGGGTCAGAAGGCGCTGGTGCTTGGCGCAGTTGCCGCTGATGCGGCGGGGGACTATCTTGCCCCGCTCGGTGACGAAATTGCGCAGGGTCTTGATGTCCTTATAGTCGATGTCGTTTATGTGATCAACGCAGAAGCGGCAGACCTTGCGGCGGTGAAAAGGCCTCTTCTTGCCCCGGGCGCGACGCGGATTTTTGTCCTCGGCATTGTCGTACATGGCGGTACTCCTTACTCTTCGTCGCCGCCGGAGGCGGTTTCGGCTCCGCCTTCATCGGCTTCATCGGCGCCGTCTCCGTCGCCTTCGGCCCCGGATTCGGCTTCTTCCCGGCGGGCTTTTTCCGATTCGCGGCGGGCGGCTTCGGCCAGGAGCTTTTCCCTGGCCGCGGCCAGGTCTTCGGCGGTGAATTTTTTGGCCAGGACCAGGGTGAGGTATTTGAAGACCTTTTCGTCGATCTTCAGGTTCCGCTCCAATTCCGTGGCCAGGGCCGGCCCGCCCTGATAATCGTAGAGCAGGTAATGGCCGTAGAGTTCCTTCTGGACCGGGTAGGCCAGCCGCCGCCGGCCCCAGTCCTCAAAACGGACCAGTTGGCCGCCGCCGGCTTCCAGGATGCCTTCGACCTTGGTTTTGAAGGTTTCCGGTGACTCCAGGTTGGGGGCCAGAAGGATAAGGGTCTCATACCTTCGGGGGTGCATGTTGCCTCCTCATGGACTTAAGGCCCCGCCTTATCCGGGCGGGGCGAGGATGGCCGGGATTAATTATTCCGGCTGGAATTTTTTATAATAGCACAGTCAAAATCTTAATTCAACCACCCGCCAGGATGAGCCGGACCGCCCCGGCCAGGTCCCCGGCCACCGGCAGGTCCGGGGGCGCCGCGGCCGCCTCGGCCCGGCGGTGGCCGGTCAGAACCAGGATGGAGCGGCAGCCGGCCGCCAGTCCGGCGGCCGCGTCGCTGAGCTTGTCGCCGACCATAAAGGAGCGGGCCGGGTCCAGGCCATGCTCGGCCGCCGCCCGTTCAATGAGGCCCGGAGCCGGCTTGCGGCAGGAGCAGGGCCCGGTGTAATGGGGATGGTGAGGGCAGTAATAGAAGGCGTCCAGGGCGGCCGGGACCCGCCCGGCCAGGTCCCGGTTGGCCAACAGGTGCAGTTCCCGCACGGCATTTTCAGTATAAAGACCCTTGGCCACCCCGGCCTGGTTGGTGACCACCACCAGCCTGAAGCCGGCCCCCTTCAGTTTGGCCAGGGCCTCCGGCGCGCCCGGCAGCCATTCCCAATCCGCCCAGAGATGGACATAGCCCTTGTCCTGGTTCAGGGTGCCGTCGCGGTCCAGGAAAACGGCCGGGCCTAAGCCGCCCCCGGTCATGCCGGGGCCGCCCTTTGGTGATATTCTTGAAGGGAATGGACTTTTTCCACCGGTTTTCTGGTTTTCTCCGCGATGCCCTTCACGCCGGCCAGGGCGGCGGTCAGCGTCGTCAAATAGGGGATATTGTGTTTAATGGCCGATTTTCTGATATAAGAGCCGTCGTCATTGCTGAGTTTGCCGCTGGGCGTATTGACTATCATGTCCAACTGGCTATTTTTTATGGCGTCCTCTATATTCGGGCGGCCTTCGCGCATCTTGTTGATGACCTCGGCGTTTATGCCCCTGGAGGTGAGATAGGCGTGGGTCCCCCGGGTGGCGAAGATTTTGAACCCCAGAGCCTCAAACCGCCGGGCGACCTCTTCCACCGATCCCGTCTTGTCTTTTTCCGCCACGGAGATCAGCACCGAGCCGGAAAGGGGCAAAACGCTCTTGCCGGCTTCCAGGGCTTTGTAAAAGGCGAGCCCGAAGGAATCCGACAAGCCCAGGACCTCGCCCGTGGACCTCATTTCAGGCCCCAGGACCGGGTCGACCTCCGGGAACATATTGAAAGGAAACACGGCCTCCTTGACCCCGTAATACGGTATCTCAGGCTTACCCAGGGCGGACAGGTCGAACCGTTCCCCGGTGTGCCCGGCCATGATCAGCCGGGTGGCCAGTTTGGCCATATACAGGTTGCAGACCTTCGATATGAGCGGCACCGTCCTGGAGGCCCGCGGGTTGGCCTCCAGGACATAGACCTTTCCCTGGTGGATGGCGTATTGGATATTCATCAGGCCCACCACCCCCAGTTCGCCGGCGATCTTTCCGGTATAGTCGCGGATCGTTTCAAGCTGTTCATCGGTGATGTTTATGGTGGGGATCACGCAGGCCGAGTCGCCGGAATGGATGCCCGCATATTCGATATGCTCCATGACGGCCGGCACAAACGTCCGGCCGCCGTAAGCCAGGGCGTCCGCTTCGCATTCAATGGCGTTATCCAAAAAACGGTCGATGAGTATCGGCGCGTCGCCGCCGATGTAGTGGGCGTTGACCTGGATATAATTTTTGAGCTGTTCATGGTCGAAGACAATTTCCATGGCCCGCCCGCCCAAAACATACGAGGGCCTGACCATGACCGGATAGCCGATCCGGCCCGCCACCGAGGCCGCTTCCTCATAGTTTGCGGCCATCCCCGACTCCGGCATGGGGATATCCATCTGTTCCATCATCTTTCTGAACAGATCCCTGTCCTCGGCCAGGGCTATCACCTCGGGGGTCGTGCCCAGGACGGGGACTCCCGCCTTCTTCAGTTCCATCGCGATGTTCAGCGGGGTCTGCCCGCCGAACTGGACGATTATGCCCAAGGGTTTTTCGTGAAGGCAGATGGACAGGACATCCTCGACGGTCAGGGGCTCGAAATAGAGCTTGTCCGAAGTGTCGTAATCGGTGGAAACCGTCTCGGGGTTGCAGTTTATCATGATCGTCCTGAACCCGGCGTCACGGAGCGCCAGGGCGGTATGGACGCAGCAGTAGTCGAATTCAATACCCTGGCCGATCCGGTTGGGGCCGCCTCCGAGGATGATGACCTTTCCGCGGCCCCCGGCCCCCGCTTCCCCCCCGATTCCGCGCTTTATCCTGGACTCGCGCAGTTCGCCGGTCAGCCGGCCCAACCCGTTATAGGTCGAGTAATAATATTCGGCGTCCGCGCCGCTGACCGGCACGACATCCCACTGCTCATGTATCCCGACGACCTTTCTGTGCAGCCTGATATATTCCTCCGGCACTTCCAGGAGCGTTGAAAGATACTTGTCGGCAAAGCCGTCCCTCTTCGCCCGGACCAGCAGATCATCGGGCAGCACCCTCTTTTTCCAGGTCAAAATTTCATTTTCCAGTTCCACCAGTTCCTTCATCTGTTCAAGGTAGTATTTTTTGATGCCGGTAAGGTCATGGAGTTTTTCTTCATCGGCCCCCTTGCGCAGGGCCTCGTATATGGTGAAATATCTTTCGCTGTTGGGGACGGCGATTTGCCTAAGCAGCTCTTCCAGGGGAAGTTCGTTGAAATTTTTGGCAAAGCCCAGGCCGCTGCGGCCGATCTCCAGGGAGCGGATAGCCTTCTGGAAAGCCTCTTTGAAGGTCCGGCCGATACTCATCACTTCCCCGACCGCCTTCATCTGCGTGCCGAGCCTGTCTTCTATCCCGCTGAATTTTTCAAAGGCCCACCGGGCGAATTTCAGGACAACGTAATCACCGTAGGGCGCATATTTTTCCAGCGTTCCTTCTTTCCAATACGGCAATTCGTCCAGCGTGAGCCCGGCGGCCAAAAGGGCGGACACATAGGCGATGGGGAACCCGGTCGCCTTGGAGGCCAGCGCCGAGGAACGGGAGGTCCTCGGGTTGATCTCAATGACGACCACCCGGCCGGTGGCGGGATCGTGAGCCAACTGCACATTGGTCCCGCCGATGACCCCTATCTCCGAAACGATGCTGAACGCTATTTGCCTGAGTCTTTCCCTGAGTTCTTCCCCTATCGTGAGCATGGGCGCCACGCAGAACGAATCGCCGGTGTGAACGCCCATCGGATCGATGTTTTCGATCAGGCAAACGGCTGTCATTTGGTTTTTCGAGTCCCGGACGACCTCGACTTCCAGTTCTTCCCAGCCCAGAACGCTTTCCTCGATCAAGACCTGTCCTATGAGCGACGCCGCCAGGCCCCGGTTGGCGACGAGCTGCAGTTCCTCCTTGTTGTAAACCAGGCCGCCGCCGGTCCCGCCCAGGGTGAAAGCCGGCCGGATCACCACCGGGTACCCGAGACCGTCGGCGGCCTCCTCGGCCCGCTCGACCGACAAGGCTTCGTAGCTCCTAGGCATTTCAAGGCCCAGCCGGTCCAGGGTCTTCTTGAACTCTATCCGGTCCTCCCCGCGCTCGATAGCCTCAAGCTGGACTCCTATCACCTTGACCTGGTATTGGTCCAGGACGCCCGCCTTGTGAAGTTCAAGGCTCAAATTGAGGCCGGATTGGCCGCCCAAATTGGGCAGCAGGGCGTCGGGCCTCTCCTTGGCGATGATCTCGGCGAGCCTGGCGACATTGAGCGGTTCAATGTAGGTTATGTCGGCCACGAGGGGATCGGTCATGATGGTGGCGGGGTTGGAATTGACCAGTATTATTTTGTATCCCAGGCTTTTCAGCGCTTTACAGGCCTGGGTCCCCGAATAGTCGAACTCGCAGGCCTGCCCGATGATTATGGGCCCGGACCCGATGATCATGATCGTCTCAATGTCGGTTCTTTTGGGCATTGTCCGGCCTTCCTCCGCCATATATCAAGGGCCGGGGCGAAGCCCCGGCCCCGGCCCCGTCGTAACCGCGCCTACTTTACCTCTGTTTTCCACAGCCCGTGGAGGTTGCAGTAAGCGTAAGCGGCCAGGGGTTCGTCATCCGTAAAGCTGAAGGCCGTCTTCGGTTCTTCGCCGGCCTTCAGGGCTTTGCGCTGACCGCCCTTTTTGGTGCCCACGAATACAAAGGCGATGTGGTGCTCGTCGGTCATCGGGTGCGCCACGCTGCCGACCTCAACGCCCAAGGCCCCCGCGGAAACGGTGACCGCGGGCAGGTGCTTTTCAGCGCTGGCCTCGACGGTGTTGGGAACAAGTTCCGTCACTTTTTCACCGCAGCAGGTAAGCGGCGCTCCCCGCGCCAGGGCGAACCCGACCACATTGCCGCAGATCTTGCAAATAAAAAACTTGTGCTCATTACTCATTTTGCTGCCTCCTATTGCATGGTTTTGGCCATACGCGCTTCGCGTGGTGCCCGGAGCCGGAATCGAACCGGCATGGCCGCAAAGCCGAGGGATTTTAAGTCCCTTGTGTCTACCAGTTCCACCATCCGGGCTTTTGGGGGATTTCCGCTGGCCTATTATTGACGGAGCCGGCCCCGCTGTCAAGGGGCCGGCGGGGATATAAAAAATGCCGCCCGGCTTGGCCAACCGGGCGGCGGTCTCTTTTGGGTGTCGGACGGGTTGGGGTTGGTGGCGATCAGTGCAAAAGCCCGGGCGAAACCAGGCGGCCGTAGGGCCGGGTGGCCTCCACCAGGAGGCTCAAGGTGGGGTCGGCTTCGGGATAGCACTGGGTTATGGTATTGATAAAACTTATGGTTTCGGCAATGACCGCCTGGATCAGACCCCTCTGCTCGTAGAGGTCCTTTTCCAGGGTCTCGATGACCGGGGCCAGGTAGCGGACTATCTTGGCCGCGCTCAGGGCCGCGCCCCGGCTGGCAAGGCTCAGGCTGGGGCCCTGGTAGAACTGGCGCCCGGCATCGGCGGCCACGACCTTGGACAGGTCGATGAACTCGGCGTCCAGGCGCCGGCGTTCGGTGTCGTCGGCGGCCTCGGAGGCGGCCCGGTCGGCCAGGTCCATCATGCCGGTCAGGGCCGCGGCCACGCTCTGGAAACGCTCGGCGGCCTGGTTGAGGCAGCCTATGACTTCGGGCAGGCTCTTCATCTGCTCCCGGGCTTCGGTCAGGGCCTGGCTCACTTCCAGGGGCAGGGCCAGGGGTTCCTCGGGCACGGCGGCCAGGCCGACGGCCAGGATGTTGGTTATGGTGGTCAGTTCGTTTAGCTGCAAGTTGGTCATGATATTCACCTATATTTGCGGGCGCCGCGGGCGCTTTGATTTTACTGATTCGGCCGCGGGCTGAGTCGTTCGTTCAACTCCTCAGCCCCGCCGGATCCCGGTCCAGGGCCGCGCCCCGGTTAACGGTTGAGGAGGGAGAGGGCCATTTGAGGCAGGCTGTTGGCCTGGCTCAACATGCTGACCGCGGCCTGGGTCAGGACCTGGTTCTTGACGAAGTTGGTCATTTCCGTGGCCAGGTCCACATCCGAGATGCGGCTTTCCGAGGCCTGCAGGTTCTCGGCCTGGATCTCCAGGTTGGTGATGGTGTTTTCCAGGCGGTTGATATAGGCGCCCAGGGTGGCCCTCACCTTGTCCTTGCGTTCAATGGCGCCCTGGATGGCGTCCAGGGCTTCCTGGGCGTCGCTCTGGGTGCGGAGATGGGCTCCGGCCCAGGGGCCGTCGTCGGCGTTCTGGACTTCCACGAAGGCCGCGCGGTCCAGGCCGAGGAGGTTGCTGATGGCCTGGCCGTTGGTGTAGCCGAATCCCTGGCCGGTGAAGGCGTCTTTCTGGCCGGTCCGGATATCGGAGTTGGCGGCCTCGCCGACGTTCAGGATCCAGAGGTCGCGGTAGCGGCCCACATCCTGGCCGTGGAGCTGCACGCCCCAGGAGCCGTAGCCCGTGGGCACGGCCCGGAGGACGCCCCATTCCTTGCCGCCGTTGCTGAAGTAGGTGCCGGCGCTGACTGAGGTTTCAAACTCGTCGTTATACCAGACGGCCCGGTTGTATTGCTCGACGCTGCCGCGGATGTCGCCCAACTGCTCGTCGCAGCCGTTGAGGCTGTTGCCCTTGGCTCCGCCGTCCTTGGCGAAGACGTAAAGGGTGGTGTAGCCATCGCGGTATTGGCCTTCCCCGCCGTTTTCCAGGCCGATGCCTTCCAGGCGGGCCCAGAACTGGCTGTCGGGGTTGTTGTTGATGGCATAGGCCAGGGCGCTGATGGCCCAGACGTCCTCGATGCTGCGGCCCGGGCCGAAGGGGCTGTCGGGGTCGTTGAGAGCGGCGCTGAGGGAGACGGCCGCGGCCGTGGTGCGCTCGCTGAAGCTGGAGGCGCCCAGGGTGGCGCTGCCTATGTAATAGGTCTCGACTTCCCCGTTGCCGAAGCAGAAGCGGTGGGCGCCGCCGTCTAGGCTGATCAGGTCAAAGAGGACCGGTCGATTGCCGAAGAAATCTGGCACTCCGGCCAGGTTGGAGGCGCTGAAAACATCGTCACCGGGCAGGAAGCGCGGGTTGCCGAAGCGGTCGATAAGGTCGTCGCTGGCGATATTGAATTCCCCGGCCCCGGTCCCGGTGGTATTAGGCACTATTATGCCAGTCGCAGCCAAGATCGCCGCGATGTCGGCATAGGGCCCGGTAGTCCAGGCCGTGTCAAGCAGGGCTTCCAACATGGCCGAGGTAAAGGCATCACCAGGGCTTAAAGTTCCGGCAGTGAGCGACAACGCTAGTTCCAAATCAGTCAAAGCGCTACCGGAACTCCCCAACCTATATTGAGGATTATTGTTGTCGTCGAATAGAACTTCTACCAATCTGAAGGGCGGCGTGTTGTCCACGGGCGTGCCTTCTGTTCTGGGCAAGATATTACCAAAGTCCAATAAATCCTGGAAGGTGGTAAAGCCATAGGCGAGGCCGTTCTCCAACAGGGCGTTCATGATATCCGAGGTTACAGCATCGCCAGAATTGCCAGTTCCCGCCAAAGTCGCGCCATCTGCGGTCAACTTGTATTTGGCATTTCCTGCTGCGTCGACTATGACGTTTGAGGCGCTATAGGCCGGGTTGGCCGCGCTGGTCCGGCCCAGGAGGTCGGCCAGGGTGGTCCCGCCGGCCTGGATTTTCACGACCCCGGTGCCGAGTATCAGGCTGAAGCCGTCTTTGGAATCCCCGACTACAAGGTCGTTGGATACGATCTGGCCATCGGGCAGAGTGAACACCGGCTCCACGGAATTAGTGATTTTGAAATAGCCTAAGGGGACGAGGTCGCCATTCTCGTCTTCCCAGTAGCCGTTGGCGTTCCAAGCGAGTCCCGCGCCGCCGTTCGCTTTGGTGTCATTCATCCAAACTACAGTGAAGGGACTGCCATCGTCAATGGTATAGCTCGGAGGGTTCGTGTCGTTGGCCAAGGCCGCTGTGTTGAAGTTGTTGAAACTTACCTGATAGCGGTTGGCATCGTTGGTCAGCCAGCCGCTGGTGACGCTATAGATGAAAGCGGAGGCCGGCGGCCAGTATTCGCCATTCACAAAGCAGATTGAGGGCGGCTTGGCCGAAGTGGACATGATGGCCGAGATATGGCCGGTTATCCTATAGTTCTTGTCTATCCCGCAGTTCGTGCTGAGGGCCGAGGCGTAGGCGGTGAGGTCAAGGGCCGGATAACCGGATTGGGCCAAGGTAAACTTGGCGGCTTTATATTCGAAATCGATCCGCACCCGGGCCTGGCTGCCCTGGTTGACCAGATCCATAAGTTCCTGCAAGGTGGGGGTGGCGTCGACCTGCCAGGCTCCGGCGATGTAGCGGCCGCCCTTGAGCGCCGGGGCGCCGTTGTCATACTGGGCCCCGTCCTGGGCTTTCCAATCCCAGTTGTAGCCGAAGGAGAAGACCTCGCCTTCCTTCCAGCCGGGGACGGGCTCGTTGAGGGAGGGGATGCCCCCGCCGCAGCAGCCGGTGGTGTTGGGCCCGCCATGGGTGCCAACCGTGCCCCAGATGTCGTTCTTGGCGTCGCCGCCGATCCGAAGGCCGCTCTGGCTGGTGGCCCGCACGTCGCCCATTTTCACAAAGTAATAGTCTTCGGCCGGGTCGTTGCCGGTGCCGAAGTGGAGTTTGAGGCCCATGCCGTGGTGGATGGCGCTGATGGAGCCGTCCAGGAGCTTGACCCCGTTGAAATTGGTGGCCGTGGCGATGCGGTCGATTTCCGCGGCCATAGCCTGGTATTCGGAATTGATGATCTCCCGCTGCACCGTGGTGTAGGTGCCGGTGGCGGCCTGCTCGGCCAGCTCCTTCATGCGGACGAGCTTTTCATCAATTACGGCCATGCCGCCTTCCGCGGTCTGGAGAAGGCTGATGCCGTCGGCCGCGTTGCGGATGCCCTGCTGCATGGTGGCGATGTCCGCCCGCATGAGCTCACGGATGGCCAGGCCCGCGGCGTCATCCGCGGCCCCGTTGATGCGGAGGCCCGAGGAGAGCCTCTGAACGCTGGTGCTGAGGCGGTCATAAGTATTGCTCAGAGTACGAGCCGTGTTGGCCGCCATCATGTTGTTGTTGACTACTAACGCCATGATGTTCCGTCCTTTCCTACCCAAAGAGATGATCGACGCGGAGGTAATTGGGTCAGCCCTTCACGCGTCGGGCCAATTTTCGAAAGAAGTTTAACTTCCTTCGAGACTCTTATCGACTTTTTTGGATGAACCTTTAATTTTTTTATTTTTTTTTCGCACTTTTTTCAAATTCACTTGAGGTCTGGGCCGCGGGCCCCAGCCCCCCATATCCGAGGGGCCGTGGAGCCAGCGAACCGCCCTTCCCGCGGCCTCGGTCTATATATAATGTGAACAAGCCCCCGCTCCCGGCCGATAAGAGAACCGGAGCGGCCAAAAGGCCGCCAAACCTCGTATACCAGTTTGGTATTGTCCGGGAGCCGCCATGACCGCCCTCTTGGTTATCTATGGCCTTCTGGCCGTTCTGGCCTGGCTCCTTATAATCCAGATGATGGGCAATCGCCGGCTCAAGAGGGCGGTCCGCCAACTTTCGACCCGCCTGGACCGGCAATCGGCCCGCCTGGACCGGCAGAATGAACTCCTGGCCCGGTTGGAGGCGCAGGTTTCGACCGCCCCGGTCGAGGAGAGCGACCCGCCCGCGCCCGAACAGTCGGAGACTGAACAATCGAGGACTGAACAGTCAAGGACTGAACAGCCGGAGACTGAGCCGGCTGAAGCCGAACCGTCCGAAACCGGGGCCGCCCCTCAGGTTCCATCGCCTCCGCCAGAGCCTGCCCCCTCCCGGAGCCGGCTCCTCCCGGGGGGAGCCTGGTCAAGCTTCGCGGCCCTCCTGATTCTCGGCCTGGCCATCGGCTTTTTGACCTGGTTCAGCTTCACCCTTGACCGCTTCCCGCCGGCCCTTCGGCTGGGAGCCGCCTCGCTGGCCGGTCTGACCAGCCTGACCCTGGGGCTGCTGACCTGGGAAAAACGCCCCGGCCTGGGCCTGGCCCTGGAAAGCTGCGGCTTGGGGCTGATCGGCCTGGCCTTGGCCGGCACGGCTTGGTTCTTCCTTCTGGCCCCGGGTTCGGCCCGGGCCGCCCTTTCGGCCTGGGGGCTGTTTGCCGCGGCCCTGGCCCTGAAACAGAATTCGCCCCGCCTGACCATCCTGGTCCCTCCGGCCTTTTTCAGCCTGTGGTCCGCCCTGGACCCGGACTGGACCAGCCTGACCCTGACCGCGGCCGGAGCGGGTTTCTTCTACCTGGCCCTGAGCCTGGCCGCCGGCCGCTCCTCTCTCTCCGCCCGGCGGCTGACCCCGAACCTGGCCCTGGCTTTTTTCAACCTGGCCCTGGTCGGCCGCCTTTTCGACGTGCCCCTGGGGAATCTTTCGCCCTGGACCGGCCTGAGCCTGGCCTGGACCCTGGAAGGCGTCACCTTGTTCCTCCTTGGCCGCGAGCGGCTCGGCGTCCTGGCCCTGGGTCTGGCCGTCATGGCCGCCCCCCTCATCCCCGACCGCTTTTCCGGCCTCCCGGTCAGTCAATTTTTCCTGGCCACCTCGCTCCTGGGCGGCGCTTTTCTCTATATCGCCGCCAGGCCCGAACAGCCGGAAGCCAAGCCCGTTCCGGCCGCCCTGGCCTTATGGCTGGCCGGCTCCCTGGCCTCGGTCTGGGGCCTGGCCTCGATACAGGCGGAGCCCTCCTACATTCTCAACTGGCTCCTGATCGTCTGGAGTATTTTCAGCCTCGGTCTCTGGCTGGCCGGCCAAATCGCCCCGGACCTCCTGACCTTAAGGCGCCCGGGCTCGCCTCCCCTCCTGGTCCTGGCCCAGGTTCTGCCCCTGATACCGGCCCTGGCCCTGGCCCTGAACTTTATCTGGTCCTTTCTGGGGATCGACGGGAGGCCCGAAGGGCTGGACCCGGCCGCCTGGGCTATATGGATACTGGCCCAGGGGGTGGGCCTGGCCCAGGCCCGGCGGCTGACCCCGGCGGCGGCCTGGAGCAACGCCTTTCTCCTGACCCTGACCCTGGCCCTGAGCCAGGCCGCCGCGGACCTGGTCAAGGCCGGCCCGGACTTCGGCCAGGATATGGTGCGCCTGGCGGTCCTTCTCGCCGCCCTGGCCCTCTGCGTCCGGCCGCCCCGGCTGTCCCTTTTTCAGGAACTCGATCTCTGCCGGGTCCAGGGCCTGATCCTGAGCGGCCTGACCCTGTGGCGGGGATTGAGCCTGACTTTGGACCCGGCCGACCGGCCGGGCTTCTTCGGCTTCCTGCCGCTCCTGAATCTCACCAATCTGGCCCAGGCCGCCGCCTTCTGGCTGCCGATAGCCTTTCTCCGCCGCCTGACCGCCCCGAACCGCCCTCCGGCCCTGAATTTTCTGCAAGGCTTTTTGTTTTTTATCTGGCTGAACGCGGTCCTGGCCCGGACGGTCCATCACCTGGCCGGAGTGCCTTACCAATTCGGGGCTCTATTGGGTTCTTCGATCTTTTGGCTGGTCTGCGCCGGGGTCTGGAGCGGGCTGGGGCTGTGGGCCTGGGGCCGCCCAGGGCTGAGCCCTGGACCCAAATCCGAAGGACATTGAAGCAGCGCGAATATGATTGGCCGAGGGCGGAAATAGTGGGGTGCGGGACGAGGCCCCAAAAACCGGCAAATCTTCACCTATCCCGGGCGGGACCGGCTTTTTTTTCCCGGCCCCCGCTCAAGCCATCTCACTATATTCTAAATAAAATCAACTAAATATCCGTTTTTAAACCCTGGCACGGCTATTGCTTCCTTATTGGCGGACGCCCAGGTTCCACCCTGGCGCCCTTTCCAGCGAGGTGAGGCATGTCCTTCAGTTCCATGTATATAGCCGCGACCGGCATGATCGCCCTGGGCACGGGGATGCAGACCATCTCCAACAACCTGGCCAACATTGAAACCAATGGTTTCAAGACCATGCGCACCAACTACTCCGACCTCTTCAGCAAGCACATCTATTCCAGCGCGCCCTGGCCGCGGCAGGTCGGGCATGGGGCCCAGGTCCAGTCCATCCAGTCCATGTTCACCCAGGGGGCCTTCAGGATAACCGAATCGCCCCTGGACCTGGCCCTGGCCGGCGACGGCTTCTTCAACGTCCGCAGCCGCCTGTCCCTCCAACTGCCCCAAACCGAAGAGATCATGTACACCCGGGCCGGGGCCTTCACCCTGGACAGGAACGGGTATATGGAAGACCCGTCGCACAATATTCTCCAAGGCTGGGCCCTGTCCCTGCCCAAGCCGGGGGAAACGCCGGTCCGCCTCGGCTCGCCCGTGGACGTGCAAATAACCAAATGGATCATTCCGCCCCAGGCCACCACCGTCATGCGCCAGGTCTCCAACCTTTCCGCCGACGCCAGCCCCGCCTATGACTACCCCGCCTACGAACTGGCGGAAAAATATGCCAAAGACCAGGCTGAAACGGCCGGCCAAGCCGCCCGGAGCCCGGCGGAATTGGCGGTCTGGGACCAGACGGCCGACCAGCCGGTGGCCCCCGCTTCGCTCCTGCTCTTAAGCGCCACCACTAATGACGACTTCAACAGATTCTTCCTTGAACACTATATGATGCTCCCGGGGGCTTCGGCACTGAATCAGGCCAACGCGGCCGCCGCCATAGCCACCATAGGCCTGGGCGCGACCTCCAACCCCGCGGGCGGCCTGATAACCCTGGCCGAGTTCAACGAACTGACCGCCCTGGCCCTGGAGGATATGAAAAATCTGGCCGCCTCGGCCCGGACTTCGGCGGAACTGGGGGTCTGGGACCCGGCGGATACGCAGGTGAGCAACTCCGCTTCGTCCGGGCACTTTATCCCTTCAAATAATGACGAGTTCAACAGATTCTTCCTTGAACGCTACATAGAGCTGTTTCAGCCCGCGACTTCGGGTATGACCGTCGGCAGCCCGGCCAGCACGGCCGCCGCCATTTCCGCCATGAGCCTGTCCGCGACCTCCAGCCCCTTAAGCGGCCAGATAACCTTGTCCGTCTTCAACACCCTGACCGCCCTGGCCCTGGCCGATATAAATAATCTGGCCTCCGCGGCCGGCCTGGCTGCCCAGAGCGCGGTCTGGGGCTCCCTGGACCCGGATGACCCCGCGCCGATAGCCACGACTGCGGCCACTTCGTCCTGGCTCTTAAGCGCCTCCAATAAAGACGATTTCAACAGGTCCTTCCTTGAGCGCTACATTGATTTGTTCCCAACGGCTTCGGCCCTGAACCAGGCCAATGCGGCCTCCGCCATTGCGTCCATGCGCCTGGTCACGCCCCCGCCGGAACCTGACCGTTCCAAGGGCCAGATGACCGCGCTGGAGTTCAGCGCCCTGACCACCCTGGCCCTGGCCGATATGAAAAAGCTGGTCGCCCTGGCCGGTCAGACCGCCTACTCCACGGCCTACAAAACCGTCTATGATGCTGTATATGGTCGATACAGCGCCGGGGTGCCCGCCGCCTCCCAGTGGATGTGGGAGGGCAACGGCTACGCCGGGGCCTGGGACGGCCGCCTCAGCCCGCCCATGGACCCCAAAAACTTTAACCACTATGAAACCCAGACCGTCTATGACGCCGCCGGCAACGCCCATATAATGACGACCTATTACCAGAAAAACCCCCATGAACCAAACGTCTGGGATTATATAGTCACCTGCGAGCCCGGAGAGGACGGCCGGCTGGACTCGGCCGGCCGGCCCGTGACCGGCACGGCCTTGGCCGGCTTATTGCAAAAAGGCAAGATCACTTTCGACGCCAACGGCAAAATAAAGGACCTGGAAGCCCAGGACCTGAACCCGGCGGCCACCCGGACGGCCTACACCGATCCTCCCGCGCCCCAGCCCGGGGCCTCGGCCATGAGCAAAATCACCATCGGCGGCTATTACACCGGCCCGGCCCAGGTCAACCCGGCCACCGGAGCCCAGGTTTCGGCGCCGCGCACCTATGACATAATCTACGGCTGGCGGGATCCGGCCGGGGGATGGCACAGCGCCGACACCTCCACGAACCCGCCGACCGTGGGCTTCACCTGGACAGACAGTTTAGGCAATTCCGGCTTCGTGCCCGTGGACGCCAAATATGTCCTGCCCGGCTACACTCCCCCGGTCGAATGGACGGATGAGAACCTTCCCCCCACCTCCGCCTATGTGGCCGTCATCAGCTACCCCGGGCCCTACGTCCTGGGCAACGACGGCCTGACCCTGACCTTCAACCTTGATCCCAATAATCCGCTCCAGACCTTCGGCGCGCCCGGCCAGGACGCCGTGCGGGTCACGGCCCACAGCGAACAGCTCGGCTGGACCGCCGACTCGCCCAACGCCACCGGGTATTTCACCATTGATGCGCAATTCAAAAACGCGCCGGCCCAGAGCATAAACCTGAACCTGGGCGCCCGCCGGACCGGCGGGATCTGGCTTATCACCGAGCCCAGCACCACCCAATACGGCGGCAAAAGCATGACCGTGGATTCCAGGCAGGACGGCTATCCCCAGGGCGCCTACTCCCACCTCTACGTCACGCCGGACGGCTATGTGACCGTCGTTTACTCCAATAAACAGGAAATAGCCCATTATCAGCTCTGCATCACCCGCTTCCTGAATCCCCGGGGGCTGCAGAAAATGGGCAACAACCTCTTCGCCGCCACCCGTCATTCCGGCGAGGGCGTCACCAGCGCGCCGGGCGAACACGGCGCGGCCGCGGTCATGGGCGGCTTTCTGGAACAGTCCAATGTCGATACGGCCACGGAAATCGTCAACATGATAATGACCCAGCGCGGCTTTCAGGCCAATTCCAAGGTCGTCACCACCCACGACGAAATGATCTCCACGGCCATCCAGACCAAGCGTTAATCTTAGCAGTGCAGGTGCAGGGCCGCCAAGGGCGGGCCGGGCTTGAAACCCAGAGATTGGTATAAGGACAGGGCCGGCAGGTTGTAGGCGGCGGTCTCCGCCCGCAGCCGGCCGGCCCGGCCTGTCAGCCGCCGAATCAACTCCAAAAGCAGGGGCCGGCCCAGGCCTCGGCCCCTGTAGGGCTCGGCCAGGGCCAGGATGGACAAGACCGCTTCCTCCCCGTCGGCCAAGCTGGCAGTGGCCAAGCCGGCCCCCCGGCGGCCGACGCTGTCCCAGAGGACCACGGTTTCATCGGCCGCGCCGCCCAGGTCGTCCAGAGCCGCCTGGCGCCAGACGCGCCGGGCGGCATCCGGCCCCGGCCGAGGGTCGTGGCGCAGATGGCCGTCATAAAAAAAATCCCCCAAATCCTCCACCAGGGCCGCGGCCTCTTCCCGGCCGCTCTCCAGCCAAATGAAACCCGGAGGCGGCAGGGCCGGCGGGCCGGCCGGGCGGATCAAGTCGAGAGCCAGGACCGCGGCTGTTTCCGCCAGCACAAACCCCCCGGACAAAAGGCCGCGCAGGGCGGCCGGATCCTGGCCCGTCTTAAGGATGAGCAGCCGGTCGCCCCGCTCCCGGGCCCGGCCCGCGGACAGGGCGGCCAGCCGGGCCGCCCCGGCCTCGCGCCGCCCTTGGTCTTCCGGGGGCAGATAGGGCCCCGCCAGCCGGACGCACCCGCACCCGACAACACCCGTTTCCCCGGGTGAAGGGGCGT
>Ga0082212_10001348_pt1 | contig 36149 bp, 25 predicted proteins | sample TergutNt197P3_FD_71548 | JGI IMG/M metagenome (GOLD analysis project Ga0082212, IMG submission 71548) | Neocapritermes taracua P3 segment gut microbial communities from Petit-Saut dam, French Guiana - Nt197 P3 | ecosystem: Host-associated > Arthropoda: Insects > Digestive system > Gut ...
CCAGTCCCCGATCCCCAGTCCCCAGTCCCCATTTCCCATGTACTACCTTTACGGCATTACCGGCTCGGGCAAGACCGAGGTGTTTCTGCGCGCCGCCGAACATATGCTCAAAGCGGGCAAGTCGGTGATCTACCTGGTGCCGGAAATTTCACTGACGCACCAGACGGCGCGGCTAATCGGCAAACGGTTCGGGTCCGCCGCTGCGACGCTGCACTCGGCGATGAGTCCCAGCGCGAGGCTTGCCGAATGGTCGCGGATACGGCGGGGAGATGCGCCCATCGTCGTCGGGCCGAGGAGCGCGGTGTTCGCGCCGGTGCGTAACCTGGGAATGATCATCATCGACGAGGAACACGACGGCTCGTACAAATCGGGCAATACCCCGCGCTACCACGCGCGTCAGACGGCAATTCGGCGCTGCTCGGTTGAGGGTGCAAAGCTCGTGATGGGATCGGCGACGCCTTCCGCCGAAGCCTGGAAGCTCATGGCGGAGGGGACGATCAGGCGGCTCGACCTTTCGCAGCGCCTTTCCGGCGGAAGCCTGCCGGAGATAAAGGCGGTAAACCTTGCAAATGCCGAAGGCTGCCTGACCGAAGAACTCAAAGAAGAAATTCGCATAACGGCCCGCATGGGGCGGCAGACGATACTGTTCCTCAACCGGCGGGGCTTTGCTCATTTTTTCCACTGCCCTTCCTGCGGCTGGGAGCAGACCTGCCGCCGCTGCTCCGTGTCGCTGACGTGGCATAAAAGCAGGGGCAAAGCCCTCTGCCACTACTGCGGCTATTCCGAACCGCCGCCTACCGCCTGCCCCAACTGCGGCTCCCTGGAAGCCGGATACCGGGGCTTCGGCACGGAAATGATCGAGGAAGAGGTGCGGCGGACGTTTCCTGATCTGCATATTCGCCGCATCGACGCGGACGCCGCCGGCAAAAAAGGCATGCTCGAAGAAACCCTTGCCATGTTTAAGGGCGGCGCCATCGACGTGCTGCTGGGAACGCAGATGGTGGCAAAGGGGCTGAACTTTCCCGGCGTCCGGCTGGTGGGGGTGGTGCTCGCCGACACCGGCCTGCACCTGCCCGATTTCCGCGCCGCCGAGCGCACCTTCTCGCTGATCGTGCAGGTGGCGGGCAGGGCCGGGCGCTATTTTCCCGACGGTAAAGTTATCGTGCAGACGCTGCGCCTTGGCGACCCGGTTATCACCCGATCCTGCGCCGTCGACGTTGAAGGCTTTTTTAAGGCGGAACTGGCGCAGCGGGAAGCGCTGCAGTTCCCCCCCTACACCCGCCTTATACGCCTGAGCGCCCGCAGCAAAGATTCCAAGCGCGTCGACGCGGCGATGAAGCGTCTCGCATCCCTCGCCGCCCCGCTGATCCCCCCCGGCGCAGACATGCTCGGACCGGCGGAATGTCCCATCGGTATAATAAACGGAAACCACCGCCGCCACCTGATCCTCCGGGGAACATCAATGGGAACGCTGCATGGAGCGGCGCGGCTTCTTCTGGAACGCTACGAACAGGGGCGCGACGGGCGGGTGTACCTTGAAGTTGATGTTGACCCGGTTAGTTTATTATAGAACGGTAATAAATTAACTTTTATTCACTAATAATATATTAAATAGCTCATTGAAATAATTTTTGATTTTGATATAATAAAAACAAATGAATAGGCTTGCATTTATTATTTTTCTTGTAATGGGTATGGGGTTATGGGCTGATAACATCCCTGAATGGCTGGTACCGCTCAGGGAAGCGGTGTACGAACAGCAGCTCCGCGCGGACGAGATCGCGCCGCTGTATGAAAACGCGAAGGCCGCATCGCTTACGCGCAGCAGCGGCATCGCCCAGGACCTGGCGCTTTCGCGCTGCGAGTTCTTTATGGGCAGGGCGCTGCACTTCGATGAGCGGAAGCAGGAAGCGGTCGTTCATTATAACGAAGGAATGCGGCTTGCGGAAAAAGCGCTGGAAGCGTCTCCGAGTTCCCAGGCATGGGTTTTAAGGGCGGAGAATCTTTCCCAGGCCTGCTCAATTGGGCCATGGACATACACTGCGGCAAACGGCCTTAACGTAGAAAAATTTGCCAAAAACGCGCTTGCATTTGACAGCCGCAATGCGGCAGCGCAGTTTCTCATCGCTGCGCGCTGGGTCTTTGCCCCCGCCCCCTTCCACAACCACCGCAGGGGAATCGAGATGATGAAAGAAATTCTCGACAACGGCGATCTGGAAAAAGACGATTACTTTAACGTATACTCCGCCATCGGCTACGGATACCTGCAGCAAAAAAAATACGACGACGCCCGTCCATGGCTGGAAAAATCACTCGAGGTTTATCCGACCAATAAATTTGCAGCCGGATTGCTCGAAAAAAAATAGGGGTTTTGATGCTTGAACTTCTCTATACGACACTAAGCCCCTATTATTATCCGACCCTTATTGTGGTAGCTTCGTACTTTTTTGTCCTGTCTCTGGCAAATCATTATGAAATGTGGCGCTTTACCCTGGCATCTGAAATTTTTGACGGGCCCAAGGTTTCCGTGCTTGTGCCGGCGAGGAACGAGGAGCAGAACATCGAACGCTGCGTCAATTCGCTGCGTAACCAGGTATACAAAAACTACGAGATCCTTGTGCTGGACGACAATTCCACCGACAACACCCTGGGCATTATTAACCGCATCGCCGCTTCCGACAGCCGCGTGCGGGTTTTTAGCGGCAAGACGCTTCCCGAAGACTGGTACGGCAAGCCCTTTGCCCTGCACCAGCTTACCCAGCAGGCGCAGGGGGAGATTTTTGTTTTTACCGACGCGGACACGATCCACACGCCTACCAGCATCGCCTGGGCGGTAACGAATTTGGAAGGGCTCAAAGCGGACCTGGTATCCGGATACATCGGACAGATTTTTCTGACATTCGGCGAAGTAGTAACGGTTCCGCTGATGTTCTTTCTTACCGGTTTTGCCATCCCCCTGTTCATGAACCGCTTTTCAAAAGCAAACTGGTTTTCGGCGGCGATAGGCCAGTTCATCGTTGTCAGGCGAAGCGTGTTCGAAGCAATCGGAGGATGCGAGGCGTTTAAGAAAAAAACCAGCGAAGATATTTACATGAGCCGATATATCAAAAGCAAAGGTTACAACACGCGGTTCCTCAACATCACCGAGCATGTAAAATGCCGCATGTACAAGGGTTACCGTCAGGCAGTAGAAGGCATCGGGAAAAACATTTTTGACTTTTTGGGAAAAAGTTCCATTTTGCTGTTCTTTTTGATGATCGTCGTGTTTTTCTTCCTGTTTTTCCCCTTCCCCCTTTTGTTTCTCAACATCGCTACATCCAGCCCCTGGATGATTCACATATTGATAGTCGTCGTACTGTACACCCTTTGCTGGCTGTTCATGTTCCTCGGCCAGCGGCTTAACTGGTGGTACGGGTTTCTCTGGCCGCTGATGTTTCTCAACCTTATTTACATGGCGGCGTGGTCGTGGTTCAGAACCATTTCGGGCAGGGGCTTTCTCTGGAAGGAACGGAAGGTAGGCTGATGCCGTACAAGCACGGTCGGCCCGTCATCGATCTGTCGTTTTGGTTCAGGAAGGCGACGGCATGGACTTTTTACATGACCATACCTATCGCCATGCTGATCAATTTTATGCAGCATTCAACGCGGTATAAGCACCGCTGGCGTATTTATGGCATCCGCCGCGCCATAACCGTTTCAAACCACACTACCTTTTTTGATCCGGTAAAGATCGCCTGGCTGCCCCTGCCCCGCCTGATATATCAGACATTGATGGAGGCAACCGTAGAATTTCCCGTTTTGGGCACCTTTACGCGGCTTTTGGGCGGCGTCCCCATTCCCAGGGGCAAAACCAGCTACCGCAAGATCGCAGAAATATGCGGCAGGGCTTTCAAATACCGCCGCTACCTGCATTTTTATCCCGAAGGGGAATGTTTTTTGTACAACCAAAAGATACGGGAATTCCAGTCCGGCGCTTTCAGGCTCGCCGCCGATTTAGACATCCCCGTCATCCCGATGGTGACGGTTTTTTCCGAGGGCCTTTTCAAACCGTGGTCGGCTTTGGGCCGTTCCCTGCCTGTAGAAACGCTGGTAATTCTCGACCCGGTTCATCCCGCAGAATTTGTCAAGCGCGACGAAAAAGGCGAAATAACGACGGAATCGATCAGGGAATTTGCCGAGGCGGTGCGGCAAAAAATGCAGGCAGAAATCGATCGCCGAGGCGGGTCATCTGCGTTTTACCGGGGCCGCATGGATAGAATACAGGGGCTAAACGACGATAAAACCGTCGCAAAAACATTGAAATCCGATTAGATACGCGGTATATTAATTACAGGCAGAGGAGAATCCATGAAGAAAATAATTTTTATCTGTATTGTTCTTTTAACACTAACCCACAGTGTCTTCAGCCAGAGTGAAAATAAAAGCGTTACCATACAATCAAGCCCCTTTTTGTTTTTCAGCGACATTTTTTATGACAGCGACACAACGGTGTTTACCATGGACATGGAATGCCAGGTTAAAATAACCGGCTATGTGAACGTTGGGCTGGTAACGTCGATCCTTGTTGATAACCGGACATACAGCGATTCTCCGGATAAAAATAAAATTCAGATGAATTTCCAGCCGATGTTTATCCACCGTCCGTTCGGGACGGGTATCGGCGGTTTTTATCTGGGTTTCTATCCCAATATCGGATTCCAAAGCATCACGAACAACGACGATAACCCGACTTTTTTTGAAATTGGATTTGGATTTAATTTGGGGTACAAGTGGGTTTTTGGCAGCGGCTTTACCATGCAGCTCGGCAGCGGGATTGGCAGGACATTCAGCTTCCCGGAAAACAATGCTCAAACGGTCTTTATGAATTCCGACGGAAGGATAACTTTTGGAAATACCGATATCCATTTTGTGGATTTCAAACTGGGTTATTCATTTTAGGCGGCATTTTAGCCGTTGGATGCGGCGTTCAAATTCGTTCCTTGCTGACGAATTGAGCGGCAATAATTCAATACCCCGTTCCGCAAAATCAAGGGCCTGAGCCGGGTCTTTAATTAGCCGCTCGGAGTCTATCGCCAGAACGCGCAGGGCCGCCGCCCGCACGGAAGGCGGGCCGTTTTCGCCAGCCGCTGTATGCAGCCACCCCCTGCCCTCGCCGAATTTCCCCTCCTTCATGAGCTTGGTTCCAAAGCGCAGGGAAAGCGCCTCCAGATCGAAACTGATATTTTTGGCAGCGGCTACGGGATTCCCGGCAATGCGGATCATCGCGGCAAAAATAGCGGCGAGGCCGCATATGTCCCTGCGGTTATGCTCGCAGATACCCAACAGCGGCCCTGCGTCGCCGTTTCTGAGGAACGAAAACCAGATGTCGGGAGCCATGGCGCCTGGTATGTCGCCGGTTCTGTCTATGCCCAATATGTGCGATTCGACGGTTCCCTGCGAACAGCCGGGGAGCAGCCGTTTCCAAAGCCTGCGCGCCGGGTACAAAAGGTCGGCATGGCGGTACTCCGGCGGCGCGATGCCGTTCATCAGGCAGCGGGTTGCAAGTATCTGCGAATCGAAGCTCTTGCCATTATAGCTGACCATGATACAGCCAGCGTCGCGCAAGAATTCATTTGCCAGCGCGGCGATAAAATCGTTTTCGCCGGGATAGTCCAGGAGGAGGTACTGCGTTATGTGCAAGTTGTATGGCGCGTTTTTTGATTTGCCGCCGCCGGCTACGGCCAGCCTGCCGAAGGCCGCCAGGAAGGCAACCGTCCCCGCGCCGCCGGAAAGCCCGGTGGTTTCCAGATCAAAAAAAAGCAGATCTTCATACGCCGCCATCCCGCCGATGCCGGAAATTACGACTCCCGCGTCTTCAGGCATTGTCCGGGGCAGTTCAACGCACCTGTTATGAACAACCTCCCGGCGAAGGATCATATATCCGGCGCTTGCCCAGCCATGTTCTTTTAATGAATTACAATCCCCGGTTTCCCCTGCGGCATTGGCCGGCGCGGCGGCTTTCGGCTTTGACGGCGCTTCGGCGGCTTCCTGCCGGACAAGCTGAATCCTCCTCAATCTGTCGCGCAAATTCCCGCCCAAGGTGCCCCCTCTATAATTATACCATGCTAATCATAAAACAGGCACAGGCCGAATACCGTTTCCGTACCGGCTTTTTTAAGGGCGGCGGCGCAAGCGTCCAGAGTGGAACCGGTGGTCATCACATCGTCAAGGAGAACGGCAAATTTCGGCACGTTCCGTACTGGCACGATGCGGCCCTTCAGATTGGTGCGGCGGTTTTCCAGTCCAAGCTCCTTCTGGCTCTGCGACGGCAGCCGCTTAAGGCAGCGGATCACGGGGAGGCAGCCGGATGTTTTTCCGGCCCTTTCCAGCAGCCGCGCCAAAAATTCAACCTGGTCCCATCCGTTTTCGCGCATCTTTCCCGGACGCGGCGGAACGGGCACAATGCGTGCTTCCTCAGGAATTTGCCAGCTTTCGATCTCTTCACGGATTTTTCCGGCAAAGTAATTTCCCAATGCGATGTTTTTTCTGAATTTGTACGACGTTAATAGCTTTCGGTATTTTCCCGAATAGGGAAAAAGGACTGCCGCCCTGTCATACATCCGCCCCTCCCCGTTTCTGCATGAAAGACATTGATCCTGTTCTGAAATAAGGGGCTTGCCGCAGCAGCCGCAGCACGAGCCGCTATTTCTTTCGGCAAGCATTTGATCAATTCCGGCCATGCAGGAAACGCATAGGCCAAACCGCGATTCATCCGCGCCGGAAAGAACCGTGCCGCAGACAGAACATCCGCACGGGAAAAAATATTCCCGAAGATAAAAAACAGTGCGCCAGACTCTGCCCGGCAGCGTATCATCAAACTTTCTCCGCATGCACTATATATGGCGGGAAAGTGCGTTTTGCTTTATCGGGAAAACACTTTTACGCCGAATTTTGCGATAAAAGCGGTAGATTTTGGATACATTTCGGTGTCGATCACCGAATATGGATGCGCTTTGCCGGTAACGTTTGCATCCTCCGCTATATTGGTGAAAAATGAAACCACCAGTCCGGCTTCGCCAAACAGGGTGATGGGCAGACCGTTAAGGCTCCACTCCGCGCCAACCTTGACAATGTTCATCCACTGGTAAGCGCCGTCCTGCAGAAAGAAGCGTTTCAGAACAAGATTGTTATCCCTGTTTTCGGGATCAAGCTCGGAGAGCAGGTTGCTTCCGTCTACGGCGCTTGGACCAAAATCGGCGCCATGCCTGATGAGCTGGTATTGCAAATGAGCGTTAATATTATTAATGGGCATTGTTTTTAGCCGGATAAGAATTTCGTCGGAATTGGGAGGCAGATAATGCCCTAAACTAACCCCGTTGTTGGTATATGCCTTTTCCATCCTGTTATCGCCATACCAGGGCAAATAATTGCGGTGGTGGGTATAGTTATACGGATTGATTCTGGTATAGCTCAACTGCAATGAAGAAAAAGACAGGAAAGGCAGCGACACATGCGCCCCCCCCTGCATCGCAAACATCTGGCGATCCAGCGTCAGGAGATCGCTGGTCAAATTCATCTCATCCACAAAAAGCGAAAACCAGATGTTTCCCAGTCCGGGATATTGCGCTTTTAGATTTATGGTAATGGCCATGTTGTCAAATTTGCCGGTGTTGTTCTGATAAAAGAAATTATTGGTAATGGGTGAAATGTATCCCAGATCAAAACGTTTCGGCCAGATAACCGCATCAATAAAATCCAAAAAGAAATAGTTCTTGTATCTGAATTCCAGCATGGTTATTGAAAATGCATTCTGGCTGGTCCAGGGCGAAACGTAAATTCCTTCTTTATTGTAATATTCGAGCACTCCGGTAAGCGAAGCAAATCCGAACCAGGAAACGGGATTGAATTCCAATTCAATTCCCAAAAAAGGACGGGCCATTTGATTAAAAGCCAGGCTTGAGCCAAACGGCATAGAACCCCATTCGTGCGTAATCCGGCCAAGCCGCGCTATCACTTTGTTTTCCAGAAAAGAACCGGTTAATTCGGCGGGCAAATTATACCCCCCCGCAAAACTGTCCGGCCAATCTTCAAAATGGGACAGCTTGCTGAAAAAGTAAACAGATCCGTCCCACCGTTTTTGATAGGTATAGGGAAAATGGGTCAGCGGTTCGCTAAGGATATCTATGACCCTGTTTGCATATTCAGAATCTGTTTCATCCTCTTTTGGAAAGCCTTCATAGTAGGTGTTATAGGTGCCAAGGAATCTGCGCGGGGCCTTCATCAGGCCGCCTTCGAAAATAAAATTGTACGAAACATTATGTCCCAGGTCGCCTTTCATATGGGCGCCCACCCATATTTCCGCGCCGCTGTAATTATCGCCGGAAGAATACATACCGGCAGAAACAGAGACGTCTGCGGCAATGCCTATATCCACCGACAGCGGAGCGTCGTTTTTGCCAATGGACGTTTCATTGTAGTAGGCGCCCCTCATCCAGTCGATACCCTGTTTGGGCGCAGAAAAATCATCGGCATATTGCTGTAAAATTTCACGCTCCGCCGCGTTTAGTTTTTTGCCGTTTTCGGCAGCAAGTATTTCGCTGATCTTTGCCAATACGGCAGAGCGCGTATAGGGCCTGATCCCCGACAGCGGCGAACACAGGCCTCTCATTTCCGCCTGTTCAAGAATATAGTACACCTGGTTTTCCAGATGCACAGAGCTGTGGTTTTGCGCAAGAAGGTTAGTGCTCAGAATTGATAATAGACAAATCAGCGTTATTGTAACTTTTGAAGACATTTTCCCCTCACATTCTTTTATATCACCGTTACCATATAAAAAAATCCCGCAAGTGTCAATCTATCGCATTTCTGAAGGTTCCGCGAAAAGCGGCAGGGTTATATCGTTTTTCTTTTTATCGTTACGCTTTGGATTCGCGCAAGCTTCATTATCCGTTTTTTCATTTGCGAGTCGTTCCTTCCATTTGGCAATCCTCGCCAGGGCGTTTAGCGGTGTGATGTCATCGGTATTTATTGAGCGTAACTCTTCCAGAACAGAATCACCGGCAGCGCCGCGTCTGCCCGCTGCGGGCTGTTCCGCCAAAGGCAGCGCTTCCCGCAAATGCACGTCCCGCCCGCGAAGCTGATCCATTATTTGCTGCGCCCGCTCCAGCACGGCTGGGGAGAGTCCGGCAAGGCGGGCGACGTGTATGCCGTAGGATTCCGCCGTAGGGCCTTCCTGAAGCCGCCGCATAAAAATGATCCCGCCGTCTTTTTCCGCTACTTCCATCGAGCGGTTGGCGATACGCTGGTGTGCCAGCAGCGACAGTTCGTGGTAGTGAGTGGCGAAAAAAGTGCGGCACTTAACCCTGCCGAGCAGCTCCTCGCTGACCGCCCATGCGATGGAAAGCCCGTCGTTGGTTCCCGTTCCCCTGCCCACTTCGTCCATGATAACCAGGCTTTTTTCGCTTGCCGTGTTGAGGATGTAGGCGGTCTCGTTCATCTCGACGAGGAAGGTCGATTCCCCCCGTGCGAGGTTGTCCGACGCGCCCACGCGGCAGTAGATTCTGTCGCAAATCCCGATGCGGCCTTCCCGCGCCGGGATAAAGCTGCCCATCTGCGCCATCAGGGCAATGAGCGCGGCGGAACGGAGATATGTCGACTTTCCCGCCATGTTGGGACCGGTTATGAGGGCGAATGTCGGGCTGTCAGCCCCGTTGTTCAGAACGATGTCGTTGGGAATGAATTCGCCCTTGCCAAGGTGCGCCTCCACAACGGGATGCCGTCCTTCGTAAATTTCGATGGTATTGGAATCGTCAACGGCGGGGCGCACCCAGCCGCGGATAGAAGCCGCCCTTGCCAGCGACTGGGCGGCATCCAGTTCGGCGACGCGGCGGGCTTCGGCGGCAAGCTCGGCGAGGAACTCCTTTGCCTGTTCCCGTACCTCCAAAAAAAGCTTTCGCTCAAGTTCGACGATCCTGTCCGACGCGCCGTTTATTTCCGACTCGAGCGCGGCGAGCCGTTCGGTGGAAAAACGTTCCCCGCCGACAATTCCCTGCCGCCGGATAAAATGGCCGGGAACCTTTGCCGCGTGTACCTTGGTCACCTCGAAAAAATAGCCGATAAGCCGGTTGTAGCGGATCTTAAGGCTGGAAATCCCCGTCGCAATTTTTTCTTCCTCAAGGTACTCTTCCAGAAGCTGCCGGCCCGAATCCCGCAGTTTGTGCAGGCGGTCCAAGTCGGAGCTGTAGCCGCTGCGGATAAGGTTCCCCTCGGTCAGCAGAATTGACGGATCGTCGCAGATGCTCCGCTCGAGCAGGTCCTTCAGCCGCATGATGCCTGCAAAGCCTTCGCCAGAGGGCGCGTCGGCAGGGGAGGCTTGCGCGTCGGCCTCGAAGCGAATGCCCAGCGCGTCGCGCAATTCTCTGAGCGCCTTGCAGCTAACAAGGGCGTTCTTTATCGACAGCATGTCCTTGCCGTGGGCCTTGTCCATCGCCAGCCGCGAGGACAGCCGTTCCAGGTCGGGGGTTTTTCCCAATAGCTCGCGCAGGGCGCTGAGGCTGCCCTGATCGCGGTACAGCGTTTCCACCATGTCAAGGCGCGCCCGTATCCTGTCAATGTCGCGTAACGGATGCAGCAGCCTCCGCTGCAGCAGGCGCTTGCCCATCGAACAGCGCGTTTCATCCATCACCTCCAGCAGGGTAAAATGCCCGTCGCCGTCGCGGAGGTTCCGCACTAGTTCAAGGTTCCGCTGGCTCGATTCGTCGATGCCGACAAATTCGCAGTCCTGGTACAGGATTATCGAACGGACGTGGGGCAGAAGGCTTTTGGCGGTGTCGTCCAGGTAGTCGAGCAGTGCCCCGGCGGAAAGCAGCTCCGGGCTGACGGCATCCAGGCCGAAGCTTTTCAGGCTGGAAACGCCGAACTGCCGCAGGAGGCGTTTATGCGACCTGTCCCCGTCAAAGAGCCAGTCCGCCCAGCGGTTAAGCACGATGCCGGGGCGATCGCGCAGGGCGCGGGCGACGCCGGTATTTTCCTCCAGCAGGGATTCCTGGACGAGCATTTCCCGCACCTGCAGCCGTTCCAGTTCCTGCCGCAGCCGCTCGGCAGAATCGGCCGCCGGAAACGATGCCGCGAAAAAGCCGCCGGTAGACAGATCGATGTAGGCGAACGAAAAAATGCCGCCATTGGAAGGAGATGCGGCCAGGGCGGCGAGGTAGTTGGAACTGCCCCGGTCCAGGTAGTCTTCGTCCACGGTGGTGCCCGGGGTGATAACCTCTACCACCTGCCGGTCCATCAGCTTCTGGCCCTTGCCGGATTCGGACTGCTGTTCGCAGACGGCTATTTTTTTTCCGTGTTTCAAAAGCCGCGCAATGTAGGATCGCGCCGCATGGTAGGGAATGCCGCACATGGGAAGCCCGTTGCGGCTGGTGAGGGTCAGGTTCAGCAGGGCGGAAACTTCAAGGGCGTCTTCCGCGAACATCTCGTAAAAGTCGCCCAGCCGGAAAAACAGCACGTCTCCCTGATGATCCCGCTTAATCCGCCGGTATTGATCCAGCATGGGGCTGGAGCGGGTTTCGCCCATTATCGGACCTTTAACGCCTGTTTTTATCCAGCAGGTTCTGAATAACCTTGTCGGTGATGTCTACGGTCGGGCTGTACCAGAGTATACCCGTGTTTTCCTTGAGGTTAAGCACCATGCTGTACCCTTCGCTTTCGGCGATGTTGCGTATCTCGCTGTACACCTGTTCCAGAAAAGCGCCCGACTGCGAAAGCCTTCTGCGCTGATCCTCCAATTCGGCGGTTTTCAGCGTGTAGTATTCCCGTAGAAATTCCGATTTGCGGTATACCTCGCTTTCGAGCCGCACTGCCTGCGTCTGATCGCCCTGCAAAACCGCATCCGCCTGCTTGGACTTGAGTTCCTGTATTTCCCTGGTCATCTTGTCGATCTCGGACTGAACCCTGGCACTCCGTTCCTCAAATTCGCGCACCGGCCGCGAGTCGCGGAAAAACGCCGAGTAAACCTTGGGAAGGTCCACCACGGCAAAACGGGTAAGCTGCTGCGCAGCTGCCGAAACGGCAATACAGAGCGTTAAAAACATTAACAAAATTGTTCGTTTCATTCCTGGTACCCCCTTAAAAAGAGATGGCGAATGATATTACCGGATCAAGACCGGAACCCGAATTGTTGGTGCGGAAAATGCTTCCCGGTTCCCATTGTACCATCCCGTCCACTACCCTGAAGCGTTTTGCAAGGCTGAAACGGAACGGAAACTGCGGCATGGTAAAGCGAAAACCGCCGCCAAAACTGAACCGCATGTTTTCAACGGTAAAGTTCTTCTTCCCCTCGTCGTTTGTCCCGAAATAATAACCCGGTTTTTCCTCTACGCCGGCGGCATCAAAGAAAAAGTCCCAGGCCAAAAGCCCCTGCACGATGGGGATGCGCAGCTCTGCCCAGTTTTCCCACAGGGCAAGCCCCTTGTTCCGGTATTCGCTGCTCCATCCCCTTCCCGTAAACATTCCGTCGACAGAGAGTTTGTTGGTATCCTCAACCATAAAAATGCCTTCTCTGCCCGGCTGTTTGAAGATAAACGACAGCCCCGAGTGAAAGCCAAGCACGCCCTTGAAATTCCATTTATCGTTAACGGGGACGTTGAACAGGGTAAAATACACCTCCGCCTTGCTGTCGCTCCGCAGATAATGCTCCCGCTCAACGGTGCCCAAAAGGCCGTAGATGCCGAACCGCTCGTATAGGTAGTACCCGCTTGACGGATCGTAGTATATGTCCCGCCTGTCCAGAGAGACCGTAGACCAAATCGAATTCCTCGGGGTAAATACCTGGTTGCCCTCCCTGAGCGCCGGATCAAATGGACGGTAAATTTCGTCGTCGTAGTCGTTCCGAATAAGGCCAACCCTGATTCCGCCGCCAAGGGAAAATCCTCCCAGCGGGGTAGCCCAGCGGTAGCCCGTGGAAAAACCAAGCGAGAAGTACAGCTGCTGGTAGTCCATGAGGAATTCCCTGGGGGGAAGCTTCTGGGCAATCTCATATTCCTCCCGCGAGACAAAGCCGTCGGGGAAGGCGTATGTTTCGTCGCCGTTGAAAAATGGAGGGCTGTTGTTCATCGCGGCGAGGCGCTTGGTCCATTGCGTCGTAAAATCAAATCCGCCGGAAAAGGGAAGGCCGAACATCCAGCGCTGGTTGTAGTTAATCGAAAGGCTCATCGTGTCGAACGTGGCGTTCGCCTCGGCGCCGAGCATGTTGCCCGTGCCGCGAAAATTCCGGTCGCTCCATTTTACCAGCCCCGAAACGGGGAAAGATTCCGGATCGGCGCTGCCGGAAAAGGTAATGCCGAACTGCAGGTCCATCGTCGGCTGCTCTTCCACGACAAACACCAGGTCCATAAGGTTGTCCGCGCTGCCCAGCGGAGTATCGGGGACTACATTTGAAAAATACTGGAGGTTCATTAAATTGCGCCAGGCTTCCATGAGCTTGGTTTTGGAAAACACGTCCCCGGGCTCCAACGGTATCTCCCGCAGTATCACTTCGGTTTTGGTCTTTTCGTTGCCCCGGATAATGATGTTTTCGATGTGGGCCCTGCCCCGTTCCACGATGGGGATGTGGTACGAAACGACTCCTGTGGCAGGGTCTTTTCTTTCCAGCCGGTTGATGGTGTTGAAAATATAGCCGTTTTCAAAATAGAGGTCGGCGACCCGCTGGAGGTCGGCTTCTACCCTGCGGGCGTTCATCGTCTCGCCGGGCTTCGACCGTACCAGCGCCGAAAGCTGCTCCGTGGAAAAAATCTCGTTTCCTTCAAACGTTACTCCGCCGAACGTGTACATCCTGCCTTCATAGATCCTGAACGTAAGGATCAGGTTGTTGATCCCCTTGGGATCCCTCACAATTTCCCTGGTAACGTCGATAACTTCGGCATCGATGTAGCCGCGGTCATGGTAGTATTGGGCGATGGCGATCCGGTCGGCAACGAGCTTGGCTTCCTGAAACGCGCCGTCGTTGATAAGGTTCCTTGCTTTTAGGGAGAGCTGCCCCTTGAGCGTTCTGGGAGAAAAAACGGCATTGCCTTCAAAAAGAAATTCAGAAATGGAAATTTTTTCGCCCTCGTTAATATAAAACGTTAGGCTGATGGCGCCTTCGCCGGAAGGCTGGGTTTCCGATCGCACTTTGATGTCGGGAAAACCTTTTTCAAGGTACTTGTTAACGATTGCCTGTTCGTCGATGGTTATCTTTGCCTGGTTGATCACATCGTTAACCTTGATGGAAATCGTCTCCAGAAGATCGTTTCTTTTTAACCCGGAATTGCCGGCAAAGATAATCCTGCTAACAATGGAACGCTCGGTAACGGCAAAACGGAGGATTACGTCGCTGCGCGAAGCGTCGGAAGGCACGGCGCTCGGGCTGATCATCTCAAAGTACTCAAGGGCGTAGAGCTTGCCCTGTATTTCCCAGAATATGGAATCGTCGAATATCCGCCCCTTGTAGGGCGCCATCAAATCCTGAAGTTCCGAAGCGCTAACATGGCGCAGGCCGGTAAAGACAATTTCCCTGATTGGCTTTCCCTGATACCATTCTTCCCCCTGCTGGGCAAAACCGCTTATCGCCAGAAACAGCAGGATTGCAGGAATTATCGTCTTGCGCATTAAAACTCCTAAAATGACCAGCCCCAGTTAATGGTTATGGATGTGTCGTTTACATACCAGTTTTCAGGGTGCTCCGGCGTAAAATCCCACCGGATACTGAACAGGGGATTTCTGAGCTCTACCCCGATATCGGGCCGTAAAGTCAAACCGCCCCAATCGGTTCTGTTCGCGTCATAATTCATGGTCAGCATGCCCTGGACAAACATATCCTGTCCGATGTACTTGCCGCCAAAAATGGTCGTGTTATCAAAATAGTTGCCTACGCCGATTCTGTCAACCGGTGTATCAATAAGCCCAGTCGCCAGAAAAATGGTATTCTGCAGAACCTGCGTCCTTACGCTGAACATATCCAGACGCATGTAGTTCCTTACCATCTGTTCAAGCTGGCGGATAAAGATGAACTGGGCGAAAAAATCGACCGTCGAGCTGACAAAAGCCCTCTGGTACACCCCGGCATCGTCGACCTGCGAACCGGTTATGCCCTGCCCCATGAGGGCGAAAATCTCCATCTGGGAAAGCGAAGGGGTCGATTCAAAACGGGCGGTAAAGTCGAACAGGGGGGCGTTGTCGACGATCATGGATATGGTCACCGGCCCCTCGTCGGTGCGGTCGCGTACCTCGGCGCGCGCCGTCAGCCTCGGCTCAAAATAGCGTTCGTTTTCCCTGAAAATCATGGTGCCCGACCGGATGTAAAAGCTCCGTTCAAAATAAAATATTTCTCCGCTGCGTATCCGCACATCGCTTGTCAGGCTGAACTGCTGCGCCATCGAATCGGCGGTGACATACATCTTTGTTCCGATGTCCGGCGTCGCCCTGATAATGGGAAACATGGAACTCGGGTAGAGGAATTCCACCACAGGCCCCGTGGTGATCGCCAGGTCGACGGTAAAGGGAATCTTTATATCCTGATAAAAATCCGCCCCCTCCTCCATTATGAGTTCGTCGGAGTTGATGCCAAGTTCCGAGTTGTTGACAACCAGTTCGCCGGAAACGTCTATGTGCAAATTTTCCATCGAAATTTTCATCCTTCCCGTCGCGTCGCCCTTCGCGGTAAAGCCGCCCTGCGCGAACTGATAGGGAATGGGGTTTTCGCGCCCAACCCGTATGTCCAGGCTGAAAATGTTCGGTATCCAGCGGTCGAAGCGGAACCAGCCTTCCGCCGTCCCTGCGCCGCTTCCCACCGCAACGGACACCGGGCCAAAGCGGGCTTCGTTCCCTTCAATCGCCACATTAAACGGTATTGGGCGCAGGTCGTGCGGCAGGAACTGGGGGATCCTCATGCGGAGGCTGGTTCCCCTCATGTGTCCGTAAAATTCCGGATCGGCAAGCGAGCCTCGGACGTCGACCGAGCCGTTCGCATACCCGCCGATCAGGAAAATGTCGGGGCTTTCCGGCAGCACTTCAAACAGCCCCCCCAAATCGACGTACAGATCGCCGCAGCGGGCGTTTATCGTGTTGTGCCGGACGCTGCCGACAACCGTCCCCCGCACGGGGAACGGGCTGGAAAGGCCCGCATAAAAATTGCCGTCGTCGTTCATCTGCAGACGGAGCATGTTCCGGGGCCCGCCGGAAAGGGAAAGTTCCCCGCCGCTGCGGGAGAAAGCAAAGCCGAACGACTGCGCCTCCTGCATGCTGCCGTATTTGAATCCGTTAAAATTGACCGCGCCGGAAAACGACCGCAGCATATCGCCTATCTGCAGCCAGGATCGGATCGGCCTGAAGTCAGCCGAAAGCGCCAGGCTGCCTTCGAGCTTTCTGCCGCCAATTTCGCCTTTCAATTCCGCGCCGGCGCGGGCGGTTCCACCGGCGCCGCTGACGCTGAACTCGGGAATTGTTCCCTTTATCCCCGCAACAGCATAGTCCAGCCCGGTGATGACAAATTCGTCCGCATCCAGCGTCGCCCGCGCGCTTGCCGTAAATTCCTGGTCGAGCACCCTCCCGCTGACCGACGAAAGGTTAAATTCGACGCGGAAGGAATCGATCGAATCCCAGCCAACATGGATATCCCCGTCGGCAACGGTGTTGTTCAAATTGCCGAACAGCCTGTCCAGCCGCATGGACGATCCGGATACGGAAAGCTCCATGTGGCGGTTCTCATACGACGCTTCGGCGCGGTACGTCTCGCCTCCCTCGTTGATGGAGAACGCCCCGATGATGCTGGAATAATCGCCTGTCCAGGATACGTCCGCCATGCCTCCAAGCGTTCCCAGGCTGTCCCGGTAATTCAGCACTGGAAAACTAATTCCGTTCTGGTTGGCGCTGCCCGCTATCCTGAGCTGCGCCAGCCCTACCCTGCTTGCGATATTCACCAGCTCAAACCGTTCGAGGTTCATCGACCACGACGAAGCCGAATCGTAGCGGATGGGCGCCGAACAAGAAAGCAGCGCCGGCCGCCCGATGAAAGGCACGGGAAAGTTGTCCGCGCGGATAAAGCCGGAATAGCTGCCGCCTGCCCCCGATGAGGCAAGCGCTACGCTAAGGCCGTAAGACCCGCTTATGTCCACCGATTTTCCTTCATGGATGCTGCCCCTGATCAAATACCCCAGATCCCGGTAGTTGGCGTTTACGGAAAAGTTAATGTCGTTGTTGTCGGGAAATTCCGCCGTGCACGCAATCAGCAGGGCCTCTTCCCCCCAAATAAAGCGGCCTTCGCTCAGGTCCAGGCGGTTGTCCGTTCCCGACAGGGAGACCAGCCCCATAAACGGCCTGCTGGTCCCGCTGGCGAAAACAAAGCGGGGTGCGTTGTACAGGATATGGACAAAATCCGTTGAAAAGAACAATTCCGTGGTGATAGAGGTATCCCTGAACATCGCGTCGAAGATAACCGGGAGGGACGGAATGGCCGTAAACGGAAGCGCCATATCGGCAAGGTCGCCCGCCGAAAATGAATCCAGCATAAGGCTCGCTTCCAGGCGGCGGTTTGCCGAATCCAGCGATCCTTCCATCGAGAGCCTGCCCAGCCGGACGCTGTCATACGATTCAACGTCGGTAAACCGGTAAGCGGAAACCGCTATGCCAAGGTCGTTTTCGGCGGGCTGCAGCAGCGCGCTGAACGCGGTAAGCTCAACTTTTCCCATGTTCATCGTCGCGCAGAAAAAAGAAATCTCTCCATTGCCGGAACTGACGGCAATGTCGGCGTTGACATTCTCAATGCCGGAGAGGCTGAAATCGGCGAATGAAAGGATCCCGGACGGGGCGATGGGAGACAGCCCGACGGCTCCCGAAAAGCCTACGTCGCCGTAAAAAAAGGACAGGGTGTTGGCGAAGCCGGGCATGGACAGGCGGAAGGTGTCAATTTGAATTTTTTTTTCGTCTCCGGCTGCCCGAATCTCGAAAGACGACGAACTGTCGGCAAGGGCCGCTCCAGCCATGCTGACCGAATAGCCGAGATCGCCGTCGGCGTTCCTCATCAGTGAGGCGGTGCCCGAACCGGCAATGTCCAAAACAGGCCGCGCTTTTTCCAGCCCGCCGTGGAAGGACAGGTATTCGCGGAGCATGAAATTTCTGATGTTAACCTGCGCGTCGACTGTTCGTTCCTGCATTCCGTACTGGACGGTAATGTCCAAAGGAAGCGCGTCGGGCATTTTCCATAAATTGATGCGCTCATCCTGCATTAAAAAACCAAAGGAAATCGGGCTAACGCTGATTGCGTCGCCGGTAATCGCCGGTACGCTGAAAATGCCTTCGCCGTCATGAAAGTCAATCCCGCAGGAGCCGGTTATCCTCATGCCAAGCTGGATGTTTACCGGCGTGCCGATTAGCCTGGCAACCGTTATTCCCCCGGTCCACCTGCCGTCAAGGATGATCCGCTTCCCCGTAATCTCCGCGTTGATGTTGACCGCATCAAGCTCAAACTGATCATCGCTTGTCTGAATGATGAACTTGCCGTTCCGGACGCGCACAAGGAGTTTTTCAGGAAGCATCTCGGCGATAGGAGGCAGCGAATCTTCCCGCCCGCTGCCGCCGGTTTCAAACAGTTCCAGCAGGTCATTGTCCCGTTCAAAAACAAAGTCGATTACGGGGGATTCCACCTGCACGGAACGGATCGAACTGGTCCGGCCGCGCACAAGATCGAGCAGGGAGTAGACGACTCGAAAACGGGACATGGCAAGCACGGGAAGTTCGTCCTCGCCCACAATGCGGACGTTCCGCACGTCGAAAGAACCCAAAAACGACGGGCTTATCGACGAATAGCGTATTTTTCTGCCGATTTGGCCTTCCACCCTGCTGAGCAGGTCGTCGCGGATATTGATCAGCCCGCCGTAAACCGCCTGCTGCACCGGCCAGAGAATCAGCGCCCCCAGCGCAACAAGGCCGGAAAAAATGAGAATCTGGGCGTATAGTCGAAAAGGAATCGTCTTTCCCGGCACAAATTTTCCTTGAAAGAGCCATTCCGCCTGCCTCCACGGCGTTATAGTATCAGGCTCTCTGCTTACTACACTAAGTATAACAAATTTACTCAGGTTTTGTATCAATAAAACCTTAAAACTCTATTGAATTTTCCGATGTATTCCGGTAACGTAACCCTGCGATGGAAATACTTCGGAATTTCGCCGTTTTTGAAGGCGGAGACGGCAGCGGGACCAGCACCCAGCTTTCCATTTTAGAGCAAAAATTTGCCAAAAATATTAAAAATTCCCCTGTTTTTTACCCAACATACGAGCCAACCGGGGGGAAAATCGGCCAGCTAATCCGTTCGGCGCTTAAAAAAGAGCTTGTTTTGCAGCCCGATGCCCTTGCAATGCTCTTTGCCGCCGACCGCAGCGAACACCTTTTCGCTGCTGGCGGTGTATATTCACGCTGTCGGCATGGAGAGCTGGTCGTTTGCGACCGCTACATCCCTTCATCGCTGGTTTACCAGGGCATTGAATGCGGCGAAGCACTCCCACGCAGCCTGAATTCGTCTTTCCCCGCACCCGAGCTGCTGTTTTTTTTCGATGTTGACCCGGAAACCGCCATGGACCGCCTCAAGCAGCGCCCTTCCCTGGAGATGTACGAACGAATCGACTTTCAAAAGAAAGTCCGGGAGCGATACCAAAACCTGCTCGGAGAATACCGGAGCGCCGGCATCCGCGTAGAAATCATCGACGCGTCGCAAGATGTGGAAAAAGTCGCCGAAGACGTATGGAGCGCCCTGCTAAAAATGCCGATATTCAAAGAAGTGAGTAGTGGATAGGGAATATCACTAACCACTATTCGAGGGGTTATTTTGAAGGCAATAAAATTCTTCGTTCTGGGGATAGTATTTTTCTCATTGGCAAATCCCACCCACGCTTATTTTGTTACCTACAAGGAGCAGTATTACCGGCTGTACCATCTGCATCACATCCAGTATCCCGACGACACGATAGAAAACATATATTGGCTGGAGAAGGCGCTGCAGGCCGATTTTTGCAACCCTCTGTACGCACTCGCCCTGATTGAAAACGAAACCGAGTGGGAAAAATACCGCTACCTGTTTAACATGCACATCAACCTCAAGATGATCGAGCAGTACCTCTTTCTGGGAAACAAGTGGAACAAGCGCCGCGCCTATTTTTACAACGCCCCGTGGAAAGAGCAAAACCTGGAAAGCCTTGAAACGGCAGAAACCTGCTACCGCACCGCCCTGTACTACTGGAACGCCGCGCTTGAATGGGCGGCCAAAGCCGAGGAACGGCGCTTTTACTTTATCAATCTGCAGAAGGTGCAGTTCTGGGAAGACGAAGCCCGGCGGATAGGCACCGGCCAGCTTGATTACGAAAAGATCATCAGCCGCGAACTTGCCATGCTGCAAGCCGTCCGCGAACGCTTCCAGGCCATGGACGAAAATACCTATTAGGGAAATACTTCCCTTCTTATCTCACGGAGGCACTGAGGCACAGAGGAATGCTAGTTGTTTCAAAATGGCGCGCATCCTTCCATGAATCCTGGTATCTCTGAAATCTCGATAGAGGGATTAGGCCCATCGGACGAATACCCCGTGCCTCTGTGCCTCTGTGTGAGGCATTCCGTATCATGTCAGCCATGATCTGCTGCGGCGGAGGGCGGCGTCGGGATGTTTTTTGTTGATGTCGAGGATTGCCTTTTCAAGCTGGCGCTCTTTTTCCGGGGCGCCGCCGAATAAATCCGCCTGCATCGCGCCTGAGTTTTCCAGGTTCATCAAACCGGCGCCGATGAGCCTGAGTCCCCTGCCCTTTTGATACTTTTTGCGGAACAGGGCCAGCAGCCGATCGTAGAGTTCATTCAGGGTGGTAATGTAGCCTTGCGAAGTCTGCCGCGCCCCGATGGTCGTAAAATCGCCGTAGCGGATTTTTACCGAAACGGTGCGGCTCTGCCAGGGGCTGTCCAACAGCCGCCAGATCAAGGTCTGGCACAGATCGAAAAGGGCGGTTTCCATGGCGAATTCGTCGTGCAGGTCGACGGGGAACGTCCGCTCGGCGCTGATCGAATGGCTGCCCCGCTCCTCGTCAAAAGCCGCCGCTTCCTCACCCCGCACCGCCCGGTACAGAAACAGGCCAAAGGCTTTGCCAAACAGCGAAGTGAGCGCGCCGAGTGAAAGCCGGTAAATGTCATCGCCTGTTTTAAGGCCGTGTTTCGCAAAGACCTCCTGGGTCTTTTTTCCCGCTCCCCAGATTTTTTCTGCCGGCAGGGCGCGCATAAAGCCCTCCTCCCCGCCCGGCGGTATTACAAACAAGCCGTCGGGCTTGGACATCCCCGAGGCGATTTTGGCAAGGTATTTGTTCGTTGAAACGCCGATCGAAACGGTCAGTCCAGCCTCTTGTGAAACGCGCTGCTTTATTTTCTTGGCTATCACTTCAGGCGGGCCGAGCAGCCCTTCCATGCCGGTAATATCGATAAAGGCCTCGTCGATGGAAAGCTGCTGGACGACGGGCGAAAAATCGGCAAATATCGCCATTATCTCGCCGGACTTTTCCAGGTAGCGGCCCATATTCCCCCGTAAATAAACCCCCTGCGGGCAGAGCTTTACCGCCTGGACAATGGGCATCGCCGAATGTACCCCAAATGCCCGTGCCTCGTATGAAGCCGTCGAAACCACGCTCCGCAAATCGCCGGGCAAGCCCCCCACAATTACCGGCTTTCCCCGCAGTTCCGGCCGGTCAAGCTGTTCTACCGAGGCGTAAAAAGCGTCAAGGTCCGCATGGATATAGGAATGCATACACCCCAAAATAAAAACAGCCCTGTCAAAAGACAAGGCTGCCAAAACCGATTGAGCCGTGCAGGATTCGAACCTCCGACCACCGCCTTAAAAGGGCGATGCTCTACCGACTGAGCTAACGGCCCAATATTGAGCCAGTTTTGTTTGCAAGCAAGGCACCGCTCGCTAAAAAGGCATCTATTTTCCATACCATATAAAAACCGGAAAAAAAAGTCAAGAGTGATTTTATTCATATTATGACAGAATAATCATTTTACCGTGACAATACTAAGGAGAGAAGGCCACACGGGCAACGCAAGGTATCCTCCACCGCTATTGGTGCCTTGCCTAACCCCCAACTTTCAAATACATTGTCCCTAATGTCCAAGCTTGACCCGCCTTTATCGAGTAAGGCCCCGGCTGGGCGGGCAGCGCGGGGATTTAGCGGCACATAGCGGGTCAAATTTTGTAATAAGTGAGGATATATGTTTATTGAACCGAAAGTCCTGAAAGGTTTCAGGGATTTTTTGCCACCGGCAGAGATGATTCGCCGCAGCTTAACCGAGAAAATCGAAGGATCGTTTCGATCTTTCGGCTTTGTCCCCATCGACACCCCCGCTCTTGAGTATGCGGAAATCCTCCTGGGCAAGGGCGGCGGCGAAACGGAAAAGCAGATCTATCGCTTCAAGGACAACGGAGATCGGGACGTGGCGCTGCGATTTGACCTTACCGTCCCATTCGCCCGCTTTACCGCCCTGCACCAGGATGAACTCAGCTTCCCATTCAAGCGCTACCATATCGGCAAGGTCTGGCGCGGCGAAAATACCCAGCGCGGGCGCTACCGTGAATTTACCCAGTGCGATTTTGACATCATCGGCAGCGACAGCGCGGCGGCAGATTTTGAAATTATCCTAATGATCCGCGCAACGCTTTTAAGCCTGGGAACCGACGTAAGCATCCGCGTAAACCACCGCGGGCTGTTTAACCGCTTTCTGTCGCACATCGGGCTGAGTGAAAAATCTGCCGAAGTGCTGCGTGTAGTGGACAAGATCGCCAAGGTCGGCATTGACGAGACGCGGCAGACGCTTGCAGGGCTTGCCGGCGATTCAAACGCGCAGAAGCTGCTTGCCTTTATTGGCGCGGACGGTACGGATAAAAAAGAAACCTTTGAACAGACGCTTAATCGCATAACGGAACTGTCCGGCGGCCCTTCGCCCGAATCGGAACGGCTTGCGCTGCTACGCCGTTTTATGCTGGACGCGGCAGGCACAGACGCGCCGGACGATGATTCCTTTATTCTCGATCCGTCCATTACACGGGGGCTGGATTACTATACCGGCGTTGTCTTTGAAACTTTTTTGCGGGAACTCCCCGGCATCGGCTCGATCTGTTCCGGCGGCCGCTACGACAACCTTGCCGGCCTGTACTCCAAAAGCCACGGCTCAAAGGCCGCAATTAGCGGGGTCGGCTCATCAATCGGCCTTGACCGGATGATAGCCGCCCTGGAAAGCCTGGGCAAAATCCCCGCCGCCGTCGGTTTCTGCAGCGCGGCGATTGCATGCGTCCGGGAAGAACATTCCGGCATGTACCAGGCCCTTGCCGATCGTTTCCGCCGGGCGGGGATCCCCTGCGAGGTGTTTCCCGACGAAGCAGGTTCGCCAGACAGCAAGCAGCTGGTCAAACAATACATCCTTGCCGAAAAAAAAGGCCTGCGCTGGCTTGTCATTCCCGGCGGCGATCCCCTGCACGATCCCCTGACCCTGCGCGATCTTGGCGCCCGTCAAAACCGCGAAGGGCTATCAGTTGAAGAAACGATGAAAATAATGGACAGTATTACGCATCAAGGCGCAGGGATGTAGCTCGAAAATACATCACGCAGAGATTTTACTCGAAAATACATCACGCAGAGGCGCAGAGGCGCAGAGGCGCAGAGGAAGAATTAGGGTTATTTGTTCGAACTCTCAGAGTGTTTTTCGTAAGGACTCTTATTATCCGAACTACAACCACACTCCCTATTCCCTATTCCCTACTCCCTAACTCCTACTTCTTCTCGCGCCGTTCGCAGGCAACGCGCCCTTCTCCGCGTCCTCTGCGCCTCTGCGTGAAATATTAGGGAAAAAAACCTCCGCGCCTCTGCGTGTAAATATTGCAAAAAAATTACCAGCTTTCCATTGCTTTGCTAAAGGCGGCGGCGGATGCTCTGATTATTTTTTCGTCAACGCAATAGGCAAATCGCAGCCAGCCGGGTTTGCCGAAACCGGAACCGGGAACGCCGAGAATCAAATGCTGTTTAAGGTGGTTAACGAAAGCTAAATCGTTCGATTCCGCTTCGTTTTTTATTTTCCGTTCAGGTATTTTGCAGAAAAGGTAAAACGCACCTTCAGGCGCGGCATATTCTATTTCCGCTTCGTCAAGAATCGCCGTAAACGCGTCCCGGCGGCGGGCATAAACGCTTACGTCTATCCGCGCTTCGGTAAGCTCGGCGACAATCCGCTGCATTAGCGCCGGAGCGTTTACATAGCCAAGGGTGCGGGTGGCAAAGATAAGCCCGTCCATCAAAGCATCCTTGCAGGAAATTTCCGGACTTAGCGCTATATACCCGATCCGTTCGCCGGGCAGGGAAAGGCTTTTTGAATATGAGCTGACGACAATCGCTTCGTCGTAGGCACAGAGAAGCGGCGGCACTTCAATGCCGTATGCGATCTCCCGGTACGGCTCGTCGGATACCAGGCAGGGCGGCCTTCCCGTTTTGCCGCCGTGCCGCCTGAGGGCATCGGCAAGGGCGGCGATTGTCGTTGCGGGGTACACCTTTCCCGTGGGGTTGTTGGGCGAGTTGATCAGCACGGCGGCGGTTTTCGGGGAAAGGGCCGCTTCAATGGCGCCGATGTCGAGGTCAAAGCCGGGAAGCGAATCCGCTTCGACGAGCTTTGCCCCGTGGTTTGCGGCGTAGTACCGGTACTCCATAAAGTACGGCCGGGAAACGATCACCTCGTCTCCAGGATTGCAGACAGTTTTCAACACTGTGTTAAGCCCTCCCGCCGCACCGACCGACATGACGATGTGCGAGGCGTCCGCCGCAACCTGATGTTCCCGCGAAACTTTTTTCGCAATCGCCTCCCGCACATCGGTAAAACCGGCGTTTGACATATATCCGTGTACGCCTTTTTTGTTTTCCCCGGCAAATTGCAGCAGGATGCGGTAAAAGTCGGGCGGCGGATCGACATCGGGGTTCCCCAGTGAAAAATCAAACACATTATCCGCCCCATGCTGCTTTTTCAGCCGGTTTCCCTCTTCAAACATCTTCCTAATCATGGATGCGGAAGCAAGCGCGTTCTGAATTCCTTCTGCTATCGGCATTGTTGTTCTCCTGTACACCTGAAAATAATATTATATCACCATTCTTCTTCAATGTGATCGCCAATATGTATATTGCCGCCGCGAAGGACTCTAGCGAACAGGCTGCGCCCGGCCAGAAAACAGCCCTGTCCGCCGCTGAACAACGGACATTCCTCAAAACAGCGCTTGCGAGCATCGCCAATTTCCAGTACGGCTTCGCCAGCTTTCAGCCTTGTTCCCGGCACAAGGGCTGCGGGCGGTATTCCGCCAAGAAGGATGTTTTCCCGGTACCTGCCAAAACATAAACCCTGCACATCGCTTGAGTCTATCTGCTTCCGCTCCTCTTCTGTTAATAGGCTTATCTGGCGCAGGCCGCCGTCAGCATGGAAATCGCCTTCCATCCCATGCCCTTCAATTAACAGCGCCTGATCCGCCGCCTCGCCGCCTGAGCCTTTGGCAGCATAGCGTACAAGCCTGATAACCGTTCCGTGCAAAGCCATGCAATGAATTTACAGAAATTTGTATTCTGTTTCTATACAACCATTCCGAAATCTTGATTATATCTATGATTTACGTATATTATTGATATGAAACACATTAAAAAATGGTATCTGGTCCTGGTTTTACTTGCTTTCTTTGGGTCTTTTGCTTTCGGCGAAGACGAAAATCATCAAGAAATTGATTATCTGCTGTTTTTGCCTGACAGCGGCAGCCGTTTTGCAAACGAAGCGCAAGCGATGATTCAGCTTGATAATGCGGCAAAATACCTGGCAGACAGGAATCCTTCGCCCGGACAAATATGCGTTTACGGGTATGCCGCAGATTTTGCAAACGGCATCGACCCTGCGGTTCTGTCAAGACAGAGGGCTCTTTTTGTAATAAGCGAATTGCAAAAACGCGGCCTTTCAAACGACCTGTTTGCCGATCCTGTCGGCAGCAGTTCGGTGGATCTATGGGGCAGCAACTCAGATGAAAGCGGCAGAAGCGGCAACAGGCGTGTCAGAATAACGCTGGATGGCGATGTTCTTACTCCGGCAATAGCGGAGGTATGCGATTTCGTGATGGAGACTCCGGCTGCCGTTCTGCCAGTTCAGGAAAAAAACCCATCTGATGAATCACGCTCTTCATTTCCATGGTGGATAATTCTTCTTGCGCTGATAGCTCTTGCGGCAATTCTTTTGCTGGCGCTAAAACGCAGAAAAAAACCGCTGCCGCCGGAACCTATCGCCATCGTTCCGGTTAAGCCAAACGGAAAAGTTAAAGTTTTGGAGGAAGAAGAAATTCGCCGTTATGCTTACGGATTATATGAAAAACGATTCGGTCTAAACGGCGATGAATCCGGAGATTGGTACAACTCGATATTCGAACTCACCGCCTACTATGAAGCCCAGGGCTACCGTGTTTTGCTATATTGGGAAGTATAACCCCTTATTACCACCGTGCCTTTGTGCCTCTGTGCGATAAAATTTCAAAAAACATCTTTTACATCACCAGAGGCATCCCATGTATAGCCGCCGATTTCTTCCAGGCGTTTGTGGAAGGCGGGGTTTTTCAGTGTGTCGATGAACTGCCTGATCTGGGGCAGTTCCAAAAAGCGCGGGGGCAGGGCGAAATCGTACTCCTCGTTTCCCAGGGGGATAAAGCCCAAATCCAGAGCCGCCGCCGCCGAGGCGATGCCCATTCCCGCATCCGCGTCGCCGCCCGCCACCGCCGCCGCTACCGTCATGTGCGTTACCGCTTCCCTGTCGTAGCCGGAAATGTCGTGCGGTGCAATGCCCGCTTCTTTCAGCTTGTAGTCCAGAAAAAGCCTGGTCCCCGCGCCGCGCTGCCGGTTGATGAAACGGCGGCCGGGAAGGTCCGCCACGGAACGAATGTCGAGCGGGTTTCCCTTTTGAACGATCAGTCCCTGAACCCTGCCTAGTCCCTTTATCAGGCTGATGGGCGTTTCGGGGAAAAGCCTCCGCAGATACGCGGTGTTGTAGCCGCCGGTTTCTTCGTCTAAAAGGTGGATGGGAGCTATGTGGCACTCTCCCCGTTTCAGCGCCGCAAGGCCCGCCGTGCTGCCCACATGGGTTCCCGCGAGAAAAAACCCCTGAGCGCTCATCATGTCGGCGATAATGTCAAGGATGATGTCGTGGCTGCCGATGGAAACCAAGCTGCGATCCAGGTCGGCCAGAGGACGGATAAGTTCGATTGACGCGGTCTCTCCTGCCTCAATGCCTTCGCTGTTCTGGGGAATGACGCAGAAGCCGTCGGCGCGTACCAGCGACATTGCCGCCCCCGCGCCCCGCGCAAGCGGCGACGCGATAAGTTTTCCGTCAACGCTGCCGGCTTTGACGCGCACATATTCCCGGTGCTTCAGCGAGGAAACCAGCCGCCTTGCGATCACCGCTTCGACCACGGCATAGTCGGCGGCCCTTCTGCCGGCAAGCATCGCAAGCACCGGTGCGGCAAAATTCCGGTAGGCAAGGTATGCCGACACCGGATAGCCGGGCAGGCCAATCACCGGTTTGCCCTCAACTGCCGCAAGGATCACTGGCTTGCCGGGCTTCATTGCCACGCCGTGAACGATAACTTCGCCAAGCTGCCGCAGCACGGCGGCGGTATAGTCCTCCGTCCCGGCGCTGGAACCGGCGCTTACCAGAACCATGTCGTATTGGTCGATTGCGGTTTTTACTGCTTCGGCAAGCAGCGCCGGATCATCGGGAATGGTATCAAAGCGCGTTCCCTCGCCTCCCCCTTCTCGCACCAGCGCTTCAAACATCCTCGTGTTGGATTCGATTATCTCTCCTTCTTTGGGAATCTCCGACGGTTCGATGATCTCGTTCCCCGTCGGAAAGATCGCCACGCGGGGTTTTTGCAGAACTTCTGCTTCGGTTATCCCCGCCGACAGCAGTACGCCGATGTCGATAGGACGAAGTACGTGCCTTGAAGGAATGATCATTTCACCGGTAACGATATCCTCGCCGATGGGCCTGATGTGCTGCCAGGGAGAAGCCGCCTCGCGTATCCGCACGGCGTCATCGTCAACTTCCTGTACGTCTTCCGCCATGATCACCGCGTCATAAGGCCGGTGTACGGGATCGCCGGTGTCCACTACCGTAAAGTCCCTGCCCCTGACCAGCGTAACCGGATTGGTCTCGCTTGCACCGGCTGTAGAACAGGCGGCGACAGCGATGCCGTCCATTGCTGCGGCATTATACAGCGGCGAATTTAACCGCGCATAGATCGCCCGCGCCGTCACGCGATCAAGCGCGTCCGTAACCGTGATCCTTTCGCTGCGGCATTCGCTTTTACCTTCAATCGCCGCCATAAACCGTGCAAGGGCTTCATCCACCGGCACATTGGTCAAGTATAAATTCCGTTTCGCCATATAGCTTTTCTCTCAAAAATTAAACCAGCGTCCTTGCTATACGCACTATGTCGGCGAAAACGCCGCCTGCGGTTACCTGCGCGCCGGCGCCAGGCCCCTTTATCACCATCGGCAGTTTCGAATAACGGTCGGTGGTTATTACCACGATGTTGTCGCTGTCTACCAGCGTGCGGAAGGGGCTGTTTGCCGGTTCAGGGCGGATGGCGAGTTTTGCCGCGCCTTCTTCCACAACGGCGACATAGCGCAGGGACATTCCTTTCGCGGCGGCGGCTGCGCGGCGCTTTTCAAAAGCGGCGTCGGTTTTTTCCAGTTCGGTAAAGAATGCGTCGACGGTTTTCGCCTTGAAGCAGGCCGGCGGAAGGATTGGCTCGATGTCGACGTTGGCAAACTCAAGCGACATGCCGCACTCGCGGGCGAGGATCAGGGCCTTGCGCGCCGCGTCCATGGCGTTAAGGTCGTCTCTGGGGTCCGGCTCGGTGTAGCCCTTCGCCTTGGCCTCGCGGACCAGGGCGGAGAATGTCTTTTTTCCGTCAAAATTGTTGAAAATAAAACTCAACGTTCCGGAAAGTACCGCTTCGATGCGGCGCACCCGATCGCCGGAAAGGTTCAGGTCGCGCAGGGTAGAAATTACCGGCAGTCCGGCGCAGACGGTCGTTTCGTACAGGTAGGGAATCCTCCGCTCTTTTGAATAGCCGGTTAACTGCCGGTAATATTCCAGCGATCCCGAATTGGCACGCTTGTTTGGTGTAACAACGGGAATAGAGGCGGCAAGGATTTTTCCGTACGCGGCGGCAATGGATTCGTTTGCAGTGCAGTCGCAGAAGCAGGCGTTGGGCAGATTAAAGGAAATCATCTTGTCGACAAATCCGTTTAGGCTTAACGGTTCTGCCGTTACCTCGGCACCGGCTTTACCCCGGTTTTGGTCTTCGGCCTTTTCCTCGCCGTTGAGCAGCGCTTTTGCCTTTTTGGGATCAAAGCCTTCGCGGCAGAAAACCATGCGATCCACATTTGCCGCCCCGATCAGGTTGATCCTTATCTTGTCCTTGTCGGCAAGCGTCTTGCGGTGGCTCGCTATCTGTTCGAGCAGAGTCCCGCCGATAAGGCCCGTCCCCATGAGGAACAGGTTAACCGACCGGACGGTGGCATGGAAAAATGCTTCGTGCACGGCGTTGAGCGCCTTTGCCTCGTCCTGTTTTGGAATGACTGCGGAGATGTTGATCTCCGAAGAGCCTTGCGCGATAGCGACGACGTTGATGCCGTTTCTTCCCAGCGATTGGAAAAATTTGCCGGATATCCCCGAAGTGCTTTTCATCTTCGAGCCGACAACCGCAATGATCGAAAGATCGTTTTCCACAACCGGCTTGTCGATGTTGCCCGAGCGAATCTCCTGTTCAAATTCTTCCTCAAGGGCGGTTTTTGCCATGCCCGACTCATGGGGCATTACGGCAAAGCAGATCGAATATTCGCTGGAACTCTGGGTGATGAGGATCACGCTGATCCCGCGCCTTGCCAGAGCGCCGAATACCCGCGCAGAGAATCCGGCGACGCCGACCATGCCCGGCCCTTGTATCCGCAGCAGGGAAATTTTGCTTATGGAGCTGATACCCCGTATCGGGAATTCCCCCTCCTCTGCCTTACTGACGACGCGGGTTCCGCCGCCGGCCGGGTTAAAGGTATTGCGGATTGAAATGGGAATGCCCTTTTCCAGCGCGGGCTTGATCGTCAGCGGAAAGAGAACCTTCGCGCCGAAATGGGAAATTTCCATTGCCTCGGTATACAGCATCTCGTCGATCTTGAAAGCGTTTTTTACCAGTTTGGGATCAGCCGTGTGAATGCCGTCCACATCGGTCCAGATTTCCACCTCGTCTGCCCCAAGCGCCGCGCCGAAAATCGCAGCGGTCAAATCGGAACCGCCCCGCCCAAGGGTAACGGTTTGCCCGCCCACGGTGGACGCTATAAAACCGGTGGCAAGCTGCAGGGGCATTTTCTTTTTCTTTTCAAAAAATGAAACGATGTTCGCGTAGGTTTCTTTCTGGATGCACTGGGCGTTTCCATATCGATCCGTCGCCTTAATCAACGTTCTGGTATCGAGATAATCGGTATCAATGCCGTTCGCCCTGAATATGCGGGCTACAAGCCTCGCCGAAAGCCGTTCGCCAAAACTCATTACCAGGTCCAGCGTGCGGCTGGAAAGTTCGCCAAGCAGGTTAAGCCCTTCCAGTATCCGCTTTAGTTCGTCGGTAAGGCCGTTAATTTCATCTAACGCGGCCTTGCGATCTGCGCCTTTCAAAAAACGGGCGGCGGTTTTTTTGTGCTGGCCTTCCAGCAGGGCAAGCAGTTCGTGATACGATACGCCGCCGGTGGATGCGGCGTTGCGGTACGCTGCCGCTCCCGTTACCGCCGCGCTGCGGGCAAGGCCGATAAGGGTGTCCGTCACGCCGGAAAACGCCGAAATCACGACCACCGGTGTTTTTCCCGCGTGATCCTTGTCTTTGAGAATCCTGATGATCGCCGAAATCGCCTCAGGACTGCCAACCGATGTACCGCCAAATTTAGCTATTTTCATATTTTCTCCATAACGCCTGCAATAATACTGTACTTTAACAAGTTTTTATAGTAGATACATGATAATGGGCAGTAACGATTCGGCGGAACGGCGCTGTTATTTTGACTGGGCGGCGACTGCCGTTCCCGATGCTTCTCTCTTTGATGCCGCGATCCCCTATGGCAATCCGTCTTCCCCGCACATGGAAGGCCGCGCCGCCCGCGACGCGCTGGAAAACGCCCGGGAACGCTGCGCCGCCGTTCTGCGCGTCCCGCCGGAAACCCTGTACTTTACCTCGGGCGGAACCGAGTCTAACTGCATCCCCCTGTACTCCTTTGCCGCACGGCAAGGCGGCGGGCGGATAATCGCCTCCGCCGGAGAACATTCATCTGTCGCCGAAAACCTGCAAACCCTGGAACGGATGGGAAGGCCGACAGGCCGCATTCCCATCGATTTTAACGGCAGGGTAACGCCTGAATCGCTGTCAAAAACGCTGGAAAAGCACGGCGACACGCGATTTGCCGCCATCATGGCCGTTAACAACGAAATTGGGGCGGTTAACGACATGGCAGCGCTGCGGGATGTCTTGCGCCGCAAAAGCGGGCCGCCTGTCCATTTCCATTGCGACGCGGTACAGGCTGCCGGAAAGATTGCGCTTGACCTTGGCGGTTGGGACATCGATTCCGCTTCGATAAGCGCGCACAAACTCGGCGGGCCGAGGGGAATCGGCCTTTTATACCTGCGCTTGCCCCTTGAAGTGCTGTATTCCGGCGGCGGCCAGGAAAAAAACATCCGGCCAGGCACGGAAAATGTCTCCGGCGCGCTTGCCCTGGCGCAATGCCTTGAGAACCACGGCCTGCCGGAAAAAATTGACGCAGAGCTTGCCGATGCCCGCCGCCGCTGGAAACGGCTGCTCGGCGCGTTTATGGGGATGGATCGATGCAGGCTTATCCCCGCAGGCAGGGAACCCGGCGACAGGGGTTTTTCGCCCTACATCGTGCAGGCTGCTTTTAAAGACATCCCCGGCGAGGTAATGACCCGGGCGTTAGACGATCTGGGCTTTGCCGTTTCCACCGGGTCTGCCTGTTCCTCCGCCTCGCCGGAGCGGCCCGTGCTCGCCGCGATGGGCGTCAGCGACAGCCTGAGCCTTGAGGGGATACGTATATCCCAGGGCTGGACCACTACCGACGAAGAAATCGACCTGCTGCTTGCCGCGATCACGGAGGTGCTTTCATTTCTGTAACCGAGTCCGGCCCCGCCCGCCTCCTCTGGCTTTTAAAGCCCGGCGAGCTGGCCCTGAAAGGGGAGAACCGCAGGGCCTTTGAGATAGTCCTGAAACGCAACCTCCAGACGATACTTGCGGGGCATGACGTACAGATCGTTATGCGAAACGGCCGCTTCTACGTGCACGGCCTGGAAGAGGATTCTGCCGCGATAGAAAACGCCCTGGATCGCCTGTTTGGAATTTCCGGCTGGGCGCAGACCAGGGGGATTCCCAAAACAATCGAAGCGGTGCTTGCCGAATGTGCAGCCGAAGCGAAAAAAATCCACGCGCGGGGCATCGCGTCATTCAAGATTGAGGCGCGGAGGACCGACAAAAGCTTCCCCTTCGATTCGTATGCCCTCAGGTGCAGGGGCGGGGACGCGGTGACGGACGCCGTTCCCGGTTTGCGGGTCGACGTTCAAAATCCCGGCGCGATTATCACCATCGAGATACGCGAAAAGGCCTATGTCTACAGCGACGCCCGCAAAGCCCTTGGCGGCCTGCCCGTCGGAACCGCCGGCAGGGGACTTTTGCTCCTGTCCGGCGGCATCGATTCCCCGGTCGCCGGTTTCCTCATGGCTTCGCGCGGCATGGGGATCGACGCGGTACATTTTCACGCCTACCCCTACACCTCGGCGGAGGCGAAACAAAAGACAATCCGGCTCGCCGGAATCCTCGGCGGCTACTGCATGGGTGTGCGTCTGTACATACTGGGTTTTACTAAAATACAGATGCGGATAAAAGAAGCATCCCCCCTCCCCTGGTCTACGGTGCTGCTCCGCATGGCGATGATGCGCTGCGCCGAAACAATCGCCAAAAGAAACGGCAACAAATGCATTATTACCGGCGAAAGCCTTTCCCAGGTGGCGAGCCAGACCATAGAAAACATCAGTTGCACCCAAAACGGAATCTCGATCCCCGTGCTGCGTCCCCTCATCGGCACAGACAAGGAATCCATCATCAGAAAAGCTGAACAGATCGGCACATACAAAATTTCCATCGAACCGTATGAAGACTGCTGCGTCCTATTCAGCCCGCCGCGTCCCATCCTGCGCGGCACTGTTGCCGAAGCCGCAGAACTCTACCGCTCGCTTGAACTAGAGCCGCTCATTGAAGAAGCAATCAGGAATTATGAAACGGTAAAATTGGGGACTGGGGGTTAGGGACTGGGGACTGGGGTGTTGGGCTCAAAGTACTCATGCAGGGCTAGACTGCCCGGGTCATCGCCGGCAATCTTGATTTTATGGCCCAGGATTTCGAACTGGTCGCCCGGTATAAAGATCGTGTTTACCGAATTTTCATCAAAGTCGATGAATTCGTCGATATAGACAAAATTTAATCGTAACAAAATTTTCAAATGTCGGGCTTTGTTGACTATGACGCTTTTTTTTCAATCGGTAAATTCATCGGTGTAAATGTTGTTATAACTGGAAACATTACAGGAACGGGATCGCAGAAAAGACTGGTCATAAAGTCTATTGATATGCTGACTTCCACAATACTGTCAATGGAACAGATCAATCTGTAAAGGATATGGACTAACGTAAAAGTCAAAAACTGGAAAAAAAACTGGCAAAAAATGCACTTGACAAATCATATTTTTCCGTATATAAATAAGTTATGGAGAATATTTCTGAAAGACTAGATACAATCAAAGAATCTGTCCTCAAGAATGTACCGGCAAAATATATATATTTATTCGGTTCTTATGCTTATGGTGAGCCGACTGAAAAAAGCGACATAGATATTTACATTGTTATTCCCGATAATAGTATCAATATTTCAGAAATTTATGGGAAAATAATGGTAGATTTGAGCATAAAGAAAATATTTTTTGTGGACTTATTGTTGAACAGGGAAAGCGTGTTTAATACAAGGAAAAATAGAAATATCCTTGAAAGAACAATTTGTCAAAAAGGTAAAATATTATATGAACATTGACGATGTAACAGAATGGATACAGATCGCCGATGATGATTTGTATTCCGCCCAAATGCTTGATAAACTTGTTCGTAAACCTTATGAAATAATTTGCTATCATTGTGCCCAAGCAGTGGAAAAATACCTGAAAGGCTATTTGACGTATTATGACATTATACCACAGAAAACGCATAATTTGCTTATTCTGCTTGAACTCTGTGTGGAAAAAGATAGTTTTTTTGAAAATATTAAAACTGGATGTGGAATATTGAATAGATACGCTAATGAAATACGTTATCCGCACAGAATAGAAATAGAGATAGAAGATGTGAATTATGCCATTAAAGTAACGGAAAAGATTAGAGATATAGAACCACTAAGAAAAATAAAAGAAATCATTAATGAGGCAAATATTAATAATAATTATATTGATGAAGAACATAAAGAATAGTATTGAACGGCGCGTGGGTGACTGACATCGAAAAGCTGCATGGGAGTACGCCTGTACATCGCCGGTTTTACTAAAATACAGATGCGGATAAAAGAAGCATCCCCCCTCCCCTGGTCTACGGTGCTGCTCCGCATGGCGATGATGCGCTGCGCCGAAACAATCGCCAAAAGAAACGGCAACAAATGCCTTGTTACCGGCGAAAGCCTTTCCCAGGTGGCGAGCCAGACCATAGAAAACATCAGCTGCACCCAGAGCGGAATCTCGATCCCCGTGCTGCGTCCCCTCATCGGCACGGACAAGGAAACCATCATCAGAAAAGCCGAACAGATCGGCACATACAAAATTTCCATCGAACCGCATGAAGACTGCTGCGTCCTATTCAGCCCGCCGCGTCCCATCCTGCGCGGCACTGTTGCCGAAGCCGCCGATCTCTACCGCGCGCTTGAACTAGAGCCGCTCATTGAAGAAGCAATCAGGAATTGTGAAACGGTAAAATTGGGGACTGGGGGTTAGGGACTGGGGACTGGGGTATCAGGCTCCAGGCACTCACCTTGTACAGAACAATGGTACAAGTCTTGTACCGATTTTTGAGTTAAACAGGTTGAATTCGCCAAATAGCCCAAATATTGCCAAAAAATCCGATTTTGGGCGAATATTGCGTAACTTACAGGTTTACAGAGTCGTTTTTATGGTGTACTATGCTGTTACGGAAGCATTGTTTGGCATCCGTGGTTAAATTGAGGTATCTAAGCAAAACTGGTTATGAAGAGGAGCATATTATGAAAATTGGCATAGGCAGAAATGTAGAATTAATATTTTTTGATAAATGAAATTCAGATATAAGACGTTATGCGAAATATGGGCTAAACTGGTTGTAAAATATAAGAATATAAAAATTAAGGTATTGTAATAATATAAATATTGGAATATTATGGTTTTATAAAATTTTTTGGAGGGTTAAATCATGGAAAATAATATATTTTTTGAAACATTAAAAAAAGAAGATATAAATCAATATTCAAATATGATTAATAATGTATTTGACGAATTTGTTGGAAAGGATTATTCTGAAGAAGGAAATAATATTTTTAAGAATTTTATTAAACCGAATAACATATTAGATAGATTTAAAAATGAACTAAATAAATTTTTTGTTGCAAAATATAATAATGAAATAATTGGTGTATTGGAAATAAAAAATAATGATCATATTTCATTGTTTTTTGTGAAAACTGAATTTCATGGGCAAGGAATAGGAAAGAAATTATTTCAAAATTATATGGAAACAATAAAAGACAATAATAGTATAAAAATTATATCTGTAAATTCTTCAATATACGCAGAAAAAATATATTCAAAATTAGGATTTAATAAAACCAGTGAAATACATGAAAAATGTGGAATGAAAATTGTTACAATGGAATATAGAATATAAAAAATGGTGTACGCCCATACTTCGCATAACGAAGTTGCTGAAAAAGTTGCAACTGCGCA
>Ga0082212_10001349_pt1 | contig 36114 bp, 30 predicted proteins | sample TergutNt197P3_FD_71548 | JGI IMG/M metagenome (GOLD analysis project Ga0082212, IMG submission 71548) | Neocapritermes taracua P3 segment gut microbial communities from Petit-Saut dam, French Guiana - Nt197 P3 | ecosystem: Host-associated > Arthropoda: Insects > Digestive system > Gut ...
CCCTTTTTCGGTGCAGCACTTAGAAAACCAACATATACCGCAAAGACCGCGCTGGGATTTGGGTCGCCCGCCAAGTATGACCACCGACTGCTACCTATTTTTCAGCAGCGTGAATAATTCAGGCTTATGCATTTTTTCTTTTTTTCTGCCGCGTCTCTTCGGCAGTCCTCTGGTACTCGTAATCCAGCGTCCGGTCCACGTTCTCCCTCCCGCGGTCGTCCAGCGTCCTGTACTTCCTGATATGCGTGGACTCGTCGGTTGTGAGGGCGGTGTGGTCATTCCCATCTTCAGAAACTAGGTCCAGAGACGAGCGGGTTACTTGACGCTCCATAATGTCTGACTCGCAAATGAGCCAAGATGGGTTAACATTCAGACTTCGCGCTATTGCTTCAATGACGGGTAGCTTCACCTTCCTAATAAAACCGGTTTCGTAACGCTGAATAGTGGATCTTGCAACACCAATATCATCGGCAACGTCTTGTAGTGTGAGATTTCTCGCTTTCCTTGTTGAGCGAATGCGTTCGCCTATTATTTTGTTTTTCAATGCGAGCGCCTCCATGTTCGATTTGTGGCGACATAATACCATAAACAATAGCATACCGCAACATTAATTTGTAATGTATAAAAATAAGTTGCATTACGCTATTGACAAGTAGAATTATCTGAGTATAATAGGTTGCATGGTGCAACTATTGGCAGGGGGTGAAACAGTGGTAAATACAAACAAACTAAAAGGGCGTATACGTGAAATGAACAAAACTCAAAAGGACTGCGCCACCGAACTAGGGATAAAGACACCAACCTTTAACCAAAAAATCAACAACATCAGACCGTTTTCTCTCGTGGAAGCTCAGAAGCTTCGGGACATGCTCAATCTGCGTGGTGACCAGTTTGCAGAATATTTTTTTCATGACGTGTTGCGTAGCGCAATCTCATGAGGTTCTAGATTATATCCAGAACCGATGAAAGATTCAACAATTTTGGTAAAAAATGAAACGTGAGGTACGGGCATATGACGTATGGGGAAGCACTTGACGATGTTGACGCCGCTTTGCGCTGGCTCTTTAAAATACGCGAAGAAATCCCGGACGGCATATCGAACATTGTAGCCATCTACGGCTTGGCGCTCTTCCGCATTCAGATGGTGCTTAAGAACGCCGGGTACGATATGGGTTACGCGGAGGGGAAAGAATTATGAAACTCAAAAACCTTGGATTGGCAGAACTGAGGGAGGGCTGAGTGTGGAAATTAGCTCGTTTATAGATGCTGTTAGAGGGGTTGATGAAGCCGTCGAACTTATATGTACGCAAGGCGCTTGCTACAGGTTTGCGAAGCTCCTGCAGTTGCTTTTCCCTCCATGCGCGTTACATGTATCTGCCGATAAGGAACACGTCATAGTCGGTAAAGATATACAATTACCTGTATTCAACCGAGGGCAAAGCTTCGGCCGACGCGTTCCTCAACGACATGGCGGAGACCTTGAATTACCGGCGGGGCGCTGAGAACTATGAGAATATGCCGGGCTGGCAGAAAGCTATGTACTGGCTCCCGGCGGGCCTCAGCAGCTTCGCGTCCGGATTGGAAAATTTCCTCGCGCCACTCGGCCTCGACAATCTTATGTCCAGCGCCGACCGCTTGACCTCGAACGGCGCGGCTCCGACCTCGCCGATCCAGTACACGAGCGCGATGATACGCGGCGAGGCGGAAAGCATATCCCCGGTGCTGGCTTTCGCCTACGATTTCGGCACGGCGGCCGCGAACCTTGCGCCCTCCATCCTCCTGTCGACGGCGACGTCCGGGATGCTGGGCGCGATCGGGGCGCCGGCCGCGGCCGCCCGGATTGCCGGAATGATCCCGATAGCGGCGCCTGCGGCCGGGAACGCATACGTGCAGAAGGTCAGGGAGGGGTACACCCCGGAACAGGCGGGCATGTACTCGACCCTTGTCGGCGTCTCGTCGGCCGTGCTACAGTACCTTATCGGGGGCATAGCGCAGCTCGGGGGCGTCGCGCCGGGGCAGCTTGCGGCGAAGATCTCGCACCTGGACAACGCCATCGCGAGGGTATCCTTGACGGCGGGCGTATATATGGGCTTCGAGGCCGTGAAGGATGTGCTGCGCGAGATACTGCAGCCGCTGTACGCGACGATACTGCTTGACGAGGATTACGAGATTGACTTCGGCAGCGTCGCGTACTCGGCGCTCATGGGCGCGGTGATGGGCGGGCTGTTCAGCGCACGCGAGATAATGAGGGCGGCGCAGCCGCCGCCTCGCCCGAGCGAAGCCAGCAGCTTCGTCGGCTACCTGGACGAGAACGGGACGGACCATTTCGAGGGCTGCGGTACGCCCGAGGCCGAGAGGGTCAGGCTTAGGGAACTTTCAAAGCGGTACCACCCGGATACCGGAGCCAATCCAGACGCTGAAATCTATAGGCATATCACTAAACAGTACAATATGCGCAAGGCGTGGCATCAAGGGGGGGCTTTGCGAGAGCTGCAACCGCCGCGGGCGCCAATACGGCCCCGGACGTCCAAACGCCCCCGTCGCCGGACATCGACCCGCAGGCGCAGGCGGTCGTCGATGCGGCACAGGAGTTGAGGCGCCGGCAGGGCGGAGGCCAGGCAGTCGCCCCGCGGCAGGGTTCCGGGTCGGCTGCGCCAAGGCCGCAGCCGGTGGCGCCGGGGCAGCCCATTCAGCCCCCCGCGCCACAGTGGATGGGCGCCATAGCCGACGCCCGGATCCCGGAGCGGGTATCCCTCCCCACGCTTGGGCAGCTTGGCAATGGCGGGGCCCCGACGCAGTGGGCGGGCGCCATGGCCGACGGCCTGATGCCGGGGGGGCTCTCCCTCCCATCGCCCGGACGGGCTTTACCGCCCGTGGTGACGCAGGGGGCGGGCGCAAATGCGGGAAACACATTGCCAGGCTGGGTCTCCCTCCCGGCGCCCGGGCAGCCCGACGCCGGCGGCGGCGCAGCGGGGCAGGGTGTTATAGGCGGGGGCTTGACAGGCCCCGGCCCGGCGGGTAACATAACGCCTGACGGAAGCGGCGGCGCGGATTACCCGGGCCAAGGGCTTGGGGGCGCAGGCGCGCCGGGACAAATGGTGGACGGAGGTAACGGGGATGTCGGAACAGTCGAAAATGCCGGGGGGCTTGAGCCTTCCGGGGCTCCCGCAGGATACGGGGGCACCGCAGGGTACGGCGGCGCAGGATACGGGGGTACCGCAGGGTACGGGGCCGCAGGGCCTCGGGCGGGGGCCCCGGCAGACGTATTACCTGATGGAGGCGGCCAACGGTATGCTGGTGCATATACCGGAGGACAGGCTGGAGTCCTGGCAGGCGGCCCAGGACAGGATCAGGAGGGAGGGCTACAAGCCCGACGAGCAATTGAGATCCAAAGTCATATCGATGCTGAAAGGCTCGAAAGGAGATCCTCACTAAGCCTTGGCGTCAGTTACGGGACCGACGCGGCGACGACAAGGGTGCTCCCGCCGAAGATGTGGGGCGACTTCCCGTACATCGCCGAAAACGCGGCGCGGGTAAAACGCGGGACGGGCTGCGACGTGACCTATATAATGGGCTCGCTATGGCTGCGGCTCAACGGCAGTACGCGCAAGGCGAACGGCGCCCTTACGCCAGACGACAGGTTCATGATACAGGTGGACAGCCCGGTATACACCGTGGAGCAGCTGACCGACCACGAGTATTTCCATTGGCTCGAAAGGGGCGACCCCGGCCTTGACGCCGCAGTGCGCGAGGCCATCGTCGAGCAATACTCGGAGGAGCACCTCGGGCGCGTGGTCGACTCGACGGCGGAGGCTCTCGACGGCGCGTACGACAAAAACACGGACGAGGGCGCCGCGCTCATACTCGGGGAGATATTCGCGGACGCCTATTCCGGGACGGACACATACAACACAAGGGGGGCGACGGAGTACACCGGGGTGGTGCGCGACGTCGTGAACCGGCGCGGTGGCGGGCGGCATGTCACGACGGCGCCGATCCGGGGGCCGCCCGGCGAGCGGTACTCCGCGATGTACCGGAACCCGGCCGGGGGCTTCGAAGAGTTTTATAATTTCGTGCAGGCGAACAAAGGCAGCCCTGCCGAGGACAACAAAAGCTATTACACCCATACGCTCGCGGACGGGTGCGATATTGACATTTTCTTCGACAAGGTAACCAAGCTTGATAACACGCGCGGTTTCCGGCCACCGGATTACGCCGACATTTTCGACGGGCTTGCGAATATCAGGGGTGCAGTTGTCGATAGGCGGCGGGGCTCGCACAGCGGCACTTCGGTCAAACTAAAAATAGACACGCCTCGCGGCGCGGCGGGCGTGGTGCTCGATTACGCGCGTTCGGGGCGCGTGATATTTGCGACCGCCTTTTTTGGCGGCGCCGACAAAATAGATGCGTGGATGCAGAAAGGCAACCCCACGGCGCTCTCGGCCGGGAGCGGGCCTTCGCCCGACAACGCCGCAGCTACACTTTTCCGTGGCAATCGCCTTACTGTGGACAGTATACGGGACGCGCTCACTGATGTCAATACCCGCTTCTCTTTCGCCGGGCGGAACGCCACCGGCGCCGACAGCGAGTCGCTCGCTTTGGCGGAGCGGATGGAGCGGGACGGCGCGGACCCGGAGGACATACGCCGGGAGACCGGCTGGTTCCGCGGCATGGAGGGCATGTGGCGCTTCGAGATCGACGACAGCGGCATGGGCTACGACCCGGCCGGTGGGATGCGCCCCGGCGGTGGTGCGGCCGGTGTGCCCGATGCGGGGCGAATGACCCTCTCGGACTACATCGACCACCCCGCGCTATTTGAAAACTACCCGCAGCTGCGCGATTTCGGGGTGGAGTTCGACCCCGGTGACGACGGCGCGGGGCTCGACCTCGCCACTGACACGATATACCTGCCTGAAAAACTCAGGGGTGCGCCGCAGAGGTCGCTGGTGCACGAGATACAGCACGCAATCCAGAAGGCTGAGGGCTTCTCCCCGGGCGCGTCGCCGCAGTACTGGTCGCGGCGCAAGGCCATGATCGGCGGCGGCGGCTTTGTGGCGGACGACGGTTGGGTGGGGCTTACGCGGGGCGATCCGGAAAGGATACTGCAAAGCCTGCCGCAGGGTGTGGCGGAGAGGTTCCGCGCGTTCCGCGAGCACGACCGGCGTGGGGAGTACCCGGAAGCGAAAGCTATATATGACGACATCGTCGGCAACGGCGAGTACCTCTATGAGATGAATGAATTCTGGGCCGCGATCCAGGAGCTGGGCGGCCCCCTGTACCCGGGGAAGGAGCGCAGCGCCGACGACCTCTACACGCACACGGCGGGCGAGATCGAGGCGCGGGACTCCGCGCGGCGGAGGGGCATGGGCGCTGACGAGCGCCGCGCTTCGCCGCCGGACCTTGGCGACGGGCGGAACGTGTTCTCCGATATCGTGTCCGGGTCAAATGCGGAGGCATCGGGCGGGTACAGGCCGGAGTTTGGCGACTCCGCAATAAGTGAAAACCGTCAGAAGTTCGCGGAAATGGGGAGCGTATCGGACATAAGCGGGCATGAGCTCGACGGGGATGCTCCCCTAAAAGATAGGGTGCTGCAGTATTTCAGGGAAAACACCCTGTACAACCCCACCCTTGGGGAGGTTTCCTTTACGAACAGCAGCTTCAGGGACGACAGGGGGCACGGGTTCACTCGGGAGAAGGTCGCCGCGTTCGCTGCCGTACCCGATATCGTGTACAGCGGGGAAATCATCAACTACAGGAAGGATTACCCCGGGAGGGGCGCGGACAGGATAGTCGTAGCCGCGCCGATCAGCATCGATGGCGAAACGTATTACGCAGGTGTGGAGCTTATAAGGGGGGGCGCGGGGCAGAGGTTTTATCTGCATGACGTCATAACGGCAAAAAAGGCATCCATGACGTTCACTACGCGCCCGGCCCCCGCAAGCGGGGGGGCGGAATCGCGCGCCACAGATAACCTTTTTCTTACGGACATTATACATCAGGCCTTTCAGGAAGGCAAGGCCAAAAATACCGATACCCGCTATTCCCTTGACGGGTGGCAGTACCCGGGGTATGATGGGCTCATGAGGCGGCGCGACGTCGCGCTTGGTGATACGGACCAGGCGTACACCGAGGGCAACAGGGCGATAGACTTCGTCTACGCCGTCGTCCCGGCCGACGCCCTCATAATCTCCAACGACGGGGGCGGCGGGGTCAACCCCGACTACCCGGCGGAGCTGCAGCCCCGCGACCGCGGCCGCGCCGCGAGCCGGCTGCAGGTACAGGACATGAGCATGCGGCTCAACCCGCGGCTGCTCGCGGACAGCCCCACGGCCCAGAACGGGGCGCCTATAGTGAGGGGCGACGGGGCCGTCATCGGCGGCAACGCGCGGTCACGGGCCATACTGACGGCCTACGAGAAAGGCCGCGCGGCGGAATACGAGGATTTTGTCCGGGGCAGGGCCCCCCGTTACGGCATAGACGCCGAAGCGGTGCCGGACAGGCCGGTGCTTGTCCGCATAGCGTACGGCGCCGACGACTGGGCGGCCCTTTCCCAGGAGCTGAACGCGGCGACCACGGCGGCATATTCGTCGACGGAGCAGGCCATGACGGACGCCACGAGGATGGACGGGGTGCTTGAACTGCTCGTGCCGAACGAGGACGGCGGGATCAACGACGCCGCAAACCGCGACTTCATAGGCCGGTTCATGGAGCGGGTCGTGCCGGCCTCGGAGCGGGGCGGCATGATCACCGCCGGTGGCCTGTTGTCGCAGGCGGGGCTCGAGCGGGCCAAGAACGCGATATTCGCTTACGCGTATGGTAGCCCGGGACTCCTGGCTAAGCTTTCGGAGAGCCTCGACAACGACGCGAGGAACGTCACGAACGCGCTGCTCGCGACCGCGCCGGCCGCGGCGGAGATCCGGGCGGGCGCGGAGAGCGGCACGATGCACGACACCGGCGTCATAGACTGGGTGCTGCGCGGGGTAGGGCTCTACGCCGACGCAAAGCACGAGGGCGTCACCGTGGAGGAGCACGTTGGCCAGGCGGACCTGTTCGAGAGCTACACGCCGGAAGAGGTCACGATGGCCAAGTTCATCGAAAAAAACAAGCGCAGCTCGAAGCAGATACGAGCTTATCTCAACACCGCATATGCGGATGTGAGGAATCTGGGCGACCCGAACCAGGTCAGCCTTTTTGGAGGGGAGTCACATGGACTTGCCGACATCATTGAAAGAACCATATCGACCTATGAACGGGACTCCGGAAGAGAGGTCGCGCGCGCAGAAGATGGAAGCTTTCAGACAGATGATAATCTTTACGATCCAAGCGAAGGAGTGGCTGGAGCAGGATCCAACGCCCTTGCACCGGGTGATAGCGAGCGCCAACGCGAAAATGCTACAGCAGATGGAGCGGGAGCTGTTCGGGCCGGTAGATCCGGAACAGGATCCGGAACAGGGTCCGGAACATGGTCCGGGGGCGGGGCCGGTGGGCCTGGGCCTTCCGGAGCCGCCGGGGGAATAGGGCCCGGGGGGCTATCGCTGCCGGGGCTTGAACCGGACGTGGTCGACATCCCGACACAGGGGGACGTGTCGGCCGCGGCGGGGCGGGACCCCACGTTCGCGGAGGTGTACCAACGCCAAGTCATGGGCGGGGACGCGCCCGTGCAGCCCGAGCCTATAAAGCGCCCGGGCAGGACGGCGGAGGAATGGGCCGCGATGGCGGCGCCGCCCGTCGACTACGCGGCGCGGCTGCGCAAGTCGGTCATGGACGCCACACCGCAGCGGGACCTGGGGGCGGCGCTGCCGGGGCAGTACGCCTCGATGGACGAGTACACCGCCGCGCTGAAGGCGGAGGCCGCAGCGGGCAAGGCGGAGCGGCTCAGGGTCAAGACCAAAGACGAATTTGCCGGCGCGCTGCAGGTCTGCGGCGTCGACATAAAAATTGAGAACGCGGTGGGCGATTACTCCATCGCACGTCAACTTCTGGAAGGCCACAGGGCGGAGCGTGAGATCGGGGCCGAGGCGCGCAAGGCCGAGGCGCGCCTGAAGCCGACCCCCGACGAGAAGGAGTTCGCCCACGGCCTCGCGGCCGGGCACAACACTATCACCGACCTGCCCGCCTCGATGGACAGGTACACGGTGTCGGAACTCGCGGATTATTACGCTGCCGCGCAGTCGGCAGGCGGCGGCGCTTTGCCGCGCCAGCGCGCAACGATCCGTGAACTCTTCGACGAGCAGGCGGAGGACCTCCTGAAGAAAATCGACTCGTTCAAGCCAAAGCGCGCGCTGGCGCAGAACTTCACCACACCGGAGCAGCTCATATTCGACATGGCGGGCGACGAGCAGGGCAAAAAAATAAACGGGGCCGTGTTCTGGCCTGCGGGCGCTAACGAGGCGGGGCGTATACGGTTCCAAAACGAGGTATTCAACAAAGTGCGGCGCATAGAGGACGGCAACGGCAGGGCGCGCGAGCTGACAAATGCGGAGGATGCGCTTGCGCACAAGTACCTTGAAGGCAAGGCGGCGTCCGAGGAGCTGTTGAAATCGCCACTCCGGGAGCACATCGCCGCTGCGGCCGGGGATATAAGGGAAGGCATGGACCCGTACGACGCCGCCTCCGCGCGTAGGCTCGATTCCTCGGACCGGAAGCTTGCGCAGAGGTACTCGCTGTACCTGGAGGCGCAGGACGCATTCGACGGCGGCAAGGTCGACAAGGTAATCGTTGCAAACGCCGCGAAAGCGTATACGGGGCTGTATGACGATTTCCATGATGCGTACAACAGGTTCCTCGCCGTGCACGGGTACCCGCCCGTGCCGTACAGGAAGGGCTACGCCCCGCATATGCAGCCGGAGGGCACGTACGGCCCGCTGGCGAAGCTTGTTAAGCATCAGCTCGGGCTCGGCAACGAGGTCAGCGCGATCGACGCGAGCATCGCAGGCCTGACCGCCGGGTTCACGCCCAACAAAATGTGGAACCCGCACGAGCGGCGGCGTTTCGGCGACTCGACCGAGTACAGCCTGAGGAAGGGCCTGCAGAGGTACATGTACTTTGGTTCGCACGTCCTCTTCCACACCGATGACGTCATGCGCGTGCGCGCGCTGGAGCGGAACATAAGGAAAAAGTACGCTACCGAGGAGAACAAGAACCTTGTCGAACAGGCGCGCGACCTGCTGAAAAACGGGGGCAGCCGCGACAAGGCGGAGTTCCTGCGGGAGCACGGGCAGCTCCCGCACGGCTCAAAGGTCGGCGGGCGCGAACAGGACGCCCTGCTTTCAAAATACGTCGACGAGCTGTACCAGGACATCGGCTCCGGCGGTAGGTTCAGCAATTTCGCCATGTGGCTGCAGAACTACGCGAACACCCTGGCGGGCAAGCAGAGCATGGCGGACCGCGGGTTCGAGTATTCGTTCGGGCGGGCCTGGCTGAACACGAGCAGTAGGGTCATAGGCTGGTTCGGGCGGGCGCAGGTGGCCGGCAACCTGTCGAGCGCCATGCGGCAGTTTTCACAGCATTCCAGCATCATCTCCGAGATCGGGCCGGCTAACGCGGCGAAGGCGCTCGCGCATTTTGTGAGCGGCAAGCTGTTCCGGGACGGCTTTGTGCAGAGGAGCGATTTCCTAACCGGCCGACGCGGGACGGACGCCCTTTTCAAAGAGACGGCGCAGCAGGTGACGGACGCGATGTTCATACCGTTGAGGGCGGTCGACTTCTACACATCCTGCATGGCCGTGTACGGCCGGTACTTGAAGGAAATCGGGGCCGGCAGGGCCGAGGCGGAGGCGATGCGCCGCGCGGACGAGTTCGGGAGGCTGCTTATCGGCAGCCGCCTGAAGGGCGAGCAGCCCAGCATATACGAGTCTAAAAACCTGCTTTCGAAGATGCTCACGATATTCCAGCGCGAGGCTTCGCAGCGCTGGGAGCATATAGCGAAATACCTGCCTCGCCAGTACAGGGAGGCGGCGGGCGAAAAGGGCAAGGCGGCGGCGGCCAGGATGCTTGCGGGCTGGATAGTCGGCGCGGTCCTGACGGCGTTCGTCATAAACAGGCTGGCCGAGGAGCTCACGGGCGTGGCGCCGGACGATATCGACCCCATTGGCATGGTGGCGGAGTTCTTCGCTTCCGGCTTTGGCCTCACGACGAACGAGTTTTTGAAAGCGATCATCGACGGCGGGCTGGAGGGCCTGGGCGCCGGGCGCCCGTTCGGCACCGACGAGGACGCGCTGGCCGGTGATTTTGATTTTGGCTCCGCGACCACCAGTACGGGCCGTGGCATGACGAACAGGGTCCCGTACCTGCGCAACGCCATGGGGCTGTTTGGGCAGGGCGACGACAGGCCGGCGCTCCCGAATCTTGTCGGCGCGGCGGGCGGTATCATCGACACGTTCAGGGACGGCGACGGCGGGCTGCAGCTCCCCTCGCTCCCCGAGCTGGGCGACGCGCTGTTGGGGTTTGCCGGGGAGATTGTGCCGGGCGGGCGCCAGCTCAGGAAGACCGCCCAGGGCATCGAGACGATCGCACGCGGCGGCAGGTACAGGGGCTACGGGGAGGACTCGAGGCTGCAGTACCCCGTCGGGGGCGATTTCTGGGACGTCGTGCGGGCTACGATGTTCGGGAACAACGGGCTGCCGGAGACGCGGGGCTTCTACGCGTCGGACGACTCCGCGCTGTCAAAGGGCCAGACGGCGCTGTACGACTCGCTCGTCGCGGGCGGGGCGGACCGCCGGGAGGTGTACCGCGCCATGCAGGACCACCGGTGCATAGGTGCCGACGACGAGTTATCCTCATACGACAAGGCGTTACAGCGGCGCGACCTTATACGCGGGCTGGGGCTGACGGACGCACAGAAGCTTGAGCTGTACCAGGGGCTGACCACAGGGGCGGACAGCCGGTGCGAAAGCTTCAGGTCGTTCATGGATCTCGGGCTCTCGTGGGACCAGGTGATGGATACGTTCGACAGGTACGCCGAGCTGGATGCCGACGAAGAGATGAGCTCTACCCTGAAGGCGTCCGAGTTCGCACGGTGGGTCGACGGGCAGGGCTATACCGCAGGGCAGGCGGCGGCTCTAAAGGGCGAACTGCGGTACGGCGTGTTCATAACGTCCGAGGCAACGCGATATGAGGCGTTGACCGCGGCGGGGCTGACCGCCGACCAGGCTCTCAATCTCACAAACGGTTTTGCCGCGCTCGAACCTGCGGATGGCATGGAAAATGTCACGAACATCCAACGGTACGCAGTCATAGCAGCCTCCGGCCTTACGGACAGGGAAAAGGTGGCGGCGATTGGTACTATCATGGGCACCGAGATGGCGACTGCCGCCGGGAACCCGACGCAGTACGCGAAGATGCTCGAAGCCCTGGACGCCGGCGTGTCCGTGGACGAGTACCTTGGCATGAACTCGGCCATGTACCGCATCAACACGGACGATTCCCTGAAGGGCGCCGCAGCCTCAAACGCGAGGCTCAACGCCATAATGGGGTCCGGGCTTACAGAGGAAAAAAAGGTGGCGCTCTACAGGGCGTTCATATCCGACACAAAAGACGACGCCATAGGCGCGCTCCGGGAGGCCGGGCTTGGGTTCGACGACTTCCTGCGCGCGCAGAACGCGTACGCCGAGATAAACGAGCGGAATCTTAGCGCTTCGCAGAAGGCGCTGGAGTTCTCGCGCTGGGCCAACACGCAGGGGTATACGGCGGCGCAGGCGGATGTGATAAGGGATTCGCTCGTCATGTTCCAGCAGATACCGCGGCAGGCGGATACGTACAACAAGCTCATAGACGCCGGGCTGCCGGAGGAGATTGGTTACGAGCTGGCGCAGGCCTTGGCCGCGCTGCAGCCGCCCGAAGGTATGGACAAGGTGACGAGCCTGCAAAGGTACCGGGCGGTCGTTGACACGGTCTCCAATGCGGACTGGCAGATGGCGGCGCTCTCTACCATGATGAAGGATTCCGAGCACTTCAGGCTGAGGGTGGCCTACTATTACTCAGTCCAGCCGCGCGATTACGTGACAATGCGGCAGCTGCTGGATATGGTCCGTACGGGCACGAGCGCGACCCAGCCCGAGGTAAGGCTTGTCCTGGATAATATCCCATGGTTCACCGACACCCAGAGGGCCGTCCTGTGGCAGCTCCAAAACAAGAGTTGGGCCGCAAGGAACAACCCGTACTCGAGGTCCGTCAGCGCGGACGTGCGGGCGGTGCTGCATGCGTACACCCCGACGGACGGGGACGGGGACGAGGACGAGGATGAGGTGGAGGCCGTGTCGCTGCCGAACCCGCCGGATGCGTGGGAGGGTGGCGGCGGGGATCTGACGGGGATCCCGGATTGGTTGTCGCTGCCGAGGCTGACAGGGTAGTTTGCGGGACTTGTGAGTCTTGTCCACGGAGACGATGAGAACCTTAAAAAATATCCCCTCAGGTATCCCCTCAGGTATCCCCGTTTTGCCGTTTGGTATCCCCATTTTGCACTTTTTAGCGCAAATCATAGCCTCAAAAAACGGCATATTTAAAACCCTAGAGTCGTTGCAGCTCTAGGGTTTATATTTGGTGACCCGCCCGCGACTCGAACGCGGGACTCCCTGCTTAAAAGGCAGGTGCTCTGCCGACTGAGCTAGCGGGTCAAATATGGCTGGGATGGCAGGATTTGAACCTACGAATGCCAGAGTCAAAGTCTGGTGCCTTACCACTTGGCGACATCCCAATACCAGAAAAAGAAGCCAGAAGACCGATACCGGAAGCCGCCCTCCGCCTTCTTTCCTCTGTCATCTTTTGGGGTGGATAAAGGGACTCGAACCCTCGACCCTCGGAACCACAATCCGATGCTCTAACCAACTGAGCTATATCCACCGCACAAACAGTGTCGAACGACGCAGCGGAAGGATTCTAACATACTGCGTCTGGCTTTGCAATACTTTTGGTGTAAATTCTGCGGCTCTTATGCTATTATAAAGTTAGGAGAGGGTCTCGGCCGAGTTTACCCCGACATGACCGAACGAGCGGAGATTTCAGCATATATACAATAATGAACTCACCAGAAACCGGGGAGGTATCCTGGATATGCTTACACTAAATGACATAAAGAGAAACGAGTCTGTGAAAACCTATATCACGAGGGCTGACGAGTCTCTGGGGGCGCTTGGCTATACTGAGCATAGCTTCACGCATGTTACCAGGGCTTCCGAAGTATCCGGTTATATCCTGGAGACGCTCGGATATCCTGAACGAGAAGTCGAGCTGGCGAGGATAGCCGGGTACCTGCATGATATCGGCAACCTCGTTAACAGGGATAACCATTCGCTATCAGGCGCGGTCCTGGCATTCCGCATCCTCGACACCATGGGGTTCGCCCCTGAGGATATCGCGACGATTACCACAGCTATAGGCAATCATGACGAGGGAACCGGAGTCCCCGTCAACCACGTCTGCGCGGCGCTTATCCTGGCTGATAAGTCCGATGTCCGGCGCTCTCGTGTAAGGAATGCGGATATATCAACCTTTGATATCCACGACAGGGTCAACTATTCGGTAAAAAAATCATCACTAAAGATAAACGAGGAGCACACGCTCATCAAATTGAAACTGAACATCGATACGAAATACGGTTCCGTTATGGATTACTTCGAAATCTTTCTCGGCCGTATGATTATGTGCCGAAAGGCGGCTGAACGGCTCGGGATGCAGTTCAAACTGATAATCAATGAGCAGCAGGTAATCTAGGCGACCCCGAGTTCGGGAGCTTAGCCCTATGGACGGCGCCCATGCCGGGCGCACCCAGCAGGGGCCAGGAATCAGTGTGTCTGAATTCCTGGCCCCAGAATTAACCATTAGTCCCTACATCTGCTTTAGCGCATTAATCTTAACTCCCGGCCCCATTGTGGAGGCAGTTACACAGCTCTTGATGTACTGGCCTTTCGCAGCGGCCGGCTTTGCCTTGATAACCGCGCCGAGCAGCGCCGAGTAGTTATCAATGAGTTTCTCAACACCAAATGATACTTTTCCTATCGGGCAGTGGATGATGTTCGTTTTATCCAGCCGATATTCGATTTTACCAGCTTTTATCTCTGAAATCGCCTGCGCAATGTTCGGCGTGACCGTACCTGCTTTCGGCGTAGGCATAAGACCTTTCGGGCCGAGAATCTTTCCTAACCGCCCGACTATGCCCATCACGTCCGGCGTAGCTACGACGACGTCATAATCGAAGAAGTTTTCTTTCTGAATCCTATCCACCATATCCTGACCGCCGGCGAAATCCGCTCCGGCGTCAAGCGCTTCCTGTACGCGCTCTTCCTTGCAGAATACAAGCACCCTGCGGGTTTTTCCGGTCCCGTGCGGTAGTACTATGGCGCCTCGCACCTGTTGATCGGCATGGCGGGAGTCGACGCCCAGCTTAATATGCAGTTCGACAGTCTCGTCAAACTTCGCTTTCGACGCATTTATTACAAGGTCAAAGGCATCCGAAGGGTCATATAGATTCGCTTTGTCGACGAGCTTTACGCTCTCTTTATAATTCTTTCCTCTAAACATCGATTAACCCTCCGATACCGTGATGCCCATGCTTCGCGCTGTGCCCGCGACCATTTTCATCGCTGCTTCGACGCTTCCTGCGTTTAGGTCCGTCATCTTCAGCTCGGCAATCTTCCGAACCTCGTCCTTGGATATCGAAGCCACTTTTTCCTTGTTTGGCACACCGGAGGCTTTTTCGATCTTACATGCTTTCTTCAATAGGTTCGGTACCGGTGGGGTCTTTGTAATGAACGTGAAACTTCGGTCGGCATAAACGGTGATGACGACAGGGATTATCATTCCTTCATCGTTTTTCGTCCGTTCGTTGAAATCTTTGGTGAACTGCCCTATGTTAACGCCATGCTGGCCCAACGCAGGCCCGACCGGAGGGGCGGGCGTCGCTTTACCCGCCGGGATTTGGAGCTTGATTATTCCCGCTACTTTTGCTGCCACTTGATTTTTCCTCCTAAATAATGTGGTAGGCCACTTGTCAGCGGTCAACATTTGACAGCCAACGGTTATGGGGCCTTCTAGTCGGAACATCATTTGATTTGATATGTGTTCCTCCCACTTTGGTAAACGCGCTAAGTGAGTTTGCCTGTTTCTATTTGTATAACTATTCTACTTCGATTTGATCGAAGTCCAAATCGACCGGCGTCTCGCGGCCGAACATCGAAACAATGACGCGGACCCTGCTTTTATCTATTTCTATCTCGTCGACAGTCCCCAGGAAGCCCTCGAGCGGCCCATCCACAACTTTGACAGTGCTCCCAACCTCGTATCCGACAATAATCTCATGCCGTTCAATCCCGAGAGACAGTATTTCCTCCTCTGTCAGAGGAATCGCCTTGTTCGCCGAGCCGACAAACCCTGTCACACCCCTCACGTTCCGCACGAGGTGCCAGCTTACGTCGTTCATCGTCATCTTGATAAAAACGTAGCCGGGGAAAATCTTTCTCTCTACCGTTTTCGTCTGGGCGTCATGGATTTCGGTAACAGTCTCCGTTGGTATTTTTACCTCCAGTATCTGGTCCTGCATCCTTCGGTTTTCAGCGGCTTTCTCAATCGTTGCAGCTACCGCATTCTCATACCCAGAGTATGTGTGCACCACATACCATCTTGCTTCATCAGCCATTTATACTACCTGGTCCCGAAAAGCCTGATTGCCTGGAAGATATTTGAGCCGACTTGGTCAATCGCCCAAATTACGATAGCTGCCGCAACCATCACGGATATCGATACCAGTGTATTGTTGACTATCTGTTTCGGCGTTGGCCAGACGACCTTCTTGAGTTCGCTGCGCATCTCGCGGAACCATTTAGCGATCCGGTTGCTGCCTTTTACCTTCTTCTTGGCTGGGGCTTTCGGTTTAACCTGCTCGTTCTTTTCCTCGGACATCAAGACACATCCTTTCGCTATTTATTTTGTTTCGCTGTGAACAGTGTGCTTGCGGCAGAACCTGCAGTACTTGTTCATCTCAAGCTTGTCGGGCGTATTCTTCTTGTTCTTTGTCGTGTTGTAGTTTCTTTGCTTGCATTCGTTGCATCTGAGCGTGATTTTTATTCTCACTTCGGCTCCTCCTTAAGAGTTGGGGTATCGCCCCTGATTGCCTCCCTGTTGATACAGACTTACGCGGGGCTTCACCCCACATCCCATCAGGCTTGTGCGCTCATCGGTTACGCCTACGCACGAAAAATTGACCCGTCTGCCGACAGGTATGGGGATTTTATCACACGGTTTGCACGCAGTCAACTGTTTTTCACTACTTTTTCTGGATTTTACCTAATCTGTTTGTTATAATGTTTGCTGCGCAATAATCCTACACGGAAATGAAAGGATTTAGAATCATGGGAAATCTCTACGAAGCGCTCAGAACACAAGGTGATTTTGAGATCTGCGAATACGAGGCAAGGGCGATCGGTGTTGTCAGGGAGCACGTAGGATCCGGGCACGTACTACTCGCACTCTCGGGCGGCGTCGACTCGTCAGTTTGCGCGGCTTTGCTGGCAAAGGCTGTCCCCGGAAGGCTTCATTGCATATTTGTCGACCACGGGCTGATGCGGAAAAATGAAGGCAACGAGGTGGAGCTTGCTGTCTCTGATATGGATCTGAACTTCATTCGGGTGAATGCGGAGGATAGGTTTCTTGCCAAGCTTAAGGGCGTCACAGATCCTGAAGCCAAGAGAAAAATCATCGGCGAAGAGTTCATTCGTGTGTTCGAGGAGGAATCGAGAAAGCTTGAGGGGATTGATTACCTGGCCCAAGGCACGATACTCGCTGACGTCGTCGAGTCCGGAACGGGTGACTCCAAGGTGGTCAAGAGCCACCACAATGTCGGCGGGTTGCCGGAGGACATCGGTTTCAAGGGAATCGTCGAGCCGCTGCGCGGTCTCAGCAAGGACGAAGTTCGCGATCTTGGCTGGCAGCTTGGACTTCCGGTTGCTTTGACAAATCGTCAGCCTTTCCCCGGGCCGGGGCTTGCCGTCCGCTGCATTGGAGAGGTTACGAAGGAGCGTCTCGATATACTCCGGGAGGCCGACGCGATTGCATGCGAGGAGATTGGTACTTCCGGCGTCAAGGCCGACCAGTACTTTGCCGTGTTGACCGGTACGCATTCGGTTGGCGTCACTGATGGTTCCAGGACATATAACTCAACAATTGCAATTCGCGCCATCAGGACGAGCGACTACATGACTGCGAGTTTCGCACCTCTTCCCCACAGTCTGTTGGGTCGTATTTCGGAGCGGATAACGTCTGAAATCCCCGCCATCTCAAGGGTAGTGTATGACATAACGAACAAACCCCCGGCAACAGTCGAGTGGGAGTAGGAAGCGGAATCCTGTCAGGCATTGCAATTACTGGGATTTTGAGCTTCCGAAACGTCCTTTGATACCATTTTGATACTATACGGTATCTGAGGGCAATACTGAGCAGACATTGAAAATGTCCGCTGAACGCTAAGTTCGGCGGGCATTTTTTGTCGTCTGGTCGGTTGCCTGTTCATCTTTGTTCCGTCGCAACTCGTCCCGTTTTTGCTCAAACCGTTCCACTTCGTCATGCGGGTAGTTATATCGCCAAGAATCGTATTCCTCTTTGGAAATCTCATCATTTTTCAGCTTTTCAGCTTCCTGCTGCCACGCTGTGAGTATATCAAACATGGAAAGATAGGTCATGCCTTTTGATTTGTCCAATCGTAAACAGAGTTCGCCGTCGATCTCACCGATTTGAATGCCATAAATGTCCTCTAGTGCAAAGAGGGTGTGTGCCAACCCAACGTAGCTGTCAATATCGGGAAGGTCGAGGGCCTTCGGGCTTACTTCTAGAGCATTGGCAATATCAGCTACATAATTCTCCTTCGGCGTCCTCGTACCTGACTCATATTGTGCCATGCGGACGTCGGCAGTTTTTTCGTCAAAGCCTATAGCCATGCCGAGCCATTTCTGCGTCATGTTACGCAGATTACGGATATATCTGATTCTTTCACCTATAGCCATGTCTGCAACCCTTTCTATTAGCTGATGAAATGAGTATAGCAGATATGTTTAAGACATGTCAAGATAACTTAAACTAAAAAGTTAAATATTTTCGTGAAAACTACTTGACATAAACATATATGCTTAGTATAATGAGGTTGAGCTTAAACCTTTATGTTTAATGTGCCCGTCGCACGTCACGGTAATGGCGGGTATCGCCCGGGCAAATCGGGTGGCGATTCAGAAAGTACTCCCGACACGAAACCTACGGCTTGGGCAGCCGCAGGACGCAGGGGCGGAGCCTGCGGTATGTCCGAGAGTAAAAAATCACAAGGAGGGAATCAGATGGGTAATGCATTTATCAAGGTTGATGAAGTCGCAGCAGTGCTCGGAGTATCCAAGTCCTACGCTTATAAAATTGTACGTGAAATGAACAACGAACTAAAGCGGAGAGGCTTCATCATAATCGCCGGAAGGGTTAGTAAGCAATACTTCGAGGAAAAACTTTACGGTTTACACCAATCAAATTGAGGAGGTGGCAAAATGCCAGCATACAAAGACAACGCAAAGGGAACATGGTACGTGTCGTTCTACTTCCAAAACTGGAAAGGTGAACGGGAACGCAAGCTGAAACGCGGCTTTCGCACAAAAAAGGAAGCCTTGGAATGGGAGCGCGAGTTCTTGCAAAAACAGGCGGCTGATTTGGATATGACCTTCGCTGCTTTTGTGGAGTTATACAGCCGGGATATGAAATCACGGTTGAGACTAAACACTTGGCAGACCAAGGAGAATATTATACAAAACAAATTACTGCCATATTTCGGGAATAAGTGCTTGAGCGAAATTTCCGCTAAAGACATAATCCAGTGGCAGAACGAAATGATGAATCTGCGCGGAAAGGACGGTAAGCCATTCTCGGCGACATATCTTAAAACCCTGCACAATCAGGTCAGCGCGATATTTAACCACGCGGTGCGATTCTATGATCTAAAAGCCAATCCCGCCGCCAAAGCTGGGAGTGTCGGCAAGAAAGAAGCGACCGAGATGCTGTTCTGGACTAAAGATGAATATGTGAAATTCTCAGACGCAATGATGGACAAGCCGCTCTCTTTCTATGCGTTTGAAATGTTGTACTGGTGTGGAATCCGTCTTGGCGAACTTCTTGCGCTTGTCCCGGCGGACTTCGATTTCGTAAAGAGTACCGTCACCATCAGCAAATCATACCAAAGAATAAATCGGGAGGATGTTGTCACAGAACCGAAAACACCGAAAAGCAATCGGACTATCAAGATGCCGGAGTTCCTCTGTCACGAGATACAAGAGTATTTGAAATCTCTGTATGGGTGCGATTCAGACGACAGGATGTTCCCTATCAGCAAGAGTTATCTTCACCATGAAATGAATAGGGGCGCAAAGGCTTCTGGCATCAAGCGTATCAGGGTGCATGATATCAGGCACAGCCACGTATCTCATCTGATTGAGTTAGGTTTCTCAGCGGTGGCGATAGCCGACAGAGTTGGACATGAAAGTATCGACATAACCTATCGGTATGCGCACATGTTCCCTTCAAAGCAAGAGGAAATGGCTGGCAGATTGGATATTGAACGAGGGGAGGGATTCTAAAATGTCATTGAAGATTTACGACGGTCAAGGACGCTGGCGTAATAAAACTGTGGCGTTCAGGATTTCACCGGAGGAGGATGCTCTTCTTGAAATGGCTGTGGCGCTGTCCGGATTGACCAAGCAGGACTATATTATCCGGCGTCTCCAGTGCCACGATGTAGTCGTACAAGGAAATCCGCGTGTGTATAAGGCGCTGCGGAATCAACTCGCGGCTGTACTTGACGAGTTGCAGATCATCGCTGCCGGGGAAGCGGTCAGCGCCGATCTGCTCGACACGATTAGATTGATTGCCGTCACTATGGACGGGCTGCAATCTGAATCGTGACGATAGTGACGATATGACGGTTATTTTGCAGATGGACACAATCTGTAAAATGCCGTCAAGACCGTCACTGGCGACCCGCAGGTCGCCTTCCCCCTCGGAGAGCGCAATGCGCTTTTGATACGCAGTGTCAAAAGTGCTTTTGCGTTACTTTTGAAAAAAGTAACAAAACCCCGGCTAGCGCCGGATAACCCACAGGAAGGAGATGGAATAAATGAAGCGTACGATCAGCGTCATGCTGGGCAAAGGTTCTGTCAGGCATAATACGCGTGAGTTCAAGGCGGTCAACGTAGACGCAGAGCGGTCACAATATAATATTGAATACTGCAACACACCTATCAGGGAGGTTTACCGCGAGTTATTCGATGGCGCCGTGGAGCGGTACAATGCCAAACAAACCCGTGCCGACCGTTGCATTGACAATTATTACGAAAAAATCCGCACAGGAAAACAGGAGAAGCTGTTTAAAGAAGTCATCTTCCAAATCGGCAAGATGGAGAATATGTCTGCCGTTTCTGAGAACGGTCAGCTTGCCGCTAATGTGCTGGACGAGTTCATGCAGAACTTACAGGCACGGAATCCTAATTTGCGAGTGTTCTCCGCTCATCTCCACATGGATGAAGCGACACCACATCTCCATGTAGATTTTATTCCGTATATCACCGACAGTAAGCGCGGATTGGATACGCGGGTGACGCTCAAACAGGCGTTGGCAGCGCAGGGCTTCACAGGCGGCACCCGCGGCGATACCGAATGGAATCAATGGGTTCGATCAGAAAAGGAGCAGTTGTCACAGGTTATGGAGCGGCACAGCATCGAATGGGAGCAGCTTGGCACTAATGAAACACATTTGAGTGTCGAGAATTTCAAAAAGGAACAACGAGTCAAGGAGGTTGCCGCTCTTGACGAGCAAATTACCGAAAAGCAGGTTGAAGTTAGTGTGTTGACGGATAAACAATCTGAAATCAAGGGCGAACTCAGCGATTTTCTTCAGGAATTGGATAAAACGCAAGGAAAACTAAAAACGATCAAGGAAAAAGAGCGATTTATCGCCAAGAACGCCAGTCATTATGACGATGACCCGAAATATGCACTAGCTGAGCCAAAACCGTTGATGTATGCGAAAACCTATCACGATAAATTTGCAGTCCCTCTTGTTCGCCGGTTGAAGGATGTTATACGAAGTATCCTGCTACAGTTTATTGAAAAGATACAGGAGCTAAGATCAATGCTTGACCGGGCGAACAGCCAGATTCGGGATTTGACGGGCAGAGTTAATAGACTGGAGCCGGAGAATGAGCGATTGCGCGGTGTTGAACGCGATTATAATCGCATCAGTCGCTATTTAGGTCATGGACACGTTGAAAAAATGATTGACGAAATCAAAGCGCAGGAAGTCGCTGAAAGAAAGCCCCGAGTCAGACAACGAGTGATTGATTACTCACGATAAATCATTTCACCAATGGTAAGTCCGTTTTATTGTACAGTGCTTTTGATAGACTGATTGATGGGAAGCATTCACCGCCTTCTCTGGCGGCCTATATTTCTCAAAAACCTTTCTCAAAAACCCCCTCACGAAATCAAAAGAATATCTTGATATTGAGCCAAGTGCATGTTATCATATATCTATATGTAGTGGCAAGCCCATCAAGGAGGCTCAATATGTTAGTCAACTATGATAAGCTTTGGAAGCTTTTAATTGATAAAAAAATGAATCGCACTGAATTAAAAGAAGCTGCCAGAATTAGTTTTAATGTGTTGGCTAAGTTGGGTAAGGGCGAGACTGTATCAATGGAAAGCATTTTGAAAATCTGCAAAGCCCTTGATTGCGATATATCAGATGTTATGGAAGTCGAAAAAGAGGAGCGAAAGAATGGCAATAGTTACTCAAATAAATAAACCGCCGATTGATTTATCACGCGCTCCTTGGACAATGCACGAGTTTTTTGCAGGGAGCGGGTTGGTCGCGTACGGACTCAGAGGGATGTTTAATCCAGTATGGGCGAACGATATTTGCAATAAAAAGGCAGAGGTCTACCTCTCGAATTTTAAAGGCAATAATTTTGTCTTGGAAGATATTAAGAATATAGACGGCGCCACAATTCCTCAAGCTCACTTGTCTTGGGCTAGTTTTCCTTGTCAGGATTTATCATTAGCCGGTTCGTTAGGCGGTATTGACGCCGCTCGCAGCGGTCTGATATGGGAGTGGCTCCGTATATTGAAAGAAATGCCACAGCGTCCATCCGTTCTACTAATAGAGAATGTCGCAGGATTGCTGTCCGCCAATCAAGGAAAAAACTATACGAAGCTGCATAATGCTTTAGATAATCTTGGATATAAAAGCGGCGCCATATTGGTTGACGCTGTTCACTTTGTTCCGCAATCAAGACCTCGCGTGTTTGTGATAGCCGTGAGAAAAGATATAGATATCCCATCTGATTTGGTGGATACAGGACCAAACTGGCTGCATAATAAAGCTGCCACTGTTCTTGGGGCTGATTTGCCAGAATGGATATGGTGGAAAGCGGAAAAACCTGAAAATCGCAAGTTAAACTTGGGCGATATTATCGACTATACTCTCCCTTATGACAAAAATGACGTTTTGCGTCTTATTCCTCCACGGCACAAGGATATACTTGATAGGATGGAAAATGTTGTTGCTACGGGCTATCGCCGGACACGCAACGGAAAGCAATGTTTGGAGTTGCGTTTCGATGGAGTAGCCGGATGTCTGCGGACGCCAGAGGGCGGTAGCAGCAAGCAGTTCCTTATTGTAAAACAAGATGGTAAAGTTCAAGCCCGCCTGTTGTCCCCACGTGAAGCCGCGCGGCTTATGGGAGCGCCGGATAGCTTCGTGCTACCAGATACTTTTAATGACGGCTATAAAGCTATGGGAGACGCTGTAGTCGCCTCAGTTGCATTGTTTATAGGCGCGTCATTTTTAACAAAACTTATGGAGGTGGCATATTGTGAGCGCAACGAACGAGAAGAAGTACGAATACTCGGCTGATCAATCGTCATCATTTGTGAGTGAATTTCAAGCCGAATATAAAACGTCCACAAAAGGACCGCTTGCTTTACTTATCCAGTTGACCAGAATGATCCGCACAAAATCTTTTCCTCTCAATCCTGACGATTTTCTTACTGAAAATAAAGGACAGATTGCGGGGCTAGGCGGCGGCAATTTGAAAAAAATCCTTAGTGAACACGGTATCACTCAGACTTTGGCTGCAGAAGGCGGCCGTACAAGTCGTGGCAATATGGGATTGATGATAAAGTATTGCGAGTTCCTGAATGAAGCGCATGAAATTGAGCCTGTTGATTTAGGGGCATTGGAAGAGCATTGGGCGGAGCAGATTCGCGAATACTTCCGTAATCAACCGTTTACGCTCACTGCTGACCCAACAAAAACGATTGGCGCTAGTTTAGAGGAACTATTTGAACAGGCGCGAAAACGCCAAAAGCAGAATCCGGGAACACAGTATTTGGGCGCTATCTTACAGCACCTTGTTGGCGCAAAACTCTCCGTGATTCTGCCGCAAGACAAATTCCAGATACACGGCGCATCCGTTGCGGATTCGCCTACTGATCGTAGCGGTGATTTTGTGATTAACACTACGATTCTCCATTGCACGACAGCGCCGGGCGAACCATTGATACAAAAATGCAAGGCAAATATCCGCGCCGGTTGCCAGCCTATCATCATCACGATATATGACCGTGTAAAGACAGCGTTTGATTTGGCTGCTGACGCCGATTTGAGCGGACGAATTGAAGTGTGGGATATTCAGCAGTTTTTATCCACGAACATTAGCGAACACAGTATGTTCGACGGCACGGCGCGGAATGCAAAGTTAGCGGACATAATCGAAAAGTATAACGCTATTATCGCAGAGGTGGAAACCGATCCTAGCCTGCGGATTGAATTTGAGGCGAAGTAAATCGTAATGCCTGATATGTTTGACCAGCAGAAGCGAAGCGAAATCATGGCGAAAGTACGCAGTGCCAATACCACTCCGGAAATCCGTGTTCGTAAGCTGCTACATAGTATGGGTTATCGTTTTCGTTTGCACAGGCGTGATTTGCCAGGAAATCCAGATATTGTATTGCCGAAGTATAAAACAGTAATTTTCGTTCACGGTTGCTTTTGGCATGGCTGCCCAACCTGCCGACACGCAAGGATCCGCCCAGTTGCCAACGCGGAATATTGGAATAAGAAGCTGGATTGTACCATGGAGCGCGATAAAAACAATGTGGTTGCGCTTGAACAGCTAGGTTGGCAGGTAATGGTCATTTGGGAATGTGAAACCAAGATAAAAAGCCTATCCTCATTATTGCAAAGAATATGCGAGGTAAAGTATGGGATATAAAGAAATTCCTGATGAAGCAATTAGCCAAGTAGCTCAACACATAAATGACAGGAGCAATAAAAGGTACTCGATTCCAATTATCGGTGTACAAGACAACTCTGAAACTCCTCACATTTTTGAGATTATACCTTTTGCAGAAATCGACAAAAGCAATAATCGCTATTATGCCATTGATGGAAGTTTTAATTCTCAGGAGTTTTATAATGGTTTATCCATCGCAGTTTATAGCGCAGGGTATGTTTGTTATCATCAAGGCAAACAAGTTAGGCTAAATGAATATGACGATCCAATAATACTAGGGAAATCATATCACCCAAATATAATTCTTCAGGCAACAACAAACGATCTTTTTGAAATGTATACTGAGCTTATTAGTATGGAGCCTGTGAAAAGACTTATAAGTTTCTTTGATGACACTACTGATAATATATTTGCATATAATCGAGAAGCTGTTTGCCAAAACACCTCGGCATTATTAGGTTTTTGTCAAGAAATACTAGAATGGTCAATGGTTTTAGAAATACTAGATTTAGAATGCACGAAACATGGTGATTTTATTCTTAGAGATGGCACGTTAAGATCGTTGAATATTAAGCAAAAATATCTTATCAAGTTGGGTAAATATGCGCATTCACGAGATGTCTATATTGTGGGCGTAACGAAAAAATCACCAATTAAGCTAGAATTAAGCTATACGTTAAAGCAAATAGATGACTATTTACAGGATGATTTGAAAGCAAAATACCCATTCAAAGAGGCAAATTCCAGAAGGCAAAAGCTATGTTGCTGGTTCGAGGTTCCAATACCAGTGTTAAACGGTGCTTATAATGGAGAATCGGGCAAGATGTTCCTAAGAAAAGCATTAACAGGTGGTCGTGGATTTGGGATATTTCATGTGGCACGTTTGGACTATGTAGAAAAACTTCAAAACTATGATTGGCTCATATCTGATCTTAATATATATGACGTCATGCCCGATATCGAAAGTGGGAACAATCGTACAGACATTTGTACAGTCGAGTTTATTCATAGAGAGTTGACGCGTTTGACTCAGGAGCATTATGTACTTGGATATCCATACCCACTTGTTGATGTGCATAATTTTATCTCTTTAAAAAGGGATTTCAAAGAAGAAGTCATTAACCGAGTAAAACTCAGTTTATATAGAGATAAGCGGATGGATCACATTGATATAGAAAACTTGTTTTTAGACACTCACGACAGATTTTAGTGGAGGTAATCATGGAGAAAATTAACGATTTCGGTGTTCTTTACGGGCAAAAAACCACGGAAGATGCGTTGCTAATTTATTCTTCATATGAAGATGCAAAAGCTAGCCCGCAGACAGGAGATTTTATTGTTTTATCTCCCCAAGATGAGGATGGCGCAAAATATCTTGCGCGTGTAGAAGCAGAAATCTATGATGAAGATCCAATTTTTCGTTCTCAGGACAAGACTCTAATTGCAGTGCATTATGCGCGAATAGCGGAAAGGGAACTGTCGGATAGAGATAAGCAAAAGATATTTAGCTATACTTATAAAGTCAGGATCCTTGGAACTTTTATGGTAACGGGAACCTCGTTAAAATTCACTACTGCTGTAAGAAAGCTCCCTACTGTATCATATCACGCTCGCCATCTGAGCAAGCTAGAAGTGCAGCAATTACTAAATTATGGTAATGATAAAGGGGTATCCGTTGGCAATCTTTGCATAGGTGAAGATATTTCGTGGGATAAGGGAGATATTCTTTTCGATATAAACAAGCTTCGTAACAGAAGAACAATGATTTTTGCCCAATCAGGTTTTGGCAAAACAAACTTAATGAAAGTGATGCTATATCATATGATGAGTGATAATTCATATGGTAAATTGATTTTCGATTTAAATGGCGAATACTTCTTGAAAAGTCAAAGCACGTATGGACTTGGCGATATAAACAACCAAAATATAAAGAATAATTTAGTTGTATATACTGATAAGCCTGTTGATCCGCGTTATAAAGACCGTTTTATTAATGCTGGAAAGGTTCTAATAAATACGCATATACACTTATCTGTTGGAGATATTCTCAATTTTAGTGCAGGCTTTTCCGAAGTCATGAAGTCTTTTTTGCTGTATTTAGACGAAGAAGGAGTGACAGACTTTATTGAAAACATTGATAAGTACGTTGCAGATCCACAATCTCTACATAAACAATATCCGGACTTCTTCACAAAAGAAAAGGATGCGAGTGCGAGTAAAACCATTGCAGCAATTCGTAAGAGAATCCGCCACTTGATTGATGAAGGAAAAGGCATACATTCAAATAAGTCTAAACTAATTGAAGATGTATTCGCAAACCTTAAAGCCGGGAAAACGATTATTATTGATCTTTCGTTAAAAGATAGTATGGACGCATCAATAATCTCAACAATGATTGTCAGAAAACTCTTTGAAATGAATAAAGCGAATTATACAAATAATGATGAGGATGCTGTTATCCCTGTAGTTATGGTGGTTGAAGAAGCTCAAAACGTTTTATCAGAGGAGTTTGTTAGGTCAAATGCTAATCCTTTTGTAAGAATCGCAAAAGAGGGGCGAAAGTTTGGGCTAGGGATAATTGCTGTCACACAACGGCCATCGGCTATTTCCGAAGAAATAAGAACACAGGCAGAAAACTTTTTCGTGTTTCATATGGGCAACAGCGATGATATAAGGGCTTTGGTTAAATCAAACGTCAACTACGATGGGGTTATATCTAGTTTTATACAGAGAGAAACCATACCAGGTAATCTCTATATGGTCTCATCAAATCAAGCATTTGTATTGCCTGTAAGGGTTAAGGAATTTGAGGATTTAGTGAAGAATGAAGTATATTCTGATTCACGGTTTCAAAAATAGATGAGGTCTGATATGAACACTCAAGAAAAGCTTGCAATTCAAACTTCATCAATTGACAGTAACATATATCAGCGTGTAAAAAGCTTGATTGTTAGAGATTTATTCAATTTAAACTGGGATCTGCAGCAAAGAGATAAAACGCTAATAATTGCCCCGCCAAAAGAATACAGTAAAGAAATTGTAATGAAATCTATGGAATATAAGCGTAGAGAGATATTTGCTTCTGCACAATCATGGATAGAAAAGAATAGAAAACTCCTACATAATAATTTGGCAACAGGTTCTCAAGCATTCAACAGCCAGATTATCCCTACAATTGAAGTATGCACCTCACAAAAACAGCATGACATCTTTAGAATGTGCAGATACTATTGGTCATCGCCGTACAGTGACTATGTTGGCCGTAGAATCAAATTGCTTATCAGGGACGATGCATTAGCTAACCGTCCAATTATAGGTATTGCTGCACTTGGAAGTCCGATAATCCACATACCTGAAAGAGATGATTGGGTTGGATGGAACAAAGAAACCCGAACAAATAATTTAATTCTATGTATGGATGCATATGTTTTAGGGGCAATGCCTCCATATAACATGTTATTGGGTGGCAAACTAATAGCATACATGCTTGCTTCAAATGAGATTCGTCAGCTTTACAAACGTAAATATGATGGACGATTAACAAGTATCAGCAGTCGAATGTCTAGCGATCTCGTTTGTTTGTTTACCACAAGTCTTTATGGGAGAAGCTCGCAATATAATAGGATATCCTATGATAATAAATATCTATATAATGAAATAGGAAAAACAAAGGGATTCGGGTCATTACACTTAACAGATGAGACATTTTCTGCGATGCAAGAATTACTACGCGGTGCTGGCTTAATAATAACAAATCGTTTTGGTGATGGCCCAAATTGGCGTATGAGAGTAATTAGGACCGCTTGCGATTATATTGGTATTGATGCCGATACGTTATTGCGCCACTCTTTTAGGAGAAATATCTATGCTACTCCTTTAGCTGAGAACTATCGCGACATTCTTCTTGGGAATGAAACTGTTCCCACCTATTACGATTACCCCGTAGACTCTCTTGTTAACTATTGGAAAGAACGCTGGCTATATAAACGTAAGATTTATTTGCGCGAATCAAATAGGCTTAATGAAATTTTGTCCTTCCATCCTCAATCTTTTAGCATAGAGTAATGGCATTTTGATATTGTTGTGAATCTTGATACCTTTTTGATACTAAAAACTTCAAGAGCCCCATGTGACTCAGATAATATGAATACCAGAAGCCATATAAAGTCAAATCGCCTAACCAAATATGTTTAATATTATATATGACTTAGCGAGTGGGAGTAGGAAGCGGAATCCTGTCGGGCGTTGCAATTACTGGATGCTTGACCGCTTGACGCCAGCCGTGGCAACGATTTGGCAACATTGGCAACCTGATTGAGAATAATCCATATATAGAGAGCTAACTGATTTTGATAGTCGGTTAGCTCTCTTTTTCTTTGTGAAAACGGTGGAATCAGTTTATTTCTTCTATTTCTTTAGGAGTTTTTCGATTTTCAGTTTTCCATTCTGTACGACCATTTGCTTGTCTTCCCATAACAACAGCTGCCGCAAGAGAAGGGCTGTACAGACAATTTTATATAATGGTGCTGTGCAGAGCGGTTGCCGAGCTGTGCAAAAATATATTCCGCAATCATCACGCGGTAAAACCTTGGTCATGTTAGTATTAGTTAATCTCATGTCTGCAAAAGATTATCTTGACTGTCCGACTGTGTTGTGATACCATATATAGCGTAGACTTATGTAAATCCTTACGAGGTGGCACAATATGGCTGTTAGTTATGATAAATTGTGGAAATTGTTGATAGATAAGAAAATGAACCGTACTGCTTTGAAAGAAGCCGCTGGGATCAGCTTCAATGTATTGGCGAAGATGGGAAAGGGCGAAGCGGTTTCTATGGAGAGTATGTTGAAAATTTGCAAGGCTCTTGATTGCGATATATCAGATGTTATGGAAGTTTCTCGAGAGGAGGGCTGAAGGTGCGTTCAATAGAAATCTGTGCCGGTGCCGGTGGTCAAGCGCTTGGTTTAGAGCAAGCCGGTTTTCATCATGTTGCATTAGTTGAAGTTGACGAAAACGCTTGCATGACCCTTCGCCATAACCGACCGAATTGGAATGTGATTGAAGGCGATATAAAGTCCTTTTCAGCATTAGCTTATGATAATATTGATCTATTAGCTGGTGGCGTTCCCTGTCCACCTTTTTCGGTCGCTGGCAAGCAATTAGGGCATGAAGATGAAAGGGATTTGTTCCCCGAAGCGTTACGGCTTATTTGTGAATGTAAGCCCAAAGCAGTAATGCTAGAAAACGTACGTGGGATATTTGATCCGAAGTTTTATTCATACCGCGAGAAAATTAAATCAGAGCTAGCGTCACTTGGCTATGTTTGTGAATGGGAGCCGGTACAAGCTCACCATTACGGGGTGCCGCAATTACGCCCCCGCGCTATACTTGTAGCTTTACAAAGAGAATATGCCCCATATTTTACATGGCCTTTGGGAGTTGTTGCACCACCGCCGACTGTAGGACAGTTATTGTATGATGAAATGGCGGTTAACAGTTGGTTGGGTGCAAAAGCGTGGGCAAACCAAGCTGACGGAATTGCTCCAACACTTGTAGGCGGAAGCAAAAAGCATGGCGGTGCTGACTTGGGACCTTCACGCGCAAGGTTGGCTTGGGAAAAACTTGGTGTGAATGGCAAAGGGATTGCAGATACACCTCCTGATAAGGATTTTATTGGAGCACCAAAACTAACTGTAAAAATGGCAGCTCTGGTGCAAGGGTTTCCATCGAGCTGGGAATTTATGGGAAAGAAGACGCCAGCTTACAGGCAAGTCGGAAATGCTTTCCCGCCTCCAGTAGCAAAGGCTATAGGCGGAGCAATAGTTAAGGCATTACTCACGCAAGGTAAACCAAAAGCACAACATCATCAATTATCATTGTTCGAACCGGAGGCTACACAGGATGAGAGAACCGGGAGCGCGGTCTAAACTCCGTAAGTTTTTTATAGAACACGTTGGAGAGATTCTTGAATCTGATACGCTTAGAGATGTAGCGGGTGTCAGCGAATGGGCGCGGCGTGTTCGTGAACTGCGCAATGAGGAAGGTTATCAAATACTAACCCATAATGACCGTTCCGATTTAAAGCCGGGACAGTATGTATTGGAAAACTCTGCCCCGCAGCCTGCATTTGCGCGTGAGATAAGCAAGGAAACACGCTCGTTTGTACTTGACCGCAATGGCTTCACTTGTCAGATGTGTGGCGCGGTTGCCGGTGAACCACATCCATATGACCCATCACGTAAAGTGCGGTTACATATAGGGCATATCGTTGATAAGAGTATGGGAGGAACAGATAATCCGTCTAATTTGAGAGCGTTGTGTAGTGTTTGTAACGAAGGCGCAGCAAATCTTACATTGGACAGACCATCGCATGACAAGCTATTAATACAGATTCGCAGAGCAACAGGCGCAGATCAGTTGAAGGTGCTGGAATGGTTAGTAAGGAAGTTTCCGAAACAGGCGGAGGAACTGGTTGATCGAGAGTAGTATTTCAGAATAACCGATTAAGCTATAGCATATAATAGGAGGAAAAACTTATGACTACCGAACCCATAAAACGGTTTTTTTGAATCTGTCATCACTGATATAATAATTGGGTATGCAAAGTTTTCATCGAACGATGACATAAAGATCGTGTCATTGATAGAACTTAAGACTTTACAACGGCAGTATCATTCTTTTTTTGATTGGGACAAGAACCACACGAACAGATTTTTTAGTTATTTTGGCTCAGCAGCAAAAGACAAAGCTCGCAATCTATTGATTGAGAAAGATTTGCTTGATGCAGAAAAGGCATTTCTTGAAATAGGCCGAGAAAGAAATAAGCTGGTTCACAACAATTATATTGAAGCGATTATTGATGTTACATTTGATGAAATTTATCAACAATACTTGCTCGCAAGTCGATTCGTTGATTTTATACATGAAATGCTCCCTTGCATGGAGAGGAGATGACACAAGTCTCCTTGCATTTAACGATACTTTCCCGATACCAAAACCCCGGCAGCAATATGGCAATAAATAATCAGATAGCCCCTGATTTATGGATAATACAGGCAATCAGAATACCACGAGTCAAATCATCTAAGCAAAACGGTTTAGAACGAACATGACAGAGTCGAGTGGGAGTAGGTACATAAATGCTCAGACCCATTGTAAATACAGAACTTTGTGAGATTGGATATGCCATTTAATAACAGGAGAAATTTGACGATTATTCCTGTGTCGCGGGTGGTTTGCGAGTAAATGCCGCCTAATCCGTCAATAAAAACGGCTTTGCTGATTTGAAGACTATCAGCAGAGCCGTTTTTTTTTGCGACGGTTCAGTCTTTGCGGAGTTCCTTGACAAATGCATCGCTCAATTCCTCGGATGGAATCTTGACCTACTGACTCGTAGTATCCAGTTCCGGGTATCTGTGCGTGGTAGGATGATTTTACAAGTGGATCACTTTATATTACCGCTTACAAAAGGGGCGCTTCGGGTTCATGCTGCCGAAGCGCCCGATTTGCTGCTCAGATTATTCCGTCACCGCTTCGATAAACCTCATCAGCATGGTCGCTACTTCGGCTCTAGATGCGTTGCCTTTCGGGTCGAATACATTCCCCGGCTTTCCGGCGATTATTCCTGACCTAAAGAATTTCTCTATCGCTTCCGCTGCGTAGCTGGCGCAGTCAGCGTCGTCAACGAAGCCGGGATAATCCCGCGTATCTGGCAGGGTCAATCCCGTGTAGTTGATGTAGTTATTGAGTATGACAGCAAGCTGCTCCCGTGTGATGCTGTCCTCCGGCCCGAACCTGCCGCCGCCGTAGCCGGACACAATGCCGTTGGCCGCTGCCCATACCACCGCATCGGTGTACCATTTATCGCCCGCGACGTCGCTGAATGGGTTGGCAAGGCCGCTCACGTCGGGGCTGCCCGCCATGCGGTACAGGATTGTGACTATCATGCCCCGCGTCGTTGTCATATCCGGGCTGAACATCATCGGGTCTACGCTTGTGCCGGTCATCAGACCGTGGGTATAGGTGAACATCACGCTATTATAGTACCAACTTGAAGAATTGACATCGGTATAGGGGTTGCTTACCGAGATAAAGTAGCCAAGCGGAACATCCTCGTCGAGTATGATCTCCATATCTTGTGCGATTGAGAGAGACATACCGCCGTAGCTGAAGGTCGCGCCGCCAGCGCCTACGGTGAGTGTTCCGTTATTGCTGATGGTGCTGCCTCCGGGAACATCCAGAGTTTTATCGCCGGGCAAGCTGACCTGTGTATCGCTGCCCGTGGTGATGTTGCCCGTACTGTCGATGGTACTGCCGCCGGGGAGCGTTATTTCCTGCCCTCCGGGGAGCGTAACGTCCGCATTGGCGCCCGATGGTATGGTGATGTTGCCATCTTTGTCTATGGTAGTTCCTGCAGGTACGTCTATTACCAAGCCTCCGGGGGTTTGCACAGTTCCGCCTCCGGGGAGGGTCGTGTTGCCGTTGCTGTCCGTGACAGGTGGCTGCCCTGTCGGCGTAGTTACTGCGTTGTCTCCGGTTTCGGGTGTAGTGTTTGTCGGAGTTGTCGTTCCGCCGCCGCCGTTGCCTGTGTAGGGGGCGCCTGCGGTCAGCGTCCCGTTGACGTAGGTGATTGCCGCGTTGTAGTTGCTTGTGTTCGGCACAGCCGCGCCGGAGGGTACGATATCATATGTCCCGGCGGGGCTTGTTGTTGTGTAGGTCGTCGTAAGGACCGGGATTGTGGCAAGGGTGTCGCCGTATACCAAGTCTATCGTTGTGTAGCTGAACGCCGGGGCGGCTTGCCCTGTGGTCACGGTGGCGTTGTTCGCTTTGATGGTCACAGTCGCCTTGCTTATCGTGAAGTTGAATACCTCATGCCCGGAGTATGTCGGGTCAACCGCCGGGACGGAGAGCGTCAGCATATAAGCGCCCGCGTTTACCGGCGCTGTCGCGCTGCTGTACCCGCCGCCGTCCGTGGACTCAAAGAGGACGTCGAGGGTAATGCCCGTAACCGTAGAATCGTCAGTATTGCTCGTTATGGCAAGACCGCTGTACCCGTGGGGCAAACCGTTGTATATGCCGCCGTTCATGGTTGCCGTTATGGTCACAGGGGTTTTGTCCGTGGTTTCCACGGTTATGGTCGCTGTGAAATTGTCGTAGTTGTTGCTTGAAACGGTTATGGTGATAACCGCTTGCAGACCGCCGCCGCTCACGCTTGCCACATCCAGCGTCAGCGGTGATGTCACGACCCCGCTCGGCTCTGTAGCAAGTACGCCGCTGGTATTTGTGGTCGATGCGATACTATACGTCACGCTTCCGAGGGCAAGAGGGCTGACATCCGGCAACAAGGTCGTGAGGTCAAAGGAATAGTCGCTATTTGCGAGGTTTGCCAGAACATAAAAATCTTGGTTTATGCCTGCCGTCGTCGCCTTGTTCACCGTTATATTCACAGTCCTGGCAACTTTAGTACCGTCCCAGCCCTCCACGCCCGTCCAGTCATAGTTTGCCGTATCGTTAGGAGTGAAGGTCACGCTGTAGCTCCTGTTACCCGCAGTGGGTATGGTTGCGCCGTTCGATAACCACGCCCATGCGCCGTTCGTGGAGCCTCCCGATAATACCGAGGTTGAAAGCGTCGCGCCATAGGTGATAGCGCTTGCCGTCGGCAGCGTAAGGGCTGCGGGCGTCTCCTTGTTGACGGTGAACGTCCCCGTCGCCGTGCCGTAGTTATCATCGTCCTCATAGACGGCGGTGACGGTGTATGTCCCCGCTGCCAGCGGTTTATTTCCCGAGCCGAGTGTGCCGGTAACCGTCGTGTAGGCATACGTCCAGCCCGGATTCGCACCAGCCGTGATACCGCTGATTGACGCGGCGGCGCAGTCCCGCTCGGAGCCGTTGTATACAGACGATCCGGGTGTGAAGGTGATGTTCGCGCTCACGTCGGTTTTGGTCTGGTACACATCCGCGCCTGCGACTTCAAAGAATCCGCCCGGATAGGCGATGCCGTATTTGTCGGGCGTGCCGCTCTGTATCGCCCAGCTCACGGGACCACCGTCTGTGGTCAAATCAACCGCTGTTCCCGCAACGTAAGGCATGTTCCCCGCCGAGGCCGTCTGATTCCACGCGGCGACTGTGCCGGTGCCGGTGGCTCCGGTGAAGCCGGGCGAGTTGATCACATCGCCGCCGCCGGTGACGCTTGTGCCATGCGCGAACACCAGCCCGCCGCTCACTGTAACTGTGCTGCTTGCGCCGGAGGTCGAAATAGCATGTCCTGTGGTTGCGCCCACTACGCCGCCGTTTATTTGGATGTTTCCGCCTGTTCTGATTGCGGTTCCGCCGGCCCCGGTCGCGCGTACCTCGCCGCCGCTTACGTTGACGGTTACTGCGCTTGATGAATAGATAGTAGAAATATTAGGATTTGCAGAGCTGTTTCTCACAGTACCCCCGCTGATTGTCACGACGCCGCCCGCTCCGGATGCGTATATGGCGGAGGAAGATCCACTAACATAGGCGCCATCCTCTACCTTCACGTTGCCAGTAGCAATAATGGCAGAGTCCCACGCGCTTATCACCTGGCCTGTGCCGCAGACTGTAACGCTGCCGCCCGCGCTCGCCTCTATGGCAGGATTAAGGGTGATATGTGTAGATTGGACCAGCCCGTCGCTCACCGTCACGGAGCCATTGCCTGTGATTCTGATTGCTGCGGCGTTAGGGCTATAGCTGAGCAGATTGCCGCCTGCAACATCGAAAGCCCCGCCGCCGGGCAAAGTAATTAAGTCAACCTGGTTTGTCGCAGTCCCCAGTTGCGCGTTCCAGTTCACGGTCACGCCCGCGTCGATGTCCAGCGTCAGGCCGGTGGTCGCGCCGGTTATCGGCGTTCCACCTGTATTAGTAACGGTGACGGTGGAAGTCCCCTCATTCCAAGAGGCCTGCAACGCTCCGCCTGTGCCGCCGCCTGTGCCATAGCTGTTGATGGTTGCCACTAAATCCGGCCCTGCCGCCGTCGGCGTTATACCTATCCCGCCGCTGTCCTGCGCCTCCGCCGCAATCGACGTCAGCGGCAGCAGGGTCAGCATCATGCAGAGCGTCAGCATGAGCGCCAATACCCTGTTCGCCCCGCTCGCCCTGACAAGCGATGCCTTTGTTTCTTTGCGGGCACGTTCTCCGCCCAGTGAGATAAGTTTCATTATCAATTCCTCCGTTTTCGTTCTAGAATGGTCTGTGGCAAAACCATGCCTCAGTAGTTGATTGCTTTGTACTCCGTCCGGTACTTGTCCCGCATCAGCAAGACCAGTTCGCGGCGCTGTTTGCCTATATTCCGTATCCGCTCGATTCTCTCGTCAGTCATGGCGTCAAGCGTGTCCATGGTATAGATCCCCGCGCGTATAAGCTGCCCTATTGCGGCGTTCATCATCATTGGCGCCCGGTAACTATCAGGCGTGTTCTTTAGGAAGTAGTTCCGTACTTCGACGTCTTGTATAGCCAGTTATTTCACCTCCAAGCGGCTTTCTTTCTGTATATAATTGTAAAATAATTTGCAAACTCGGCAAGTACATCACTCGCCGTAAAAAGTTGGCGCAAAATGTACTTGACATGAAATGAATACTGTGATTGCGGTTCGTTTCCATGTGTGATATAGTGGAGAAAACTGCTTGCCGAAAGAGGTAACTATATTGCTGCCGCTAAATATCGCCATATGCGAGGACGACCCGAACGATACGCATACGCTGCGCGAAATGATAGCAAGAAGCGGCGTTTCTGCCAGCGTTTTCGTATATGAGAATACAGAGGATTTCCTGTCGGCCTTTCAGCCCG
>Ga0082212_10001350_pt1 | contig 36105 bp, 22 predicted proteins | sample TergutNt197P3_FD_71548 | JGI IMG/M metagenome (GOLD analysis project Ga0082212, IMG submission 71548) | Neocapritermes taracua P3 segment gut microbial communities from Petit-Saut dam, French Guiana - Nt197 P3 | ecosystem: Host-associated > Arthropoda: Insects > Digestive system > Gut ...
TTCCGGTCGTAGCCAGCGGATTTGACCTTGTTTTTCTTCTTCAATACGCTCAGCATTCAGAGCCACGAGGCGGGAGAGTATTTCCTCATCCGACAAATCAGCGGGCCAGCCGTAGGCTTCGGATACGGCGGCGTCCAGCTCGTCGTGGAGTTGATGTAGAACAGTAACCAAGCCCTGTTCATGTATAGTCTTTTCTTTGGGAGTAAGTTCCCGGCCTTGGCGCATAGCTTCAAGGACGTTATACATACCGGTCATGGTTAAATCAGGGTAAAGTTCCTGACGATCCTTGCGGTGGTCATCTAATTTTTCCCCCAACTCTCTGATATGGGCTTGCTGTTCCGGTACAGCTACCGGAAAAGGAAACGGGGCAAAGCAGACGGAATTATTATAACGGGGATCATTCCCGATACCTAGACGTCCACCAGCGGCCAAGGACCAACACACATGGATTCGGCTGGATAAGACACCCAAATGGTAAGCATCGGCCGAAGCAATGGCAATAAGTCCCTGATCGGGGAGAATTTCAACAGGTAAAAAAATGAACATTCGATGTTTAGCTGTCATGGGAGTAATAATATATCGTTTAAGTCCTTCCAGAGCAGGTCTAATTGTTTCTCGTGGTGCTCCACATAACCACCATTTTTCAGCCATTGTTGCATAAATTTTTGTTTGATTTGCTTTAGCATCACGTTCAGGCTTTACTCGTGTATATACCCATTGATATACTTCTGGATATTTTTTACGCACATCATCCACCGTAAGCCCAAGCAGATCAATTACCATAACATTTCGCGGTCTATCAGTTATATCTTTGCCATTTCTATATGGGCGAATATGTTTTTCCAAACCAGAAATACGTCCCAATCCCAAAGAAGTGGCTTCTTGTGGGGCTACAATGAAACCTTTACCATGTAATTTTATACCTTGGATACTTAATCCTTCATTCGCCTTAAGTTGAATAGTTTGAGTTATGTCTGGGCCTTGCCGTAAATCTGCATGAATAATATCGCTTTTCTCTGTTAAAACCACTAAACGCTCACGCCCTTCTGTTTCATATTCTTTTAAAACAGATGCTAGAATTCCTTCGCCAGAACCTTTTTCTCCTATGGTCATGGCAATACGCACAGCCGCTCCATCAGAAGTATCTACCCAAGGGTGGTCTGGAATGGCATAGACCAAATATAAAGATTTTTCAGCTTCCAAGTGAAGAGATAATACACGTCGGTTGAAAACTTGATTGATACTGTTAGTGGTTATAAACCCAAAACGTCTAATTTTACCAAAGCGCGTCAATTCTGCCGCTTTATGCCACCAATACATAACAAAATCACAATTTTCTGGAAGTTCTGCATAAATTTTGGCAATGACTTCAAAATAACCAGAACCTAAAATTTGGCGCTTATCTCTACCTCCCACAAACGGCGGATTGCCCACAATGAAATCCGCTGCCGGCCACTCTGCCGCCGCCACGCCTTCATAAACCTCGTCCACCACCGTGGCGTTTTCATCTGGAACTTGGCGGCCCGTGGTCGGGTCGGTCTTATAAGTTTCGCCGTTCCAGCGGGTGATAGGCTTACCGCTTTTGTCCGTGGCATATTTCCAATTTTTGTAGGTAAAGAGCGCATCCCTATTCTGAATATTGTCGAACTTATTGATTATCGGCTCCGGCGGGGTTTTATAGCCGTGGGTTCGGAAATGCCATTGCAGATAGCCTATCCATAACACCATCTCCGCGATATGGGCGGCCCGGGGATTAATCTCCAAACCCAGGAATTGGTGCGGATCTATCTGCAACAAGCTTCGCTCCCCACCATAAGTGTCCAGAGTTTGAATGACCTCGCCTTCCAGGCGCTTCAAGTGTTCCAAAGTCACATAGAGAAAATTGCCCGAGCCGCAAGCCGGGTCAAGCACCTTTATTTTCAGCAGGCGCTCATGGAAACCGGCTATGGTTTTCCGGGCCTCTTTTTCCTTGCCCTGGCTGAACAACAGGCTGGCCGCCGCCTGAACATTATCCCACTCTTTCCGTAAGGGCTCCATGACCGTGGGCAAGACCAACCGCTCAACATAGGCACGGGGGGTGTAATGAGCCCCCAGCTTGTGCCTCTCCTTGGGGTCAAGGGCGCGTTCCAATAGAGTGCCGAAAATGGCCGGCTCCACCTCTTTCCAATCCGCTTTGGCCGCTTCAAGCAGAATGGATATTTGGGCCGGATTAAGGGGCAAAATAGCCGGGTTGGCGAAAAGATTGCCGTTAAAGCGTAAAAGTTTCCGGCCCAGGGCCACAGACACTGCGCCCAAGTTCATGGCTGTCCATAAATCACGAAGGAAATGTTCATAAATGGCCGGGTCAGCAAGAGATTTTTGTAAAATATCCGTAAAGCCGCCGGCGGGGATCAAGCTTACATCCTCGGCGAACATGGAAAAAATGCAGCGCAACAGGAATTGGGCCACTTCTTCCGGGTCTCGGCCCTCCGCCTCCAAGAGACGGGCCAATTCCGCCAGGTGGGCGGCCACTTCTTCGGTAACTTTGGCGGAGCGTCGGGCCGGGTCCAAAGACAGGGGATTGAGCCAGATGACCTGGAATAAATCTCTGACTTCAGATTTTCTCAGGTCTTCGAGCATTATCCTATGGCTGCGGGCCTCGGGAAAATGCAGATACACCCCACCGGTGCGGCTGAACTCGGCATACAGGTCGAAGCAATAGCCAACATCGGCCACAATGATGAATGGCGGGCGCCCTTCGGCGGCGGGCAGACAGTGGACATAGTTCTCCGCCTGCCTCCGGCCCCGCTGCATGGCGTCTTCCCATTGGCGGGTGCCGCGTTTGACAGCCCCGGAACTGGTCTGGCCCGACCGGAGCGGGGATTCGGCCTGGAGCTGGCCCTGTTTGGATTCCAGCACAAAAGAACCCTGACGGTAGAGGTCCAGCTTTTTCAGTTCGCTGGTGCCATCGCCACGGGGAATATAGACCTTGCGCTCAAAGGAGTAGGTGTTTTCTTCATTGACGGGTTTGGCCGGGTCTGGCGGTGGCAAATCCAGGACCGCGCACAATTCCGCGAGAAAGAGCTGGGAATTGGCTTGTTCCGAGCCGCCGGAAGTCTGCCAGCGGGCTATGAAGTCGTTGATTTTTTGCATCTCAGCTTTATACCTGATAAAATACCCCGGTATTTGAAGTCCGTCCACCCAGTATTATACGGATTTCTTGAAGATATTTATACCTTTTTACTATCGTTGAAAAAATTTTCCAACTTACGGGATAAAATGTAAGTAGCAGCCATTTTTTTGAGAAAAAAGGTAGATTTCATATCGAACCGCTGAGCGACCTGGAGCGGTAGATTGCCGACCCTGGCTAGAAATATGCTAGAAAAACTTCAAGGGGTTACGAAGCCTGCTTCGTAACCCCTTGATTTAATTGGTAGCGGGGTCCAGATTCGAACTGGAGACCTTCGGGTTATGAGCCCGACGAGCTACCTGGCTGCTCCACCCCGCAATATGTGCTACTTATAACTTAAATTCGCAGTAGAGTCAAGAATAGTGGTGGGCGATGCGCGATTCGAACGCGCGGCCTTTAGCTCCGGAGGCTAACGCTCTATCCAGCTGAGCTAATCGCCCAATATGACTCTAAATTAGAAATTATAGCTTCAAACCAGTCCCAAGTCAAGCCTACCGTTCCGCCGACTCTTGCAGACTCATAAAAAAAACCGCCTTGAGGGCGGAGAGCAGAAAAAAAATCTGACAGAGATGTGGCGCTAGTTGGTGGAGGTATGATTCTTGCGGGCCAACATCGGGACTTTGAAAAATTCAATGCCCTCTTTGCGCAACACTTCCTCCTGGGCCTCAGTCGATAGGCCGCGGATGCCGCGGCGCCTGGCGACCCCATAATGCATTTTCAGGGCTTCATCGGCGAAACCATGGCCAACATCGTCAAACTCTCGTTCCAGACGCTGGGAAAACTCGGCCCATTTCTGGAACATTTCCAACGCCCCGGTCGGAATTGGTTCAGACGTAGGGTTTTCAGCCGGTTTCTCCTCTGCCCGCCCGGACTTGACCAAACCGAAAGTGGAGGGCCTGCGGCTGACCTGCCCATCCCCGCAGACCGGGCAAATCAGGAGATGACCGGCCAATTGAGCCGAAAGGTCCTGAAGATTGTCAAACCAACCTTCGAAATTATGTCCCTGGGCGCAAATCAGGTCATAAACAACCATGGCCTCCACCTCCTCTCTTTAGAAAATTGTGCATCAGCGGCCTATTTATTAATGATAATCAGTTTCCAGACGCTTGTCAACGAACCGGTCTTAGTTCCCGCTTTTCCCCGGATCGTCCGAGGCCGGTTTCCGGCGGAACCAGTGTTCCAAGGTAGCTAGACGATGTTCCAGGTTTTTTTTACCCGAACCCGGACGGCGCAGAGACAGGCTCTCGTCCGGTTTAACGGCGGCCGGGCCTTCAAGGTCTTCCATTGTCTCTTCTTCAGAAAAGGCCGGGGGCTTCTCCATATCTTCCGGCGTTTCCTCTTCCGCAGCCAGTTTTTCTAAATCCAGGATAGGAGCCTCGTCTTCCTCGTCTTCCGCCAATCCGGAAAAACCCGCCGGCCGCGACCAAGCGCCGTCTTCAACCCTGGTTTGAACTGAATCCATCTCCATCTCCCGGGCCGGCGGGTCAAAGTCTGAATCATCGGTCACTATTTCGGTCAGCAAGAGTGGTTCTTCATCAGCTTCGGCTTCAAGGGCCTGTCCGCCCTCGCTGAAGCCTTCTTCCCGCTTCTCAAGTCCGTCGGCCCTCCCCTCTTCCGTCAGCGGCCGGTCAACATCCTCGGCTTCCTCGGCTGTTTCCTCCCGGATATCCAATCCGGCTTCGCCGTCTCGGGCTGGTTCTTGGACCGAAGCGGACCACGGTTCCGGCAGCCCGGAGGCAGCCAGGGTCTCCCGGGCCGATTCCAGTACTTCTGGCAATTTTTCTTCTATGGCCCGAGTCAAAGCTTCGGGTAATCTTTCCTCCACGGCCCGAGCCAAGGCCTCGGGCAGACGCTCGGCCATCGCCTGTTCCAGGGCCACAGGCCAATGCCGGTCCACCTCCATAGTCAGCCGTTCCGGTAAACGATCGGCCACCGCTTGGTCCAGCGCCTCAGGCAGGGCTGCCGCTACAGCCCTGGCCAGGGCGGCGGCCCGGTCCTCTTCCAAGGCGGCCATGGCCTCGGGCTTTTCCACCTCCAGCGCCGCCTGGAGAGCTCCGGGCAAGCGGGCGGCCACTTCAGTCGCCAGACGTTCCGGCAGGCGGGCGGCAATTTCCGCATCCAGAGTTCCGGGCAGACGTTCGGAGACGGCCCGGGCCAGAGCTCCCGGCAGGGCGGCCTCCACCCGTGGGGCCAGGACTTCAGGCAATCTTAGTTCAATCTCCCGGGCCAGGGCTTCCGGCAGACAGTCGGCCACGGCCGTGGCCAAGGTCTCAGGATATTTTTCCGTCACTCGTTCTTGAAGAAGGGCCGGCAATTCTTCGGCCGCCCGTTTTTCAAGAATCACCGGCAAATTTTCGGCCAGTTTTTCAGCCAAAGCTTCCGGGTATTCAGTAGCTATTTTGGCGGCCAAGGCTTCAGGAAAGGCGGCTTCCACCGCCGGCCCCAAGGCCTCAGGCAGACGGTAGGCCACTTCGGCGGCCAGGGTCTCAGGTAACTGAACGGCCACTGCCTTGGCCAGGGCTTCCGGATATCTGGCCTTGACTTCCCGGGCCAGGGCCGCCGGCAATTGTCCGGCCACTTCCGCCTCCAGGGCTTCGGGCAGTTTTTTATCCACCATAGCCGCCAAGGCATAGGGCAACCGGGTCTCCAGCTTGACGGCCAGGGCTATGGGCAGTTTGGCTTCTACCTTGGCCGCCAAATCCTCCGGCAGACGAACCTCGACAGCCTCAGCCAGAGATTCCGGCAGACGAGCTTCCATTTCCCGCTCCAAGGCCCGGGGGAACTCCTCGGCCAATTTTTGTTCCAGGGCTTCGGGCAGTTTTTCCTTGATCATGCTCTGGAGCAGTACCGGCAGTTTCTCCGCCGCCTCGGCCGCCAACACAGCCGGGAGCCGGACCGCAGCCGCTTCGGACAGGCTCAAATCAGGAATGTCCACCGCGGCCTGGGCTGCCTGGACCGGTTCGGGCCTCTGGAGAAAAAAACGGCCATCGTCCTCCCGCCCCATATTGAAAAGGCGGCCGTCCAACATCAGTTCGCGCAAAAGGAGCAAAAGGCGCAGACGATAGGTTTCAGGCAAATATACAAATTTGAATTTCAAGGATTCGCGGCCCTCCGGGGACAAGTTCCCGGTCCCTTCGGCCTCCAGAGTGACGGGGACTCCCTCTGTTTCCCGGAGCAGGCGCCGCCAAGTCTCTTCGGGCCAGACTCCTGCGCTGACCATGCGGCCCAGGTTCTCGCGCAGCTCGGCCTGGAAGGAGAGAAGGTCTTGAAACAGGACTTCGTCGGGCAGGTATTTCAGATATATTTCTGATAAGGGCTCCAGGCCGGGGTCGGCCACCCGGGCGGAGTCGGCCAGGGCGGTCAGATATTCGCGCCAATTTATGAGGTGACGCGGCACCTCGGACAGTGTTTCATCGCTGACCGATTTGATGTTGACCTGTTTCAGTTCAAAGTTGAAATTCAAAAAGACGATGAGTTCTTCGGCCATGGAGCGCTCCCCGAGGTGTTCCCATTCACCTGTTTTTTGATTTCTTATTTCCAGCCGCGCCCGATAATCATTGAAAAACCTGGTCCGGACCAGACTCGGGCAAAAAAATTATCTGGGGCCAGATGCTCGGCCGGCGGCTGATGGAATGGCGGAAGAGTTGGCGCACTTCCCGCTGGATGACGGCGGAAAGGTTTTCTTCGTCAAGCTCGTCTCCGGTTTCCTCCCGCCAGGCCAATACCGCGGCTGCGGCCACAGCCGCGGCTTCCAGGCTCAAATCCAGGTCGTTTTCATAATGGACCCCGCGAATGGCCACCCGGGGCGCCAGGGCCAGTTCGCCCTCGGCCGTCAGCACCACCGTGACCACCACCAGGCCGCCGCCGGCCAGTTTGAGCCGGCTCTGAAGTACCGGATCCGCCGGTCCACCCAGGCGGTTGCCGTCCACCAGCTTGCGGCCGCTGACCACCGGCTCTTCCACCTCGGCGCCCTCCCCGGTCAGGCGCAGGGGTCGGCCGTTGGTCAGGACGAAAATGTTTTCTTCCGGCCAGCCCAATTCCCGGGCCAATTCACCATGGCAGACCAATTGACGGGTGGCCCCGTGAATAGGCACCAAGTAACGGGGCCGGGTGAGGTTGAGCATCATTTTCAATTCTTCGGCCTGCCCGTGGCCGGAGGCGTGGACCTTGGCCGCCCGCCCGTCAACCACCCGGGCTCCCTGGCGATAGAAAAGGTCGATGAGGCCGGTGATGGCTTTTTCATGCCCGGGTATGAACCGGGCCGAAAATATGACCGTGTCGCCTTCCCGGATGGCGATCTGGCGGTGTTCTCCGTGGGCCATACGGTAGAGGGCGCTCATGGGCTCGCCTTGGCTGCCGGTGGCCACTATGACCAACTGATCGTCGGGCAGGTCTGCGGCCGCCGCGGCCTGGTAGTCGTCGTCTATCTGAAGACGGCCCAGGCTTTTGGCCAGCTTGACGATGTTCACCATGCCCCGGCCTTCAAAGACTATCTGGCGCCCGGCCGCCTTGGCCGCCCGGGCCACCTGCCGAAGGCGGGCCAGGGAGGAGGCGAAACAAGCCAGGATGACCCGGCCAGGAGCTTCCCGGAAAAGCTGTTCCAAGGTTCGGCCCACGGTTATTTCACTGTCAGAGAAACCGGGTTGGTCGGCATTGGTGGAATCGGACAAAAGGGCCAGCACCCCTTTTTCTCCGTATTCGGCGAACTTGAAGAAGTCCAGGCGGTCTTCGCCTCCAGCCTGATCCATCCGAAAATCACCGGTGTGGATGATCGCCCCCCAGGGGGTGGACATGGCCAGGCCCACGCCGTCCAGAATACTGTGGTTGACCCGGATGAATTCCAGGTCAAAGGGGCCCATGGTCAGATTTTGCCGTGGTTCAATCTCAATCAGTTCCGGTTCCACCCTGGCCTCCCGCAGATGTTCCCGGGCCAGGGCCAGGGTCAGGCGGGTGCCGATGACCGGGACGGTCCGCTTGATTTCCCGCAAGAGAAAACCGGCCGCCCCTATGTGGTCCTCGTGACCATGGGTCAACACCAGGGCGCTTAAGCGTTCGGCCCTCTCCCGCAGCCAGGTGAAATCGGGGATGACCATATCCACCCCCGGCATGGTGGCCGGGTCGGGAAACATCAATCCGGCGTCAATGACCAGGAGGCGGTCTTCGTATTCCAAGGCCAGGCAGTTGAGGCCGATTTCCCCCAGACCGCCCAAGGGCACTATGCGGACGGCCGGGGGCATCAGTCCTCGTCCGTCTTAAGGACGGCCACGAAGGCGCTCTGGGGCACTTCGATCTGGCCGACCATCTTCATGCGTTTTTTGCCCTTTTTCTGTTTTTCCAATAATTTGCGTTTGCGGGTGATGTCGCCGCCGTAACATTTGGCGGTCACGTCCTTGCGGAAGGCGCTGATGGTGGTGCGGGCGATGATCTGGCCGCCGATAGCCCCCTGGATGGCGATTTTGAACTGCTGGCGGGGCAATTCTTCCTTGAGGCGTTCGCACATGTTCAAGGCCCGGGCCCGGGCCCGATCGCGGTGGACAATGACCGACAGGGCGTCCACCTTCTCTCCGTTGAGCAGGATATCCACTTTAACCAAGTCCTGATCCCGGTAGTCCAGCATCTCGTAATTGAAGCTGCCGTAGCCCTGGGTGACGGTCTTCAAACGGTCATAAAAATCATAAACGACTTCAGCCAGGGGCAATTCAAAGGTCAATTCCACCCGGCCGGGCGAGGTGTAGTTCAGGCGGGAATTTTCCCCCCGCCGGTCCAGGGCCAGCTTCATGATCGCCCCGATATACCGTTCCGGGGTCATGATGGAGGCTCGGATATAAGGCTCCAGGGCCGAGGCGATGCTCATGGGCTCCGGGTAATCCTGGGGATTGTCGATGGTCAGCTCCGTCTGATCCTTCAAAACAAAATTGTAGCGGACCGAAGGGGCGGTCATCACTATGGACTGGTCGAATTCCCGTTCCAGCCTCTCCTGAACTATTTCAAGATGCAAAAGGCCTAAGAAACCGCAGCGGAACCCCAGGCCCAGGGCTGCGGAACTGTCCTTCTGAAAGACCAGGGCGGCGTCGTTGAGTTTATATTTTTCCAAAGCTTCAGCCAAGGCCGGGAAATCGTCGGAGGCCACGGGGTAGATGGAGGAGAAGACCACCGGCAGGACTTCCTTGAAGCCGCCCAAAGGGGCCGGAGCCGGGCGCTCGGCCAGGGTGATGGTGTCGCCTATGGCCACATCCGAAACGGTCTTGATCCCGGCGATGATGTAGCCTACCATGCCGGCGGATAATTCCGGCGCCGGTTCCCGGTTCAGCCGGAACACCCCGACCTCCTCGACCTTGTGCTCGGCCCCGCCGGCCATGAGACGAATGATCTCTCCGGCCCTGAGGTGTCCATGGACGAGGCGGACAGCCACCACTGTGCCCCGGAAAGGGTCATAATGGGCGTCGAAGATGCGGGCGGCCAAGGGGGCTTCAGGATCGCCCTTGGGCGGCGGAACCCGGGCTATGACGGCCTGAAACACTTCGGCCAGACCCTGACCGGTCTTGGCTGAGCAAAGCAGCGCCTCTTCAGCGTCCAGGCCCAGATCCCGGTCGATCTGCTCCCGGGTCGATTCAATATCGGCCGCGGCCAGATCGATTTTATTGATGACCGGAACGATGGTCAGATCCTGTTCCATGGCCGCATAGAGATTGGCCAGGGTCTGGGCTTCCACGCCCTGGGTCGCATCCACCAGGAGCAACACTCCCTCACAGGAGGCCAGGGCCCGGGAGACCTCATAGGAAAAATCCACATGCCCGGGAGTGTCTATAAGGTTGAATTCGTATTTACGACCGTCCGGGCCAATCACGGGCAAGGTCACGGCGCTGGATTTTATGGTGATGCCTCTTTCCCGTTCCAGGTCCATACTGTCCAGGATCTGGTCGCGAAACTGGCGGGCGTCCACCAGCCCGGCTTCCTGGATCAGGCGGTCGGCCAAGGTGGATTTGCCGTGGTCTATATGGGCCACGATGGAAAAATTGCGGATATGGTCCATGGAAATCCTGGGGCGGCCCCTTACGGGCCGTAATCTCTTAGTATAGCTTTTCAGCCGCTTAAAGGCAATCGGCCTAAATTTTCTTCAGAGTCAGAATATCTATCTCCGGCCAGGCCCAGAGCCGGAAAGGCGCCCCCACAGCGGCCAGACCCCGGCTGACATTGAGCCAACCGCCAGCCTGGCTGTAGAGGCCGCTGGAATACTTGAAAAAAACTGAGGCCAGATTGATTTGGCTGTTCCAGGGCAGTTGATATTGGCCGCCGTGGGTGTGGCCGGCCAGGTAGAGTTGAAATCCGGCCTGAACGGCTTGCTGGAAACCTTCCGGCCGGTGGTTCAAGAGAATGTTCAGATCGCCCGGTCTGGATGGAGGGCCGGTGACGGAATTAAACTCCAGCGCCTCCGCTTCACCCAGCCAGAGCCGCCGGTGCCCTTGGTCGTCAAGTCCGACCAGGGTCAGCGGCAGGCCCGGCAGATTGACCCGCTGATCAGCGAGCATGGTCAGGCCGTGTCCGTCCAGAAGTCCGGCGATACGTTCCGGCCCGGTGCGGTGGTCATGATTGCCCAGAACGCCCCAGACGCCGTGAGGGACCTTGGCCAGGGCTTTGAGGGGTTCGTGATACAGCCGGGCGAATTCCGGGTCACGATCCACCAGGTCTCCGGTGAAGACCGCCAGATGGGGCTCGGCGGCGGCGGCCAGGTTTAGGGCCCGCTCAAGTTCCGCCTGGCTGAACCAAAGCCCCAAATGGACATCGGTCATATGGGCGATGACGAAGCCGTCCAAAGAAGCGGGCAGGCCGAGGATCGGGACGACCTGGCGCCTGAGACCCGGCGGCCGCCCCTGGCGTAAGACCCCATAACCGGCCAGACCGGTCAGGCCTAAAAGACCGGCACCGGCGGCAATTTTCAGAAAATCGCGCCGGCCGGCCTCGGAGTTCCGGTCCGGGCCCGGGCGGCCCTGCCCGCGGTGGGTGAGAAACCGACTCAGGCTGAGAACGGCCGAAGCCAGCGCCGCCCCTGGCAGGATCACCAACAGGTGGAATAGTTGCCAAACCAGACAGGGTCTGTCCAGCCAGACCCAAGCCGGGCCGACGGGCTGGCCGGAATTGACAACTCCGAGGAAATGCAGCCAGCCGAGGTTGAAGAGGATGAAGGCCAAGTGGATCAGCCGCCGTAGTCCGGGTTGGCTGACTTGCCTCAACCACAGCCGCCAACTCAGCATCTGGCTGACCAGACTCAACAGCAGAAATACGAGGACTCGGTGATTCAGAAGCCAGGCCCTGAAATCAATATCCATAGACGGTCATTCCTGACCGAGGGAGGAGATATTGAAGGCTCCGGACTGAACTGCCGGAAACATGAAAATGAAGGAGGCGCCGCTGTCCTGGATATGGGCCGGATGGTTGGAGACTTGGATATGGCCGTGATAGCGTTCCACGATTTTTTTGACTATGGACAACCCCAGACCAGTGCCATCACTTTTGGAAGTGTAGAAGGGGGTGAAGATGTCGGGCAGAATATCCGGGGGGATGCCGGGTCCGGTGTCGGTGATTTCGCAAGCCACATAAGATTCGTCGGCCTCCCGAGTCTCAAAGAGGCGGATATGGATGCGGCCGCCCTTCGGACTCATGGCCTGGGAGGCGTTGTAAACGATGTTCAGGATTATGTGCATGACTTGGCTGTCGTCGGCGGAAACCAGCGGCAGATCCGGGTCAGCCGTAAGCTCCAGGGTTATTCCCGTGCGCTCCATCTCATGCTTGAGGGTGCCGATGGCCTCGGCCACCTTGACCTCCAGTTTGAATTCCCGCATCAGGCCTTCAGTATTGCGGGAATAGTCCAGGATGTTGTTCAGGACCTTGTTGACCCGGGAGACCTCTTCCCAGATGACCTCGGCGTATTTTCTGAGCGGGTCGTTCTCGGGCATTTTTTTCAGCAGCCTTTGGGTAAAACCGCCGATGGAGACCAGGGGGTTGCGCACCTCGTGGGCCAGGTGGGTACCCATCTCGCCCTGAGCCGCGGCCTTTTCAGCGTCGATCAGCCGTCCTCTCACCTGGGAGAGAGTGCGGTTGGCTTGTTCCAGGTCGTCATAGAGCCTGGAGTTTTCAATGGCCAAGCCGGCCTGGTTGGCCAGCATGGTCAGATCGCGCAGGTCATTCAAGGTCAGCGGTTCGCCGCTTAAGGATCTGTCCACGGCTATGACGCCCACTTCCCGGTTTTTGGCCACCATGGGTACCGCGGCGTAAGCCTTGAGACCGAAGTTTCTCAGCCGTTCATCCTGTTCGTTGTCGAAGGCCCGGAAGCCCAGCATGGCTTTTTTTTCCAGCACCACCCGCGACAAAAGGCGGGGACTTTCGGGGAAAACAGGGATCCTGACCCGCAATTCCCCGCCGCGCTGAAGCATTCTGTTGGCTTCTTCCTTGGAAGGATTTTTCAACAGTTCGGCCAAGCCTCCCTCCGGGACGGGTTCTTCATCTGATTGTCCGTATGTCCAGAAAGCGGAACTGACCAAAGTGGAAGGGCGGCCTTCCCCGCCTTCCTCCAGGAGCAGGATGAACACCTGGTCAAAACCCAGGCCCCTGGGCTCGGTCAGGGCCCTGGTGATTATCCAGACCAGTTCGTCGTAGCGGACGGTGGTCATCATGGCGCTGGATATTTCGTGGAGAATGGAGAGGTAGGTGACGATCTTCTCGTTGGTCCTGGCCAAGCTCTCCACTTCACGGAAGGTGATGGCGTTTTCCAGCACCCCGGAAATCATGTTGTTCATGGAAAACAAGAGATCAAGGTCGTCGCGGTCGAAAAGCCGGGGGGCGATGTCCGGCTGGGCTCCTTGGCCGCCCAACTTATTGAAAAGGGAGATGCTGCCCTGGTGAGGGCCTTGAAAAGTCAAGGGGCAGCTGATGATGGTACCCACCATTTCGGCGTCCGAGAGGTCCATGGCGCAGGGGTCTTCCTTTAGAAAACCGCTGAAGCTGGCCGGGCGGGACAGGGCCGCGGCCACGGACGGAGGCAGTTTGCGGGAAGAGTGGTAGCGTTCGAAATTATAGGCCGGAGGAATGAGTCCGTATTGCGAGGCCAGAACCAGGTGCCGGCCGTCCTCGTCCAGGATATTGACGGTGCAGCCGTCGGCCAGGAAGATGCCGGAGGCAATCTGGGGAATCATACCCATGACCTTTTCCACGTCGATGGTCGAGGACAAGGTGCGGCCCAGGTCGCTTAAGACGTTCAGGACGCTGAGACGTTTGCGGGTGTCGGTGGCCAGTTTGACGTTCTTGATGGCGATGGTCAGCTCGTTGGCCACGGCCTCCATCAGGATGGACTTTTGGGGATCAAGCGGCTGGAAGGCTCGGCGCAGAAGCAGGAGCACCCCGTAACAAGTCTTGTCGTCACCTAAGGGGGTGACCATCAGTCCCTCGCTGAAAGGGGCGATAAAGGGAACCCAGTCGCGGGGCAAGCCCAATAGGTCATCCTGGTCGGCCAAAAGGGTCTGGCGACCGGTCAGACAGCGGCCGATGATGTTGCCGGAAGTGGTGACCGGACCGAGGCGGGGGAAGGAGGAATCAGCCAGCCACAGGGGCTGGAGCTGCTTCTGGTCGCTGTCCAAAGTCAGGAGAATGGCGTATTCCAGATTCAGCTCCCAGGAGATGATGTTCAGAAAATTGGTGATCTTGAATTCAAACTGGGTGTTGGAATTGGAGAGTTTGATCAGCTTGGCCAGGAGGGCCGCCGTATCCATTTTGGAGGAATGGAGCATGTTCAAACACGCTTTTCGGCCGCGCCCAAGGCTTTCCTATAGACCATCTCGTAAATCTCGGCGGAGCTGTCCCAGGAAAAATTACCGTTCATACCTCGACGGATGGCGTCCAACCACCGGTCCTGATCGTCGAAATCGCGAACGGCCCGGTCCAGGGCCTCCAGAAAGGCCTCGGCCGAGTATTCGTCGAACTTGTAGCCGGTCCCTTCCCGAGGGTTGGCCACCAGGTCCACCACGGTGTCGTCCAGTCCGCCCGTGCCGCGCACCACCGGGATGGCTCCGTAACTCAAGGCGTAAAGCTGTTCCAGGCCGCAGGGCTCAAAACGTGAAGGCATGATATAGATATCCGAACCGGCCAGGATGTGACGCAGAAGTATCTGGTCGTTGGCCCGTTTGTAGCCCAGCCGGCCCGGCCAGCGCTCGGCCGCCTCAGACAGAAAATCCTGATAATGGGTTTCACCCAGACCCATCAAGGCCAGGTTGATGGGCAGGCCCATCATGCGGTCCATGGCCTTGACCACTATGTCCAACCCTTTACGGGACAAAAGGCGGCAGACCATGGAGACCGTGGGCCGCCCGGAGTCAGCGAAGCCGAAAATTTCAGCCAGGCGGAGACGACATTTTTTCTTGCCGGAAAGGTCATCCCGGGAATAGACGGCCGCCAGATGGGCGTCGGTGGCCGGATTCCACTGGGTGTAGTCCACCCCGTTCTGCACCGGTATGAGCTGGTCTTGACGGCTCAGCAGAACACCTTCCAACCCCATGCCCATGGCAGGGGTCAGGGTTTCCTGGGCGTATTTCCGGCTGACGGTGGTGAGGTAGTCGGCGGCCAGGAGGCCGGCCTTGGTCAAATTCATCCGGCCATGGAATTCAAGGCCTTCACTGGTGAAAAGATTCCAGTCCAGCCCGGTCAGGGCAAAGTCATAGTGGAGAAAGAGACCCTGGTTGGCCAGGTTATGATAGGTGAAGACCGTGCCGGCCCGGTCAAGGGTGGGGAATTGTCCCCGCCAGCTTTTCAGGTACATCGGCACCAGGCCCGTGGTCCAATCATGGCAGTGAATGACCACCTCCTCTTCCGGTCGGGCCAGTCGGCCGGCGGCCTGAAGGGCGGCCCGGGAAAAGAAGATGAAACGCTCGGCATTGTCGTCGTAGTCGCCGAATTCATTGCCGTAAACCCCGGGCCGGTCAAACAGCTCGTCACAACCCACCAGCACCGCCTGGTGGGCCTGCCCGGTGTTGCCCCGGAAAAAGCGGGCCTCGCGCCGCGAGATTGACAGGTCGATTTCCGAACGCCAGGAGTCTATTTCCTCCAAGGCCATATGGTCGGCGCTTCGATGCTTGGGGGCGATGACTGTCACCTGGTGGCCCAGGCAGACAAGAGATCTGGGCAGATAAAAGGAGACATCGGCCAGTCCGCCCACCCGGGAAAAGGGAACTGCTTCCGGGGTAATGAAGATAATCTGCATAATGACCAGTCTCTTTCCGTCGTAAAAAAACGGACAAACAGGTGAGGCTTTGGCGGCCATCCTGACCAAGGGTCGCCAAAGGGCCGCGCTTTTTGAGAATTATCTGTTTAAACGGCGGTCCGGAACACAGTCGGACTTGTTTTTATTATATACTATTTATATTTAATTATCAAGAAGAGTGAAGATCTTCCAGACCTTTGGTTTGCCAAACTCCGGCCCCGGCGCTATAATGACGGCCGGGGCTCCCGGTTGACATAAGGTCGGTTTAGGTATAGGCTGGAATATTCCGGCGCTTCTCCAGAATCGGTCCGGAAGGCCGGGAGCGCCGGGCAGGGAGACGAGCCTTTCATAAATGACCGGTGAAGCCAGCAAAAAAAACTCGGGTGACCAAACCCGGCCGGCCGGAATACCGGAAGCCAACCACCCGGCCCGTAGAACTCAAACCAGCCCTCCGGTTCCCAAAGACCCGGCCGGGCCGCTGGTGCTCAAAACTCCGGCTGCTCCACCCACAGAGAGAAGAGAAGCCCCTCCGCCGGCGCCTAAAACGCCGGCCCCGCCTCCGGCCCTCCGGACTCCGGCCCCGCCCCCGGCCACTGACCCTTTACGGGTCTATCTGGCGGAAGTGCGCCAATTCAAGCTCCTGAGCCGGGAGGAAGAAGATCGCCTGGTCAAATCATACAAGGCGACCGCGGACCCTGAAACAGCCCAGAAAATCATAACTTCCAATCTCCGGCTGGTGGTCAAGATCGCCATGGACTTTCAAAGTCACTGGCTCAATAATTTATTGGACCTTATCCAGGAAGGCAACGTGGGGCTTATGCAAGCCCTCAAAAAATTCGACCCCGGCCGGGGCGTCAAGTTTTCATATTACGCCTCATATTGGATCAAGGCCTATATCCTGAAATTCATCATGGACAACTGGCGCCTGGTGAAGGTCGGCACCACCCAGTCCCAGCGCAAACTCTTTTACAACCTGCGCAAGGAGCGGGATAAGATAATCAAGGAAGGCCTGACCCCGGCCCCAAAACTTTTGGCGGAAAGACTGGGGGTGGCTGAAGCCGAAGTCGAGGAAATGGATCTGCGCCTTTCGGCCGGTCGGGAGATTTCCCTGGACGCGCCCTTAAGCCCGGACAACGAACAGACTCAGAGCAATTTGCTGCCGGCCGGCACACCCGGGGCCGACCATCTCCTGGCCCAGTTGCAGTTGAATGAACTACTGAAGACCAAGCTGGACAAGTTCCGCAAGGCGCTGTCGCCCCGGGAGAGCCTGATTCTGGAAAAACGTCTGTTGGCGGAAACGCCGGTCACTCTCCAGGAGATCGGCGAAGAGTTCGGCATCAGCCGGGAGCGGGTCCGCCAGTTAGAGGAGAGGCTTAAAAAGACTCTCCTGGTTTTTCTGCGCCGGGAAATGCCGGACCTGGAAGGACCGGAACTTGACTAGAAAATGTTTCCCAGTATGTTCAGGGAGCCTAGGATAACCAGGGGAAAGGAGCCGCCCTGTGGTCGGGATCATATCTGCCGGAAGAAGCGCCGGAAAACATCTCCTGGCTTTTATTATCCTGGGCGCCGCCCTCGCCGCCGGCCACCCTCGGGAGGCTCTGGGCGATGATGGTTTCGAGGCTGACCGCTATTATTACTTCCTCAGGTCCATCTACGAAGAGTTGAACCGGAACGACGCCGCGGCTTTGAAGGCCATGGTCAAGGCGGCCGATCTGGGGCGGGGTTCCTACCGGTTGAAGCTGGAAGCCGCCAAGCTCTATTCCCGGACGGGCGACAACCGGAATGCTCTGAAATACGCCAGGGCGGCCATGGACCTGAATCCGGAAGACCCCATGGCCCATCTTCTGACCGCCTGGCTGGCGGGGTCTGAAGATGACCGGGAGACGGCTGAGAGAGAATATTTGAAAGTCCTGGAGCTGACGCCGGACAACCCGGAGGCCCTTTACTGGCTGGGGACCCTGTATTTTGACAGCCAGCGCCACCGGGAAGCGGAGAAATTCTTCAAACGCCTGACCGTGGCGGAACCGGGTGCAGTCTCTTTTTACCACCTGGGACATTTCTACCAGCGCCTAGGCCGGAAAAAAGAAGCCATTGAAGCCCTGGCGACCGCCTTGAAGAAGGATCCGGAATTCACCGACGCCCTTGATGAATTGGCCGGGCTGTATGAAGAGGCCGGCCATCCCAAATCCGCCGAGAGGACCTATCGCGACCTCTTGAAGTTCCGGCCCCAGACGGCCCGAAACGGCTTGGCCCGGCTCTTGCTGAAAACCGGACGCCGGAAGGAGGCGGAAAAAATAGTGGTCGAAATTCTGCAGGAAGAGCGCCGCTTCCGGTATGAGGCCGGCCTGAAGGCGGACGAAGGCCTGGAGGATAACGATCTGGATCTTCGTCTCAGGCTCGGTCTGATCTATGTGGAAATAAAACGCCATCGCGAAGCCATCGGCGAATTTGAGGCTGTTCTGAAGGCCCGGCCCGGGCATGACCGGGCCGCCTTTCTTCTGGCCTCCGCCCTCCTGGAGCGGCAGGAAGCCGGAGGCCCGGCCGGCGCCGCCCGGGCGGCCGGGATTCTGGAAACCATTGAGCCGGAATCATCCCTCTATGTGGACGCCCGCCTGCTTCTTGCGTCTTCCATCCCAGATCGTGACAACCGGCAGGCTCTGGCCATTATTGAAGAAGCCGCCCGGCTCAAGCCGGATTCCCAGCGTCTCAAGCTGGCCGAGTCCCATTTTCTGGAGCGCCTGGGTGAATTGGAAAAAGCCCGGGATATCCTGGTCCGGGCCGCTGAGGCCTTTGGCCCGGAAGCCAAACGGCAGCAACAGGATCCGACCTTTCAGAAAGGCAAGACCAGACAGCGCCCGGCCGTCCCGGAGGAGGGGCGCATCTTCCCCAGCGAGGCCGAGATACTCTTTCGCCTGGGGGCCTTGGAGGATCGGCTCGGGCGCCAGCCGGACGCCATCGAGTCCATGCGCCAGGCCATCAGACTCAATCCTTCCCACGCCGACGCCCTCAATTTCCTGGCCTATACCTGGGCGGAACGGCGAGAAAATCTGACCGAAGCCCTGGCTCTGGCCGAAAAGGCCGATGCCCTGAAGCCTGACCAGGGTTACATTCTCGACACGGTGGCCTGGATCCACTACCAGATGGGCCAGCCCCAGAAGGCTTTGCCCCTGTTGAAGCGGGCCGTCGCTCTTTCTCACCGGGATCCGGTGGTGCTGGACCACCTCGGGGATGTCCTGGCAGCCCTCGACCGCAACCAGGAAGCCTTGGACGCCTATCGCCAGGCCCTGGCGGGCGGTTTCGCCAACCAGGAGGAGCTGAATGATAAAATCAAAAAACTGGCCCGGTGATCCACTGGCCGTTCTGGCCCGCCTGGCCGCCCTGACCGCGCTGGCCGCTCAGTTGACCGGCTGTGCCGGTCACCGGGCGGAGGTGGTGCCCCGGGCCGCTGAGGGACCGGCCATGGACCTGGCCCAAGGGCTTTACCTGAGGAGTGAAAACCTCCGGACCCTGGCAGCCCGGGGCGCGATCAGTCATGAGGCCGGCCGCCGCACCTTCTTCCGCTTCGAGGTCCTGCTCCTGAAGCCGGACCGGCTTCTGTTCACCGCCTTTGATCCGACCGGCCGGCCGGCCTTCCGCCTGGCCGCGGCCGAAGGCCGGCTGACCGGCTTACTCTACGGGGCCAGGCAATATTTCACCGGGCCGGCTACGGCTGAAAATTTCGCCCGTCTTCTGCGTCTAAATCTGACTTTGGATCAACTGGTGGCCCTGTTAAGCGGTTCTACGGCCCGGCCCGCGGCCGCGGGAGCCCGGGCCGTGGGTGATAATACAGAACTCATCCTCGTCCCGGCCGAGTCCCCGGATGACGAAAGAAAACTCTGGCGCCTGAAGCTGGGCGGCGACCTGGACCAAAACCCCGAGCAGGCCGTAATTCTGACCGCCGCGCGCGGCCCGGCCAACCGGCCTGACCTCAGCATACGATATCCAGCGGTTCAAAATCTGCCCCGTGAGGATAAACCCGGCATTCTGACGCCCTTCCCCACCTCGGTGGAAGCTCAATGGGCCAAACAATTTCTCAGGCTGACCTATGAAGAGGTCAATTTGGGGCCGAAGCTGGACCCGAGCCTGTTTGTTCTTACGCCGCCGGAGGGTTTTGAAATGGTGTTCCTGCCATGAAAATCCGGTGGTTCAGCCATGCTCTCCTGGGCCTGGCCCTGGCCGGGTTGATATTGACCGGGGCGGCCGGCGCGGAGGAAAGCCAGACGCCGTCTCCTCCCTTGGGTCCGTCCGACTGGGCCAGAGTGGACGGACAGGACCATGACCTGGATGAAATGCTGTCCCTTCTGCGCCCTCCGGATGCTGAAACCCTGGCAATTTTCGCCCCGTCCCAGAAATGGAAGCCCTTTTATGACAAAATCTACGGCCGAGACCCCATAGACCTGGCCCTCTACGCCGTCATCTACCACCTCTCGCTTGGCGGCCCTGATTCGCCAGCCCTTGAAGACTGGCCATCTTTTTATCAAAAAACCCCGGCTGACTCTGAGGCGGCCGGCCCAGACCGCCCCACCCCAGCCTTCCCCCGGGGGGAGCTGGTGGACCCGCCATCATCCGAGTCGCTGACTTTCAGGACAACCCTCGTCCCGGGCGGAGAATACGGCAGTCAGGAAGAGGATACAATTTATACGGTGTTCACCTCCCTCATTTTGACCGGGCGGCAGGTGTTTTTTCTGAACCTGTTCCAGCTCGGCCCGGACGATTTAGCCGAGATTGAACACCTGGCCCTGGGGTGGCGCGCTGAGTTTCTGGAAGCCCAGACCCCGGTGCTGGAGGAATCCCGGAATGAACAAACCTTGGAATGATTCAGAACTGGCCCGGGTTTCAGCCGACCTTGATGATGAATTGACCGCCATTTTCGACCAGGTGGAAGCGGCCTTGTGCCCGCAAGAAGACCAGGAGGCCGACGACGACCTCCAGATCGAAGAGCAGTTACTGCCGAAAGACCTGGATATCGACGCGGCCTTGGGAAGTGCGCCTCCATTTTCCGATCCGGCCGTGGTCGAAGCCGATTGGCTGGAGCCGGAACTTCTGGGTGAACCGGAAATGTCCGGCGGCTTGACGCCCGAGATGAAAAGGGAACTGAGCCGGATGATTGAAGCGGCTGTGGAAAAGGGCGTGGCTACGGCCCTGGCCAAGCTAAAAAGTTGAGAACAACGGGTCTCTGGTGATAAATGACATGGCTTGAACATCAAGGCACGGCGGGTTGAAGTATGGCCGCGGAGCGCAAGAGCGGAGGAATACGCAATATCGGCATCATCGCCCATATCGATGCGGGCAAGACCACCCTCACCGAGCGGATTCTTTATTACACCGGCCGGACCCACAAGCTCGGTGAAGTCCACGACGGCGAGGCCACCATGGATTATATGCCCGAGGAACAAGCCAGAGGCATAACCATCATGAGCGCGGTTACCACCTGTGACTGGAAAAACGCCCGCCTGAACCTCATCGACACTCCCGGACATGTGGATTTCACCATTGAAGTGGAGAGAAGCCTGAGGGTTTTGGACGGCGCGGTGGGCGTGTTTTGCGCCGTGGGCGGAGTTCAGCCCCAATCGGAGACGGTCTGGCGCCAGGCCGACCGCCACGGGGTGCCAAAACTGGTTTTTGTCAATAAGATGGACCGGGTGGGCGCCGATTTCGACCGGGTCCTGACCCAGCTCAAGACCAAGCTCGGGGCCGTGCCCCTGGTCCTGACCCGGCCTTACGGCCAGGAAGAAAACTTTAAAGGGGTCCTGGACCTTCTCCGGCGCCGGGTCTATTCCTGGGCTAATGATGACTTGGGAGCGGAGATGAAGGAGACAGCGCCTCCGCCGGATCTGGCTGCGGCCCTGGAGACGGATCGGGCCGCCCTCTTGGAAACCCTGGCCGAAAACGATGATGAGATCATGGAGGATTATCTGGAAGGACGGGAACCTTCGGAAGACCGACTCAGGGCGGCCATCCGGCGGGCCACCTTGGGGCTCAAGCTGGTGCCGGTTTTTTGCGGCGCAGCCCTCCGCAACAAGGGGGTGCAGCCTCTCTTGGACGGCATCGTGGATTATCTGCCCTCCCCGGCCGATCTGCCGCCTCTGACCGTGCGGGACCCCCAAGGCATCCCTGTCCAGGTTGAATTCCGGGAGAAAGCGCCTCTGGCCGCCCTGGTCTTCAAAATACAGATGGTGGACCAGGGGCGCAAGATGAGCTTTCTGCGCCTCTACAGCGGCCGGCTGGCCGAAGGCGACGAGGTTCTGAACCCCCGCACAGGCCAGAAAGATAAAATCGGCCGCATCCTGCGCATCCATGCCGGCAAGCGTGACCGCATCGGCGAAGCCAGGGCGGGTGATCTGGTGGGAGTGGTGGGTCTCCGGTCAGCCGCCACCGGCGACACCATCTGCGCACCGGACCGTCCGGTACTCTTGGAATCCATCCAGGCGGCCGATCCGGTCATCTCCATCGCCCTGGAGCCGAAAAACTCGGCTGACTTGGACAAACTGGCCGAGACCCTCGGCAAATTGGCCGAGGAAGACCCCACCTTCAAGGCTAAAATTGACGATCAGACCGGACAGACCATCATCTCCGGCATGGGTGAATTACACCTGGAAGTGCTGACTCAACGCCTGGCCCGTGAATTCGGCCTTAGCGTGCGCTCCGGCAAGCCCCAGGTCGTATTCCGGGAGACCATAGGCCAGCCCGCCACGGGCGAGGGCCTGTTCGACCGGGACTTGGGTGGCGCCCACCATAGAGCCCGGGCCGTCGTGACCGTCCTGCCCCTTTCCCGGGGAGAAGGCTACCAGTCTGAAAATCGCCTGGCCGCTCCGGAGACCATTCCTCCTCCTCTCCTGGCCGCCGCTTTGACAACCTTGGCCGAAGGGGGCCATTCCGGTCCTCTCCAGGGCTTCCCTCTTCTGGACCTCAAGGCCGAAGTGACCGAGTTGGAATTGGGCGAAGGAGAAGACAGTGAAGCCGTGGTCCGCACAGCCGTGAGCCTGGCCCTGCGTGAGGCCCTGGGTCAGGCCGCTCCGACCCTTATGGAACCCCTGATGCACCTGGAGATCACCACCCCTGATGAATTCATGGGTGAAATCATTGGTGATTTGGCCGCCCGACGAGGCCGGGTGGAAGAGCTGACCGGTCAGAGCGGCTTCAAAGTGCTTTCAGCCCTGGCCCCTTTGAATGAACTGTTTGGTTACTCCACAGCCATCAGGTCCCAGACTCAGGGCCGCGGCTCATTTACCATGCATTTTTCCCATTACGACGTGGCGGCCCGCAAATAACCACCCTCGGACTTGCTTTTTTCACCCCCCGGATTTATTATAAAAAACCAATTTTTCATGTCGGATCCCGGCCCCAAGGCACCACTCAGGCTGAAATAAGTGAAACCAAAGCGCAGACTGACCCAGATAATCGCCCTTCTCCTGTCAGGCGTCACCCTGATTTCTATCCTTTTAATCGGGGCCCTATGGATAAGATTTGAAACGCAACGGTCTGAAGACGAAAGCCTGAGGCTCAGGCAGGAATTCATTGAAAACCGGGAAAACTACATCAGCCTGGAGACCGGCCGAATCTGCGGTTACATTGAGGCTCAACGCCAGTCCAGCGAGATACAATTCCTAAAAACCATCCGGGAAAGGGTCCAGGCGGCCTACAACCTGGTGGAATCCATGGCCTCTTCCACTTTGATCACGCCGGAAAACCAGGCCGCGGTCCAACGCCTCATACTGGCCGCCTTAAAGGGCCTGGGTTCCACAGGAAGCCACAGTAATTACTATGTTTTCACCCTTTCAGGGCAGCAGCTTCTGAGTTCCGTGGATTACAGTTCGAGCGGTTCCAACCTCCAGTGGATGGATTCCAACGATTTTTCCAACCCGGCCGCCTTTTTGGATGTGGTCAACAACCTGAACCTGAACAAGGAGGGTTTTTTCCGCTACAACGCCCTTCAAGGTCTGAAGGGGGCCGAGGCCGGCGACCAGGGGGAAAGCCAGGTAGTCTATCTAAAACTCTTCGAGCCTTTCAACTGGATCATAGGCACCGGTGAATACCTGGAGGACTGGGCCACCGGCATCCGGGCCGAACTGGTTGACTGGGCGGCCAACATGGCCATGCCTGAAGACACCTACCTGATGATCCTCAACTATGACGGTGACATCCTGGCTCACCCCGAAGTTGACCGGATCGGCCGAAACGTCTATGCCGAAGGCGACGACCCGGCCTTGACAAGGTTTATCTCCAAAATAATCCGAGGGGCCAAGGACCGATCGAGGGACTTCATCCCCTACACTTCATCTGATGACCCTCATAGCGGTGAAGTAAACGAATACATCGCCTATTACCGGGCCATTCCCGCCTGGCGTTGGGTGGTGGTGTCCTGGTTTTACTTCAACGACCTGGAGGCCACCCTGGATCAGCGGCAGGCCTCCCTAGCCGCGAACGTCCGGCGGCAGACAGCCAACATCGCCTTAATTTCCATAGTCCTCCTCCTGGCCGGGCTCGTGACCTCCCGCCTATTGGCCGCCCGGGCCGCCCGCAGTTTCTCAGCCTTCTTCACATTCTTCGAGCAGGCTGCCGATGCTTCCACGGAAATAAACGTCACCGATCAACCTTTCGAGGAATTCGCCCGGCTGGCCATGGCCGCCAACGACATGATCCGACAGCGCAAAGAGGCCACCACCCTTCTGCAAGAGAGCGAACTGAAATTTAAAACCGTTTTCGACCTCTCACCCCAGGTCATAACCGTCTCCACCCTCGAAGGGATACTGGTGAACGCCAACGAGGAATACCTGAAATTTTCCCGCCTGGATTTCACAAAAGCCTTGGGCCTGCCCTTGGAAGACAGTTTTTTTCTCTCGGCCGAAGCCAGGCTGGATTTGTGGCGGCTCCTTCAAAAAGAAGGCTCGGTCACCGGCCTGGAATTGACCGGCCACAACGCCGACAGCCGTCCGCTGACCTTCCTGGTTTTCGGCAAAACCATAACCCTGGCCGCGGCCACCTTCGTTCTTTTGGTCCTGACCGATGTCACCGCCCTGAAAGCCGCTGAAAAAGAGAAGCTGATCCTCCAAGAGAAACTGTCCCGTTCCACCCAGATGGAGGCCATGGGGCTGATGGCCGCCGAAGTGGCCCACGACCTCAACAACATCCTCTCCGGCATAATCGGTTACCCTCAACTCTTGTTGATGGACCCCAACATCACCGACAAGCAAAAAGAGGCCCTGAACGAGATGCTTGATACCGGGCAGCGGGCCGCGGCCGTGGTCAAGGACCTGGTGACCATCGCCCGGGGGGTGGCCAGCGCCAAAACCAGCCTGACGGTCAATGAAATCATCACCGGCTACACCAATTCCCCGGAATTCAAGAAACTTCAGGACCTCTTCCCGGCCATAAAACTCGAGTTGGACCTGAATCCCCAGTCCGGAAATATAAACGGTTCCTCCGTCCACCTCTCCAAGGTGGTCATGAACCTGATTTCCAACGCCTTCGAGGCTTTTCCCAAGGAAAGAACCGACGGAGTGGTCAAAGTCCAGACCGGTCCGGCCGAACTGGGCGACAAACTACCCGGCTACCAGGGCTCGACCCCGGTGGAACCTGGCCGTTACGCCCGGATAGCGGTGGCTGACAACGGGCCCGGCATTCCCGGCCATGATCTGGACAAGATTTTCGAGCCTTTCTATTCCAATAAACCCAAGGAACGCAGCGGCACGGGCCTGGGGCTGGCCATCGTCTGGAACACCGTCATTGATCACAAGGGCTACCTGGCGTTGGAGAGCGGCCCGGCCGGAACCACTTTCAGCCTCTATTTCAAGCTCACCGCTGAACAAGCCGCCGCCGCGTCCAAAAAGAAAAACCTGGATGAATTCCAGGGTCGAGGCGAGCGCATCCTGGTGGTGGACGATGTGGACATCCAGCGCAAATTGGCCACCAAGATGCTAACCAAGCTGGGTTACACCCCGGTCTCCGTATCATCCGGTGAAGCCGCCGTGGATTTTCTGAAAAAAGAGGATGTGGACCTGGTCATTTTGGACATGATCATGCGCCCCGGCATCAACGGCCGGGAAACCTACGGCCTGATTATGGAGTTCAAGCCCCACCAGAAGGCCATTATCGCCAGCGGCATGGCCGAAAGCGAAGAAGTGGCCAAGGCCCAGGCCATGGGCGCCGGCCAGTTCGTCAACAAGCCTTACACCATTGAGGACATCGCCACGGCCGTGAAAAAGGCTCTCTCCGCCTAAAAAGACTCGCTTGTTACCCGGCCGAAACCAGAGTCACTATCCGCTGATGACCGGCCAAATCGCGGCCGACTTCTTCCACGGCCAGCCCGGACCCTTCGGCCGAGGCGGTCAGGGCGGCCAGGGAAGCCGGCCATATTTCCAGAAGGAGCCGGCCGCCCTCGGCCAAAATTTCAGAGGCGTCCGGTAAAAGGCGACGAATGAGGGCCAGGCCTTCGGGGCCGCCGCATAAGGCCAGATGGGGCTCGTGAGCCCCCACATCCGGCATCAGGCCGGCCATCTCCGACTCGGGGATATAGGGCAAGTTGGCGCAGATCAGGTGGAAGCGGCAGCCGGCCAGGGGGGCGGCCAGGTCGCCCTGGCTGAAGGCCACCCGCCCTTCCAGGCCGAGAACCCGGGCGTTGGCCCGGGCCAGGTCCAGAGCCTCCGGCGAGATGTCAACGGCGCTTATGTCGGCCTGCGGGAGATTCGCGGCCAGGGCCAGGGCAATGGCTCCCCCTCCGCAGCCTATATCGGCCGCCTGGATAGCTCCATCCGGCCAATGCTTTTTGGCCAGGCGCAGGGCCTCGTCCACCAGGTGCTCGGTCTCCGGCCGGGGAATGAGGGCGTCCGGGGTGGTTTTAAGTTTCAGGCCGTAAAATTCCTTCTGGCCCAGAATATAGGCCACTGGTTCGTGCCGGGCCCGGCGTCGGACCAATTCTCGATACTGATCCAGTTCCGCCGGCTCGACCTGCCGCTCGAAGCCGACATAGAGCTGGATCTTGGTCAGGGCCAACACCCGGGCCAGCAAGAGTTCCGCGTCCAAGCGGGGGGTGCTTGAACCCTTATCCGCCAAAAAATCAGTGGTGACGCTCAAAAGGCGGCCCACGGTCCAGGTTTCCGCAGTCATTTGTCCCGGGTCAGCCTCTGGGCCTGGAAATGAGCGCCGACCGTGGCCAGGGTTTCCCCCAGGTCACCGTCCAGGATTTCCCCCAGGCGGTAGAGGGTCAGGCCAACCCGGTGGTCAGTCAGACGCCCCTGGGGGAAGTTATAGGTGCGGATGCGTTCGCTACGGTCCCCGGAACCGACCTGATCGCGGCGCTCTTCACTGATACGGTTCCGCTGTTCAGCGGTCATACGGTCCAGCAACCGGGCCCGGAGTACCCGTAACGCCTTGACCTTGTTCTTGATTTGTGATTTTTCATCCTGGCAGGTGACCACCAGGCCGGTGGGCAGATGGGTCACTCTCACAGCGGAATCGGTGGTGTTGACGCTCTGGCCACCCGGGCCGGAGGAACGATAGACATCCACTTTTACATCTTCGGGCTTGAGTTCCACCTCGACTTCCTCGGCCTCGGGCAGGACGGCCACGGTCACGGCCGAAGTGTGGATGCGGCCTTGGGTTTCGGTGGCCGGTACCCGCTGGACCCGGTGGACTCCACTCTCATACTTGAGCTGACTGTAAACCCGCTCCCCTTCAATGAGGACGATTATTTCCTTGAACCCGCCGCCGTCAGTAGGACTGGAACTCAGTATCTCCACCCGCCAGCCCCGGCTTTCGGCATAGCGGCCGTACATGCGGAACAGATCGGCCGCAAACAAGGCGGCCTCCTCCCCTCCGGTGCCGGCCCGAATTTCCACCACGGTGTTTTTATCGTCGTTGGGGTCCTTGGGCAGGAGAAGCAGTTTCAGTTCTTCCTCGGCCCGGGCCGCCTGCCCGCTCAGGTCTTCCATTTCAGACTGGGCCAGGGCCCGCAGTTCGGGATTGTCTTCAGCCAACAGAGCCCGAGCCCCGGCCAGTTCCGCTTGGATCTTGCAAAGCTGCCGCCAGGCGGCTACGATCTTGCCCAATTCGCTGTGCCGGCGGGCCAAGGCCCGGTAGGCCTTGGGATCCCGGACCAGGGCCGGATCGCTGAGTTCCGTTTCCAGCCTGGCGTAGTTGGTCTCGATTTCGCTTAAATCACCGAACATGGGCCTCTCCCGGTTTTGCGGCGGGCTGTTCAGGCGACGATAGCTTGTTCCAAAGCGGTCAGAGGGCTCCGCATATCATTTTTTGGGGGATTTTGCCCCGGGTTGAGGGGCCTTGGCGTATTTGCGCTGGAAGCGTTCCACCCGGCCGGCGGTATCGACCAGTTTCTGCTTGCCGGTGTAAAAGGGGTGGCAGGCGGAGCAGATTTCCACCTTAATGGAACCCAGGACCGAACCGGTGGCGAACTCATTGCCGCAGGCGCAGGCGGCGGTGACAGGCTTGAAATTCGGGTGAATATCTGGTTTCATCTCTTGCCCTCCAATTTGGCCTCAACTTTCTTGAATCACATATTAAACCACAGTTGCGGCTCCAAGGCAATTATTTTTTATTCAGGGGTCAGGGCTGACGCATAAAGAGCATAGAAGTCATAAGTCGTGACAAGAAGCGCTCACCTATTATCATCCCCGCCCACCCGCCCGGTTAACCGCTCCCAAGGCTACGGGCGTATTCGACCACGTTCTTGCGGCCGACATTGCCTCGGAGATGGCTTATTTTTCGGGCCAGTTCCTTCAGGTGGTGCCGGACGGTTTTGTCGTCGGAATTGGTCGGGGGACCAATGTTGGCCTCTGGATCGGGGGCCGGGAGCCCGTCAGGGCAGGGCCCGGGATCGCCGCTCAACATCTTCCTGAGCCCGGCGGCCACCCGGCGGTATTCGTCAACCACCCGGCTGACGGCCGCTGTGGCCTCCCGTTCCTTAAGGTCCCTTTGCAGATAGTGGCCCATCCATTTGAGCCAGACCCCCCACCGCTCGACATAGACGAACTTCCCCCGGTTGAGGGCGATGTAGACGGCCGCATCGCCGGCCTGGTTTTCCATGGCGCAAGAGATGATCTGGAAGTCGGTCAGCGGGGGTTTGACCTCGGGGGCCGGGCGTTTTTTCCTCTCGGCCTCCACCCGCTCCTGGACCTTTCTTTCGATCTCGCTCATAAGCTGCTCCCCTGAGTGATGGCCGACCGCCGGCCGCTAAAATCATTCCCAAATTCCCACCAAGTTAATCCCAAAAAATCCCTGACGGCTCGCGCTCGGTTAGACGCGCATGGCGAGGCCCCCCCAGGGAGGACCCAAACTTTTTCTGGGGCCAACGGGGGCGTGGGAGATTCTGGTTGGATTTTTTGGAAAGGGGGAAAAGGGGGCGGCGAAGGGCCGCGATGGTGACAAAGAGAAACGCAAGTGCCGCGCACTCGCGTTGGCATGGCGTAGGCAAAAACTTAAGGCCTCACCTCGTTTTCCGAGATAAGGCCTTGAAATTGTTGGTGCGCCCGGCAAGATTCGAACTTGCGACCTACGGATTCGTAGTCTATGGGGGTGGGTTTTACTGAATTTGCCCCACATTGTCTTATCTTGATAATTCAATATATTATCTGAAAATCGCCTTTATAAAATCCGTTGTTTATTGACTTGATTTCGTGCAAAGTGTGGGGTATAGTGTGGGGAAGAATACGGGGTTAATAACCTGATTTTTAATCCGTTATCATTGTGGGGCAAGTGTGGGGTAAAAATTTTTAATTATAAATTCATATATTTAAACAGGAGAAAAAATAATGGCCAGTAAGGCTAGGCAGCAAGTCATGGGATATGCGGGGGTCTATTTTCTGGAAACACCCCGTTTGGCGGGCGGGAGGCCGGAAAAGATTTATTACATACGCTATCGCCGGCAGGGTAAACTCATTGAGGAAAAAGTAGGCGGGCAATACCGCGACAATATGACGCCGGCCAAAGCCGCAAGCATTCGTGGCACTCGAATCGAAGGGAAAGAGGCCTCCAACAACGAAAAAAGGGAGGCTCTCCGCGCCATAAAGGCCAAAGCTGATGAAGAAACCCGCAATACCCTAAACGGCCTCTGGCCCTTATTTGAAGAAGAAAAGAAAAACAATCGCAGTTTTCGGGATGAACGCTACCGTTTCAATCAATACCTGGCCCCCCTATTCGGCTCTAAAACTATCCCCGAAATCACCGTGGAGGAAGTTGACCGACTACGGGCTGACCTGGAAGAAAGCGGCAAAGCCCCGGCGACAGTCAAGCATGTGTTGGGACTTCTGAAACGCCTCTTTAATTTCGCCCTGCGTAAAGGCTACTTGGAATCGCTACCGGGGCGTCTTCAGCATATAGCCATGCCGACAATCGATAATAAGGTCACGGAAAACTTGACCCAAGAGCAGGTCAAAAGACTTCTTGAAGTTTTGGATGAAGAAGCGGACCAATCAGCGGCTTCCCTGGTTCGTCTGGCCCTGTTTACCGGTATGCGTCGCGGGGCACTTCTGAATCTGCAATGGGATGATCTGGATTTTGAGCGAGGCTTCATTACCCTACGCGGAGAGGTCGCCAAAAAGAGAAAGACAGAAATCATTCCCATGAATACCCAAGCCAGGACAATTTTGGAGAGCCAACTTAGAACGACCAGTCCATACGTTTTCCCTGGCAAATATCCTGACAAGCCACGGGTTGGCATAGAGACTGTATGCCGACGGGTGCGGGAGAAAGCCGGGCTGCCGAAAAATTTTCGTCCTCTACACGGCTTGAGACATTCCTTCGCTTCCTGGCTGGCCAGTTCCGGTAAAGTTTCCATGTATGAACTGCAAAAACTCCTAACCCATTCCACTCCGCAGATGACTCAACGCTACGCTCATCTGCATGACGATACGCTACGAAAGGCCTCTGACCTGGCCGGGGAGTTGTTCGGGAGAATTCAGAAGAAATAGATGACCATTGCCGCTGAACTAACCATTTGGTATGATTGAAATGCAAGACTACAAAAGACCCCAAGCTGAAAGAATACCGCACCCGAGTTCGGAGAAAAGTTCGGAGAAAATAAAACCAACTGTCAGCGTGAAAGATATAACCGAGGCAATCGGTCTCACCCCTCCTCCTTCATGGTAAAGATAAGGTCAGATGCAAGGAAATGTCATGAATCTCTCCTCATTGAAAAAATTCCTAAAAGCCGGAGAATGGAATGACGTTGAGTTTAAAGAAGCTCGAGTCTCAGGGCCAAAATCAGCCTTGGAAACCGTATCTGCCTTTGCCAATACCCACGGCGGCTGGCTGGTCTTCGGTATTGCCAACCATCAAAATGGAGAATACGAAGTAGTCGGGGTTGAAAAGCCGGACAAGGTCCAAAATGACTTCCTTTCAACTCTACGGACAAAAGGCAAACTGAACCACGAGGTGACTATCACCGAAAACCGTCTTCATAAAGATGGGCGGACAATTCTGGTGTTCCATGTGGCGGAAAATCCCAGAACCGGAAAACCGCTTTACCTGGATGGCGACCTCAGGCGGACTTTTCTGCGCCGGGGAGGTGGAGATTATAAAGCCCAGCCTCAAGAAATAGAACGGTTGCTCCGGGATGCTCATATAGATCGCTGGGATGGGCAGCCCTTTGAAAAAGTCGCGTTGAAAGAAGCCTTCCACACCGGAACCTTGAAGTGGTACCGGGAAAAATTCCATCAGGCCATACCTGGACTCAATGCCGAATTGACCAATCAGGAATTCCTTTATTCCTGGGGATTTTTGCTTAAAGATGGTCGGCGCTTCACCCCCACGCAAGGGGCCGTCATGCTTTTTGGCTCCCCGATGGCCGTCCATCATATCCTGCCCCGCCCGACCCTGGATGTCCAGTTCCTCAACCACAACCGAAAAGAGCCACTGTCGGAAACCAGATGGCTGGATCGCCTGCTCTGCGAAGAAAATATCTTCCAGACCTGGGACAAATTGTTGGCCAAGTATCTGTTTTATATGCCCAGGCCTTTTCAGGGCATTGACCCTGAAACTTTGGCTCGCCGTGATGACCCGCCCGGCTTCCGAGTATTCCGGGAAGCGGCCGTCAATCTGTTGATCCATCAGGATTACGGTGACCATACCCGCAAAGCGGTACTAAAGTTTTACAAGGACGGCATTGATTTCTGGAACCCAGGCGATGTCTTTGGTGATGACTCCAAACTGTGGGAGCCTGGTGAAAAAGAAGTCCGCAATCCTTCCCTGGTCAGAGCCTTCCGACATATCTCCATGTGCGAGCAGGCCGGCACCGGCCTCAGGATGATGCGCGAAGTCTGGCCTAAGCTGGGACACCAAGCCCCGGATTACCTGAACGACAGGGCCGGAAAATCTTTTGAATTGTTTCTGCCCGGCCCGGCTCAGGAGTTTAGCCAAACTTCGGCTTTAATTGAGACCAAGCTCAAAGTTACCACTTCTCGGAGCAATACCCGCCCCCAAAAGGCCCAAGAAGCCCAAGTCGAGGCCCAAGAGGCCCAAGTCGAGGCCCAAGAGGCCCAAGTCAAATTGTCCCCCTGGCAAACTGAGGTTCTGGCGGCCTGCCGAGTGGAACCTCAGACCACCCGGAGTCTTTTATCCGTAGCGGGCTATAAAAGTAGGGCCGGGAATTTCAAAAAAGGTTTGAGAATACTTTTGGAGCAACGCCTGCTGGAACCCACCATACCGGATCGGCCCAATAGCAGATTACAAAAATACCGCCTAACTGACCGGGGGCGGCATATTTTAGCTCAAACATCTCCAGGAGAATTCTGATGCCAGATCAGTCACAAAGACTGAGGCGTATGCCGTCCTACAATAAGCTCAACTGGCGACAACGTGGATTCTGGCAACAAGTATTCAGCATTATTAGTATATTATTTTCCGGGGCCATTTTTCTGTACTTTTTGGATCTCTTTGAAAAACGCAGGTTCCTGGCGGAGATAAAAAAACTACAACTCAGTGAAAAAATTGACGAAAATACATTTGCCCTGATAGAGGCGGCCATAAATGCAATGTTCAGCGGAGACGTATTGATCATTATTATTATTGGCGTTTTTTGCTTGGCTTTATTGCATTTTCTGCTCAAATGGTCGGGAAAATTTAACTGGGCCGCACCTGTAATGCTCTCTCAAGCTGTTGAGTTTTCATCAGCCCTACGTGAGCTGGGCATCATCAACCCTAATGAACAGGTTGAATTTATTATTAAAAAGAGATTGCCAATATATATCGCCCTTGAAGCAATTCTGGGAAATCAAAAGGAAAATGTAAAAGCAAGGCTTTATGTATTTGGAAATAAAGAATATTTAGTAGCTGAAAATTTTTTGGCCACAAATATTGGCCGGCGCACCCTCTGTTTGGCGGCCGAAGATTATGAAGAAATAATTAAGGTAGGCAAGGTATCTTCTATTTTGGACGAATCCATATTGCTGACCAATAAAGATAAAGAAATCAATCTATTAAATGAGGAACTCACGCGCCAAAAAGATGAGACGGAGAAAAACATAGCTGAAAAAGAGGAATTAAAGCAAAAATTTGGAGCCGCCATCGCTCGTGAGGGGAAAGGGGTCAAGTCCATTCGAGACGCCCTCCCTTTTTGGCAGGTGGTGATTCCAATGCTGAAGCGCCTGAAAAAAGACGGTAAGCCCGGTCAATATACCAAAAAATCGATTCAAAGGGCCTTCCTTGAGGAACTCGAAAGCCAAAAAGTGTCGAAAACCGTTATCGCTGACCTTTTTGGCAATAAAGACGATAAGTTGCCTGATTGGCTGATTGAGATTATCAAAGATGATTTGGGAGATTTAGCCAGTAAAGGAGGCCGCCCTTCGGTCTAACCCCAGAAGACTGTCTTACATTTTTGGCGTTTGACCAGAGTTGATATGTTTATCATCTAATTGATTATATTAGATATATGTACAAAACCCCAGAGTGCCCCAGTACTCTGGGGTTTTTGTCTTAGTTTGGGGGATTTTTTTAATTTTTTCAATAGATTATTTTATTTGCAGGCAAAAATTATTGCCCCAACCACTGGACAATCGAAAGGAAGAGCGAACTGTGACCTTGCGAGCAAAATTGAACGAAATCGAAGCCGCTGAATATATGCGGCTTCGCCCCAACACCTTGGCTGTCTGGCGCTGTAAGCATCGCGGACCACGATATATAAAGCTCGGTTCACGCGTTATTTACGACCCAGACGACCTTGATGCTTTTATGGAATCAAACAAGATCAGAACCAGGGATTGTGAGGAGGCTGAAAAATGACAACCGCCAACCCCAGATTGGAGGCGGCTTTGGGCCTGGCGGCCGCCGGTCGCCGGGTCATGCCGGTGGGGATCGACAAGAAGCCCCTCATAAAAGATTGGCCTCAGAAGGCCACGACTTCGGAAACCCAAATCCGGGCCTGGTTCGACCAGGCCCACCCACCCAACTTGGCCGTGACCACCGGGGCCGCATCTGGATTTTTCGCCCTGGATGTGGACGGCTCCGAAGGTCAGGCCAGCTTGATGGCCCTGGAACAACGACACGAACCATTAAAGTTGGAACAGATAGCCATAGCGACCACCCCTTCGGGCGGGTATCACTACTATTTCAAAATGCCGGCTTTTGATTTGCGTAACTCCGCCGGAAAGCTCGGCCCAGGCCTGGATATCCGGGCCAACGGCGGCTATGTATTGGTCCCGCCCAGCCGGGCGGTGGGGCATGGCGGCCAGGCTGGTGATTACGACTGGTTCCATGATCAAGTGACTCTGGCTGAAGGGGACTTGCCCGAGGCCCCAGCCTGGCTCTTGGGCTTGCTCCAATCCAGCCAGAAACCGAACCCCAAGCCCGGCCCAATCTTCAGCATACCCAAAACGACCAAGTATGGCCAAGCAGCCCTGGCAAACCAATGTCGGGAAGTGGCCGAGGCCCCGCCTGGAACCAGGAATGACACCCTGAACCGGGCCGCCTTCAGCATTTTTCAGTTGGTGGCCGGCGGAGAGATTGAAGATGGAGAGGCGGAGCGACGACTGATGGAAGCCGCCGAGGCCTCTGGTTTACCCCAGCCGGAAATCCAAGCCACCCTCAGTTCGGCCAGGGCCTGCGGCCTGCAAAATCCCCGGCGGGCTTCGGAACTGTCAGGTTCAGTTGAGAGTGAAACTCAAAATGAAGAAAACCCAGAGAACTCTTTCCAACCGCCAGAGCTTGGCAGGCTCCCGGAGCCACCATTGGAGGCATTGCCGCCGGCCATCCAAAAACTGCTTCTGGAAGCCTCCCGGGTCTTCGGAGACCTGCCTATGGAAGTGCCAATGGTCTCCTTTCTGGCCTTTCTTTCCGGTTGTGTCGGCCAGAGTGTTGTCCTGAAAGTCAAGCCGGGTTGGCTGGCGGCCGGGAATCTGTATTGGGCCATTGTAGCTCCCAGCGGACTGGGTAAAAGCCCCTGCGCCAATGCCTTCTTGCGTCCCATATGGAGGCTGGACCATAAGGCCCGGGAACGCTGGAAATCTGAAATGACCTCCTATCAGGCGTCTATGGAAGAACGGAAACAGGCGGGGTCAAACCCTGTCGCCCCGGCTCCTCCTATACCGACTCTAATCCAATATATCGTGGACGATGCCACCCTGGAAGCCATCAGCGGCATCCTGGCAGAAAACCCCAGAGGTCTTCTTTGGTGCTGCGACGAGTTGGCCACGCTCATGCAGAACCTGGACCGCTACACTAACGGCAAAGGCGGTTCCAAAGGCCGGCTTCTATCCAGCTATGATTGTTCACCCTGGAAAACCAGCCGTAGCGACCGGGATAAGAATCAATCCGTCCTGGCCGCCGTCTTATCCATATTCGGCACAATCCAACCCAAAAGCCTGAAATCTGTTTTTAGCCAAAGAGACGCCGATAGCGGCTTACTGCCCAGGTTCGCCTTCATCCTGGCCCGGCGAGATAAGCCGCCTCGGCTGACAGATGAAGAGTTCCTAGGCCAGAGTCTTTTGGCCGACCTGGCTGAACTGCTCATAAACATACACCCGCTTGAGCTTGATGGTCAGTCTTTGCCGGAGACGGTGCAACTGAGCGCCGAGGCCTACGGTCTTTACAAAAGTTGGAGCCTGGAACTCACAAAATCCACCTGGGATGTATCCGAAATCGACCGCCTCATTGTCCCCAAGGTGCTGGGCATGGTTCCTCGGTTGGCTCTTTTACTGCACGTCCTGGAATCCGCTCTGGGGTGTTTGGACGCCCATCTGCCCTGTATTGAATCCGAGTCATGGAGGTTGCCAATCCGACCGGAGGTAAGTTCAAAAATCATGACCGGGGCCATCCGATTCGGAGATTGGATATACCATCATCAGAAACATATCTGGCTGTCGATGGGCCTGGATAACGAACCGCTCAAGACTCCCCTGGAGGAAGCCGTCATGAAGGCGGCTTTAGGCCTGGAGGATTATTGGGCTGAGAAAGGCTGGCAAATCCTCAACGATGATTTCATCGGTCTGGTGCAATCCCTTTTGCCAAAAGATACCACCGGCAGCCAGATAGGCCGGGTAGCTACAAGATTGGGCGCCAAGAGCGTAAAAATAGGGCGGCGGCGAGGGCGGGAATTTTCCAAAGAACTATTGGATAAGTTCAGATTGTCTTTTTATCTATGAATTGCCGTCTCTACTGTCTCCTACTTTCAAACCATTTTGGCACAAGCCTCAATCTGGAGACA